>ENA-OQER01000035-OQER01000035.1-human-gut-metagenome-genome-assembly--contig:-NODE-35-length-62330-cov-4.709242_pt1 | contig 62330 bp, 90 predicted proteins | sample MGYA00242797_ERZ504639 | MGnify/ENA primary metagenome ERZ504639 (study PRJEB26092, sample SAMD00036306) | human gut metagenome | host: Homo sapiens | study: EMG produced TPA metagenomics assembly of... | reverse complement strand
GCGCACTCATAGCGCTAGGGGTTCTTCTTCCAGGTCTCAGTCCGTACAAGTATCCTCTTATGTTTAGGAGTATATACTCCTATGTTAAATGGTTTTAAAGCGTTTGATTTGCTAGGAACTTTTTTTCCCAATTATGATTGGAGGAGGGGTGACTATGATTTTATTATCAAAAGGAATGAATTATCTTCTCTTGCACTATAGATCATATATTTATTATTGTATTATTGGTAGTGTCCTTTCAAGTACATTATTAATACTTTTACCAAGCGGAAATGCCTATGAGGGAATCTCTTATGCAAATGTTACAGGCATGGAGATAGTAATAACAGCTCTTGTTTTTGTTCTCGGGATTTTATTCGGATTATGGATGGTAAAATTAGAGAAAGACTATAAGGAATAAACGCGAGATTATCTATTTCATTATGACACAAAACACTTAAATCATGATATAATAATCAGTTGGAAATAGAAATTATTTACAATAATATATAAAAAGACGAGGTAGCTATGGAAAGACTCAAAAAAATCGCTGGTGTCACAGCCGCTCAGTATGTCAAAGATGGTATGGTCGTCGGACTTGGAACAGGCTCAACAGCATACTTTTTGTTGAAGAAATTGGTCGCCGCATGAAAGAAGAAGGACTCAAAGTTGTAGGTGTAACAACTTCAAGCCAAACCACTGCACAAGCAGAAGGTCTTGGGATTCCTTTGAAAGCTGTTGATGACATTGATGTTATCGATGTTACCGTTGACGGTGCAGATGAAGTTGACACTAACTTCAACGGTATCAAAAGGCGGTGGTGGCGCCCTTCTTATGGAAAAAATCGTTGCCACACCAACCAAAGAATACATCTGGGTTGCTGACGACTCAAAAATGGTCGATAAACTCGGTGCCTTTAAATTGCCAGTCGAAGTGGTCCAATATGGTGCAGACCGTATTTTCCGTGAGTTCGAGAAAAAAGGTACAAACCGTCCTATCGCATGGTAAATGGTGAACGCTTTGTGACTGATATGAAAAATTATATCATCGACCTTGACCTTGGCGTCATTGAAAATCCTGTCGAACTTGGCAAAGAATTGAAAGCCATGGTCGGCGTTGTTGAACACGGTCTCTTCAACGGTATGGTTAATAAAGTTATCGTTGCAGGTAAAGACGGTGTCAACATTTTAGAAGCTAAATAATGATTTCAGCAGGAGGAAATTAACAGTTACCATAACTGAATCTTCTCCTGTTTACTATGTTATATTGATTCATTATTATTTCTAATCACTTGACTTATTTGAATATTAAGAGATTAGGAGGTTTTGGGTGCCAACCGTAACCACCCTAGATTAGGAAAAATTATGCCAACATTTAATCGTATTCACCTTGTAGTTTTAGATTCTGTCGGAATTGGTGCAGCACCAGATGCTAACAATTTTGTCAATGCTGGTGTGCCAGATGGTGCTTCAGATACCCTTGGTCATATTTCAAAAACAGTCGGATTAACTGTTCCGAATATGGCGAAAATTGGTCTTGGAAATATTCTTCGTGAAGCACCTCTAAAAACAGTACCAGCAGAAGCACAGCCAAGTGGTTATGCAACAAAATTAGAAGAAGTATCACGTGGAAAAGATACCATGACAGGGCACTGGGAAATCATGGGGCTTAATATTACAGATCCCTTTGATACTTTCTTTGAAGGATTCCCAGAAGAAATTTTAACAAAAATTGAAGAATTTTCAGGACGTAAAATCATTCGTGAAGCCAACAAACCTTATTCAGGAACTAGATGCCGTCAGCATTGTGTTTCCGTTTTTGCCTGTCAGCTGTGCCATCAACGGGACGATCACAACCAGTCCGAAAAATCCATATACGATAGACGGAATACCGGCCATCAGGTTAATACCTGATTTGCAGATGCCGTAAAACTTTTTCGGACAGTAACGGGAAAGAAACACCGAAGTAAGAATGGCAACCGGCACACCCATCAGGATTGCAAGGCCGGTCACGCAGATACTGCCGACAATCATCGGCAGGATACCGAAAATGTTGTTTCCCGGTTTCCACACGGTATCGGTCAAAAATTTCAGCGGTCCGATTTTAAAAATAGCAGGAACGCCATTCATGAACAGGAAAATGCAGATCAGTGCAACAGCCAGTACGGAGCAGCACGCCGCAATCAGGAATACAAGTTTCATGATCGTTTCTCTTAGTTTCATAAGATAAATCCTTTCATTTCATTGTTTCGCGGAGCGTGTTTGAAAAAGACTTTCGTTTTTTTCCTTACGAACTGCTTTTTCAAGCACGTTCCGAAAGACAGCTTCTTTTTCTGAACATTTTCGGATACGGAAGTAAGAGCGATTTTCCATTGTTCGCCCTTACTTCTTTTTCCATTGCTTTATACATTCTTTATTTTACATCTGCCCAGTCGGTTGTGTCGCCAACATAGATGCTCTTTACCTGATCGCTGGTCAGCCCGTCGGTCGGGTTCTCTTTGTTTACGATGACAGCAATACCGTCGGTTGCGATTACGGTTGCGGTAAGCCCTGAGGATTTCTCCTCATCCTTTAAGTCACGGGATGCCATACCGATGTCGCAGAGACGTCGCTTGCGGAAGTGATACCTGTTGTGGAATCGCTCTGCTGTACTTCGATGTTAGCGTTTGAATTTACTTTTGTATAAGCCTCTTTTAATTTTTCCATCAGTGGTGTTACAGAGGAAGATCCTGCTACCACAACCTTTTCACCGCTGCAGTTTCCTTCGTAGGCTTTGGTATCTTTGATTGCAATATATCCGTCATCTGAAACAACCTGCTGTCCGTCGGTGCTTAAGATGTAGTCCATGAAATCCTGCGCATCTGCGGAAAGACCGTCTTTTGTTACAATGTTGAACGGACGGCTTACTTTATAGGAACCGTTTTCTACGTTCTCTGCGCTTGCCTCTGCTCCGTCGATTTTCAGTGCTTTGACTTCATCATTTAAGGATCCAAGAGAGATATAACCGATTGCGTACTGGTTACCTGCCACTGTGCTCATCATAACGGAAGTATTGTTGGTGATCTGTGCATCAACGGTGGTGTTGTCTACTTTCTCACCTGCATCGTTTTTCTCTTCTACACCGAACAGCTCGATGAATGCACCTCTGGTACCGGAACCATCCTCACGGGAGATCACGCTGATCTGTCCGGAAAAATCTCCGCCTGCTGCGGTGCTGTCACCGTCTGTGCTGCCATCTGCCTCTGTTGCAGAAGCCTCTTTTGTAGTGTCTGCTGTGGAAGAACTGCTGCTATCGCTGCTTCCACATCCTGCAAGCATTCCTGCAGCCATCATTGCGGTTAAGGTGATTGCAATTACTTTTCTCTTCATAATATTCTTTTCTCCTCTTTTCACATGGGATTTTTGTGATTTCTATTTTGTAAAATCGCAATCCCGACGTTTTTTACATTTCGTTTTTACAGGTTTCATCATAACAACGGCGTGTAAAATGCAAAATCTCAGAGATGTTAAGTTTATGTAAAACATGAGTTTTTTCTTTTTTACATTCCATTTTTCCGGTCGTAAACCGCTCCGTCACATCTCTCGCAAGTGGCACATTTTTTCTGCGCAGTGCGATCCTGCCCAAAGGATCTTTTTCTCCGCAGGAAATTCCAACAAGATTTCCCATAGAAAAAGGCTCCCCGGAATACTCTTTTTTCAGAGTATTCGGGGAGCCTTTTTCTAAAGCATATGCAAAAGCGGATATTCGCAATCCTCTTATTCCGTCACCGGCACGTCAAGCTTTTCGGACGCTTCTTTTAACAGGTCAATGATCGGCAGATGCTGCGGGCATACACTCTCACACTGACCGCACTGCACGCAGTCTTCTGCTTTTCCCGATGTTTCCAGCAGCTTTTTATAATAATTTTTCGCGCGGTCTTCTTCTCCATACAGGCGGATGGTATTCAATGCCTTGAACACATCCGGAATCGCGATTCCCATCGGACATCCGTCGCAGCAGTAACGACAGGCGGTACACGGAACCGCCGGACTCTTTTTCAGCGCTTCCTGTGCTTTGGCGATCACTGCTTTTTCTTCCTCATTTAACGGTACAAAATTTCGAAAGGTTTTGATATTATCCTCCATCTGTTCCTCGTTTGACATACCGGAGAGCACGGTTGCAACACCCGGGAGGGAAGCCGCAAAGCGGAGTGCCCAGGACGCAATCGATGCATCCGGATGAACACGTTTCATCTCTGCTTCAATCTCTTTGCCTGCCGATGCAAGGGAACCGCCCTTTACCGGCTCCATAACAAGGAACGGCATATTGTATTTCCGAAGCACCTCATACAGTCGTCCGGACTGGATCAGCGGATTGTCCCAGTCAGCATAGTTCATCTGGATCTGGACAATTTCGACCTCCGGATGCTCGGAGAGAATCTTGTCAAGCAGCTCCGGCGTTCCGTGGAAGGAGAAACCAAAGTGTTTGATCAATCCCTCTTCTTTTTTCTTCTTGGCCCAGTTGAAACAGTCGTATTTCACATAGCCTTCATAGTTTGCGCCGTCTTCTACGCTATGCAGCAGGTAATAATCAAAGTAGCCTGCTCCGGTGCGCGCGAGCTGATCGTTGAAAATGCGGTCACGGCCTTCGATGCCTCGTCCATCATCCACTGCGGAAGTTTGGTTGTCAGAGTAAAGCTTTCTCTCGGATGACGCTCTACCAGCGCTTTTTTCACGATGCTCTCCGATTTTCCGCCGCAGTACATATAGGCGGTGTCAAAATAGTTCATTCCGGAGGCAAGGTACGCATCGACCATTTTACAGATCTGCTCCAGATCCAGTTCTCCGTCCTTCTCCGGAAGGCGCATCATGCCAAATCCTAATTTCGGCATTTTTGTTACATCTACACTCATGATAAAATCCCCTTTCTTTCCGCGGAAAACCTTCGTTTCCTCAGTATTGTTGAGAAAATTGTAGCATTAAAGTATACTTGAAAGTCAATAGTTTTTTTTATTTTCGTCAAAATTTTTCTTTGACTTTTTCCGTTTCCGGTGGTATTCTGATAAAAAATTATGATTACAAAAGGAGTAGCACTATGATCTGGAAAAACCAGTTTCTTCACCTCACAAATGGCGATGTTTCAGCTGTTTATGGGGATAGTGCGCTCTTTTTTAAGTAAACTTCACATCTTGTATTCTTAAAATCACACAGAAAATGCACGTATCTCCCCATCAGAATTTTACTATATTTTGACAAGGAGATTTTTTTATGTCTGAGAAAAATACCAGAAAACAAATACGAACTTTATATCTTATGACCACGGTCGGCTATTTTCAGATTGCGGCGGCTTCGTGGGTTGCACTGCTCGCACTCCGTGGATTTTCGCTGCTGCAGATCGGGATGCTCGAAAGTATTTTCCATATCGTGAGCCTCTGCTTTGAACTCCCCTCCGGCGTTGTCGCCGATGTTTTCGGGCGACGGAAAACGCTGATTGCAAGTCAGATGGCCTCCCTGATTTCCGGTACGCTGATGATTTTTTCCACCGGCTTTGCCACAACGGCGCTTGCGCTTGGATGCAGTGCGCTCAGCTATAACCTTGCATCCGGCACACGGGAGGCACTTGCGTATGACAGTCTGAAGCAGAACGGGGACGAATGGTTTTATGCCCGTTTTTCTTCTACCGAAATGATGCTGTACCGTATCACCAATTCCACCGCAACGCTCTGCGCAGGCCTTGCCCTGTGGCTGGGATACCGGCGCGCGTATGCGATTGATCTCTTCTTCGGGCTGATTGCGCTTGGCATTTCATTCCGCCTTGCGGAAGTAAAAACGGACGCAACACCAGTTCATTATCCTGTTGGACAGGAAATCGTTTCGGTTGTGCAGGAAAGCTGGCAGTTTCTTGTCCGTGAGAAAAAAGCAAGAAATATTATGCTGGTGAACGCACTCATCGGTGCCGTTTCTACGCTGGTTCTCTTCTTTTTACAGGCGAAGCTGCCACTCACCGGCATGAACAGCGCGCTGCTTGGACCTGCCCTCTTCGTGATGGGACTCGGCGCGGCACTGGGATCGCGGATGACGGCATACTTCACAAATACCGCTACCGCGCGATTCTGCTGTTTAGTGCCATTGGTGTACTTTTCGCCTTTCTTATGAGCTTTACCGGACTGCCGGCCCTTATGGTCTTCGGCGGATTTATCGGATCCTTTTCCGATGATTTTCTTGAAGTCCGGACCGATATTCTGCTCAATGACATGATCCCGTCCAGGCAGCGGGCGACGCTGATGTCGGTGAACTCGTTTGTCTTTTCTATGATTATGATCGTCCTTTCCACCGTATTTGGATGGATCATGTGATCGTCAAAAATTTACTTTCATTGAAAAACGCTCATCAGTTTTTTGCTGATGACGTTTTTCAAAAATGATCAAACACCGCCGCTCCCTGCCAGAGCGCCATCCTGGGTCTGCGGGGGTGTGCTTCCCCCCTCCACATTCTCCACCACTTTTTCTTTCTTCAACCACTTCCAGACATCGCCATATACGCGGTACTTCTCTTTCTCGTTCAGTATTTCATGCCGCATTCCCGGATACAGCTTTCCTCTGACATTGCGGTACCCGATCAGCCGCATATGGTCAATGGATTTTTTAAAGCGCCGCACATTCACATAACACGGATCATCCCCGCCGGACAAAAACAGCACCGGCAGCTTCCGGTTTGTGCAATGCCATCCATGGAATCCATACGTCTCCTTCAGCAGGTCATTCAGCGCAAAAAAAGCATCATCCGAAAACGTAAAGCCACAGAGTGGGTTTTCTTCATACTCCCGCACCACCTCCGGGTCCGAACAGCACCAGGCGAACCGGCTCTTCTCATCCGCAAACCGCGCCGCAAACGATCCAAAACGACATCGCCTCCAGAAGATTGCTCCGATGCTCATCCCCGAGCACCGCCGCTTCTGCGTGTCCTACAGCCGCCCCCAGCGGCCGCAGATAATTCTTGCTCGGTGAACCGCACACAATCAACGCATCCAGCTCCCTATCATGTTCCTTCGCATACGTGCGCACAACCAGGGATCCCATACTGTGTCCCATCAGAATAAACGGAAGATCCGGGTACTCTTTTTTGCCCATACCGTAACCTGAAACAGATCCTCCACAAGCCCTGCGCCGCCTGCGCCGTACATAAATCCGAGATCCTGCTCCGACTTCACACTCTTTCCGTGCCCGCGGTGATCATGAATCACACACACTACACCGTGTTCCGCCATAAACTCCATAAACGGCAGATACCGCTCCTTGTATTCGCTCATTCCATGGCTGAGCTGCAGAAGCGCCGTCCGCTGTACGCCCTCCTCCGGCTCCACCACAAGCCCGTCAAGCATCAGTCCATCCACCTTCGACTGAATCGTAAAACCTCTTTGCATTGCACCTTCCCCTTTCTTCCAGAACGATGCCGAACTGCCCGAAATTCTAAACCTCCGTGTCCTCCGAAATTTCCGGCGGAACCGCAAACGACAATGTAATCCGATCGTAGCACTCCTCGCACAGATCAAACTCATGCTTTTCCAGGTCCTTCCCGGAAAAAGTACCCCCACGTCGTGTCGACCGAGCAGATCCCCTCCAGCAGCATTCCATTCTGTATTTTCATGCTTTTTCCGCAGCAGTTACACACCGCCGCTTCCAGCTCATTTGTGTTTTTGTTGTATTTCCGCATTTTTCTTCCTCCCGTGTATCAAAAAACGTTTCTTTCTTCGTTCCTGACACAAAACAGAAATCAGATTCTCCTGTGTCCTGTCGATTGTAACACATCTTTCCCGCCATTCCTACTGGGAATGAAAGGAAAGTCCTGTGCGTTAAATGCGTATACAATAACGATTTCTCTCTACCTCTTCGGAACCGATTCATCCGTCCGGCTCATCAGCACCGCATCCTCCTTTGGAAGATCGTAGTACCCCTTCCTGAGGCCGTCCTGCACAAAGCCAAGACTCTCATACAGATTCCGCGCCGGCGTATTGCCGATGCGCACATCCAGATGAATGACGCGCACCTTTCTCTCCTGCATCCGACGGAACAGTTCTTCCATCAGTGCACGGCCGATGCCGCGTCTTCTCGCTTTTTCTGCCACGCAGACATTTGTGATCTCACTTTCATCAAAGGAAATCAGGATTCCGAGATATCCTAAAATTTCACCGTCCTCCTCTGCTACAAGAAACAGTGCATCGTCACGGATCAGAAATGTAAAAAATCCGGTTTCTGTCCACGGAATCGAAAAGTTGGCCTCCTCAATCGGCATCACCTGCTCCAGATCATCGATCTGCATTTCACGGATTGTGATCATTCGCTTTTTTCTCCGTTCTCCTGTTTTTTCACCACATCGGCATGCTTCACAGATTCCCGCTCCGCTCTTTCACGCTCCGCCTGCGATTTTCTCAGGTATTCCGGCTCGTGCTCTTCTGCCGTCTGAATCTTACCTTCTTTGTAATAAACCTCAGCCAGTGCTCCGACGGCTGCCGCTCTCTGGCGGTTGACGTGTGCCGGTGCAAAGGAAAACGGAATCGTCAGCAGTGCCTCTAATTTTCCCGGTAAACCGCAACGCCGTCCCCGAGGAAAATCACTTCGTGGTCGAGGCAGTTCAGGCCCTCCGCCAGTGCCTCAATGCTCATCGTATCCTGTTCCCAGACCGTATCGAGACGATGATCCGTGTAGCAGTAACTCCGGTATAGACCTGGTTTCTTCTCGCATCCATGATCGGGCAGACAAATTGTCAGTATCCCAGATATTGTACGCGATTGCCGCCGTCGTTGGAATGGAAATCAGTGGTTTTTCAAGTGCCAGACCAAGTCCCTTGGCTGTTGCAGAACCGATGCGAAGACCGGTAAACGAGCCCGGACCTCCGGCAACTGCAATCGCATCGATCGTCGAAAGATCCAGCTCTGTCATGTTCGAGATTTCATCCAGCATCGGAAGCAGAGTCTGGGAATGTGTTTTTTTATAATTTACGGTGTATTCCGCAAGCAGTGTGTCATTTTCAACAACAGCCACCGAAGCCACCAGGCCGGAGCTGTCCAGTGCAAGTATTTTCATAATTTTTTGTTTCCTTTCCGATATTTCCTTCCTGTGCAACTCATTTTGGCAGTCTGCCGGAAACAGGAATCTTTACGATTTCCTTTTGTTTTTCCACCACATTCAGGATTTTTTTCTTTTATTCCACCGTAATTTTCCGGTAATCAAACCCTTTTTCGAGGTCTTTTTCTATCGTAATCGAAATCGCACCCTCCGGGATCAGCTCTTCAATCAGTTCTGCCCATTCGATCAGGCAGACACCCTCACCGAAAAAGTAATCATCGTATCCGATTTCTTCCATTTCTTCTATATCACCGATCCGGTAAACATCGAAATGATAAAATGGCAGGCGCCCTTCGGTATATTCCTGAATAATGGTAAATGTAGGACTGTTGACTGCCTCTGTGATGCCAAGTCCTTTTGCAAAGCCCTGCGTCAGAACGGTTTTTCCAACACCAAGGTCTCCGTTTAATGTATAAATCTGGCCCGGCTTCGCCGCTTTTCCCAGCTTTTCGCCAAGGGCAAGCGTCTCCGACGCAGAATTTGTTTCTATGATCATATGCTTTCTTCTCCTCTTTTTCTGCCTATCATTTTAACACAAACAAAAAGGTAATACAACCGCAGAACGAAACCGCTTTTCCTTGTGCTTTTCCTTGCTTTTTCTATCTGTTTTCGCTATACTATGTATCAGAGTTTCGCGGCCCAAAAACGTCCCACTCCTGTTTTTTCGGCCCGGAAAACGCGGTAAAACACGCTCTGCGCTTTTGTCCGCGTAAATCAAAAAGGAAAGAGATCAAAACTGTTATGCTGACTGTAATGAAATTTGGCGGAAGCTCCGTCGCAGATCTTGCGCACATCCGCAATGTAGCACAGCGCTGCATCGAAAAACAGCAGGCCGGAAGCCAGGTCGTTGTCGTTCTCTCCGCGATGGGAAAAACGACGGACGGACTGATTGCAACCGCAAAACAGATTACGGAAAAACCGTCCCGCCGCGAGATGGATATGCTTCTTGCCACCGGTGAACAGGTTTCCGTTTCCCTGATGGCCATAACCATGATTCAGATGGGCGTCAGTGCTGTTTCTTTAAATGCCTGGCAGGTACCGATGCACACGACCTCAGATTATCAGAACGCGCGCTTCAAACGGATCGACACCGAGCGCATCCGTAAAGAGCTGGATGACAACAAAATTGTCATTGTCACCGGCTTTCAGGGGATCAACAAATACGATGATATCACAACGCTCGGACGCGGCGGCTCCGATACGACTGCGGTTGCCCTCGCTGCAGAGCTGCACGCGGATGTCTGTGAAATCTACACGGATGTAGACGGCGTCTACACCGCAGATCCGCGGATTGTACCGAATGCGCGCAAAATGGAAGAGGTAACTTACGATGAAATGCTGGAGATGGCTTCGCTCGGCGCAAAAGTCCTTCACAGCAGATGCGTGGAAATCGCAAAAAAATACGGCGTGGAACTTCTGGTCTGCTCCAGTCTGAACCGGAATTCCGGAACGATGGTAAGGGAGAAAACCAAAATGGAAAAAATGTTAATCAGCGGCGTGGCTGCCGACAAAAATGTGGCAAAAATCCGTGTTGCAGGCCTTGGCAACGATCCGGAGAGCACGTTCCGCCTCTTAAATTTACTGGATCGGAACAATCTGAACATCGATGTCATGATCCAGTCACTCGGAAAGGACGGCACAAAGTCCGTTTCCTTTACCGTTGCAAAGCCGGATATGCTGCGCACGATCGATGTGCTGAACGACAATAAGGATTCGCTCGGCATCAAAAAGCTGGATTATGATGAGAACGTGGCAAAGATTTCCGTCATCGGAGCCGGTGTCCGCTCCCATTCGGGCGTGGCTGCCAAAATGTTCGGCGCGCTCGCCAATGCAGGAATCAATACCGAGATGATTACCACCTCAGAAATCCGCATCACTGCCCTGATCGACGAAGCATACGCAGATCAGGCAATGCGTGCGATCCATGAGACATTCCTGGAGCGTGTCTGAAAAAGGGGGTTGACCCCTTTGATACCAGATTGCTACGTGCTTTGCACTCCAGCAATCATCAAAAACATTCGTAATCCGCCCATTTTTCTTCGAAAAATGGCTGCTTACGTCTTATCAAGAAATCGTTTAAAAATCAGGAGGAAAACAATGATGTCTAACCCAATCGTTACAATTACTATGGAAAACGGCGATGTGATGAAAGCAGAGCTTTACCCGGAAATCGCCCCGAACACCGTAAACAACTTCATCAGTCTGGTAAAAAAAGGCTTCTATGACGGCCTGATCTTCCACCGCGTCATCCCGGGATTCATGATCCAGGGCGGAGATCCTGCAGGCACAGGCGCGGCGGCCCGGATTACTGCATCAAGGGTGAGTTCTCCCAGAACGGATTTGAGAACAACCTCGCACACACCCCAGGCGTTCTCTCCATGGCACGTACCATGTTCCCGGACAGCGCAGGAAGCCAGTTCTTCATCATGCACAAAGCTGCTCCGCATCTGGACGCGCATACGCTGCTTTCGGAAAAGTAACAGAAGGCCTGGAAGTCGTAGATAAAATCGCATCTGTCAACACCGACTACAGCGACAAACCGCTGCAGCCGCAGAGAATGGCTACCGTTACCGTTGAGACCTTCGGCGTCGAGTATCCGGAACCGGAGAAATGCTAAGGATGAACGATGAACTGATGTTAGTTGAACCGTCGGAGGAATACTTCGCCGAGCTCGCCGCCTACCGGAACGATTTTCTGGAAAACAGCGATTCCATGGACGGCTGCGGACCGCTTCGCCGGTTTGATGATATGAAGGCGTATCTTGAAGATACCATGCGGTATACCAGAGAGGAGACTCTGCCGGAGGGCATGGTTCTCGCAACACAGTTTCTGTGCATCCGCAAATCAGACAACCGCCTTGTCGGCATGATTCAGGTGCGCCACTACCTGAACGATTTTCTGCGCACCTTTGGCGGCCATATCGGCTACTCCGTCCGCCCGTCGGAACGCAGAAAAGGCTATGCCTCCTGGATGCTGAAAAATGTGCAGCCGTACTGCAAAAGCCTCGGCCTTTCCGAAATTCTGGTCTGCTGCCTGGATACCAACGAGGGAAGCCGCAGAACGATCCTGAAAAATGGCGGCCGGTTCGACGGCACCGCTTATCGTGCCGATGAAAACAAAACACTGGAGCGTTACTGGATCACCCTGTGATTTTTAATCTTCCATTTCGCATAGCTCTGAATAGTTTCACAAATTTTTCTTGACATCCATGTCATTTCACTTTATAATTTGGAACTGCAAGCGAACAATTCTGTTCTTATGCAAAATATATGCCCCTGGTAAAAAACCGACGGACAGGCAGGGGTAGTTGCCGAGCGTGGTTAAGAGCCACATTATTGATTGCGTTAAAAGCGCAAATTTTATGAGTTGATTACTTTATAATCGATGCTCTACGACGAGCACATCATCTTATGAAACGGTCAATAAGAGTACGTGACTATATATTTCTGCATAGGAAAACAGGGAGAAGCCTGGATTTTTGTCCATCCCCTGAAGTTTGCACAATACGATCATGTATAAATTTCGATTTTTAGACAGATGATGCACGTCATCTGTCTTTTTCGTGCTTATAGCCAAAGATGAACCCAACACCATTTTCTGAAAAAGGAGAACCAAACAATGTCAAAAGTTATGATCATCGGATGCGGCGGTGTTGCATCCGTAGCCATTCACAAATGCTGCCAGAACAGTGAAGTATTTTCTGAAATTATGATTGCAAGCCGCACCCTTCCAAGTGCGATGCTTTAAAAGAAAAGCTGGCTCCGACCACAAAAACCATTATCACAACAGCAAAGGTGGATGCCGACTGCACAGAAGAATTAATCGCCTTAATCAAACAGTATCAGCCGGATGCCGTATTAAATCTGGCTCTTCCTTATCAGGATCTTACCATTATGGATGCCTGCCTTGCATGTAAGGTTCCTTACATTGATACTGCAAACTACGAAGCAGAAAACACGGATGATCCGGCATGGCGTGCGATCTACGAAAAGAGATGCGAAGAGCTTGGCTTTTCTGCTTACTTTGATTACTCCTGGCAGTGGCTATATGGACCGTTTCAAGGAAGCCGGCATCACCGGTCTTCTCGGAACCGGCTTTGACCCTGGTGTCACCAGCGTTTTTGCAGCCTATGCACAGAAACACTATTTCGATGAAATTCACACGATTGATATTCTGGACTGCAACGGCGGCGATCATGGATATCCGTTTGCAACCAACTTCAATCCGGAAATCAACCTCCGCGAGGTATCCGCTCCCGGTTCTTACTGGGAAAACGGCCACTGGTGGAAATTCCGCCAATGTCGATCAAACGGGAATATAACTTCGATGAGGTAGGCGAGAAGGATATGTACCTTCTTCACCATGAAGAAATTGAGGCTCTTGCCAAAAACATCCCGGGCGTAAAAAGAATCCGCTTTTTCATGACCTTCGGCCAGAGCTATCTGACCCATATGAAATGTCTGGAAAATGTAGGACTTCTCTCGACCACTCCGATTACCTTCAACGGACAGCAGATCGTACCGATCCAGTTTTTAAAAGAGCTTCTTCCGGATCCTTCCACTCTTGGTCCGCGCACCGTGGGTAAAACCAACATCGGCTGTATTTTTACCGGTATCAAGGATGGAAAAGAAAGAAGCATTTACATTTACAATGTCTGTGACCACCAGGAATGCTACCGGGAAGTAGAGTCTCAGGCGATTTCCTACACAACCGGCGTTCCGGCCATGATCGGAACCATGATGGTCGTGAACGGCCTCTGGAACAAGCCGGGTGTCTACACCACAGATGAATTCGATCCGGATCCGTACATGGAAGCACTCAACAAGTGGGGTCTTCCGTGGAAGGTCGTAGAAAATCCTGTTTTAGTAGATTAAGCCTATGTATAAGATAAACGAACTGCCAACTCCCTGTTTTGTCATTGATGAAGGCAAACTGGAAGAAAACTTAAAGATCCTGCACCAGGTAGAAGAACGCACCGGTGCAAAAATTCTGCTGGCTCAGAAATGCTTTTCCTGCTTTTCGGAATATCCGCTGATTGGAAAATATATCAGCGGAACAACTGCCAGCGGACTCTATGAGGCGCGGCTTGGAAAGGAAGAAATGGGGCTGGAGAATCATGTGTATTCTCCGGCCTACCGCCCGCAGGATATGGAAGAGCTCGCACAGATCTGCGATCACATTATTTTCAATTCAGAAAAGCAGCTCCGAACGTACCTCCCTGTACTTAAGGCTTCCGGAACCGCAAAAGCCGGACTTCGCATCAACCCGGAATGCTCCACGCAGGAAGGCCATGCGATTTATGATCCCTGTGCGCCCGGCTCCCGCATGCATCCGCGCCTGCGATTTTACAGACGAACTGGCTGATCTTGTGGACGGTCTTCATTTTCATACCCTCTGTGAACAGAATTCGGATGATCTGGAAACCACGCTGCGCGCCGTGGAAGAAAAATTCGGCAAGTGGCTTTTTAAAATGAACTGGCTTAACATGGGAGGCGGACATCATATCACCCGTGAGGATTACGATATCGAACGCCTGATTTCCTGTATCAACCATATGAAAGAAACGTATGGTCTTCAGATTTACCTGGAGCCCGGGGAAGCAGTTGCCTTAAACGCAGGCTACAATGTCACGGAAGTTCTCGATATTGTTGAAAATAACGGAAAAATTTTAATTCTTGACACTTCCGCTGCCTGCCATATGCCGGATGTGCTTGAGATGCCGTACCGCCCTCCGCTCAAAGGCAGCGGACTGCCTGGGGAAAAGCCTTATACCTACCGCCTTTCCTGCAATACCTGCCTGGCGGGCGACGTAATCGGCGAATATTCCTTCGATTCCCAAATCCGGATCGGTGACAGACTGTATTTTGAAGATATGGCGATTTATTCGATGGTAAAAACCAATACCTTTAACGGAATCCCACTCCCTTCCATCGCGGTGATGGACAAAGCTGGAAACTGCCGAATGATAAAGGAGTTTGGATATGAAGATTTCAAAAACCGATTGTCTTAGAACCCCAAAAGCCGATGGCTTTTACATGCCGGGCGAATTTGAGCCCCACGAAGGCACGCTGATGATCTGGCCGTGGCGTCCCGGTTCCTGGAATTACGGGGCAAAAGCGGCAAGAACGGCATTTGCAGAAATTGCAGAAGCAATTGCCGCTTATGAACAGGTTTATCTTTTCGTCCGGCCACAGGATAAAGCATCGGCACAGGAACTGCTTTCCTCCGACCGGATTCATCTGATCGAAGCCCAAACAGAGGATGCCTGGGCAAGAGATACCGGCGCTACGTTTGTGGTCAACGATCAGGGCGGGCGAAGAGGCATTCAATGGGAATTCAACGCCTGGGGCGGCCAGTATGATGGTCTGTACTCCCACTTTGAACATGACCGTGAGGTTCCTGAACGAATCTGTAGTTTTCTCGGAGATTCCTTCTATAATGCCCGCCCCTTTGTTCTGGAAGGCGGCTCCATCCATGTTGACGGGGAAGGAACCTGCTTACGACCGAAGAATGTCTGCTGAGTCCGGGGCGCAATCCTTCTCTTACAAGAGCGGAAATTGAAGAAAAGCTGCGTCAGTATCTTTCGGTCGAGAAAATCATCTGGCTTCCTTTTGGTATTTACAACGATGAAACCAACGGCCATATCGATAATATGTGCTGCTTTGTAAAGCCAGGAGAAGTACTTCTTGCCTGGACAGATGACGAAAACGATCCTCAGTATGCCAGAAGCAGGGCCGCTTTTGATCTTCTCTCCCATACCGTTGACGCGAAGGGACGAAGCTTTGTGATTCACAAGCTGCCCATTCCAAAGCATCCCATCTGTATTACAGAAGAAGATCTTCTCGGCTATGATTTTGAAGCTGGCGAAGACCAGCGGGAAGCCGGCGAACGTCTTGCCGCCAGTTATATCAATTTTTACCTTGCCAATCACTGTGTCCTTCTTCCCCGGTTCGGCGATGAAAACGACACCGCGGCTGCAGAAATTCTCGGAAAATGCTTCCCGGATCGACGGATCCTCCCTGTCGATGCACGCGTCATTCTGACCGGCGGAGGCAACATTCACTGTATTACCCAGCAGATTCCGGCAAAGAAAAGAGGAAACAGATTATGAGAAATATAAAAATTGCCGCACTGCAGTTTTCATGCTGCAGCCAGGTGCAGGAAAATATAGACAAAGCAGAGACCATGGTCCGTGAAGCCGCTTCCAACGGTGCCAATCTCATCCTTCTTCCTGAATTATTTGAAAGACCGTATTTTTGTCAGGAAAAGCGATACGATTATTATGATTATGCCCTGCCTTTGACAGAAAATCCCGCTGTCCGGCGTTTTCAGGCGTTGCCGGAGAACTTGGGTCGTGATTCCGGTCAGCTTTTATGAAAGGGATGTTCAGCGCCTGTTTAATTCCATTGCCATGATTGATGCAGACGGATCCATTCTTGGCGTTTACCGCAAGACCCATATCCCGGACGATCATTTTTATCAGGAAAAATTCTATTTCACTCCGGGAGATACGGGATTCAAAGTCTTTGAAACACGTTTTGGAACCGTCGGCGTCGGCATCTGCTGGGATCAGTGGTTTCCGGAAACAGCACGATGTATGGCTGTGCAGGGGGCTGAAATCCTGCTCTATCCTACCGCGATCGGAAGTGAGCCGATCCTGAATGTAGACAGCAGCGGGCACTGGCGGCGCGTCATGCAGGGACATGCTGCCGCAAATCTTGTTCCGGTTGCTGCTGCAAACCGGATTGGTACCGAAACCGTAACGCCCTGTGAAGAAAATGGCGGCCAGTCCTCTTCTCTTACTTTCTACGGTTCTTCCTTTATTGCCGATGCAACCGGTGAGCTTGTGGCATCTGCCGGAAGAGATACCGAGGAAATCCTGTACGCCTCCTTCGATCTGGATGCCCTGCGCGAAGAACGTTTTTCCTGGGGGCTTTTCCGTGACCGGCGGCCGGAAACTTATCGTATCATGACGAAACAGTAAAGCTCTGTCTCTTCCTGTTGTAACTCTTCCTACAGCGGTGCGCTGCATCACATATTCTAACTACAAAGGAGAACCGCTATGCAATATGGAGTTTTATGTCTGCTGCCGCCTGCGGCGATGCTGATTTTTGCATTAAAAACGAAAAAATCTTTCGAAGCTCTGATTTTCGGAACCCTGGTTGCCTATCTCATCATGTACAAAGCAGCTTTTATCGGACCCTGGTGTGATCTGCTGCTTTCGGAGATCAGCAACGCAGATAACCAGTATATTCTTCTTCTCTGCGGACTGTTCGGAGGCTTCATCTTCCTGCTACGCGAGGCAAAAGGAACACTTGGTTTTTCCAACCTGTTAAGCCGTTTCTGTAAAAATGAACGGATCACCATGATGATGTCGGTATTTCTCGGAATCATTATTTTTGTCGATGATTATCTTAACATCATGACCGTTGGAACCTGTATGAAGGATGTCTGTGATAAACGAAAAAGTCCCACGCCAGGCCCTTGCTATATCATTGACTCAACCGGTGCACCTGTCTGTGCACTGATTCCCTTTTCCACCTGGGTAGTTTTTTATTCCGGTGTTTTTATTCAGGAACCGGACATTCTCAATATGGGCTTTTCCACCGGTATGAGTGTTTACTTAAAAGTGCTTCCTTATATGTTTTATCCCATGGCTGCACTTCTGGTTGTGGTTCTGTTTGCCTGCAAACTGATGCCAAAGCTCGGAAAAATGAAAGATGCCTATACCGATCTGGAAAAGAAAGAGCAGACACCGGAGCATCCAAAAATGCACAATGCCCCTTCCGTTGACATTGCCATGGCCGGAATGAGCGTTGATTACCCGCCCGAAAATACCAATGCCGGAAATATACTGGATTTTCTGATCCCCATCGGAATTCTGATCGGTGTGACAGTAGCCACACAGGATATGATGCAGGCGATTATTCTTGCTCTTGCTTCCTGTATGATTCTTTATCTTCCGCGGAAAAAAATGACCTTTACGCGTACGTGGAACTGTTCTTTGCCGGCTTTGCAGATATTCTTCCGGTTCTCGCCATTCTTCTTGCATCCTTTATGATCAAGACTGCCTGCGGCGAAATGGGACTCTCGGAATACGTCATCAACCTGTGTGTTCCGTATATGAATGCCAAAACACTGGCAGCTATTATTTTTGTTGTCATTGCAGTTCTGACCTTTGTCACCAGCTCTTTCTGGGGAATTGAGGCCGTAGCCGTTTCCATCGTTGTTCCGCTTGCCATCGCCCTTGATGCTAATGTACTTCTGGCGCTTGGCGCTGTCGTATCCGGCGGTGTTTTCGGAAGCCATGCATGCTTCTATTCCGACGCAACGGTTCTTTCCTCCGCGACCTGCGAGATTGACAATATGTCGCATGCCGTGTCGCAGTTTCCTTACGTCCTGATCAGTGCTGCTCTCGCCGTAGCGGGATTCTTAATCTGCGGAATTTTTGCTCTTTAAAGACACACAGGAAATTTCAACGAAGTTCCTGTAAATTAAAAAAGCCTCCGACGATAGGATTTTTCTGAATTCGTCGAAGGCTTTTTGTTTTTTATTCTTTTACACTCAGCCGCACCAGCGCACGCTGCAGCTTGCTTCGGCAATACGGTATTCTTTGTCTGTCAGACCGCCGTTTGCCAGCGCCTGCTCGGCCTGTGTTTGGCAGCCTCGGCGCGCTCTGCATCAATATCCTCTTCCCACTCCCAGGTCGTTGCCAGAACACGGCAGACCCCGTTCATCATGGAAAGCATTCCGCCGATGCAGGCGGCATTTCTTCTCGTTCCGTCCTCCAGCACAATATGCGCCTCGCCCATACCGAGTGCAGTGCAGTAATTGCAGTGCCCAGGCAGAATTGCCAGGTCGCCGCTGATGGTTCTGCAGACAACGCGCGCTACGTCACCCTCATAGAGAAGTCCGTCCGGCGTGCCGACACGTAAAGGAAATGTACTCATACGTCATTCCTCCTTTACTGATTCAGTGCTTTTGCTTTTTCAAATACCTCGTCGATGGTTCCTGCAAACAGGAAGCAGCTCTCCGGAAGATCATCGCACTCGCCGTCAAGGATCATGCGGAATCCGCGCAGAGTTTCTTTTAACGGCACGTATTTTCCTTCCATACCGGTAAACTGTTCCGCTACTGAGAAGCTCTGAGACAGGAAACGCTGTACCTTACGGGCACGGCTGACCGTCAGCTTATCCTCCTCGGACAGCTCGTCCATACCCATGATGGCGATGATATCCTGCAGCTCTTTGTATCTCTGCAGCACCTGCTGTACGGCACGCGCTACCTCATAATGCTCATGACCTACGATTTCCGGTGTCAGAATACGGCTGGTAGAATCAAGCGGATCAACGGCCGGATAAATACCCTGGCTGGAAATTTCACGGGAAAGTACCGTCGTGGCATCCAGATGGGTAAATGTCGTTGCCGGAGCCGGGTCGGTCAGGTCATCGGCCGGCACGTAAACAGCCTGTACCGATGTGATGGAACCCTTTCTCGTGGACGTAATACGCTCCTGCAGTGCGCCCATCTCGGTTGCCAGCGTCGGCTGGTATCCTACTGCGGACGGCATACGGCCAAGCAGAGCCGAAACCTCGGAACCTGCCTGCGTAAATCGGAAAATATTATCGATGAACAGCAGCACATCCTGATTTTTCACATCACGGAAGTATTCTGCCATGGTAAGGCCGGAAAGTCCGACACGCATACGCGCTCCCGGCGGCTCGTTCATCTGTCCATAGACCAGTGCTGTTTTATCGATAACACCGCTCTCTTTCATCTCGTTGTAAAGGTCATTTCCTTCACGGGTACGCTCTCCGACACCGGTGAAAACGGAAAGTCCGCCGTGCGCCGTTGCCACGTTGTGGATCAGCTCCATGATAAGGACTGTTTTTCCAACGCCGGCACCGCCGAACAGACCGATTTTTCCGCCCTTGGCATACGGGCAGATCAGTCAACGACCTTGATTCCGGTTTCGAGGATTTCCGTTGCCGGAACCTGTTCCTCATAGGACGCGGATCGCGGTGGATCGGCCATTTTTCTGCTGTTTCCGGTGCCGGCTTATTGTCTACGGTCTCACCGAGCAGGTTGAACACGCGGCCTAAGCACTCCTCTCCGACCGGAACGGCGATCGGGCCGCCCGTGTCGACTGCTTTCGTTCCGCGGACAAGTCCGTCTGTGGACTTCATGGCAATGCAGCGAACCATGTTGTCGCCCGTCTGCTGCGCCACTTCCACAACCAGCTTCTCGCCGTGGTTGTCTATCTCGATGGCATTCAGAAGTGCCGGCAGCTCGCCTTCCGGAAAACGGATGTCCAGAACAGGACCCGTTACCTGCACAACCTCGCCAATGTGTTTTTCACTCATTTAACGACTTCTCCTCACTTTTCTTGTTTCCACTCTTACACGCCTTCCGCACCGCCGACGATCTCCGTGATCTCCTGCGTAATGCTTGCCTGACGGGCACGGTTGTAATACAGATTGAGCTGTTCAATCATCTCCTCTGCATTTCCCGTTGCCGCCTCCATTGCGGTACGGCGTGCCGCAAGCTCACTTGCCACACTCTCACAGATACCGCCGTAGATCAGGCCGCCTAAGTATTCCGGCACAATCGCTTCGAATACCTCGACACCGTTTGGCTCATACAGGATCAGATTCCGGATTTTTTTCGCTTCCGGATCCTCTCCGTCCTCTTTTGCAATGTCAATCAGAGGCAGGATCGGCACGGAAACCGGCATCTGCGACAGCATCGACACGAATTTTGTGTAACAAAGCTCCACATGTCCGAAGGTCCCTTTCCGGAACTCACGGCACAGTGCGCGCGCGATCTCAAAGCTGTCTGCCACAGAAAGATTTGCGATCTCGGCAAAGCTGTCCGTCAGAATGTCCAGCTTCCGGGATTTTGCATACTCCACTGCCTTTTTGCCGACCGGAACCACACAGATCTCTTTTCCTTTGGCATCTGCCTCAAAGCATCGGAACAGATTCGCGTTGTATCCGCCCGCAAGGCCGCGGTCTCCGGCAACCAGCACGTAGCAGCATTTCTCGTTTTTTGCCTCTTTTGCATAAATGGAATAAAATTCCGTGTTTCCTTTTGCAATATCCTGCAAAGTGCGGTACAGCTCCTGAAAATACGGACGGCAGGTATCAGCCCGCTCCTTCGCTTTTCGCAGCTTGGAGGACGCTACAAGTTCCATCGCCTTGGTAATCTGCATCGTGCTTTCGACACTTTTGATCCGCAGCTTTACGGCTTTCATGTTTGCAGCCATAGGCTCCTCCTTCTTTCCTTATTTTGCAGGTCTTGTATTGATAAAGTTTTCGGTGTACGATTCGAGCGCACTTTTCAGCTTCTCTTCGGTATCTGCCTCGAGTTTTCCGGTTGCGGAAATCTCCTGCATCACGGCAGCACCCTCGGCATCGGTATCAAGCCAGGTATACAGTCCGTCCTCATAGGCGCGGACATCCTCAGCTGCAACCTTTGACAGAATTCCTTTCGTTACCGCATAAAGAATGGCCACCTGTTTTTCTACCGGAACCGGTGCATTCTGGTTCTGTTTTAATACTTCCACGATACGCACACCCTGCTCCAGACGCGCCTTTGTATCGGCATCCAGATCGGATCCGAACTGTGCAAAACTTGCCAGCTCGCGATACTGGGAATAGATCAGTTTCAAAGTTCCGGCTACCTTCTTCATCGCCTTAATCTGCGCATTTCCACCGACACGGGATACGGATACGCCAGGGTTTACCGCCGGCATAACGCCCGAGTGGAACAGCTCTGTCTCAAGGAAAATCTGTCCGTCTGTGATGGAGATGACGTTCGTCGGAATATAGGCGGAAATATCGCCTGCCTGGGTCTCAATGATCGGCAGGGCCGTCATGGATCCGCCGCCGTGTTCATCGTCCAGCTTTGCGGCACGCTCCAGAAGTCTGGAATGGAGATAGAAAACATCTCCCGGATAAGCCTCACGTCCCGGTGGACGGCGGATCAGCAATGAGAGTGCACGGTATGCAACCGCGTGCTTACTTAAGTCATCATAAATGATCAGCACATCTTTTCCCTGATACATAAAGTACTCGCCCATGGCACAGCCGGAATACGGTACGATATACTGCAGCGGGCTCGCTTCGGATGCCGTCGCTGCCACGACGATGGTGTACGCCATTGCGCCGTTCTTCTCAAGATTTTCTACTAAGGACGCTACTGTCGAACGTTTCTGTCCGATGGCAACGTAGATACAGATCACATCCTTGCCTTTCTGGTTCAGAATGGTATCGGTTGCGATCGTTGTCTTTCCGGTCTGACGGTCTCCGATGATCAGCTCTCGCTGACCTCTTCCAATCGGAACCATGGAATCGATCGCTTTAATACCGGTCTGCAGCGGCTGATTAACACCTTTTCTCTCACAGATGCCCGGTGCCGGGCTTTCAATCGGACGGTACTCTGCTGCCGTAATCGGGCCTGCGCCGTCGATTGGCTGGCCGAGCGCGTTGACAACGCGTCCGATCATACCTTCTCCGACCGGAACCGAAACGACCTTTCCCGTTCTTTTTACAAGCTGTCCCTCGCTGATGTTCTCGCCGGAACCGAATAAAACGACAGATACGCTGTTTTCCTCGAGGTTCTGTGCCATTCCATAGCTTCCATCCTCAAACTCCAGCAGCTCGCCTGCCATACAGTTCGAAAGACCGCTGGCTCTCGCGATTCCGTCTCCGACCATCAGAACGGTGCCTGTCTCATCCTGCCGGATCGCATTTTCATAATATTTGATCTGGCTGCGGATGACCTTGGATATTTCTTCTGGTTTCAGTTGCATGTTTTCCTCCTACACCACTGTATCGCTGATTCTTCTGGAAAGCTCGGCCAAACGTCCCTTTACGGTTCCGTCAAACAGCTTTCCGTCGAGCTCCACGCGGACACCCGCCAGAACGGACGGATCGGTTTTCAGTTCCATCACGACCGTTTTTCCGCTCATTGTTTCCAGTTTTTTCTTCAGAAGCTCTTCCTGTTCCTTCGACAGGGATGCTGCGCTCGTCACAACTGCCTCAGCAATATTGTGGGCTGCGTAGTATCTGCGCTGGAATGCTTCCTGGCATCCGCCGAATTCACGGAGAAGATTTTTTTCACACAGCAGTTTGATAAAATTGACCAAATACGGTTCCGCCTGGCTGCCAAATGCCGCGTCGATCAGCCCGATCCGCTCTTTTCGCGGAATCGAAGGCTCCGATAAAAGGCGCGGATACTCCGAGTTTTCCCGGAACAGAGCTCGGATCTCCTTCATCTCGGAAAGGATTTCCTCTTCGAGATGCTCCTCTGCGGCCAGCTCATACAGGCTCCCACCGTATACTCTGGCAGTTTCTGTCATGATGCTTCACCTACATTCGATATAAATTCATCTATCAGCTTCTCATAGTCTTTTTCATTAATCTCACGTTCAATGACCTTTCCGGCAATATCCATGGCAATGCCGCCGATCTCGCCTTTGACTTCATTGACCGCTTTCTTTTTCTCCTGGGCAATCTCTTTTTCTGCCTTGTTTTTCAGGGCAGCCGCCTGTTCGGAAGCCTCTTTTACGATTTTCTCGCTCTGCAGCGTTGCTGTCTTTCTGGCGCTTTCGAGAATCTCGTTGGCCTTTGCCTTGGCCTCCTGCATATTCTGCTCATATTCCTCTTTGATGGCGTTGGCTTCTTTTTTTGCCGCCTCTGCGTCTGTGATCTCCGCATCGGCTGCCGCACGCCGTTTTTCCAGCATCTCATTGATCGGTTTGAAAAGGAACCGTTTGATCAGATACATCTGGATGAAGAGGTTGCAGATCTGCGCGATAAAAGTCCAGGGGACAATTCCTACCAGTTCCTGAACCTGCATAGTTTCTTTCCTCCTAGCAATCATTTACTCCTTGCAACTATTTCAGGAAGTTCATGAACATTCCCGGTGCTACGAAGATCAAAAGCAGGCCGGTTACGAAACCGTAAATACCTGTGGTCTCTGCGATCGCACAGCCAAGAAGCATGGTGCTTGTTACATCGCCTTTGCATTCCGGCTGACGTCCGATTGCCTCAAGTGCCTTTGCTACGGCGTTACCTTCACCGATACCAGGTCCGATACCTGCGATCAGGGAGCATCCTGCGCCGATTGCGCATCCTGCGAGAGCGATACCTTTTGCTAAAATCTGAAAATCCATCTTGTTTTCCTCCTGTATTTTCTTTTTGTAAACCTCATTTTTTAATCTCTTTAGCCTTCTTCTGCTGCATTCGCAATGTACATGACAGTCAGCATACAGAAAATAAAGGCCTGCATCACGCCGGAGAACCAGTCAAAATAGACCGACAGAACAGCCGGGACACCGACGTCCAGAATCGGGATCTGCGAAAGGGTTCTTCCGAGCACGCCGGGAAGCAGTCCCAGCAGCTTTCCGCTTGCCAGTGCCAGCGATCCGTAGATCAGGCATTGATCACAACGCCGGAAAGGATGTTTCCAAAGTGACGGCACGCCATACTGATCGGCGTTGCGAGCTCCGACAAAACGTTAAACGGTGTCATAACCGCAATCGGAGTCGTAAAGCCTTTCAGATATCCGCCAAAACCATTCGTTTTGATCTTCTGTGTTGTGATCATAATAAAGACCACAACAGCCCAGGCCGCCTCGGTGGAAAGATCCGCTGTCGGACTTCGAAGTCCGATCAGGCTGATCAGGTTTGAGACAACGCTGGTCGCGAAAAGCGCCGACACAAAAGGAATCAGATAGCGGAATTTTTCTCCCATGTTGCCGATGACAAATTTGTTTGCGGTTTCCACAATCATTTCTGCCATCGCCTGGCGTTTGGAGATGTTCCGCACCTTCAAATCTCTTGTAAGCCAGATGCAAAGTCCGGTAATGAGTGCCATTACAATCCAGCTTACCACCAGCGTTTCGCTGATCTGAATTTTCCCGAACAGCGGGAAATCGATAGGGATCGTAAAAAAGACTTTTGCACCGGAGATATCAACCTCCATTCTCTTTTCTCACCTCCTCTGTATGAGATAAAATAAAAAATTTGAACCTTTTGTCAAAGCGGATCTTCACAATCCGCTTCGCTGCTTGCTCATAACCGAATCGCTGCTTCGCTGTTTCGGTTTCAAAACGCCGTCCCGTCTTTGCGGCTTTCGCCAAAGATCAGGTTCAGCGCTTTATGCTGTTTTTTATGCCCTTCAGCTTGATGGCCGTTCCCGGAATTAAAAGCGGCAGGATTCCTGCGGCAAACTGAAAGCATGGAAGCACAATCGCCAGAATTGCCCAGAGCATCTGCATCAGGTTTCTCTGCGAATAGCTTGCCTGCATCCGCCGTTTTGCTCCCGCCTCGTCTGTCTCGGACACTGCTTTTTGTACTGCCATGCCCATCAGGAAAAAGTTCAGCACCGCAACGGCACCGCCTCCGATTCCCCCGAGGATCACCCGATAGTCAAATGGGATTTTTTCCGGCCAGATCAGGTGCAGGATCAGAAACCCGACCCACATCACAACCACGCCGACAACAGTATAGATGGCAACATTTTTCGTCTCCTTTTTTACGGCCGGCTGGACCTTGTCTCCGAAATTGCTCATATCGCCTTGTTTCCTTTCTAATGGATTTTCCCCTTAAAATCAGTCTGAAATCTTTTCTCTGCCACTTAATCTTCGTCAACTGTGAAAACTTTTTCAGACACGTTCTAAATATGTCGGTTGAAAGACACCCGCTTTTTCTTCTTTTTTCCGTCCGGCTCCGTCTCGATGCGTTTCTGATGCCGCAGAACGCTCTGCCGAATTTCCAGGCTGTCACGGCACCGCCTCCGATCCCAAAGAAAAAGCCGATCAGATAAATCCATGTTCCAACCGAAAAGCGGTCGCAAAGCCACCAGCAAAGTGCCAGACAAAGAAAAAGAGGCGTCACAAGGGACAGTCCGAATTGTGTCAACATTGTGAGATTGGTAATCATCCCCGTCCACTTCTTCATATCCTGTCCCTTTCTGCCGTCTCTTTTTTGTCAGACTTTCGGGTCTGCGTTCTGTCTTCCATTTTTGTAACCGCTTAGTCAGATTGTACCATAAACGTTTTCATAAGACAAATGAATTTGTATATTTTCCAAATTATTTGTTTTTATTTACATTCTTTTCATAATAATTGGAACAATTTTCTCATTTTGTCCCATTGCAAAATTGCAGCGTTCACCTCGCTTCTTATTTTTTGAAAAAAACTGCGGTTTTATTCCACACATACTGCCGTTTTTTCTTTCCAACCGGAAAGCTGATAGCTTACCTCATAGTGTCCCGGCTCCAGCAGGTATCTGCCGTTTTCTTCTGATCCGAGCACTTCTGCAACCGCTTCTTTTTCACTTTTGGCAACCATTGGAAGTATGGCCTCTGCGGTACAGTCGAACGGAACATCCATGGTGATGGTCACGTGCTCTTTGTCGGAAAGCTCCCAGCGAATGCTGTACATTCCCGATGCAGAATCATATTTTGCCTCTGCATACCTCAAATCCCAGTTCAGCGTCGGTGCAAACTGTACGGTCCTGGCACCCGGATGGGATTCCATCGTGTTGATGCCGGCAACGTGACGGAACATCCATTCCTGGATGGAGCCGTAAGCATAATGGTTCATACTGTTCATGCTGATGCCGGAAATCGTACCGTCCGCAAGAAGGGAATTCCAGCGTTCCCAGACGGTAGTTGCACCAAGCTTAACCTCATAAAGCCAACCCGGAAATTCCTCGTTCAGCAACAGTTCGTAGGCAAGATCATTCATGCCGTTGTCGGTGAGCACATTGTTCAGCAATGGTGTTCCGACAAATCCCGTCTTCAGTTTGTGGTTACTCTGCTCAAACAGCTTCAGAAGCTGCCGTTTTGTCAGCTCTTCGTTCTTTGACAGATGGTATTTCAGCGTCAGCAGCAGCGCCGTCTGTGTTTTGATGCAGCAGCGGCCTGTTGCGCTGTAATATTCTTCCTGTACCACAGCAAACTGCTCCTCGGACAGCTTCTGATACTTCTCCTGCTCCTCGCGGTATCCCAGCACACCGGCCGCTTTTGCCACGATTCCTGCGCTGATCGCATAATACAGGTTTGCAATAAACTCCTCGTCCGTTGCACCCATGACCTGCTCAGCGCCCTGCACCGGATTGTCAAGCGCCAGCCAGTCGCCAAAGTGGAATACATATCTCCAGCCATGGTTGTCCCCATCCACTTTCGTGATGTAGTCCACCCACGATTTCATGCTCACAAACTGATCTTCCAGAATGCTCTTGTCCCCATAAAACAGATATAGATTCCACGGAATGATACACGCCGCATCGCCCCAGACACACGCTGCATCCTCGATGCCGCACGATGGCACCACATGCGGCACCTTTCCGCCGAGCACGCTCTGCTCTTTTGCCATGTCGTACAGGTATTTTGCATAAAATGCATACGTATCTTCGAGATACATCGCCGTCGGCGAGAACACCTGCGCATCACCCGTCCATCCATGCGCTCATCACGCTGCGGGCAGTCGGTCGGAACATCTACAAAATTGCACTTTAAGCCCCAGCGCACATTGCTGATGAGCTGATTGACCAAATCACTTCCTGTTTTCATCCAGCCTGTCGCTGTGATGTTGCTGTAATAAGAAAGACCCGTGAAATCCTCTTTTTTCAGATCCGGAATGCCTTCGATCTTCACGTAACGGTAGCCGTAGAACGTAAAATGCGGCACAAGATCCATTTCGGTTCCATCGGAAATATAGATGTATTCGGATTTTGCACTCCGCAGATTGTCATTGTAGAAATTGCCGCGCTGCAAAATCTCACCTGTCTGAACATGAATTTTGGTTCCTGCCGGCACGTTGACATGCAGCTTGAAAATTCCCGTAAACTCCTGCCCCATATCGAAGACCAGCTCGCCGGCCGGAGTATGAAGCAGTTCTTTAGGTTCAAACGTCTCATGAATCGTCACCGGAAGGCTCATGCGTTCCGTCAGTTCTCCTTTTGGTGCCTCACAAAAAACCGCCTTCTCCAATGGCAGTTCCGACAGCGTGTCGTCCCGGTGCTCACCGTCGTAAAGATTCGAGAATGCAATTTTACTGCGCCGCACCTGCCACGATTCATCCGTGCCAATCACCTCTTCCGAACCGTCCGCATACGTCAGATGCAGCTCCGCAATCAGCTTCCACTCATTGCCGTAAAATCCCTTGTCCTCAAACGCACTGAATCCAAACCGCGCCTTGTACCAGCCGTTTCCAAGCAGCACACGGAGCATTCCCTGTTTTGAAACCTCCTCTGTCACATCATACGTCTGATACTGTACCCATTCATTGTAATCATTGCTGTACGGCGTCAGGTACTCATCCCCGACACGCTTCTCATCCACATACACCTCATACAGTCCAAGTCCGCAGACATACAGCCTGGCCTTCGCTACCTCTTTTGCCGGAACAATTTCTTTTTCAAAATATGGATGACGGTTCTCCTTACTGTCACAGGAAATCCATTTTCCTGTCCATGCTTCATTCCGTTTTCCGGTCTCAAAAAACTGTACTTCACTCACCGCCGTCTCCCCGGCATCACTGCCCGCTTCCACGTTCCAGTAATACCGCGTTCTCGCTCCAGATCCAGCTTCACCGGATAGAAAAGACTGCTCGCCTTATCATCCTCTCCGGAATCAAACAGCAGATGCTCCATCGCTGCATCCGATGCTACACGGATTCTCGCATAGCTCTGTTTTTTTCCTTCCGCGTCTTTCACTTTCCAGGAAAAGACCGTTCTCTCCATTCGGAACCCCATTGGATTTTCCAGATGATTCACCTGTGCGTGATAAATTTTCATTTCAATATCCTCCTCCACCTTATTTTTGAAAATTCCCCCATTTTTTCTCATTTTATCATGATCCCTTTCGAGAAAGGTTCTGTTTTGCAGGAAAAAACATCTTTATTTGCACCATTTCCTGCCCACCAGACATCTCCCGGATTGCCAGAAGTATGGGACATTTTCCCTTTTTCGGGCTACACCGAAACTAATAAGAGCCTGTGCTTTCCTTTCCCCTCCGCCGCAGTGCGATCCTGCCCGGAGGGCTTTACTTTTCGGGAAAATTCAACGAAGTTTCCTGTAAAGTAAAAAATGCCGGATTCTTTGAACCGCCCCAAGAAATCAGATTTTTTAGATCTAACTTTTTAGGACGGTTCATCCGACATTTTTCCGGAATTTTCCGGCTCTATCTTCAGTTTCTATCTTCAGTTCAGCAATTCATCCGCCAGCGTTCTCTTCGGCACATAGTGCACATCGTTCTCATCCCGGTAATAATTCGTATTCCCATCCTCCGGCACATCCACCAGATGAATCTCCTCCGCCGGTTTTCCAAACGCCACAATCAAAAGCGGCCGGATCTCCTCTGGCAGTCCAAGCACTTCCATCACCTCGCCCGCCTGAAAATTCCCGATCATGCAGCCGCCAAGTCCCTGCTCCACCGCCGCAAGCAGCATCGTCTGCGCCACAATCCCGACATCCTTCTGATACCGGCTCAGATTCTCATCAATCCCCTTATCCTGACAGATCACAACAAAGCCCGTCGGCCGTTTCCCCGGATGCGGCAGTACCATATCCGGCAGCGCCCGCGCCACTTGTCAGCCCTGCACCTTCTCCACTTCTTCCGGCTCCCACGCCAGAAAATACTTCAACGGCTGCTTATTCACACTCGAAGGACAAAGCCGCGCGCAATCCACAAACACTTCCAACGTCTCCCGCGAAATCCGCACCGACTCATCAAATCCACGATAACTCCTGTTCTTCAACACCAGATCCCTTAACATGTCCCATATCCTCCTGTCTCAAATTTACTTTCTACCACCCACTCTACCACACCTCCCCACCCCCTATCAATCACCTTTTTCTCATTTTCCCTCTTGACATACTTTGATATTCAAAGTATTATATATCTAGTTTTCAAAACCACATAGTAAGGTTTTTTACATTACATTTTTACCAATACCAGATCCCGTGCCCGCCGCCGTGTCGGGGATGTTCCTCCAGGATGGCGCATTTGCAGGAGGCCTGCAAACTCTTAGGCTATGGAATTTTGCGTTGCTTGAAAAAACGGCACTGTCTGAGTGCAGCGAGTTCGCCGTTTTTTTCAAGCGCCCTTAGCAAAATCCCAAAGCCTTAGAGTTTCCTGGCCTCCGAAACCGCGCCATCCTGGAGGAACATCCCCGGCGCGGCGGCGGGCACGGGATCGTCCATTTATCAAAAAGGAGAATTCATATGTTACCAAATTTAAAAATAGGAAATCTCACCGCCAAATACCCCATCATCCAAGGCGGAATGGGCGTCGGCATCAGCCTCTCATCCCTCGCCGGTGCCGTTGCCAAAGCCGGCGGAATCGGCGTCATCTCCGCTGCCAGCCCGGCTGGCGCGATCCGGAATTCGCGCGTGATCCCTTAAGCGCCAATCTTCGCGCCCTCGCTTCCACATCCGCCGCGCCAAAGAAATTTCAAACGGCGGCATCATCGGCGTCAATATCATGTGCGCCCTGACCCACTACGAGGAATACGTCCGCTGCTGCATCGAAAACGGAGCCGATCTCATCATCTCCGGGGCCGGTCTCCCGACCGATCTGCCAAATACACAAAGGGAAGCTCCATCAAGCTCGCCCCTATCGTTTCCCCTCCCCGGACTGCCAAGTTCTTCTGAAGCTTTGGGACAATCACTATCACCGCGTCCCTGATCTCGTTGTCATCGAAGGTCCTGCGGCCGGAGGCCATCTCGGCTACTCCGCCGAAACCGTAGAAGAGACAGCCGCGCGCGGCTACGATGACGAAATCGGGGAAATTCTGCAGATCGTACATGGCTACGAAGAAAAATACGCCTGTACCATCCCGTCGTCTTGCGGAGCGTCTACACCCACGAGGATATCCTCCACTATCTGTCGCTTGGCTGCGCAGGTGTCCAGATGGCTACCCGTTTCGTTGTCACGGAAGAATGCGACGCCGATCCCCGCTACAAGCAGGCATACCTGAATGCAAAAAAAGAAGATATCACGATCATGCACAGTCCGGTCGGCATGCCGGGCCGCGCAATCCGCAATCCGTTTCTGACGGAACGCGAACAGGAACGGGAAAAAATCTCACACTGCTACCAGTGCCTCAAAAAATGCGACAAAGCCTCCATTCCCTACTGTATTACCACTGCCCTGACCCGCGCTGCCGATGGCGATACCGACAACGCTCTCCTTTTCTGCGAGAAATGCATGGCGTCTCGATCACATGACCACCGTGCCGGAGCTGATGGCGGAACTGGCCGGGGAATACCTGCCGGACAGCAAAAATAAAAAATTTAGTAGTGACTTTCCTTCCCAATAATGTTACAATCTTCTTTATGGTGTCAGCATAAAAAATCTTCAAGAACTGACCATAAACCAAATTGTAACACACAAAAGGAAGGAACTCTATGAACAAACACAACAAATCCCGCAGCTCGTTTTCCGGCAAAATCGGTTACGTGCTGGCTGCAGCAGGCGCTTCCGTCGGACTTGGAAATATCTGGCGTTTTCCCTACCTCGCAGCAAAATACGGCGGAGGAATTTTCCTCCTCATTTATATCCTGCTGGCGCTCACCTTCGGCTACTCCATGATCGTTGCCGAGTCCGCCATCGGACGCATGACACGAAAAAGCCCGGTCGGCGCTTTCCAGTCGTTCGGCAAATCGAAATGGCTTTCCGCCGGGGGCTGGATCAACGCCATTATCCCGATTCTGATCGTTCCATACTACTCTGTCATCGGAGGATGGGTCATCAAATATCTGATCGAATACGTGAAGGGCAACAGTACCCTGCTCGCAGAGGACGGCTATTTTTCCGGCTTCATCTCAAACGGAGTTTCCACAGAGCTCTGTTTTGCCGTTTTCTGCCTTATTACGGTCGCCATCATCTACGCCGGTGTGCGAAACGGCATTGAACGCGTTTCCAAGGTGATGATGCCGATTCTGATCGTCCTTTCCGTTATCATTGCCATTTATTCCGTAACAAGACCGGGCGCACTGGCAGGCGTGAAGTATTTCCTTGTTCCGAACCTCAAAAACTTTTCATGGATGTCCGTTGTTGCCGCCATGGGACAGATGTTCTACTCCCTCTCGATTGCGATGGGTATTCTGATCACCTTTGGCTCCTACATGAAAAAAGACACCTCGATTGAGGATTCCACACGCAACGTCGAAATCTTTGACACTGCCATTGCGATCATGGCAGGCCTGATGATCATTCCTGCCGTCTTTGCCTTCTCCGGCGGAAATCCGGATACCCTGCAGGCAGGACCTTCCCTGATGTTTATCACCATCCCGAAGGTATTCGCCAATATGGGCTTTGGCACTGTGATCGGTATTCTGTTTTTCCTTCTGGTGCTGTTTGCCGCACTGACCAGCTCCATTGCATTGACAGAAAGCGCCGTTTCCACCTTTGAGGATGAGCTCGGCTGGGGCCGTAAAAAATCGACCGTTCTGATCGGCGTTATCATGATTACGCTCGGAACGCTCTCCTGCCTTGGCTACGGACCGTTTTCCTCCGTCACCATTCTTGGCATGCAGTTCCTGGATTTCTTCGACTTCCTGACGAACTCCGTGATGATGCCAATTGCTGCCATTGCCACCTGTCTTCTCGTTTCGAGAGTCATCGGTGTGGCAAAAATTGAGGAAGAAATCATCCATGGCGAGAGCCGCTTCCGCAGAAAGAAAATCTTTCTTGTCATGATCCAGTATCTCTGCCCGGTGTTTGCACTGATCATTCTGTTCAGTTCCGTGGCAAATGCATTCGGCTGGATCACCATGTAATGAATCTGTAAACGATGAAAAAAGATTGTTTTCGAAACACGATCACGATTTCGAAAACAATCTTTTTTTATCCAAATCTGTCACACCAGCATCAGGAATCCGTCAGCAGCAGAATATCTTCCTCCTTCAGATACAGCTCCTTTGGAATCCCCATTTCCGGGCTCCAGTCTGTTTTTGCGATCTTCCACTGCAGCCAGCTGCATTCGGCATTCTTCCGGAACGAAATGTTCCATTCAAACGGATCTTCCCAGATTTCGGATTCGTTGACCGGAAATACATTTTCCTCACCCGGCCTTTCTACTGTGGCCAGAAAATGTGCCCGGATGCCGACTGCGCGGATATCGTCTGCAATTTCCCGCTCCTTTACGTGCAGCGTTACGCCCCAGTCCACGGCCCGCAGCGTGTGCGCATCCACCCGCTCGGCCGCCGAAATGTTCTTGCAGCCCGACAAAATTGCCGCTGTGCGCGTCTTCGGATTCTGGAAAAATTCCTTCAGCGGTTCCATGACTTCCATCTTTCCCCGGTTCATACAGCTGACCGTATCGCAGAGGCGGTACACCTCATCGCGGTTGTGTGATACGAAGATGACCGGTTTTCCGGCCTCCTTCAGATGTTTGTACATCTCCTGCTCCAACTGCCATTTCAGATAGGTATCGAGCGCTGAAAACGGCTCGTCGAGCAGAATCAGCTCCGGCTCTGCTGCGAGCATCCGTGCCATCGCGACGCGCTGTTTCTGTCCGCCGGAAAGCTGTCCCGGGATCTTTTTCTCCAGCCCTTCCAGCTGAAACTGGCGGATCAACGATTCCGTCCGGCTCCGGTCCGGCCGTTTTCCCATGCCTGCCTCAATATTCTGCACAACATTCATATGCGGAAACAGGGCGTAATCCTGGAACATATAACCGACTTTCCGCTTCTGCGGCGGCAGATTGATTTTTTTCTCCGAATCAAACAGCACCTTGCCGTCAAGGACAATCCGCCCTTCATCCGGCTTTTCGATTCCGGCGATGCACTTTAAGGTCATGCTTTTTCCACAGCCCGACGCGCCGAGAATCGCAAAAATCTCCCGCTCCGCCTGGAACTGCATATGCATAAAAAATCCGTCCAGCTTTTTCGTAATATCTACTTCAAGCGCCATTCTTTATCCTCTACCACTGTTTCTGATTTTTCTTTCTCCGGTTACCGAGAAGGTTCATTGCCGTCATCGCAAGGAATCCGACGAGCAGTACGACAACAGACCAAAAACCCGCCGTTTTATAATCCCCGTCCTGAATCACCATTGCGATTTTCTGGGAAACGGTACCCGTCTTTCCCGGAATATTTCCGGCCAGCATCGACGTCGCACCGTACTCACCGAGCGCCCTTGCAAATGCCAGTACCGTACCGGAGAGCACGCCGGGACCTGCCGATGGGATGACCACTTTCCAGAAAATCTTCCACTCCGACATACCAAGCGTCCGCGCCGCATAGATCAGGTTCGTATCCACCTGCTCAAATGCCGCTCTCGTATTGCGGTACATCAGCGGAAACGCGATAATCGTTGCCGCCAGAATACAGCCAAGCCATGTCTGTACTGCCTTGATACTGAAATTCTCATACAGTGCAGCACCAAACGGACGGCGGAGGCTGAAAATCAGAAGCAGGAAAAAGCCTGCAACGGTCGGCGGCAGAATCATCGGAAGGGTCAGAAAGCCGTCAATCACGGCACGCGCACCGGGACGCAGCTTCATCACCGCACGTGCGGCAAAAATGCCAAAGAAAAAGGACAGAATCGTCGCCACAATACCGGTCTTGATCGAAATGACAAGCGGGCTCCAGTCCAGTGACTGTAAAAAATCCAGTATTTCCTGCATAACATTTCCTTTCTATCCACGGCAGCCCTGCATATCTGCATCACGCATCCTGCCCGGATTTTCTCTGATGCAAAACCACCGTCCGTAGAAACGAAATCTTTCTTTTTCGGACAGTGATTCCAAATCCCTGCTGTTTTTTGTGGGATCTTCTTTTTATTCTGCCTCTGTATCAAGGTAATAATTCCGGAAGATGGCGGCTGCCTCATCGGAAGTCAGAAACTCTACAAAGTCTTTCGCTGCTGCCTGCTCGGTCTCATCTGCCTCTTTGTTGACAACCTGTGCTGCCGGGTAGATGACATTTCCGGTCAGATCGTACGGAACGACCTGCAGAACCTTCAGACGGTCCTCCAGACCGTAGGTATCGGAATAATAAACGGTACCAACCTCGTTGGATCCCTCTGCAACTGCGGAAGTAACGGCTCCTACGTTTGCACACTCATTGATTTCCACGCCGCTGAGCGCTTCGGAAACCTGCTGGGTTGTGATGGCCGATACGTCGTCTGCTTTCTCCAGAATGCCTGCATTGACCAGTGCTTCTCTTGTGTATTTTCCAACCGGAACGGAACCGTCTGCCAGTGCGATGCTGGATGCCTTGTTCAGATCCTCCAGGCCCGTAACTTCTGTATTGCTTCCCTCATAGGTTACAACGCAGACCTGATTGTTTACGATATTGTGGCGGGTTCCCTCAACCAGAAGATTCTCTTCCTCAAGCTGATCCATCTGTTTTGCTGCTGCGGAGAAGAATACGTCGCAGGATGCACCCTCTTCGATTTGTGTCATCAGGGTTCCTGAACTGTCATAGCTTCCAACCAGTTTGACATTCGGCTGGGTCTTATTGTACTCGCTGATCAGCGTCTCCATTACGGAGTTCAGGCTCTTTGCGGCAAATACGGTGACAGTGGTATCGTCAAATACTTCGCCGTCTGCTGTGCTCTTGGCACTGGATGCGCTCTCTGCTTCCGAAGAAGCGCTGGATGCAGATGTGCTCTCTGCCTTGGAGCTGCTCTTACTGGAAGAATCTGTGGAATTGGAAAATCCGCATGCGGCAAGAGAAGGTGCCATAGCTGCCATCAGAAGAATGGATACGGTTTTCTTTTTCATGATAATTGACTCCTCATTTTGTATATTTACGTATGAAGCGCCGGATGTGCACCTTTTCGTTTTCGGTTTTTGCTGACCGGATCTGAATGAGCTGTGCGGCAATGCTGATTGCAATCTCCGCCGGCGTCTCGCTTCCGATCTCAATTCCGATCGGGGCATAGACACTGTCGAGCTGTTCTCCGGTAAAACCCTGCGCTTCCAGTTTTTCGCGCACATACTTTGTCTTTCTGCGGCTTCCCACCACACCGATGTACGACGCGCCGGTGCGAAGCGCAAACGCCTCGGCATCCGCATCGCACCGGTGGCCGCGTGTCACAATCACGAGATAATCATTTTTCCGGATCGAAAGAATCTCGTCCAGTTTCGTAAAATCCACCAGCATGGTCTGCCCGGCGTCCGGGAACAATGCTTTGTCCACATATTCCTCCCGGTCATCGAGTACGATACAGCAGAAATCCAGATGATGCAGCACCGGAACGAGTTCCTGGGCCAGATGGCCGCCGCCGAACAGATAAACCTTTCCGTCGTAGCAGAATTCCTCGGCGTAATACGTTTTCCCGTCCAGTTCCAGAATCCGGCAGTGGCCCGCTTTTTCCTGTGCCGCCGGAAGCATTTCCCACGCTTCTTTTTCCAGCACGCGGATGCCGGTTCCGTCCAGCGCAAAAAAAATCCAGTAACTGCGGTACTGCTCCTGTGCCGCAAGCGCCTGTGCCAGACTTTCTGCTTCGCCGTGCGCTCCATTCATAAAATAGAAGCACACCTTCACTCTGCCGCCGCAGACCATACCGAGGCCTTTTCCCTCTCCGGTTCCGAGATCGTATTCTCTGTATTCACTTTTCTTCTCCTGCACCAGCTCCTGCGCATGCAGAACCGCTTGATATTCCAGATTTCCGCCGCCGATAGTTCCGAAAATCCGTCCTTCCCGGCCGACCAGCATATAGGCGCCCGTCGTGCGCGGAATGGAGCCGTCCCCTTCGGTGATAAAGGCAAGAACCGTGTCCTGTCCCTCTTCCAGCTGTGCAAGCAGTTTCCGGTAAAGTTCGTCCATGTTTCCTCTCCTTGTGTCTGATCTCTGGTCTACTTTTCCGTCACCAGTTCGATGGTGTCACCCTTTTGAATCGTGCCGCCGCGCAGCACCACCGCGAAAACGCCCTCCCGCGGCATGATGCATTCGCCCATGCGTTTGAAAATCTCGCAGTGGCTGTGGCACTCCTTTCCGATCTGCGTCATCTCAAGCAGCGCATCCCCGCAGGAAAACCGCGTGCCGACCGGCAGATTCCGGAAATCATATCCTTCCACGATCAGGTTTTCCCCGAAGGCGCCGAGCGGAATATCCGCCCCCTTTGCACGGAAGGCTTCTATTTTTTCATACGACAAAAGGCTCACCTGGCGGTGCCAGTGCCCGGCGTGTGCATCGCCCTCGATGCCCCAGTCTTCCACCAGCTTCGCCGTTTCCACCTCGTGCTTTGCCGTTCCCCGTTTTTCACTGATACAGATTCCTATGATTTTTCCCATTTCTTTTGTTTCCTCTTCTTTTCGAACCGCCGTCATTTCATCCGCCGATGCCGGACATCAGGTGGTGCTCTGTCATATCCTTCGGCCGCTCAAAGCAGTGTTCCATCGGCTTTTTTAAGATTGCCTGTGCCATCACATCCCGCAGATCCGCCGCCGTTCCGTTCTGCAGAACCTCCCGCAGATCTACGCCGTTCTCATAGCAGAGGCAGAGCTTTAAAAAGCCGCGGCTTGTCAGCCGTACGCGGTTGCAGCTTCCGCAGAACTTCCGTGGATCGCGCTGATAAAGCCGACGGGCATCGACAGCTTTTCGTACCGCACATAAGCCGCAGGACCGTTTCCTTCTTTTTCCTGGTCCGGCGTACATGCCCCATACCACTGTTCCAGCTCTGTTTTCAGCGCCTCATTCGACGGACCACGTACGATTTTCCGGCGCCCACCGGCATCACCTCGATGAACCGCACCGGGACTTTTTCCTGCTCTGCAAATTCAATCAGTTCCTGCGCATGCAGTTCTTTTCGATGCACCGCATTCAGCTTCACTAAAAGACCCGCCTCTTTGGCCGCGCAGATGCCCTGCTTTACCTGCTCCAGCGCATCGCGTCCGGTAAGCGCCGCAAACTCTGCCGCATCCACTGTATCCAGGCTCACATTCACACTGTCACAGCCGGCCGCCTTCAGATCCCTCGCACACGATGCCAGGCGCACGCCATTCGTCGTGATCCCAACGGATGCGGTGCCCGGCACTGCTTTTATTTTCTGCACCAGCTCCACGCACTCTTTTCTTACCAGCGGTTCCCCTCCGGTAATCCGGTAATGCGTGATGCCAAGCCCAGCCGCGGCGTGCACAATCTTCAGCATCTCTTCGACGGTAAGCAGCGGATTCTGTTCCGCCTGCTCCAGTGCACAGCCCGCCGCACTCTCCGGCATACAGTACCGGCATCTCAAATTGCACGCGTCCGTGATGGAAATCCGCAGGTAATCTATCGTTCTGCCATACTGATCCTTCATCGTTTATCTTCCTTTTCCAAAACCGCAGTTCGGGAAGGTGCAGACCTTGCAGTTCAGGCAGAGACCGCCCTCGCCAAGACCGGCCAGCTCCTCCGCTGTCACCTCATCATCTGCAATGAGGCGCGGCAGGACAAGATCGAAAATCGTCCGTTTCGAATACATGACGCATCCCGGCAGGCCGACGATCGGTGTTCCGTTTTCGGCATACGCCAGAAGGAACATAGCTCCCGGCAGCACCGGCGCGCCGTAGGAAACGATGCGTGCTCCGGTATTTTTGATCGCCAGCGGCGTCTTGTCGTCCGGATCCACACTCATTCCTCCGGTGCAGAAGACAAGATCGGCACCCGCTTCCATCGCGCGGCGGCATCCGTCTGTGATCTTCGATGCATCATCATCGTAAACCTCATGAAAGATCATCTCCGCGCCGAATTCTGCCAGCTTTTCCTGGATAACCGGTGTGAAGGTGTCCTCGATCCGATGGTAATACACTTCATTTCCCGTTGTCAGAACCGCAAATTTTTTCTTGTGGAACGGCTTTAAGGTCAGGATCGGCCCGTCGGAACAGACTGCCTGTGCCGTCTCCATCTTCTCTTTTTTGATGACGAGCGGAATAATTCTCGTTCCCGCCAGTTTGTCGCCTTTTTTCACGTATGTATCACCGTGGCGCGTCGCAATCATCATCTCGCCGAGGCTGTTTACTTTTTTCAGCTTCTCGCGGTCCACTTTCAAAAGACCGTCGCAGTCCGCGATCAGTTCAATTTTTCCTTCTTTGACATCGGACGGATGCATGTGATCGTTTTTACATATATCGTAAAGAATCTGTGCCGCCTCATTTTCATGCAGCATTGTATCGTCCTTTTCCCAGATGTAAATGTTGTCCTTTCCGACACTTAACAGCACCGGAATATCTTCTTCTGTAATGATGTGGCCTTTGCGGAATACCGCATCTTTTGTCACACCTTTGATAATCTGTGTAATATCGTGGCAGAGCACCTGGCCTACCGCGTCTTCTGTTTTCATCAGTTTCATCTGAAACGCCTCACTTTTTCTATTTGAATCTATTCCAGTTCCCCGCAGATCACTTCCAGCACGCTTCCGGCGATGCACCGCGCCTTATCGGAAATCGTGAAGCAGTTCTGCAGTTCTTCTTTCCGCGGATCGATGTCCGCAATCTTAAATCCCTTCGTCACCGGATAGCCGTCGCGGATCAGCCCGCGCAGCAGACCGGAGAGAGATGCTTCCACAGGTACCGTCCCGTTTTCTGTCTCAATCTCTGCAATCACAGCCCTGGCTTCCACAATGTCTCCGATCGAAGCCGCATTCCGCAGAATACCTTCCGCCTGTGCATGCATCACACGCTCTTTTCCGTACCCGCCGATGATGCCCGGAATGCCAGTGTTCGGAACCGCGCTTCCGCTTCGGATCACGCGTCCAAGATTATGACCGCGCTTCGTCTCAATTACAACATCCACATCTTCTCCTGCCGTAAAGCCCGGTCCGAGGGCAATCACAAGCGGCGCCATCTCTTTTGTCGTCCCGAGATTTTTCTTCGCCAGAATCGCATCGACACGACGGCCGGGCGAAGTGCTGCAATGCTTAGTCCCGCCGGATCCACGAGCACCGGAACACCATCTTTCTTCCAGATCCGTTCCATTTCCTGTTCCAGAAGTTCTTTCCGGTTCTTTTTCTCTGCGAGATCCACGTCCATGCGCACGGCTTCCACGTCCTCTACCTGCACTGCCGGCATATACCGCTTCGCTCAAAGCCACCTGCCGCCGGATCGCCGCCGGGTGCTCTGCTTCCAGAACCAGCAGACGAAAGCCCGCTTTTTCAGACGATGGATCGTACCGGTTGCAAGATCTCCTGCTCCCCGTACCACGATCAGATCTTTCTTTTTCATCTTCGCTGTCTTCCTTCTTTCGTTTCAGCAGCAGCCGTTTTCTTCCGTCTTCCGCGGCCTGCTTCGTTATTCTTGTTTGAGAATAACGCTTTTTCCATTAATAAAAATACAGGAAAGGACCCGTTTTGTCAACGTGTCCCCGTAAAAAATGTTATTTTTCTTCTGTTCCAAACCACTTCTGAAACGACGCATCGGCGCTGCGCGGACTTCTTGTTCAAACTTCCGGTACCGCTTCAGGAATTCTTTTCCCTCCGGGGTCAGTACCGTCTGGCCGCGTTGCTGCCGCCCCGGTTGCCTGTACCAGCGGGATGCCGAGATCCTCCTCGGCGCGCTTTAAGATTTTCCATCCCTTCGAGTACGCCATCTGCATGCATTTGCAGCCCTTCGAAAGGGAGCCGGTTGCTTCCACATGCTCCATCAGCTCCGCCACACCGGGACCGAAGGCATGATCCGTCCGGCTGACGCGCAGCCGCATGTCGTACCGCAGCTTCTGTCGTAATGTTTCTTCTTTTTCTTCCATTTCCACCTCACACCTCTACAACAGCACACGGTACTCCGCCTCATAGGCAAGTCCCGCCGTCTGAAGTGCCGCAAGGATTTCTTTTCCCTCTTCCGGCGCTGCTTTCCAGGAAAGACCGCAGCCCGCCGTAATTTCCCGCGGAACGGGGATCATCCTTCCCGGCAGGCCGTGCGCTCTCGCATACTGCTCCATCTGCATCGCCTGCGTTGTCCCCGCAAACGTCAGAATCCAGGTTTCTTTTCGCTGTCTCATATCGTTTCTTCCTTTTTCCAGCTTCTTTTGTATCCCGGATGCCGGCTGCCGCCTCTCTCACTGCTGCATTTCTTCTTCGGCAAACTCCCGCAGAGCCTGCGCGGCAATCCGGACTTCTTCTTCCGTCAGTACATGGGAAAAGCTGAACCTCACGGCTCCCTGCTCCCGTGTCCCGAGTGCTTCGTGCATCAGCGGCGCGCAGTGTGCCCCGCTTCGGACTGCAATACCATAGTTCTCATACAGCCAGTCGCTGACATATCCCGAATCACAGGAGCCGATGTTTAATGCCGCCGTTGGTACCCGCTGCTGCAGATCGTCTGTTCCATATAAAGTAAGTCCCGGGATTCCCTGAATTTTCTCCAGAAAGAGGTGCATCAGCTCCCTCTCTCTTTTGTAAATCATTTCAATCCCCGTCTTCTCCAGATATTCCAGTGCTCCCAGAAGTCCCGCAATTCCGTGGACATTTAAAGTTCCAGCTTCCAGGTGCTCCGGCATCGCCGCAGGCTGTTCTTTTTCATAGCTTCGGATTCCGCTTCCGCCCATTTTGAGCGGCCGGATCGAAAGTTCGGGACGGACGTAGATTCCGCCGGTTCCCTGCGGCCCTAATAGTCCCTTGTGGCCGGAAAAACAGAGCACGTCGATCCCGCTTTTCTGTACATCAATCGGCAGAATCCCCGCTGTCTGCGCCGCATCGACGATCAGACGCAGGGAATGGCGTTCCGCAATTTCGCACACCCGCGCAAGATCCGTGATATTTCCGGTCAGGTTGGAGGCATGCGTAACGACAAACGCTTTCGTGTTTTTCCGCACTGCCGCTTCCATCTGATCGTAATCGATCCTTCCAGATACATCCGCCGGAATCACGGAAAGCTCCAGTCCCTGTTTTTCCAGTGCATACAGCGGGCGCAGAACGGAATTATGCTCGCAGACTGTCGTGATCACATGATCCCCCGGCCCGAAGAGTCCGAAAATTGCCGTGTTCAGTGCCTCCGTATCGTTGCACGTAAATGCAATCCGCTCTGGACTCTCCGCGTGAAACAACTCTGCCAGCCGCATTCTCGTCTCAAAGACGATGCGGCCCGCATCCAGTGTCGCATCGTGTGCACCGCGGCCTGCATTTCCACAGCCGTGCAGTGCCTGGATCATACGCTCCTCTGCTTCTTTTGGATGCCACAGCGACGTTGCCGCCGAATCGAGGTAAATCATGGCTTAATCACGCGGTCTGCGCTGCTCATGCGCTCCACGATGTCATACATGTTGGTCACACTGCCGACCTGCAGCTTTTCGGTGATGCCGTAGAAGTTCAGGCATGTTCCACAGGTCAGAATTTCAACGCCGCGCGCTGCCAGATCTTTCAGATCCTCCAGGGACTCGGAACCCTCGCAGGTCAGCTTTGCACCGCCGTTGTAGAACAGAATCGTATCCGGCAGCTCATCCTGCTGGGTCAGTGCATAAAGGAAGCTCTTCATCAGAATTTTACCCAGCTCCTCGGCTCCTTCGCCATATGGTCTGCAGAAAGAACGACGAGTTTTGTTTTCTTTGCCGCCGGTACGAGGCATACGGTTTTCTCTTCTGTTTCAGCCGGCTCTGTTTCCGATACGGTGAACTCCACATGATACTCTTTTTCTTTCTTCTCTTTTACCAGAAAGCCATATCCTTTCTGCTGCGCCATTTTTTCCAGGTTCTGCACGGCGATTTCATTATCCACCAGAACCTCCACTTTTCCGCTTCCCGCAAGTTCTGCAATCGCATTTTTTGCCTTTACCAGCGGTACCGGGCACACATCACCCATTGCGTTTACTGTCTTTTTCTCCATCTCTGCCATTTTTCATCCTCCCTGCCTTACCATTTCCTGCTCTGTGTCACATAAATTTCGGTTCCTGCCGGCTCTGTGATTTTTCCAACGATTGCTGCCGGAATCCCCTGCTCCAGCAGTTTTCTCTGCATTTTTTCTGCATCCACGGCATCCACGGCCATCAGAAGCCCTCCCGATGTCTGCGGGTCAAACAGCACCTCCTGCATGCCGAACGGTATATCCTTAAAGGTCACATGCTGCTCCAGATGATTCCGGTTCCGCTGGCCTGCCGCAGTGATCAGAAACTCCTCCGCCGCTTCCACAGCCCCCGGGAACACCGGAATCTGATCCGCCCAGATATGGCAGGACACGCCCGACTCCATCATCTCATGCAGATGTCCTAGGAAACTAAAGCCCGTTACATCGGTACAGGCATGAATGTTATACTTCCGTGCCGTCTCCGAGGCGTACTTATTCAGCGTCATCATCGATTCCACTGCCTTTTGAAATCCCCCCGGGTTTTCCTCCCCGACGCGGTGCGCCGCACAGAGAATGCCGGTTCCGAGCGGTTTCGTCAGAATGAGCAGATCACCCACGCGGCCCGTATTGTTCTGCCAGATCCGGTCCGGATGCACGGTTCCCGTGACAGAAAGGCCGTATTTTACACTGTCATCCGCAATCGAATGACCGCCGGAGAGCGATCCGCCCGCCTCCTGCACCTTTTCCGCGCCGCCGCGCATGATTTCTCCGAGGACATTCAGATCCATCTGTTCCGGAAAGCAGACGATATTCAGGGCTGTCCGCACCTCTCCGCCCATCGCATAGATGTCGCTTAAGGCATTCGCCGCCGCAATTTTTCCAAACGTGTACGGATCCTCCACCACCGGCGGAAAGAAATCCAGCGTCTGGACCATCGCAAGGTCGTCCGTCAGCCGGTAGACGGATGCATCGTCTTTGCTGTCATAGCCCACCAGCAGATTCGGATCCTTTTCCCCTTTCGGCAGCTTCTCCAGAATATGTTCGAGCACGCCTGCCCCGAGCTTTGCCGTACAGCCGCCGCTCTTACAGAAAATAATTTTTTCTTCTTCCATCGTTACCTGTTCCCTCTTTTTTCAGCTTCTTCCGCACTCTCCGTCCGTTCCGCGCAGAAGTCCCAACGCATGCGGCAGGGTATCAAGTACAAATCCAAGACTCTCTTCCACCGCCTTCGGGCTTCCCGGCAGATTGATAATCAGCGTCCGATGACGGATTGCACTCACTGCCCGGCTCAGCATCGCCCGTTTTGTGATCGCCATGCTGCCCGCGCGGATCGCCTCCGCGATGCCAGGTGCCACACGGCCGGATACCGCCAGAGTTGCCTCCGGTGTCACATCCCGCATGGAAAATCCCGTGCCGCCTGTCGTGAGGACAAGATCGCACTGCTCCAGATCGGCAAGCCGGATCAGTTCCTCCTCGATCATCGCCCGCTCATCCGGCAGAAGACGCATCGAAACGACCTCATACTGCTCCGCCGGAAGCAGCTCTTTGATCTTTGGGCCGCTCTTATCCTCGCGCTCGCCCTGATATCCTTTGTCACTTAACGTTACAATTCCCACCCGGAAAACCGGGAAATCTTTCTTTTCTGTCATGCTTTATTTTTCCTCTTTCTGATAGATATAATGACCGCTCTTTCCGCCGTCCTTTTCCAGAATGTGGATATCACGAATCACCATGCCGCGGTCCATCGCCTTGCACATATCGTAGATCGTGAGCAGCGCTGTGGAAACGCCAGTCAGCGCCTCCATCTCCACGCCGGTCTTTCCGACACATGATGTGGTGCACACGGCCGTAATAGAATTTGTATTCTCGTCCGTGGTAAATGTCACTTCGCAGTTCGTCAGCGGCACAATGTGGCACAGCGGAATTAACTCCGCATTCTTTTTCGCCCCCATGATACCTGCCAGCCGTGCAACGCCGAGCACATCGCCTTTTTTCGCCGTATGGTCCCGCACGGCTGCAAATACCTCCGGGCTTACCTGTATGGTTCCCGTCGCCGATGCTGCCCGGTACGTGTCCGGCTTCTCATGGACATCGACCATGACGCGCTGCCGTCTTTCTTAAAATGGGTAAATTCCGCCATCTGTCTCCTCCGTTCTATTTCCGTTTTATTCTCCGGGTTCCCACTCTTCTTCCGCTTCACGCACGGGAAGCTCTGCTCTCCCATACCAGGATTCGTGTTCTCACCGCTTTGTCTTCTGTTTCCTGTCGCGCACGTAACCAGAACATGCTCGATCCCCTGCCTGCGCAGCAGCTCCACAAGTTTCTCTGCGGCCGCCCGGTGTTCTTTTTCCTCATACTGGTGCAGTACCGCATAAAACGTTCTGCCTTTCAAACCCTTCTGCTGTCCCTGTTCCGATGCGATCAGCCGTGCCAGATCTTCTTCCGTGATATGGTGTTCCATCGTACAGCCAAGCAGTTCCGCCGCCCGTTCTGCCCGAAAGCAGTCCTTGCCAAGCGGCTGTCCCAGTGCCGAAAGACCTGTCACACCAATCACAAGATCTGAAGAGGAAAGCAGCGCCGGTTCATGTTCCGCTGGTGCCTTGCACGGCAGGTGCCTCGCGCCGTCCGCCTCGATCAGCGTCAGATCGGCCTTTTTGCGTGCCGCTTCAAATAGTTCCGTTTCCGGCATGGAAAGCTTTTCCGGATCCCGGCAGGCACTCCCGATAATCGCTGCGCGGCCTGTGCGAAATTTTCTTTCGACCGCTTCCAGACTCTGGTCATGCCATTCTTTCGGCGGACGGTAAATGTGCGTCGAAGTTGTCACCAGTACCTTCTGATCGTTTTTTACGCAAAAGCCTGCCATCTCGTACAGCAGCGTCGTTTTTCCGCCGCCGCCGATGATAGAAACTACATGGTTCTTTTCCTTTAAAAATGGGAACGCCGTTCCCATTCCTACCGGCTCCAGCTTCTGTTTTTCTGTTTTCTGCCAGATTCGAAGCATCTCCTCTGCCCCCCTTCTGCCGTCTTTCTTTCTCACTCTACCATACTCATTTTGGGCTGTCAAATTTTACTCGCGCCGTAAAACTTGAAAAAAGAACTGCCCCGATCGGCATCCCCATCAGAGCAGTTCTTCTATTCTTACTGAACGTGTACGGTAAGCACCGCTGCATTTGATCTGTTTCCATCGCTGTCCGTCACATGATACGTCAGCGTGTAATCTCCCGGCACTGCAGTATCCACATCGCCGTCGATCTCAATTTGGTTAAAGAGTGACTCCTGGCTGTCTGCATCATCGGTCATCTCTTTGATATAGCTGGTTTTGTCCAGATTGTTTCCGGCTTCCACTGTTACTTCATACGTATTCAAGTACAGTTTTGGCTTTCCGCCGGCAGTGCTTCGATTTCCATCTGCGCATCTGTCTCATTTTTTGTGCCTCTGTGTCATTCTTCTGCGGCTCCTCTGCTGCCGGTGCAGACTCATTTTCCGCCGGGGTATCTTCCGCTGCAGCTTTATAATTCACGCGGCGTGTTGCTTTTGATACATTATTGTGACTGTCCTTTGCGGCATAGACAACCGATGCACTGGTATGGTCATCGTTCGGGAAAATGTTTTCAATCACCAGCGAATCTGTCACATCTCCGTCTTTCTCATCCGTTGCAGTAACGCCTTCCAGCAAAGACGCTGTATCACTGCCTTCCTCATACGTTACATCCCCATCAGCTGGAAGCTCGATTTCCGGGCCTTTTCGGTCGTCCGTCACTACGACAGCTGCTGTACCGGCTCCTAGCGCCACGCACAGGACAATCAAACCTGCAACAATCCCTTTTTTCATGGCAGTTAATCGTCCTCCTCCTGGCCGTAATCTCCATATTTGTACTGACCGTATTTTCCGTATTTACCATACGCCTGTTTCTGCATATCCACCTTGTTCAGGACAACGCCAAGCAGCGGGCAGTTACTTCTCTCGAGCTGGCTCTTTACTTCCTGTGCAAAACGATAGCTGATCACACCGGACTCAATGACCATGATTGAACCATCACAGATTTCTGCAACGATTGCACTGTCGATAACGCTTCCAAGCGGAGGAGTATCCACAATCACATAATCGTAAACTTTACGAAGTGCATTTAAAAGACTTCGGAAGTTCTTTCCCCCCAGAAGCTCTGCCGGATTCGGCGGAAACGGGCCGGAATAAATCATGTAAAAGTTCTTTACATTGGTAGAACAGATGACATCCTCCAGAGTTGCCTGACCGGACAGGAAGTGTGCCAGTCCGCGAACAGATTTCTGTGTTTTCGTTCTTCCAAGAAGAACCGATTTCCGAAGATCGGCATCGATCAAAATCACTCTTTTTCCGCTCTCTGCAAGAGAAATGCCGAGCTGCATAGAAACACTGCTCTTTCCCTCATTTGGTGTACAGCTTGTAACCGCGATTACTTTCTTATCTTCTCCGCAGAACTGAAGGTTGGTCCGAAGAGATTTGTAGGCTTCCACAATCTGATAGCCTGATTTTTCCTGTTTTACTACTACCTGATTCACGTTCCGTATCCTCCCTTATTTCTTTCTTCCACGGCCGTTTTTGTTTTTCTTCTTGCTCTTTTTCTGTCCTTCTGCAAGAGGAATTATGCCGAGTGTACTGACACCCAGATAACGTTCTACATCTTCGGAGGTCTGGATGGTGTCATTTGTCAGATAAACAATAATGATGATGACAATCGCGATAAATGCACCTGCTATTGCACCGATCAGCCCGTTTTTCTTAATACTTGGGCTTACCGGCTCATCTGGAATATTCGCCTCATCTACCACATTTACAGCTTCTGTGTTCATAACGTTCTGAATATGATCTGATGCTGCTACACGGATTGCATCCGCCATCTGGCTTGCTACATACGGATCTTCGTCTTTTACTGTAATCGAAAGGATACGCGTATCGTTCTGTGTAGTAACAGTAATTTTGTTCAAAAACTCCTCATAGGTAAGATCCAGATTTAACTGTGCAATAACGGTTTCAACAACCTGACGGCTCTGAATCAGCTCCGCATAGTCTTTGGTTAAAAGAGAACTTGCCTGCAGATCTCCACTTGTTACAGTACTGCTGCTGTCCTGTTTTGACAGTACATACATTTTTGTCGTCGATTCATACTGCGGCTTCATAAATACTTTGCTGACCAGTACCATCAGAAGGCCAAGTGCCAATGCAGCTAAAATCACATAGCCAATTTTGCTCCAGAGCACACGAAGCAGTTCCAGTAAATCGATTTCAATTTCATCCTGATTCTGTTGATTCGTTTCCATCTTCTTCTCCTGACTTTTTTTAGATTTCTCCGGCATCCCTTAAGATTTCCATCGGATTATCGTGGAAAATCCTTTCGGCATATGCCTCTCCCATTTTTTTGAAACATAGGCAGCGCCTGCTCCTATGTTGGGAATACGTGTTTTTGTGTTGTGGGAATCGCTGCCGACAAAACCGAGCAGATCTTCCTTCATCAGTTTTCTGCAGTAGCGTTTTGCCCCCCACGTATACTTTCCAAGTATACTTTCCACATTCACCTGCAGTCTTGCGCCCATATCCACCAGATCGCTGGAAAATCCGACGCTCTTTACCGTTGCCTGATAGCGCTCCACATGCGCGATAATCGGTTCATAACCGCAGGACAGTACATTGTAGACTCTCTCACGGATATGCTGTGCGGAATCTCCCTCGGAAAATTCCAACAGAACATAGGATGAACCGGCCATGGTCACATATTTCCGTTTTTCCAGGATATCCTGAAGATCCATGTTCGAGTGAAGTTCACACCCGAGATAAAGCGACATATCCGGATATTCCTTTTTTGCCGCTTCCTGCAGTTTCAGAAACTGCTCATGTACCTTTTTTGCCGGTGTTTCAAACATCCGCCGCCGATAATGCGGTGTGATGATAATCTTCCTGACCCCGTCCTCGTGCTGCATTTTCAGCATCGCCAGCGACTCTTCCAGGTCAGCTGCACCGTCGTCTACCCCCGGGACCATATGGCAGTGTACATCAAATAATTCCTTCATACCTTATCCCTCTTTTTGTGTTCTTTCTTCAAGTCACGCATACTTAGACATTCTACTTTAGTATACATCCTTTTGTGATCTCTGGCAATACAAAAAAATACTTCTGTATTTATTTTTTAACATTTTTGTCAAACTTGCCTAAAATGAGGGATAAAAAAGAGACCTCCATTTTCATGTCGGCCTCTCCCGTTATTTTCTGCAGATGAAAACCCCTGCCTCTTTTGTGATCGCAATTCCGCCGTGTTTCTGAATTTTCTTTTCCAGAAATTCTTTGAATTCCCGCTGTCTCGGATACAGATACTCATTCTGATTTCCATGGCAGGAAAGGATATAGTCCAGAAGCGGCTCCGGCCGGTCGACCCAGAGACTGTCCTCGTAGATTCTTTTCTCTACGCTGCCAAAATAAGGCTTTAACTGCTTTTCTCCGTGATCCAGACCAAAAATAGTATACAGCGCCACCTCCGAAAGATTGATCTGCGGATCAAACTCCTGTACCAGATCGGTAATCTCTTTCATATGGCCTTTTCCATATGTACTGCAGTAGAACACGCCGTCATCTGAAAGCACACGGCTGATTTCCTGCAGACCGCGGGACAGATTCTGGACATAGAACAAAACATGATTTGCAATAATCCGGTCGTATTCCGCATCCGGAAACGGAAGCTTCTGGCAGTCCAGTGTCCGGAAATCAAAACAGGATGCCTTTTCTTCTCCCAGATTTTCTGCCGCATCCCGGATCATGCCGTCCGACAGGTCAGACAGACAGATATACTTTCCTTTCAGCACGGATGGCTCCGCTTTTTTCCAGAGCTGCCCGTTTCCGCAGCCGATCTCCAGAATCCGGCGCGCACCGTCAAAATCCATTTGATCCAGAAGCCATGGAAACCATCCCTTTTTATTTTGGGAATACTGCTCGTGCAGCGAAATACGGATATTCAGGTTTTCCCCGTTTTTGTACTGCTCCACCAGCATCTTTTCCATATCGGTCAGATGAATCAGGTTCAGAATACCGGTCCAGTCAATCTGGTTCGTCTCCTCCAGAATCTGTGTCGTATTCTGCAGTGCCTTTTCCATCTGCTCCAGATTTTCCATTTTCTTGTGCACAAGTCCGATCTGCATTTTCAATGACTTCAGAATATCCGCGCTCGTATCGTGAATCGTCATATTTCCGATCTCATTCAGCGAAAATCCGAGATATTTCAGCGATAAAATTTTCTGCAGCTTCAGAAAATCCTCATCCGAATACATCCGATAACCGGATTCGTTAATAAAGCTCGGCTTCAGCAGCCCTTTTTTGTCGTAATAGCGAATTGTCCGAATGGTCACATGGGCCATCCGGGCAAATTCACCAGTGGTATAATATTGATCCATATCCACCACTCCTTCGCAAAAGCCGCTTTTTTGCGGCCTTTGCATTTCACTTTTCTCTCTTACAGACGGTCTTTGTACATCTCAGCGAAGTAGTTCTGATACTCACCGCTGATGATGTGTTTCCACCAGTCTTCATTGTCCAGATACCACTGAATTGTCTGTGCAATTCCGGTATCGAAGTTGTATTTTGGTTTCCATCCAAGCTCAATCTCGATCTTGGTCGGGTCGATTGCATATCTTCTGTCATGGCCCGGGCGGTCTTTTACGTATTTGATCAGAGATTCCGGTTTGTCCAGAGCTTTCAGGATGGTCTGTACTACCTGAAGGTTTGTTCTCTCGTTGTGTCCGCCAATGTTGTAAACCTCGCCTACTTTACCTTTATGGATAATCAGGTCGATTGCTTCACAATGGTCGGATACGTGCAGCCAGTCTCTGACATTCTCACCGTTTCCGTATACCGGAAGCTCTTCGTCTGCCAGTGCGCGGCTGATCATAAGCGGAATCAGCTTTTCCGGGAAGTGATACGGGCCGTAGTTGTTGGAGCATCTGGAAACGGTAACCGGGGTACCGAAGGTTCTGTGGTAAGCCAGTACAAACAGGTCTGCGCTTGCTTTGGATGCAGAGTACGGGCTGGAGGTGTGGATCGGGGTATTCTCTGTAAAGAACAGGTCCGGGCGATCCAGCGGAAGGTCTCCATAAACTTCATCGGTAGATACCTGATGATATCTCTTTACGCCGAATTTTCTGGAAGCATCCAGCAGTACACGGGTTCCCATTACGTTGGTCTGAACAAAGATGCCAGGATCCTCGATGGAACGGTCTACATGGCTCTCTGCTGCGAAGTTGACAACAACGTCAAATTTCTCTTTTTCAAACAGATCCATGATGAAAGCTTCGTCTGCGATATCACCTTTTACAATTTGTAGTTCGGTTTGTCCTCAACCGGTTTCAGAGTCTCCAGGTTTCCCGCATAGGTCAGCAGGTCCAGGTTTACGATCTGATAATCCGGGTATTTGTTTACCATGTGATGTACGAAGTTTCCGCCGATAAATCCGGCTCCGCCTGTTACTAATACTTTCATGCTTTTTCTCCTTTTTGGTGTGTTTATCGTCTCAGTTTTATGTCAATTCAACTTGTTGTACCCTCACTATAATGGGTGACGTTGCGTCATGGTCAAGAGGAGAATGAAAAAAGTTTGTGAAAATCTTGTTTTTTCCCCTCCTACCTGTCTATCTTAAAATTTTTACGGCGATTCTCGTAATATACTGTTCCATTTCCTGACTGGTCAGCGCGTCCACCATATATTCCTCATAAAAGCGGTCATCCAGCAAAAATTTCTGTTCCGTGGCATATCGGACACTTCCGGTACGCCGCTTCAATTCCCTGCCATGGTCCTTTATAATAATAGCAAAGATACTCTCCCTCCGGCCGAACCGTGTATCGCACTTTCGCCGGCACACGATCAAAAATCAGATAGAAATCACGGTAATCCAGAAAATTCCCCGTTTCCAGTGTTTCCCGTTTCTGAACAAACCCCACATTATACGAACTTCGATTTCCGTATTGCCCGCAGTAAGCATAGAGCTCTCCGATTTTCTGATTGACTGCCAGATTATCCGCTGACTCGCTGTGGTTTGTGACAAGATACTGCAATGGAAGGTATGGATCCCCACAGGACAGAAGGGATCTTTTTCAAACGCCTCACGGCATTCCGCCGATGCCTGTGCCAGAAACCGCTTCTTTTCCCCAATCCAGCGCTGCATCTCGCGGAGCCGCTGCATTTTTTCGCGCACCACCTTCTCCTCCTGTTCCAGCAGTACTCCGAATTTTTCAGGACTCCGCTGTTCCAGATAATTTCGAATCTCTGCCAGCGGCATGCCCAGCTCCCGCAGCATTCCGATCACATCAAACGTTTCCATCTGATCCATCGCATAATACCGGTAGCCGTTTGTCCCTCTTCTTTTTGGTACGAACAGCCCAATCTCATCATAATGGAAGAGCGTTTCCTTTGTCGTGCCTACCAGCGCTGCAAATCGCCCCGCGCTTAAATACTCCTGTTTTCCCATTTCTGACTCCTTTTCCTGAATATGTGCTCTCGGAATTTTTCCTGTTTTTCACCTTTTTTGCACTTGACTATAGGGTTACCCTATCCTTTATAATAGCAAACGATTCAAATTTTCACAAGAAATCTTTCCCATCTAAAGCGTGTCTGAAAAAGGCTTTTCACACATAAAAAGGAGGTTTTTGATTATGAGCCAGTCACTCGCCAAGGATTTCAACTTCCGCTCTCTGCTGAAGTTTGCGTTTCCATCGATCATCATGATGATCTTTATGTCTCTCTACAGTATTGTGGATGGCTTTTTCATCGCACAGTACGTGGACAGCATGGCGCTTTCCGCCGCCAATATCGTCTATCCTGCCGTCAGCATCCTTCTTGCCGTCGGCATCATGTTCGGTACCGGAGGCAGCGCCGTTGTCGCCGCAAAGATCGGACAGGGAAAACTGGAGGAAGCCAACCGTAACTTTTCTGCCCTTACCCTTACCACACTGATCATCGGTATTCTGGGCGCAGCGCTCGGCAACCTGTTTTGCCGCCAGATCTGCAGTCTGCTTGGTGCAACGCCGGTGCTGATGGATTACGGTATCGCCTATCTGCGGACGATCCTTTCCTTTGCCCCTGTCTGTCTTCTCCAGGCGCTGTTCCAGTCCTTCTTTGTAACGGCAGGACGCCCGGGACTCGGACTTTCCCTTACGGTGTCCGCCGGCATTACCAACATGATTCTGGACTATCTGTTTGTCGTTCCGCTCCATCTCGGTGTTGCGGGAGCGGCCCTTGCCACCGGCCTTGGCCAGTGTATCCCGGCCGTTGCCGGTATTTTATACTTTACCTTTGCCCGAAAAGGCCTTCGTTTCACCAGGCCGGAGTTTTCCAAAGGTCTGCTCTCCACAAGCTGCTTCAACGGTTCCTCCGAGATGGTCAGCAATCTTTCTGCAGCCGTTGTCACTTACCTTTTCAACATGCTGATGCTGAAATTTGAGGGCGAAATCGGTGTTGCCGCCATCACGGCGATTCTGTACGGACAGTTTCTCTTTGTTGCGCTGTACCTCGGCTACAGTATCGGCGTTGCACCTGTGTTCAGCTTCAACTACGGCAGCCGGAACAAACAGCGGCTGATCCGGCTTTACCGCATCAGTATCCGCTTCGTTGTGGTAAGCTCTGTGATCATCGCACTTGTGGCCGCCTTCGGTTCTCCTGTTATTTCCGCCGTTTTCATGCAGAAAGGCACGTACGGCTTTGAACTGACACGCCACGGCGGATATCTGTTCTCCATCGCTTACCTGTTCTGCGGTACGAATATCGTCGCCTCCGGCATTTTACGGCACTGTCGAGACGGAAGACTCTGCTTTGATTTCTTTTTTGCGAACCTTCGTCTTTATCGTTCTCTCCGCGCTGCTTCTGCCGCTCGTGCTTGGCACCAACGGTGTGTGGCTGTCGATTCCGGTCGCCGAATTTCTGACGCTGTTCATCTCCGTGCCGAAGCTGTCCCGCTATTTCAAGGATCCGAAAGTCGCAACGGAGACAAAAACAAATTGATTCACAAAACCCCGCACAGGGATCCGTTTTTCACCGGATCCGCTGTGCGGGGTTTCTCTTTTGCTACCACTTTTTTCCCCGGCAGTCCCGCAGTGCAATCGCCTCTGCTCCGGCTTAATTACAATCCGTTTCGGTCACCATTTTTCCCCGGGCAGTCCCGCAGTGCAATCGCTGCCCGCATCTCCACGTAGCAGCCGCACATGCGGCACATGCCGGACAGCAGCTTTTCGCATTCCTTACAGATCGAAAGCCGCCGCTCGTATTCCTCCTCCGGCGTTTTATCGTCCGCCGGAATTCTCGCAATATAATCGTACATATTCTGAAAAAAGCCTGCCTCGTCCATCTCACGAAGCAGGCATTTTTTACAGATCCTGGTATTTCCGTCCATCAAACTCCTCCGGAACCGAATCTTTTTTCATCCCAAATATCTTCTGGTTTTTATGGTTTCCCTATTTTACGGCGATATGAAGCACACTGCATGCCGGAATGGTAAAGGAAATTCCCTCTTTTGTTGCCTGCACACCGTCAAAGCCCTGAACGCCAACCGTCTCCGGCGCTTCAAAGGTGTTTTTATCCTGCATATGGCCGGTTACGATCTCGCTTTGATCTCGCCGGCTTCTTTTCCAAGAAGTACCGCCTCTACCGGATATGCTTTCTCCAGATCCACATTCGTCATCGTAATATGAAGTACACCGTTGGCATCTACCGAAACAGATTCCGTCAGATTCGGAACCATGTATTCATCTTCCAGACCAACCTGCTCCGTTTCCAGAGAGCTTGCCAGAAGATCATTTTCCTGATGTACCTGATACAGATCGAAAACATGATACGTCGGAGTTTTGACCATCTTTTCCCCCTCGGTCAGGATCATCGACTGCAGAACATTGACCATCTGTGCGATATTTGCCATCTTGACGCGGTCGCTGTGTTTGTTGAAAAGATTCAGGTTGATCCCTGCGACCAGTGCGTCACGCATGGTATTCTGCTGATACAGAAATCCCGGATTTGTTCCAGGCTCTACATCATACCAGGTACCCCACTCATCCACGATCATGCCGACCTTTTTGTCCGGGTCATACTGATCCATAATGGCGCTGTGGCGGCGGATCAGCTCTTCCATGTACATCGTCTTTTTCATGGTCTTATACCAGTCTTTTTCCGCAAACTCCGTTGCACTTCCCTTGTGATCCCAGGTTTCCGGCACCGTATAGTAATGAAGCGACAGGCCATCCATCATGCCATGCTGCTGTGGGGAGATTCTGCGGAAGCATGCTTTCATCACTTCCTGCGTCCACTCATAATCATCCGAATTGGCGCCGCAGGCAATCTTCCGGATCTTTTTGTTTCCATCGTAATCACGCACAAAGGTCTGATATCTGCGGTACATATTTCCGTAGAATTCCGGATTCATATTTCCGCCACAGCCCCAGTTCTCATTGCCGATGCCGAAGAAATCGACGGTCCACGGCTTTTCGTGGCCATTTTCCGCACGAAGGTCTGCCATCGGAGATACCCCGTCAAATGTCATATATTCAACCCACTCCGACATCTCCTGTACGGTACCGCTTCCCATATTTCCGTTGATATAGGTTTCACATCCGATCTGACGGCAGAGTTCAAAAAACTCGTGGGTACCGAAGCTGTTGTCCTCGACAACACCGCCCCAGTTGGTGTTGATCATTTTTTGCGGCTTTCTTTCGGTCCGATACCGTCTTTCCAGTGATATTCATCTGCAAAACATCCGCCCGGCCAGCGCAATACCGGAACTTTGATATTTTTCAGTGCTTCAACAACATCGGTACGCATTCCGTTCACGTTCGGAATATCGGAATTTTCTCCTACATAGAGTCCTTCATAAATACATCTTCCCAGATGCTCCGAAAACTGTCCCTGGATTTCCTTATTGATTTTTGAAAGCTTTCTGTTCGCATCAATTACTAACTTAGCCATAACTTGTCCCCTTTCGAGATCTTAAATTTGGCTTTATTATAGGAGATGTATCTCACTTGTGTCAATGAGCGTACAAGTTGTTTCCCCATGATTTTTTCAAAAAGTGCGGCCGTCTGGCTGCTGACCAAAAGGCCGCTTGTTTTATTTTTCATTCTGCATACGAAAAAACCGCCCTGGTTTTCACCAGGACGGTTACCGTCCGTGCGTTAGAGGATTCGAACCCCCGACCTTTTGGTCCGTAGCCAAACGCTCTATCCAGCTGAGCTAAACGCACATTTCTTTGTCGCTTTAGAACTCTTTGTTTATCACTCGTTCCCGCTGACATCATGTATATTACACTATCCTAAGAGAAAAGTCAACACCTTTTTGAAAAAAAATTTAAAATTTTTTCGAATAAACAGTTTTTTGTGAAAATAAGGGCTTTTTCCCCTATTTCACAGTCCGCACCAGGTAGTCTTTCTTTCGCAGTTCCTCTTCAATCAGATCCAGGGTCTGCGCAGAGTCTGCCGATACGGTATGAAAATGTTCCCCTGATGTGATATTCTTCAGCGGCCGTGATTTTCCCTGCCGGATTTCTTCCATAAACAGTGCCACCTTATTTCGTGAACTGATATTAAGTTCCGCCCGCAGTTCTCCGTAAACCTCGTGACGCACAATCACATCCAGCACAACGCCGCCGAAATCCACAATTGTATTCAGCTCGTCCTGCATCTGCTCATCCGTGTGATTCACCTCAAGACCCGCGTCTCTCTCACCGGGCTGCTGCAGATGTAGCCGCGGTTTGTCGCAATCACATCGTATCCGGCAGCGCGGATCAGGGCAATGTCCTGGACAATCACCTGACGGCTGACTTCACAGCTCTTCGCCAGCGCTGCACCGGAGACCGGCGTCTTACTGTTTGTTATTCTTTGAAGAATCTCTTCTCTTCGTTCCTTTCCACTCATCATAAAACAAGACCTCGCATTTCGTACACTTCCCTTATCTTATCACACTTTCCGCCGTTTCTACAATAGCAGGAAATCATTTTCCAAAAGCTTTGTCAAGGACTAAAACTTTATGAAATTTTCCGGGCTCTCGTATATTCGTCCCGCCAACTGCCAATCATGAACGTATAACAGTAACGAACGGTAACCATACGTTCCATGTTTCAGGAGGATGCATACCATGGCGATCAATAAAGTTGAACTGTGCGGAGTCAATACATCACGCCTTCCCGTACTGAATGCCGAAGAAAAAGAGACTCTGCTGAAAAAGGCCCGCGAAGGAGATGCTGCTGCCCGCGAACGCTACATTCAGGGCAATCTGCGCCTTGTCTTAAGCGTGATCAAGCGCTTCTCCAACAGCAGTGAAAACGCCGACGATCTCTTTCAGATCGGCTGTATCGGCCTGATTAAGGCGATTGATAACTTCGACACGACCTTAAACGTCCGTTTCTCCACCTATGCCGTGCCGATGATCATCGGTGAAATCCGGCGGTATCTGCGTGACAACAATGCGATCCGCGTCAGCCGTTCCCTCAGGGATACTGCCTACCGCGCCATCTGCGCCCGCGAACTTTATCTCAAGCAGAACCAGAAAGAGCCTTCGATCGAGGAAATCGCCGCTGAAATCGGCATTGGAAAAGAGGATATCGTCTATGCCCTCGACGCAATCCAAAGCCCAATGAGTCTGTATGAGCCCATCTACACGGAAGGCGGCGATACCCTGTATGTCATGGATCAGTTAAGTGATAAGAAAAATAAAGAAGAAAACTGGGTGCAGAACCTCGCCCTGCAGGACGCGGTCGCCGTCTCAATGAGCGCGAACGCCAGATCATCCGCATGCGTTTCTATGAGGGCAGACCCAGATGGAGGTTGCCCGGGAAATCGGCATCTCGCAGGCGCAGGTCAGCCGGCTGGAAAAGTCCGCCCTGCGCTCTATGCGGAATTATCTCTCCGACGAGCGGTAACGCCCGCCGTTCACTGAATTTCTGCAAACTCCAGCCGGTAATCCGACGGCGGCATTCCATAGTGTTTCCGGAACACACGGGAATAGTAAAAGGGATCTTCAAATCCGCACGACAGCGCCGTCTGTTTGACCGTCATCCCCATCTGCAGCAGCTTTTCTGACTGCTGCAGCCGATATTCCAGCAGATACTGTCCTGGTGACCAGCCGATTTTCTTCTGAAACAGACGGTTCAGCGTTGTGCGGCTGACCGCCATTTTCCGCGCAATTGTCTCCGCGCAGAACCCACTCCTGTGATACCCTGCGGCAATCAGAGCCATCGCTTCCATAATCGCGGATCTTCCTTCTTTCTCTCCTCCCGCTGCGGCTCCGCCAGATCCTGGTACACGCCCAGAAGCGCAAGCAGCACACCGACGGCTCCTGGCTGTTCCGGCGATAGAGTTCCATCTGGCAGAGACGCTCAAAATACGGCAGAAGCCTTTCCTGACGGAGAGGCGGCGCGCCGGCTGCTGTGGGTTCAGTACCGACCGTGCCAGAATCTGCCGGCATTGTTCCCCGACAAAATCAACCCACACATATTCCCACGGCTCGTTCTCATCCGGCGCATACTGCACCACCTGCTCTGGACAGATTAAAAAGCTCTGTCCGGCGGTAAGTGTGTACGTCTTTTTCCCGCAGGTAAACGTTCCCTTTCCGCTTATAATATAATGTATAATATAGCACTGCCGTACACCCGGCCCCCAGGAATGCAGATCATGGCAGTCCTGCCGCCCGGCATCGACAGGCCGGATCCCGTTCATTTCTGATACAAGCATATTCTTTCCTTTTCCCATATTTTATTCTTTATGAAACAAAAATCCATGCTTTTGTCTTAAAATTCCATGGTTTTGCTCTGGAAATCCATCTATACTCAAAGTACATCAAAACTTACGGGAGGTCAATACTATGATCAAACTTACACCGCCGATGGGCTGGAATTCCTGGAACACCTTCGGAGAAAATATCAATGAAAAAATGATTTTTGAAACTGCTGATGTCATGGCCGAGAGCGGCCTGCGCGATAAAGGATACGAATATCTTGTCATCGACGACTGCTGGTCTTTACGCGAACGCGATGAAAACGGCCGTCTTGTGCCGGATCCGGGAAAATTTCCGCACGGTATGAAAGCCGTTGCCGATTACGTTCATTCCAAAGGCTGAAATTCGGTATGTATTCCTGCGCCGGAAACATGACGTGTGCCGGCTACCCTGGAAGCTATGAGCATGAGTTTATCGATGCAGAAACCTTCGCATCCTGGGATGTTGATTTCTTAAAATACGACTACTGCTACCACAGCCCGATCCTGCATGGAAAATATCTGTACCGCCGCATGGGACTGGCACTCGAGAACTGCGGCCGCGACATTCTCTTCTCTGCCTGCTCCTGGGGTGCGATGAAACGCATGAGTGGATCAAAGAAACCGGCGCTTCCATGTGGCGTTCCACCGGCGACATCTTTGATACCTGGGATTCTGTCAAAGATCTCGTGGCACAGCAGGAAAAACTGCATCCGTACAACGGCGTCGGCTGCTTCAACGATATGGACATGCTGATCGTCGGCATGCACGGAAAAGGAAATGTTGGACTGGCCGGCTGCAGCGATGTCCAGTATCAGACACACTATGCGCTATGGGCATTCCTTGGCTCCCCGCTGATGATCGGCTGCGATATCCGCGAGATGAGCGACGAGACCCGCCGCATTCTCATGAATGACGAAATGATCCGTATCAACCAGGATCCGCTCTGCCGTCAGCCGTATAAAGTGAAAAACCATGCATGGAATGACAACGTTCTGATTTATGTAAAAGCGCTCGCAAACGGAGATCTTGCTATCGGCATGTTCAATCTCAGTGATGAAAAATCGCGTGCGGCCATGAATCTGGATGAGATCGGCCTTCCGTTCTCCACTGGCCGTACTCTGGAACTTACTGAGGTCTGGACCGGCAAGAACCTGTGTGCAAACAATGCATCCCTTGTCACAGAGCTCGAGCCGTTCGCATCAAAAGTATACCGTGCAAAGGTCGTAAAACTCTGATGGCACGCTGTATGCAGTGCGGCAAAGAACTCACGCATAACGAGATCGGCGCCCACCGCAAATTTATCAACCGCGGCGCGGAACAGTTTTTCTGCAAGCAGTGTCTTTCTAAGCATCTCGGTGTAACGCCGGAGCTCATTGACGAAAAAATCGAACAGTTCAAGCGGCAGGGGTGTACACTGTTTGTATAAGGCCGCTGCATGTAACGCACAGAGTCAGATTTCCATGCATCAGGAATCCGGCTCTGTGTTATTTTTATGTTTTATGAAGGTTTCCGTCCGGCATCAGTTCCACGCAGGCAATCTCGGGAATGTTATTGAACCGCGGAACCAATTCCGTATTTCCAAGTCCGGACGACAGCACCAGATGCCGTTTTCCATCCTCCGAGTCAAAAATCCCCTTCAGCTGTCCCGGAAACCATCCCATGTCCGGCGCATAAACACCGCCAATGCCAGGCAGAATGACCTGGCCGCCGTGAAGATGGCCGGAAAATACGCAGTCAATGTCCCACTCCTCCAGCCGTCATTTTTCAGCCAGGCAATCGGAAGATGGCTGAGCAGGATTTTGTAACGGTCAGTGTTCTCAAAATCCCACAAGAACTTACACTCTCCTGGATCCGCTTCGCCAGTTTCCAGATATTTGTCCGGGAGACAGTAACCGTAAATGCCGCCGATACGGAGGGGCTGGCTGTTGATGGTGATGTCTTTATATTCATAGTTCAGGACGGTGGCGCCGGCAGATTCGTAGAGAGCGGTAATGTCTGTACCGTAGTTCTGCTCGTATTCCAGTTCATGGTTACCGAGGGAGATGTATGTTGGGGCGATTGCAGATAATTCTGCCAGCAGCGTTACCGCAATATTATTATCTGGCTCATTTGCATTTAGAAGATCACCGGTGATCATAATCAAATCTGGTGACTTCATTGCTGCTTTAGAAATCAGATATTTATTATCTGAACCAAAGATGCTGTTATGGAGATCTGTTATTTGTATCAGACAAATTTCTTCCGAAATTTTCTTCGATTGCAGTATATATGTTATGCTGTTTAGATTATATTTCGATTTTATAACACTTTTTCCTGTTATGCACAGAAGCATAACAACCAATATGCCCACTACCCTGCGCAGCTTGTACCCGTTTTTACATCGTTTTCTCATTCTATTTCTAACCATCTTATATTTTAGATCGAATCATTCTCAGCAGATTCTGCCATTGTCTTCTCACTCTAAAAAAGTTGACTTTTTCAGGATATGCTAATACATAAAAATCATAATTATTTTTAAAGCGTACAATCCCCTCTTTTTCTGCCTGCTCCAGTGCTTCTCTATACTGCTGTTGAAATTTTTCTCCTCGTTCTTTATCAAAACCTTCTTTCCATTTTTGGCACTTTATCAAATCCCACTGCGCTGAATTCAGCAGTTTTAACAATGCCGCCTGATAAAGTTCTTTACACCTTTTTTTTCTTAAAAAATTTTATTCTTTCTTCCTGTGCATCATATTCATCAAATCGTTTATTGAGCGTCAAATTTTTTGTTATTCCACACGGATTTGTAAAATAGAAATAAAATACAATATCTGTTACTGCTATTCTCTCACTTCTATAATACAATTGATACGTAATATATTCATCTTCAAATAACCTCCCTTGCGGAAAACGGATTCCATTAAATACTGTTTTCTTAAATAATTTTCCACAACAGGATATATATTTTTCCACGTTTTGACCACAAAAAAGTTTGCTTTCAATTTCCAATCCAGACTGGATTTCCACACAATTCTTGATTTGTAACTCAGCGCATGTATCTACTTCTTCTATCTCAGCAAAATGTTTTAATCCGCAGATAAAGATATCCGCATTTTCCTCTTTCAAAACTTTCAGCTCTGTTTCAAGCATTTTACTATGCACCACATCATCCGCATCAATAAACATTACGTATTCCCCTGATGCAATTTCTAAGCCCGCATTTCTAGCAGAAGAAAGCCCCCCGTTTTCTTTATGAATCACCGTTATTGTCTTCTGTTTTTCAGCATATTCATCACATATCTCGCCGAACCGTCTGTTGAACCATCATCCACTAAAATAATTTCATATTCCTGACAACTCTGTGCCAGCACACTGTCGATACACCGTTTTAAATAGCTTTTCCCTTGATAAACCGGAATTATAATACTAACCGTTATCATATCTGATCCATCCTTTTTATTTTCAAGTAGATTTTTTCTCCCAAAAGCTTTTTAATCATACGATTCGGAAGATATTTCCAATCATTTTTCTTTTCCTCTAACAATGCCTGACGATGTTTTTTATGATACTCTTTTTCTGCTCTTTCCATCCAGCTTGCATGAAACCAATGAACCGAAATTGTTTTTTTTGATTTTCTTCTATATCCTGTTTCAAAATCAATGGGGCACATACAAATGGATGTAGAATCATAATATTTCCCTCTAAAATCTGCTGCTTATCCTTTTGTTCCAGTCCGTGTTTCAAAAAAGATTTCTGTATTAATAACCGGGCATGTCTTCTTATTTTCTGATCCGTCCTCTAAAATAAAC
>ENA-OQER01000034-OQER01000034.1-human-gut-metagenome-genome-assembly--contig:-NODE-34-length-62405-cov-4.024680_pt1 | contig 62405 bp, 64 predicted proteins | sample MGYA00242797_ERZ504639 | MGnify/ENA primary metagenome ERZ504639 (study PRJEB26092, sample SAMD00036306) | human gut metagenome | host: Homo sapiens | study: EMG produced TPA metagenomics assembly of... | reverse complement strand
TATCATAGTATCGTAAAGTATTAAATATTAGACACAAGCATAATTATTATATATAGATAGAGAAAAAAATATTATCTATTTTGTTAATCAATAAAAACAAGTATCTTGCATCGAATTTATACCGTCTCTTACTTAGAACTACTGTTTTATCGAATCGATAATAGCTTTATTTACTTCATCTATAATTGAATTGTCTATCTTTGTCAAATAAATCAGTGTGGTTTTTTCCGAACTATGTCCCATGCCTGCACTGATGATTGACAAAGGTACATTTTTATTGCGTGCGGTTGTAGCCAGGTATGTCTTGGAGTATAAGAGGATAAATTAATATTCGGTTCTAAAAGTTTGGAAAGACGTTTCAGTTGGCGATTATAGTAATTGAGCGCTATTTCATATTGTGAGTAGGCTTTATTCTCATCTTCTGTATTTAATATCGGGAACAAATATGGTGAGTCTTTTTTTTCATACTGGTTGATTATATTTTGTAGTCTGGTTTCAATCCTTATAGTTAATTCTTGACCAGTTTTATGTCTGACGTAGGTAATATATCCATTCTGTATATTCGATTTTTTTAAGTAGACGATATCGACAAAAGCCATTCCACGAGCATAAAAACTGAAAATGAACAAATCTCGTGCAAATTGCAGAGCCTTGGACTTTTTTAGGTCTATGGAGAGAAGCTGAGAGATCACCGTTTCTGTAACAGCACGTTTTCGGGTTCTATCCACTCCTGTATAGACGTTTTTGAATGGAAAAGTTTGTTCTATGATTTTTTGGGTTACAGCTTTGTTATATACAGAACGGAATATGCGCATGTAGAATGAAATGGTGTTTCGTACAACACCCCGTTGAATTAAAAAGGTGTTGTAACTTTCCACAAATTGTTCAGTTACAATATTGAACGTTGAATCTGTATTTTTCATAAATGCCTTCAGGCTTTTAAGGTTTTGCTTGTAATTACGAGCGGTTCTCGTCGATTGTCATTTTCAGTCTTTTGAATTTGTTGGGTGAAAAATCAGTAATACTGTAATCGGCGGTTGTTTGATAGAATTTTTCAATTATTTCATTAACTGTATAGTTTGCACATTCAGCATCTATTTTGTAGATGATTTTTTTAGCCGGTCTAGATCCCTGTCTATTTTACACTGAAGTAAGTATGAGGTTGAGTCTGTGAAAATGATTTGTGCTTTATTGCTATCCCAATCTTGTGGATGAAGATGTATCTTCGTAGTGATTTGTTTAACCTGACGAAGATGTGTCAGTTGATAATAGATAGTTCCGCCTTACCTGGAACAGTTGACGGACGTAATTTTACTTTTACAGTTGCCATAATTCTTAACAATTTTATTTATGCAATTCATTTAATTAAATAATAATAGTTGAATATACTATTTTGCCCTATTTCCTGTTGCTAAGATTGATAATCATCTCTCTTGCTTCAGTAGATCATGTCTTTCTAGGAGTCGGACTGGTATAATCTGAGAAATAGGGTATACTTGCCTTCTTTTTATTTAATTTTTACCGTATTGTAATTTGTCTTGAAGAAGGACTTGAAATATTGAACCATTTCGATCCTTGTATGTTCATCTGATGCAGTATAATTAGGAATAAGTCATATTACGCAAAAGGATATGGTATAGTCTGCAAGCGTAAACGGTATAACTCCTGGAAATTACGGTATTAGTTTTCCAAATCTATGCTGTTAGTTTGAAAAAACGTTGAGGACTGTCGGGGAAAATTTTTTCTTTTTTGGGTTAGGAGCACGGTTGAATTTTTAAAAAAGAATTATATTTGTACTACTCATTACCGAAACTATGGCAAAGAATAATTTACTAAGTGAGCAACTTGCTTATATTGGTGTCAGTTGTACTCCTACGCATCTGCATTTGTGCAGTTATAATGCTGAAAGTATTTGTATGCAGGATGGGAAAGATATAGATAGTTTAATCCCTTATTTGAATAAGAATGCTATAAACTGGATACAAATTCATGGTTTTCAGAATACGGAGGTCATACAGCATGTCTGTCAGAATTTTAATGTCGACTTTTTGACGATACAAGATATTTTGAACTCCAACCATCAGACTAAGATAGAACAGCATGATACATATAATGTAGTGATTTTGAAGTTACTTTTTTCTAATGATGATGGCTATGTGCCACAACAAATAGCCATTGTGCAAGGTGGAAATTATCTGTTGACCTTTATGGAGAAGGAAACAAACTTTCTGAATGATATAAATACGGCATTGGAAAAGAATGTGTTGAAAATACGTAACCGGCAGTCTGATTTCCTGCTCAGTGTTATTCTAAACAGTGTGATGGCCAGCTTTATATCCATCATTTCGGAATTGGAAGATGGATTAGAGGATTTAGAAGAGCAATTGCTTTCACCGGAACAGACTGATATGCCTGGTATTGAAAATATACAGCAATACCGCCGTAATTTTCGTGTAATAAAGAAATGTATTTTACCATTAAAGGAGGAAATCAGCAAGTTGTTGCATACTACTGATAATGATCTGTTGCACAAAGCAAGCCGTCCTTTCTTTAATGATGTCAATGATCATTTGCAGTTTGTATTGCAAACTTTAGATGGTTGCCGTGACATGATTTCAGCTTTGGTAGATATTTACCTTTCCAATAATGACCGGCGGATGAACAGCATCATGAAACAGTTGACTGTTGTTTCTACTATATTTATTCCGTTGACTTTTCTAGCAGGAATCTGGGGAATGAACTTCCAATGGATGCCTGAACTGGGGTGGCGGTATGGCTATGTATTTGCATGGACATTGATGTTAATACTAGTAGCAGTTATCTACTTCTATTTTAAGCGTAAAAAAATGGTATTGATGGGAGAGGATGGATGGGATTTACTTAAATGTGAATCCCATATTCATGTTTTACTTCATTCATTACAAAGGTGCTTTCCAGTGAGCCCAAACTGTCAATCGTACCCAAGACATTGAGGATAAATTCCTGATAATACTTCATATTAGGGGAGTGTATTTTAAGCAAATAGTCATAACTGCCTGATATGTTGTAGCACTCTGTTACTTCAGGGATATCCTGAATTATTCGTGTAAATTCCGCAGCAATGTCCCGATTCAGTCTTCTTAGTTTGACACTGCAAAATACCACGAAGCCTTGGTTTAGTTTCTCAGCGTCCAATACGGCGATATATTTTTTTATATATCCTCCATTTTCCAATCGTTTGAGGCGTTCGAACACCGGAGTGGAGGAAAGGCTTACCCGTGCAGCCAGTTCTTTGGTGGTCAGTCGGGCATTTTCTTGCAAGGTACGTAGTATCTGCAAATCTACTTTGTCAAGTTTCTCTAAAGTACTCATAGAATAATATTCTTTCAAGAGGTTGATATTATTTTCATATCTGTCAATACAAATATATTGCATTTATCTTAGATTCCGGAGAATTTTTCGGGAAATGTAGTACAGAGTTATATTCTTTTTTTGCCAGAGAATGCAAGAAAAAGGCAGAATGATTTTATCTCTCAAAAATACTTTTTATCTTTGCAGCCGCTATGACAAAGTATATATATCTTTTTTATATCTTGTTAGGTGTATGTCTGTTGGCGGGCTTTGGTTCCGCATTTGGTAGCGGACAGGAGCACGATGTAGTTCGTACAGTTGATTTGGAAAACAGTGCGGTGGCGTTGTGCAACATATCTGAAAGCAATAACGGGCAGGAAAAAAAAGAGATAAATAATGAAAGCTACCATTTTTATAAAGTCGGTATCGGCGGTGCAGCTACTTCTTTTTCTTTTCGCACCTTGTGCTCCTCCAAAATTCTGCGAACTCATTCCTCTGCTTCCGTCATAGCCAAGTTGGCTAGATTCTTGAAAGTACTTCTTCCTGAAGAAAAACAAATTTCTTTTTCACCTATTCTTTATTTTACCCAATATTCCAGTGAATACTATATTTATCAGTTGAGGCGTATTCTTATTTAGCTTATTTTTCTTTTCGGCAAGGCCTATTTTTTTTATGCCTTATATTTCTTTTTGTTTTTATATTTTCATAATGGGAACTGGGGTGGATGCTTGTTCCTTTTATGAATGGTGTTATATGTTAATGTATTAATAACTAATGTATAATGGAATTTTTATTGGACTTTATACTTCACATTGACCAATATATGATAGATATTGTTCAAGAATATCATACTTGGGCTTATGTCATACTGTTTATAATCATTTTTTGCGAAACGGGATTGGTTGTCACTCCATTCCTCCCCGGAGATTCTTTGCTTTTTGTCGCGGGAGCTATTTCGGCTTTGCCCGATATGCCTTTGGAGGTTAATATTCTCGCTTTGGTTTTATTTATTTCGGCTGTGCTGGGCGATTCCTGTAATTATATGATAGGACACTTTTTTGGACGTAAACTTTTCAATAATCCCGATTCCCGTATATTTAGGCAAAGTCATTTGGAAAAGACACATGAATTTTATAAAAAATACGGAGGAAAGACAATCATTATTGCCCGTTTTGTACCTATAGTCCGTACATTTGCTCCTTTTGTTGCGGGTATGGGTAAAATGCATTATTATTATTTTATGGTGTATAATCTGATAGGGGGAACTTTGTGGGTCGGTATTTTCTGTTATGCCGGTTATTTTTTCGGCGATCTTCCATTTGTACAGAAGAATCTGAAATTGCTGATTGTGGCTATTATTGTCGTTTCTATATTGCCTGCCGTCATAGAAGTAGGCAGGAATAAGTGGAAAACTCGCAATTACTAAAATCAAACATATCAAAAACAATTTATTCAAATTACATTTATGAAAAATTCTTTTTTTAGTCGATTCACACCTCAGGAACCTAAGTTTTTCCCTATGTTGAAACGTTTGTCTGAAATCCTGACCTCATCATCGGATTTATTGGTAGAAAGCATGCAGCATGATAAGCCGGAAGAGAGAGCGAACTATTATAAACGCATCAAAGATATGGAACGTGAAGGTGACAAGCAGACTCATTTAATTTTTGACGAATTGGGAAAAACTTTCATAACCCCTTTTGATCGTGAGGATATTCACGATTTGGCATCGACTATGGATGATGTAATAGACGGGATTAACAGTTGCGCCAAACGCATAACGATCTATAATCCCCATCCCATTGCTAATAGTGGAAAAGAGTTGAGTTTGTTGATACAGCAAGCGGCTGTTTATATAAGTAAGGCAATGGATGAATTGGAAATTTCCGTAAAAAGCCTACTGAATTAAGAGCATGTTGTACAAAATTGCATGATATTGAGAATCAAGCGGATGATGTATATGAACTCTTTGTTAAGAAACTATTTGAGGAAGAAAAGGATTGCATAGAACTGATTAAGATCAAGGAGATAATGCATGAATTGGAGAAAACGACCGATGCGGCAGAACGGGTAGGGAAAATCTTGAGAAACCTGATTGTGAAATACGCATAAAAGCAGAAAGTACAACATGGAATTATTAGTGATTATTATTACGTTGGCTTTGATTTTTGACTATATTAACGGATTTCATGATGCAGCCAATTCAATAGCCACCATTGTGTCAACCAAGGTTCTTACTCCGTTCCAAGCGGTGATATGGGCGGCATTTTTTAATTTTGTTGCGTTCTTTATTGCTAAATGTATAATCGGAGGATTCGGAATAGCCAATACTGTATCCAAGACAGTAGTGGAACAGTATATTTCCTTGCCGATTATTCTTTCAGGGGTTATTGCAGCTATTGTATGGAATCTGTTTACATGGTGGAAGGGGATTCCTTCTTCTTCTTCGCATACGCTGATTGGAGGTTTTGCTGGTGCTGCTATTATGGCTCATGGTTTTGATGCCATTCAGCTCAATATTATATTGAAGATTGCTGCTTTTATCTTTTTGGCACCATTTATAGGGATGGTTGTTGCCTTTGGATTCACGTTGCTTGTCCTCCACATTTGTCGTCGTGCACATCCGCATACGGCTGAGATGTGGTTTAAGAAATTGCAGCTTGTTTCTTCGGCTTTGTTCAGTATTGGTCATGGGTTGAATGATTCCCAGAAGGTAATGGGTATTATTGCTGCTGCCATGATCGCCGCTCATTCGGAAGGGTTAGGAATGGGGATAAATAGTATCAATGATTTGCCGGATTGGGTGGCATTTTCTTGTTTTACTGCCATTTCTTTAGGAACGATGTCAGGTGGATGGAAGATTGTGAAAACCATGGGAACTAAGATTACCAAAGTAACTCCTTTGGAGGGGGTTATTGCGGAAACTGCTGGAGCATTTACATTGTATCTGACAGAATATCTGAAAATACCTGTAAGTACGACCCACACCATTACAGGAGCTATTATCGGGGTGGGCGCTACTAAGCGTCTTTCAGCCGTCCGGTGGGGAATAACAAGAAGCCTGATGACGGCTTGGGTGTTGACTATTCCTGTCAGTGGAATATTGGCCGCTGCCATTTACGGAGTGGTTGGTCTCTTTTTAGGATGACCGGATTGTAGGCTGTTCTAGAAAATAAAGATCTGCCGTGACCGAGGTGACTGGGAAGCTACCTCGGTTTTGTATATGTACCTATTTGTAGGTAAAAAGTGGATGAAACAGATAATAAATATAAAATGTTATTGTGATTTTGTTATTTGTTTCTATTTTTGCAGTGGACTTACTGAACACAAAAATGAGAGAAAACGCAAAAGGCAGGATTTTTATAGCATGGCTGTTGTTTATGACGCTTATGCCATTTTTCATGGTGAAGACTTTTCACTACCATGAAGAAGATGCTGTTTGCCATTCTGATAGTGGAAATTCTCATGACTCCTCTCATCAGTGTCCCGTGTGTAACTTCACACTTTCACCTTTTACGCAAGTTGAAACATTACAACTTCATATTGTTCTTCCGGTTTTTGATTATCAGCCGGAAATAACGGTGGATAAGGTTTGCCAGGTTAAATCTTATCCTTATTATCTACGTGCGCCTCCCGTTTGCTGATTTACATAGTATCTTTTATTTATTCACAACATCAAATGATTGTAATTTATGCGTATCAGATATGTTTCGGGTACGCTGGGAATGTTTTTTGCCTTGTATTCAAATGCACAGGTAGTTTCTGATACGATTAAAAGTGTAGATTTATCCGAAGTGGTGGTGACGGGATCTTACCGACATGCTCAGGAGAAAAAGACTACCCTGACACTTGAGTTGTTTCAGAAAGATTATTTGAACCGGCATTTTACCGGTAATTTGGTACAGACTTTGAAAAATGTTCCCGGTGTACACTCGATGGATATCGGTGCGGGGTTCTCCAAACCTATGATTCGTGGTTTGGGATTCAACCGTATTGCCGTATCCGAAAATGGAATAAAACAAGAGGGGCAACAATGGGGAGCCGATCATGGGCTGGAAATTGATGCTTTTAATGTAGACGAGGTACGGATTCTGAAAGGTCCGTCTTCACTGTTCTACGGTAGTGATGCGATGGGAGGTGTCATCGAAATCCTTCCTTTGCTGCCACAAAAAGAGAACCGGTTTTTTGGTGAGGCTGCCTTATTGGGAAAATCAGTGAACGGCACTGTGGGCGGTTCACTGATGCTAGGTATTGAGAAGAATGCATGGCTGGTCAGAGTACGTTTCTCAGAACAGCACTATGGAGATTATCATGTACCGGCAGATACCATTGTATATCTTACCCAGTTGGTGCCTGTTTACGGTCATAAGCTGAAAAACACCGCTGGGTTCGAGCGCAATGTTTCTGCCATGGGAGATTATAGAAAGAAGTTTTATCAGATGAATATTGCTGTGAGCAATGTTTATCAGAAGATGGGCTTCTTTCCTGGTGCTCATGGCATTCCTGATATTTCCCGTTTGGAGGATGATGGGAACAGCCGTAATATTGACTTGCCTTATAGCAAAGTGAACCATCTTAAAGTAGCCACGCATCAACAGTATCTTTGGAATGGGGTACAACTTTCAGGTGATTTCGGCTATCAGTTCAATCATCGGGAGGAATGGAGTGCTTTCCATACCCACTATGACACTCAGGTGATGCCTGCAAAGGATCCGGATAGGGAACTGGTGTTCAAACTGCATACATTCAGCTCCTCTCTGAAGCTGCGGTTGTTCAATTCCTCTTCCTGGGAGCATATGGCAGGGTGGAATATGCAGATACAGAAAAATGCGATTGGCGGATATTCTTTTCTGCTACCGGAATACAAGCGTTTTTATTACCGGAGCTTTTTGGCTGACGACTTTCCGACTGGATAATCAGTGTCTGTAACTGGTGGGATACGTTATGATCGGGGAAGGATTGATATAACAGCATTCGAAGATCCTTATTTGGTGGAGTATCTACACAGACAAGGATATGAAGAAGAGGTAATACAGGCATATCGTTGGCGAAGTTATCCGGTGGACAGGGCTTATGGTAATTACTCCTGTTCGGCGGGAGTAGTGTGGACACCCGCTGCCGGTCATCTTCTGAAGATGAATGTGGGACGTAGCTTCCGTTTGCCGGGGGGCAATGAATTAGCATCCAACGGAGTACATCACGGAACTTTCCGTCATGAAAAAGGAGATGCCACTCTTTCTTCGGAACAAGGATGGCAGATTGATGCTTCCTATACCTTGGCTTATAAAAAAATGGAACTGGTTGTTTCATCTTTTGCCGGTTGGTTTGATAATTATATTTATTTGCGTCCTACGGGAGAATGGTCTGTATTGCCCCATGCCGGACAGATTTATCAATATAGTGGCGCACGTGCTTTGTTCATGGGTGGTGAGATAAATTTCAATATGGATTTTCTACGTCATTTTAATTATCGTTTGGTTGGTGAGTATGTCTATACTTATAATCGTGACGAACATACGGCTTTAAGTTTTTCACCTCCTGTATCCATGCGGAACATTCTAACATGGAATAAAAAGGATTTTCAGTTGTATGCTGAATTTCAAAGTATAGCTTCACAGAACCGTATAGCGAGAAATGAAGACCGCACATCCGGAGCTTGTTTGATTCATCTGGGTGGGAGTATTCATATACCTATGGCCAAGGCGGATATTGAAATATCTTTGGGTATTCGTAATTTGTCGGATGTGAAATATTACAATCATTTGAGTTTTTATAGGAAAGTGGAAATCCTGAACCGGGAAGAAACTTTCAGATTTCGATTAAAGTACCATTAAACAATTATTAAAATGAAAACAAAATTTTATTTTCTTGTAATCAGCCTATTGGCTATATGCTCTGTTTGTCTGCCTGCGTGTGATAATGATGAAAAAGGGGATGTAACAAAGCCCGTGATCGATTTGATAGAACCCGAAGAGGGAGCGGTGTTGAAAATTGGTAATGAGAAAGGGGTACATTTTGAAATGAATTTGTCAGATGATGTGATGTTGAAATCGTATAAAATCAATATTCATAATAATTTTGACCACCACGGACATGATTCCCGGGCAGCCGGACAGAAAAACATAGCTTTTACTTTTGACAAGGTATATGATGTTTCCGGTTTGAAGAATACAAAAGTACATCATCATGATATTGTTATTCCGGCTGATGCTGCTCCCGGAGATTATCATCTGATGGTATGGTGTACCGATGCGGCGGGCAATCAGACAGAAATGGCTCGTAATATTGTCTTGAGTGCGGACGGAGGTACTGAAACGGAACATGATCATGACCATGAGTGATCTTTTGTATCAATCGTATTGTGTGTATTAATTGTCTGATGGCGGTCGATGTGAATCGGCCGTCACTTTATTTTGTTGGATGTCGCCAAAGAATAATTTTCTTCCAGGAGGTAATAATCCGTTTGTAAATAGAATATTTGTTCTGTAAATAGTGATGATTGCAGCTCTATTTTCTTTATTTTTAGTATATCTTGTTTGATATAACTACCTTTAATACCTTTGCAACAGGTAAAAACAGAAATATATAACTCTAAAAAGATAAAGATTATGGCTACAAAAAAATTACATTTCGAAACATTACAACTTCACGTAGGACAGGAACAACCAGACTCGGCTACGGATGCTCGTGCAGTTCCTATTTATCAGACTACATCTTATGTATTTCATAACTCGGCACATGCAGCCGCACGTTTTGGTTTACAAGATCCGGGTAATATTTATGGGCGTCTGACTAATTCCACTCAAGCTGTTTTTGAACAGCGTGTGGCTGCATTGGAAGGAGGAGTGGCAGGACTTGCCGTAGCTTCCGGGGCTGCTGCCATTACTTATGCGTTTCAGAACATTACTCGTGCAGGTGATCATGTTGTAGCTGCAAAGACTATTTACGGAGGTACTTATAACCTGCTGGCTCATACGTTGCGACTTATGGTGTGACTGCTACATTTGTGGACCCTAGTGATCTTTCTAATTTTGAGAAAGCTATTCAAGAGAATACAAAGGCGGTGTTTATCGAGACTTTAGGGAATCCTAATTCGAATATTATAGATATAGAGGCTGTGGCGGAAATAGCACATCGCCATCACATACCTTTGATTATTGATAACACTTTTGGTACTCCTTATCTAATTCGTCCCATTGAGCATGGAGCGGATATTGTGGTACATTCCGCTACAAAATTTATTGGTGGTCATGGAACTTCACTGGGTGGCGTGATTGTTGATTCAGGTAAATTTGACTGGGTGGCATCAGGTAAATTTCCTCAACTGACAGAACCAGATCCTTGCTATCATGGGGTGCGTTTTGTAGAGGCGGCAGGTCCGGCCGCTTATGCTGTCCGTATTCGTGCTATTTTATTGCGTGATACTGGCGCGACTATCAGTCCGTTTAATGCTTTTATTCTGTTGCAGGGATTGGAGACACTTTCATTGCGTGTGGAACGTCATGTAGAGAATGCGTTGAAAGTGGTGGAGCATTTGAAAAATCATCCGAAGATCAAGAAAGTAAATCATCCTTCCTTGCCGGAACATCCTGACCATGCTCTGTATCAGCGTTATTTCCCCAATGGAGCCAGTTCTATTTTCACTATCGAGGTGAAAGGTGGTCAGGAAGAAGCACATCGTTTTATCGATAGTCTGGAAATTTTTTCTTTGTTGGCCAATGTCGCTGATGTGAAGTCATTGGTTATCCATCCTGCCAGTACCACTCACTCTCAGTTGAATGCGGAAGAATTGGCGGAACAGTATTTATCCGGGGACAGTGCGTTTATCAATAGGTACGGAACATATAGATGATTTGCTGGCCGATTTGGATCAGGCATTAGCTGGAATTTAATAAGATATATTAATAGAATAAGGAATATTACTACAATATAAAATCAATATATGGATAAGAAGTGTATGCCGGAGGTTTGTGTAAAGATACATTATACATGCTTCTGGCATTACTTTATTTTTACTAATAAAAAAGGATAGATCATTAATCCAAATAGGATTCTTTTTTGTTATTAAAAAAAGAATCTTTGCGGAAGTGGGGTTTCAAAGGCTTAATTTAAGAGTTTATGGATACCGTTTCTTTAACTTAAATACAATGGTTATGAATCTAGTCCTTGCTATTATTCCGGTATTGCTATTAATTATCCTGATGGCGTTTTTTAAAATGTCCGGTGACAAAAGTAGTGTGATTTCCCTTGTCGTTACTATGCTGATTGCTTTTTTCGGCTTTCATTTTCCGGTAGACGATTTGCTGTTTTCTTTTCTGTACGGTGCATTGAAAGCTGTTTCTCCTATTCTGATTATTATTTTGATGGCGATATTCAGCTATAATGTTTTATTGAAGACTGAAAAAATGGAGATTATCAAGCAACAGTTTTCTTCTATTTCTACCGATAAAAGTATTCAGGTATTGCTGTTGACATGGGGATTTGGTGGCTTGCTTGAAGCTATGGCAGGATTTGGTACGGCAGTGGCTATACCGGCGGCGATTCTTATCAGCCTCGGATTCAAACCGGTATTTTCGGCAACAGTCAGTTTGATTGCCAATAGTGTGGCTACTGCTTTTGGGGCTATTGGTACACCGGTCTTGGTATTGGCGAAAGAAACGAATCTGGATGTATTGGTGCTAAGCGCCAATGTCGTGTTGCAGCTTTCGGTACTGATGTTTCTCATTCCTTTCGTATTGCTGTTCCTGACCAATTCGAAATTAAAATCCTTACCTAAAAATATTTTCCTGTCTTTGTTGGTCGGTGGTGTCTCATTAGGCAGCCAGTATATTGCCGCCCGCTATATGGGGGCGGAGTCTCCGGCTATTATTGGAAGTATTTTATCTATCATTGTTATTGTGGCCTATGGCAAACTGACTGCTTCTAAAGAGGAAAAAGCAAGGAAAAGCACATTGAAAGGGCTCGAGGTACTGAACGCGTGGAGTATCTATCTTCTTATCTTGTTCTTGATTATTCTGACTAGTCCGTTGTTTCCCGGTTTGCGTACAACACTTGAAAATAATTGGGTGACCCGTATCAGTCTTCCGATTAATGATTCAACTATGAATTATACGGTTTCTTGGCTGACCCATGCGGGAGTTTTACTTTTTGTGGGCACGTTTGTCGGTGGGCTGATACAAGGAGCCAAGATATGGGAGCTGTTTGCTGTACTCTGGAATACGGTAAAGCAGTTAAAGAAAACTTTTATCACGGTAATTTGTCTGGTGAGTTTGTCCACTATCATGGATACGGCAGGTATGATTTCAGTTATAGCCACTGCTTTGGCGGTTGCTACAGGAAGCCTTTATCCGTTGTTTGCCCCTGTTATTGGTTGCCTGGGTACCTTTATTACGGGCAGTGATACTTCTTCAAATATTTTGTTCGGCAAATTACAGGCTAATGTGGCCGGGCATATTCAAGTAAGTCCCGACTGGTTGTCGGCAGCCAATACGGTGGGGGCGACAGGTGGAAAAATAATTTCTCCGCAAAGCATCGCTATTGCCACTTCTGCCGGAAACCAACAGGGAAAAGAAGGGGAAATCCTAAAATCCGCCATTCCATATGCACTGGCGTATGTGGTAATAACCGGAGTGATTGTTTATATTTTCAGCTAATCTTTTCCGGTACATAGGGTGCGCCGGACGATAGCTTATAGTACCAATTCCTTGAACAACTGTTGTAAGGTAGCATCCAGGTTCATGGAAAATCCGGGATGAGGCCGTGAAGTCTGTATACAGGCACTACGTACAGCGGTCAGCCAACGGAACCGGTCCGGAATTTCCATTTGTGCTATGCTTCCTCCCTCTTTCTTTCCTTGGCATACCTTATCAAATACCTGTAGTGCATTCTTTAGGCATTCCATATCTACTTCCGTAGAAAATACTCGCAACTTCTGTTCATTCAGTACATAGATTGCATTCAGGTATCTGGCTTGTTTGGAGAACAAGACTATTCCTATATTAAGAAACTCCTCACGCTCTACTTTGGGGACAAAGCGGATTACTGCATATTCATATAAGTGCTTTTCTGGCATTTTGTGCTTCTTTTACAAATAGTTCGGAATGGTGAACCCTTTCTTTTAAAAAATGAAAATATACCTCTCTCAGATCTTGTATTGTTTCTCCTTCTTCTGCCCAAGTAAGCCAGTCATCGGGTATGGCATCTGTTATTTCCTGTAGTTTTTCTTCGGTCAGTATTTGTTTGAACCGGTTATCCGCTTCTTCCAACTGGCTGGCATAAGGCAGAAGTACATGGTCTTTTATTCTTAGAAAAGGATTGACAGCCTGTTTCTGCCAGTTTTCCCATGAATGATGAAAGTAAAGTGCTGCGCCGTGATCTATCAGCCACAGTTCTTTATGCCACATCAGCATATTGGTATTCTTGATGGTGCGGTCTACGTTGGTGAGCAGAGCGTCCAGCCATACTACTTGTGAAGCGGTTTGTACGTCTACCTGATGTACGATGGGGTCAAAAGTCAGTGCGCCCGACAAGAAATGAAGTCCTAGATTCAGCCCACGGCTCCATTGCAACAAGTCTTGTATCTCTTCATCTGCTTCTGTCCGGCCAAATGCTTCGTCCAGTTGCAGAAAGACGATTTCGGGTACGCGGAAATGAAGGGCACGGGCTATTTCTCCACCTATCAGTTCAGCGATAAGCGCCTTGGTTCCGTGGCCTGCTCCCCTAAATTTGACGACATATTTAAAATCATCATCGCTTCGGCCAATGCGGGCAAGGAACCTCCCTCACGCAGGGGCATAATGTAGCGAGTGACATTAACTGTACGTAAATCCATTTAAACCTCCTTGATTATAGGGAATAAAGATACGATGTTTTTGGGTATTAGGAATAAAAATAGTCCGTAAATTGGGAATTATAGCACTAATTTAGCATTTAAGACACTTCCAAATCTGCTGAAATATGCTGCAACCAGGGATAAACTGTTGAAAAATCGTAAAAAAAGAGATAGATAGGAGATTTATTGCCAAAAAAGAATTTAATTTGAACAGTTTTATAATTTATAAAAAAAAAGAACATGAACGAATTAATTGCTAAAATCAAAGAATTGAACGAAGCTTTTATGTCTGATGCTGCCTTGCAGATTGAAAAAGGTAACAAAGCTGCAGGAACACGTGCGCGTAAAGCATCATTGGAATTGGAAAAACTGATGAAAGAATTTAGAAAAGCATCTTTGGAAGCTTCTAAGTAATCTTTTATTCGTCTTTTAAAGATTTTTATAAGCCATCCTTCGGGGTGGCTTTCTTATTTTCTACTAAGTTTTGCTTTTATTTCGGGGGATAATTGATATTTTGTATTTTTATTGGTGGGTGGTTAACCTAAAGGAGAAGGGATGTTTATGAAGAATATGTGTCTATTGCCTGTATGGGCGGTTTTATTGATTATAGCAGGGACTTTCTTTTCTTGTGAAAAGAAGAAGGATATGGCTATATACCGTCAGGCGGATTCTTTGAACTTGCTTTCTTATCATATGCGCTATAAGAATTTGGACACAGCGTGTAAAGCAGCGCATGACGCCTACAAACTGGCGGATGGATTCCCCTCCCTGCATGCCGGGGCATTGAATAATCAGGGTTTCTGCGCCTTTATCCACATGGACTTTGAAAAAGCCGAAGATCTTTTTCTTCGCGTATATGAGGAGTCAAACAATGAATTGGAATGTCTGATAGCAGATATCGGTATGATGAAAATTTGTCAGCGTACCGCCATGAACAAGGAGTTCTATGATTATCGTAACAGTGCGTTACGGCGTATGAAACGTATCAGCGATGACCGTTCTGCTATAACTGATCCCGGAGAGCTGGAACGGCTTAATTATGCCCGTTCTGAGTTTTCCATTGCTTCTGCCATTTATTACTATTATTTGCAGCAGGAACAGCAGTCCTTGGAGGCGATTAATGAAATAAAAGTAGACGAGGCGCTGGAAAGTGATACTGCCCAATTGCTCTATTATTATTATATGAAAGGGTCTGGCGGTATGTATGAAGCGGATACACCGCAGGATGTGGTATTGGGTGAGTTTAACTATCTGATAGAATGTCTGGGTATCAGCAGGGAACACGGGTATATCTATTTCGAGGCGAATGCATCTCAAGCAATGGCAGAATTGCTGAAAGAGAGGAAAAATTTCGATTTAATTATGGAAAGGCGTCCCAATGTGATGCGTGCCATCAATAGCGAGGACTTGCGTGGGAGGAACTGACCATGCGTTTTGCCTGGCAGGCTTTGGATTTGTTCAAAAAATATGGAGATTTGTATCAGATTTCGGGTACATACCGCACTTTGGCGTCGTGCAGCAACGAGCAAGGCAGGTATGAAGACGCGCTGCATTACTTGTCGGAAGCGCTGGGGTACGTCAACCGGCATCACGAAAAATATTACCATTGTACGGATACCATGGACAGGCTTCGTCCGTATGTTCCCATGGCTACCACTTCCATTGAACTGGAATGGATTAATGACGATGGTATAAAAAGTGTCCCCGAATGGATCGCCCGTTTCCGTGAACAATTGAGTGTAACATATGCGGCGTTAGGAATGAAACCCCAGTCGGATTATAATCGTAATATTTATCTGGATATTTTGGACTACACCCGCCAGGACAAAGAATTGGAGAGTCGTTATAATGCGTTGGAGAAGGAATCGGAAGCCTTGAACGGACTTCTGGTGGTAGTGGTGATTGGTATCGCTGTCCTTATCATTCTATTTTGGATATTGAATAAAAGATGGCGTGTGCGGAATACTCTTTACATTGATAAGTTGAAACGTACTTTGGAAATATGCCGTAAGATAACGGCTTCCGTACATTGATGCGGGGGAGAGTAGAGGATGTGACAAAAGCGGTAGTTGCCTCGGTGAAAGAGGATATTCTTCCGTTGGTGGGAGCCACGGACTTCCGTATTGTGGCTGAAAATGGAGAGGGAAGAGAGGTGCCGGGACAAGGGATTTGTACAAGTTTTATCTTGAATATTCCAAGCAGGGAACAACCTTTGGGCGAGGTGCATCTGTATTCGGAGCACAAAATGAAGAAAGATGATAAAGCACTGATGAGGGTCATTACACCTTACATTTCGTGGACACTGGAGAATGGACTGGCTTTTATTTCGTTGGGCGATGAACGGAAACGGCTGGAAAAGGAGCAATATGTCCATGAACAGCATTTGGCGGAGAATAAACGGCAGAATCTGGTGAAGAAAGCCTGTTTGTTTATTGTCACAGGCATTATGCCTTATATAGACCGCATCATGAATGAAGTGCATAAACTAACCGTACACAACTATATTCAGAACGAAAGAAATAAAAGAAAGCAAATACCGTTATATCGACGAACTGATTACCCGTATTAATGAGTATAATGATATTCTGGCCTTATGGATTAAGATGAGGCAGGGGACACTGAGCTTGAATATAGAGAATTTTGAGTTGAATTCCCTTTTCGATGTACTGGTGAAAGGGCGTAAGACTTTCGAGATGAAACAACAGACCCTGACCATAGAGCCGACTGCCGCCATTGTGAAAGCGGATAAGGCTCTGACGCTTTTCATGATAAATACGTTGACAGAAAATGCCCGTAAATATACGCAGCCGGGAGGAAATGTTTCTGTTTATGCGCAGGAAACAGAATCTTACGTGGAGATTTCGGTGAAAGATGACGGTCCGGGGCTTTCACAGGAAGATGTGGAGCGTATTCTGAGTGAGAAAGTTTATGATTCAGGTAAAATCGGATTGCAGACCAGCGAAAATGTCAGCGAATTGCAGAAGAATAAAGGTCATGGTTTCGGTTTGATGAATTGCAAAGGCATTATTGATAAATATAAGAAGACCAATGAAATATTCCGGGTCTGCCTGTTCCGGATAGAAAGTGAATTGGGGAAAGGCAGCCGTTTCTATTTTCGTCTGCCCAAAGGAGTGCGCAAAACGTTGATGTTGGTACTGGTCGCTTTTCTTTCTGTCCTGACAGGATGTAATGAGGGGAGAGAGAAAGACGGGAAAGCGGAACAACTCACTCTTAATGATTCCATTCAGCGATATGATAAATTATTGGCTGTTGCGAATGAATATGCATACGATGTTTACAATTGTAACATTGATGGACTATACCAACAGGCATTGTGTTATGCGGACAGTGCTCTACATTGTTTGAATAAGCATTATATTATGTATCGGGCAGCAAAGGGCCTTTGTTGGAATTGGAAGGAGAGGGGGCTGCAGCGGATTTAGATTGGTTCAACCGGCATTTTGATACCGATTACTATGCCTTGCTGGATGTTCGCAACGAGGCAGCAGTCGCTTTTTTGGCTTTAGGTAATCTGGAGGCTTATCGTTATAACAATAATGCTTATACGGCGCTGTACAAACAAATCAGTGAGGACACCTCATTGGAGCAATATTGCCGTCAGATGCAGCTTTCTGCCAATAATAAGACGGTGGCTATCATTCTTTGTGTGGTTATTCTGTTGGTATTGCTGGTGGGTTATTATATTCTGTATTTCCGCCACCGTTTGATTTATCGTTATAACTTGGAACAGGTGTTGGAAATCAACAAGCAGGTGTTTTCGGCCTCTTTGCTTGACGGAAGAACCGACCGGGATATTGCTGCAAGTCTGGTCAATGATATGTTTGAGACGGTGAATGAGTTGCTGCCCATTGATGTGTTGGGCGTAGCGGTTTATAGTGAAGACAACCATAGCTTGAATTATGCTTTTTCACCGGTGGAGGATGAGAACGAAGAAATGCGTGAGATGATGGCCCGTAGCTTTGACGCGAAGACATCTTATTGGCGTGAGAAAGATAGGTTAAAATGTTTGCCCTTGTGGGTGGAAGCAGGTAACGAGAATCGTTGCACGGGTGTGCTGGCATTGAAAATCGCTTTGCCTGTGGAGCGTGAGGACGACCGCTTGATGTTGGAGCTTGTGGCCGGATATGTAGCCATCATTGTATATAATGCAGTGGTACTGATGGCACAGAAATATCGGGATATAGAAAGTGCGCAGGATGATGCGCGCCGAGCTATACGGGAGGAAAACCAGTTGCATGTGCAAAATTTGGTATTGGACAATTGCTTGTCAACCATTAAGCATGAGACAATCTATTATCCTAACCGGATAAAACAGATTATCGACAGGTTGAACACCCGTCAGGCAGGAGAAAACGAAGCTGTGCAAGTAGAGACGATTGGTGAGTTGATCAGTTATTATAAGGATATATTTACTTTGCTGAGTTCATGCGCCGCACGTCAGTTGGAAGAAATTACTTTCCGCAGAGGTGTTGTGAAAGCCGGCGAGCTGGCCGATTATGCGGCACGGTATATAAAACGTGCTGGAAAACGTATGCCGCATCGGGTAGAACTGAGGACGGAGGTGGAACATGTTTCCGTACTGGGAGATGTCATTCAGCTGAAGTTTATGTTGGAGAATCTGATAGATGAAGCGCTATCATACGAGGTGGATGGCCTTTTGGAATTGTGTATTTATAAGGATAAGGATTTTGTGCGGTTTGATTTCCGCGATACGCGTCGCGAAAAGTCGCAGGAAGAGTTGAACTTGTTGTTCTACCCACATCTGTCTCGTATGAAGCAGGGGCAGGAAGGAGTTCTGACCGGTACGGAATACCTTATTTGTAAACAGGTGATTCGTGACCATGATGAATTTGCCGGAAGACGCGGTTGCCGTATCAATGCGCAGCCTGCCGCTGAGGGAGGGTTCACCGTATGGTTCACCCTGCCTGCCCGTTGAATGTAGAATGTAAAAAAACAATGCATATTATGGAGAATAATAGATTTAAAGTCATCATTGTAGAGGATGTCAAACTGGAATTAAAAGGAACGGAAGAGATATTCAGACACGAAATTCCAAATGCGGAAGTCATCGGAAGGCCATGACTGAGAATGAGTTTTGGGAATTGCTGAAAGTGCAGTTGCCCGATATGGTTTTATTGGACTTGGGCTTGGGGGGATCGACTACCATCGGTGTGGAAATCTGTTCTTCTTTACGGAAGAACTATCCGGATATGAAGGTGCTGATTTTCACTGGTGAGGTGTTGAACGAAAAGTTATGGGTGGATGCGCTGAATGCGGGTGCGGATGGTATAATCCTGAAGACGGGAGAGTTGCTGACTGCCACAGATGTACAGGCGGTGATGGATGGTAAGAGACTGGTTTTCAATTATCCCATTCTGGAGAAAATAGTGGCACGTTTCAAGCAGTCGGTGGCTCAGGAGCAGCGTAGGCAGGAAGCTGTCATCGATTATGATATTGATGAATATGATGAGCGTTTGCTTCGCCATCTGGCCTTGGGGTATACCAAAGAAATGATTACTAATCTGAAAGGGATGCCTTTCGGGGTCAAGTCCATAGAGAAACGTCAGAATGAATTAATAAACCGTTTGTTCACATTGGATGAAAGAAATGGTGTCAATGCCTGTCGCTTGGTGACCCGTGCTTTCGAGTTGCGGATTCTTGATATTGATAATTTGGAACCGGATGAAGAGTAAATATTATTTCCCTCATACCGCTACTGTATTTTTTCTGCTGACAGTAGCTGTAGCCTTGTTCTCATGGATAGGAAGTATTTATGGGCTGGGGAAGGTGCAAAGCCTGCTCAGCCCCGAAGGAATCCGGTGGGAATTGAGGCATGCTATGGGGAATTTTGTCCAGACACCGGCATTGGGCATAGTAATGATGCTTTTTTTAGGGTTCGGCATTACGGTTCATTCCGGGGTATGGGGCACGTTGGGGAGAATAGTGAAAAGAGGAAAGCCCATTTCCCGTAAGGAAAAGCGTGCGTTGATATTGGCAGGTTGTATGCTGCTTGTTTATATCATAATGATTATTGGCACTACTTTTGCCCCATGGACTATGTTGCGTAGCGTGACGGGATCTCTCACGAATTCTCCGTTTCAAAAAGGGATTTATTATCTCATTTCGTTTGGTGTGGGATTATCGGGTATGGCTTTCGGCTATGCATCGGGACGTTTTCGGGATGATAAGGATATAATAAGAGGGATGTCCTGTCTCTTTTCTCGTTTTGCCGATTACTTTGTGGTGCTTTTTTTTATAGTTCAGTTTCTTTTCCTCATTGATGTATACGAATTTGGTGGAATGGGTTGGAATAGATTCATATATAGTGTCTTACGTTTTTCATATTTGTTGCTATTTACCTTTCGCTTGGATGTTGAATAGAAAAAAATGGTTGTTAATGCAAAAAGTTACGGATTCTTTTGGTAATTTCAATAAAAACCGTACCTTTGCACTCGCAATTAAGGATGGTTCCGTAGCTCAGCTGGATAGAGCAACGCCCTTCTAAGGCGTGGGTCTTGCGTTCGAATCGCAACGGAATCACATAAAGAAACTGTATCTCTTTCGGGGGTACAGCTTTTTTTTATGGAAATATTTAAAAAGGATTCATCTAAAAGCGGGGCTATGGAAAAGATCTTGTCCATATCTCTAAACCTTTCCCATTGGATAGTTAAGGGTTTTCTTCCTGCTTGTTCTATCTCCGCAAGCCTTTGGAGTTAACTCCATAGCCTTTGGAGATAACTCCAAGCTTATGGAGATAACTCCAAGGGCTATGGAGATAGAATACATCCGTATAAAAAGGTTTAACCTGGAAAGAGAAAAGGCTTATGCAACAGGGACGGATGCAATACATTGTTGTTTAATTCCGATGGCGGGTTATTACTTTTTCTCAGTTTCTTCGTCCTTTGGACCTCACGGCAGCGGAAAGATTGAACCGGTTAAAAAGTCATGTTAACCCTTTTTGCATGCAGAAGATGTATATACTGAATCTAAAGAAAGGTATGAACCGGAAAATAAGAAGTAGTTCCCGTTAAATTTCTACTATCCCTTAGAAACGGAACTTTCTTCTTTTCTGAACAAAAAATCCCACTCATTCGTCATATTTTCCTCTTTTACATCAGAATATATTTGTACTTTTGGTCCGGATGCCCCAAGGAAAGAACATTTTCTTTGTCAGGCTTGTCTGAAAATCATAAATAAAACAACTACCGACTATGACAACACAAAAGTACAAAAGCCTATTGGTGATAATATGGGCACTATGGGCTTTTCATCCTTGTTTGGCTATTGACGATGTGCTCCGTACAGCCAAACGTGATGCTATTTTAGCACAAATTACAGGAGCCGTTCGTCCGAAAAAGCAGATTTCACTTATTTCGTTTGGTGCGAAAGGAGATGGGAAAAAAGATTGTAAACCTGCATTTGATAAAGCGATGAAGCGTGCTGCCCATATGGGAGGAGCACATATTGTGGTTCCCGCAGGGGAATATCTTTTGAATGGTCCTATTCATTTTGTAAGTAATGTATGTTTGGAACTTCAGGAAGGGGCGACCTTGAAATTTTTCATCTGAACCGGCTTTTTATCTCCCTCTGGTGAAAACCAGTTGGGAAGGAACTTTCCTTCAGAATTACAGTCCTTTTATTTATGGATATCAGTTGGAAAATGTTTCCATCATCGGCAAAGGAGTGATAGATGGAAATGCGGGGACTACTTTTGCCACTTGGAAAAGTAAGCAGAAGATAGGGCAGCAGCTTAGTCGTGAAATGAATCATAAAGAAGTGCCGGTAGCCGAACGGAACTTCGGTGAGGGGTATTGGTTGCGTCCGCATCTGGTGCAATTCTTTGATTGTAAGAATATTACAATTGAGGATGTGTTTATTACGAATGCGCCTTTCTGGTGTATTCATTTACTGAAATCGGAGAATATTATCTGCCGTGGCATACGTTATGATGCAAAATTGGTCAACAATGATGGCATCGACCCTGAGTACACCCGTAATTTGCTGATTGAAAATATTGAATTTAATAATGGAGATGACAATGTGGCCATTAAATGCGGACGGGATAATGACGGATGGAAAACCAGTTGTCCTTCGGAAAATATTATTATTCGTAACTGTAAGTTCAAAGGGCTTCATGGTGTGGTGTTGGGCAGTGAGATGTCATCGGGAATACAGCATGTTTTCGTAGAGAATTGCACTTACGGAGGCTATTGTAAACGAGGTATTTTTATCAAGACGAATCCGGACCGCGGAGGTTTTATTCGTGATATTTATGTGAATAATTGTGAGTTTGGTGAAGTGGAGGATCTTTTTTTATGTAACTTCCATGTATGCAGGCGAGGGGATGGATAACCATCATTTTACTGAGGTGCATGATATTTATGTAAAGGATTTGAAATGCAAAAAGGTGAATGTAGCTGCATTGGTGCTTCAAGGTACAGAGGCAAAGCCTATTTATAATGTGACTTTTGATAACGTGGATGTGGATAAAGCAGGGATAGGTCTTAGTTTTTCGAATACGAAGACAATTGGGGTTTCTAATTGTAATTTGGGAGGTTATGTTGGGGTGCCGTCTACAGCCAGTGCGAAAGATGGTATATTCAATAAATAGATTTGTTTGACTTCTTGGTTCACTTCGCCGATTCCTTGAGAAAGTCTTGTTACGCTGGAATGACAGAGTAAAAGGAAAGCAGGAAACTGTTTTCGGACAGACTGGGGAGGATTTTTCATCCCTCAGCTAAACAAATGTTTTTATAGATGGTTCTATAAGTAAAAAAGACGATAATTATGAATACAAATGAATTTGCCCGAATTTTATTGACTTGGATTAAGAGTTTTCTATCATGGATAGGCATCCCGCGCGATAGGTTGAATGAACTGGATGAGATTATTTTCTTGATCCTGATTGTAGTTATTGCTTTTGCTGTAGGAGCTGTATTTCATTATTTATCTGTGCGTTTCACACGGAAGGTGTTGAAATATAAAAATATCAGTTTTTTAAGTTCGTTGATAGAATACAATGCTTTGCGGAAAATGTCTGCGGTCATTCCGCCGCTTATTATATCCGCTTTGTTGCCGTTTGCGTTCGATTATCGTTCTACTTGGTTTACTGCCAGTGAAAAATCACTTGGATTTATTTCTTTATCGCTTTGTTGTTTTCGGTCAATGCCGTGTTAAATTCGGTGGGTAATGTGCTGATGAACAAGGAGCAGTTACAGAATCGTCCGATGAAAGGTTTCATACAAATCTTTCAAGTGATTTTTTCGTGTATTGCCATCATTGTCATCATTTCTATATTGATTAATAAGTCGCCTCTCAATCTGATTACCGGACTGGGTGCTTTTGCTGCCGTGCTGATGTTGATTTTCAAAGATACCATCCTTGGCTTTGTGGCGGGGGTGCTGCTTTCCGAGAATGATATGGTGCATATCGGCGATTGGATTGAGATGCCTCAGAATAATGTGAATGGGGTGGTGATGGATATCACTCTGAACATTGTGAAGGTTCAGAATTTCGATAATACTATTGTCACTATACCTCCTTATTCATTAGTTTCCGGTTCATTTATCAATTGGCGTGGGATGACTGAATCGGGCGGACGGCGTATTATGCGCGAGTATGCGTTGAAACTGGATTACATACAACCCTGTACTCCTGAATTTTTGGAGAAAATGAAGAAGTTTGATGCTGATTTGGCCGACTTTATCACAGAAAAGCAGAAACAGGCGGCCGAAGGAAAGGTAGCGAATACTGACAATCCGGCCGGATTGGTAAATGGAACCATTGATACGAATGTAGGGCTGCTTCGTGCTTATATGACTCTCTATCTGAAGCGCCATCCTTTTATCAGTAAGGACCTGTTGCTGATGGTACGCACGTTGGCTCCTACGGAGAATGGTCTGCCTGTACAAATTTATTGTTTCTCGGCCAATAAGAACTGGCCTAGTTATGAATCTATCCAGGCGGAAATCATGGAGCATTTTGTTTCTGTTCTTCCCGAGTTTGGATTGTATCCGTTCCAGAATCCTACTGCCAGAGATTATGTAATCAGTGGTTTGATAGAGTCTGGCAAGGACCTTTCTACTGTAGACGGAATTCCTTGGCATTCGGTCTTGCCAAAGGAAGAAAAGGTATAGTTAGGGATTTAAACATTTATTAATGACTTGCGGTTGAACAATTCTTGTTGCCGCCGTGTTATATAAATGTGTTTTTCATAGTATTAGATTAAAGGTTGAAGATTGCAATCGGCTTGAGAGAAGTAGTTGCATCTGAAGTAGAAGCGTCTACTATAAAAAATATAGAAAGGTTGTTCCTTACGGGACAGCCTTTTTGTTTTGTTAAAAGAAACCATTCGCATTAACTTGAAATGTTAAAGGATTTGTTGCTTTTATTAAACAATACTATAATTTTTCCTTAACGCTTCCTTAAATTTGCAGATAGCAGGAAAGTGCGTATATTTGTATGTGTGTTTTTCATAGTATTAGATTTAAGGTTAACAAAAGGTTGGAGCAAGGCGTTGCTCCTTTTTTTATGGAATAACGTGAGGCTTACATCTGCTGTCCGGTTCCGATACCCAATACAGAACCACAGAGAAGAATCCGTGCAATGTATTCCTCTCCGTGACTGTGTAACTTAATTCTGCTCTTTAATGCAAGGAGAAGGCTGAATTAAATAATCTCGATGCCTTGCTTCCGGCATAACTCCAATCCCACATCCTTTAACTTGAATTTCTGTATCTTTCCGCTGCCCGTCATAGGGAACTCATCAACAAAGAAGATATATTTAGGAATTTTGTAACGGGCTATCTTGCCATCGCAAAAGTCACGTACATCGAATTCGTTCATTTCCACCCCTTCGTGCAAGATGATGAATGCGCCTACCGCTTCTCCGTATTTCTTGGAGGGGATACCGGCTACCTGTACATCTTTTATTCCTTCCATCTGATACAGGAACTCTTCTATTTCCCGTGGATAGATATTCTCTCCGCCACGGATAATCATGTCTTTTATTCTTCCTGTGATACGATAATTACCTTCTTCGTCTTTCACTCCCAAATCCCCTGAGTGGAGAAAGCCGTTCCGGTCTATCACTTCGGCGGTTGCTTCGGGGTTTTTGTAATACCCTTCATGGTGTTATACCCTTTGTTGCACATCTCGCCTTGTACGCCTATGGGACATTCTTCGCCTGTTTCCGGATCGATCACTTTTACTTCCGTAAACTCGAAATCACGGCCCACTGTGTTGCAGCGTACATCAAACGAATCGTCGATGCGGGAGGCTGTCATGCCGGGAGAAGCTTCTGTAAGCCCGTATACACTGGTGACCTTCATAAACATTTTCTCTTCTACACGTTTCATCAGTTCTACCGGACAGAGTGAGCCTGCCATAATGCCGGTACGCAGACTGGACATATCGAACATATCAAACATGGGATGGTTCAGCTCGGCAATGAACATGGTAGGAACCCCGTATAAGGCCGTGCAGCGTTCCTTGTGGACGGAGGCAAGTACCAGCAGTGGGTCAAAGCGTTCCACCATTACCTGCGTACACCCGTGTGTAAGGCAGTTCATGGTGCTAACACCACTCCGAAGCAATGGAACAGGGGTACGCAGACACATAGTTTGTCATCGGAAGTGAATTTCATGTGCTCGCCCGTCAGGAAACCGTTATTGCTGATGTTGTAATGGGTGAGCATGACTCCTTTGGGGAAACCGGTCGTGCCCGAAGTGTACTGCATGTTCACTGTGTCGTGGCAGTCTACCTTGCTTTCGCTTCCAGCAGCTCGTCATCGTCTATGTTGCATCCCAGAAGCAGAATCTCGGCGGTGTTGTACATACCCCGGTATTTCTCGGGGCCGATGTAAATCACGTTCTTCATGCAGGGGAAGCGTTTGCTCTTCAGATATCCGCGCTGGCTGGTCTTTAGTTCGGGCAGCATGGCGTAGACCATATTTACATAGTCGTCATTGCCACGGTCTCCGTTTACGATACACAGCGTGTGCATGTCCGAGTTCTGGCAGAGGTATTCCAGTTCTGCCTGTTTGTAGTTGGTATTTACTGTTACGGCCACGGCACCGATTTTGGCGCAAGCGTACAGAAAGGTCAGCCAGTCGGGCACATTACCCGCCCAGATTCCTACATGGGTTCCCCGCTTCACGCCGATGGCTAGCAGTCCTTTGGCCATGTGGTCTACACGTTCGTTAAATTGTTTCCAGGTGAAGCGCAGATTACGGTCGGAATATACGATATATTCTTTATTGGGGGTGGTGAGGGCCCAATGTTCAAGCCAGTCACCAAGGTTCTTGTGCTTAATTCCATCATAAATCAAATAGGGGTATAGATAACGGCCAATATTTTGGCGGCTTGTCCTTGATATCCGTGTACGTGGTGCGGAACAATAGAATCATAATAAATACTGTCTCCGGCTTTGATCAGATGGCATTTTTTACCGTGGCATACTTCGATGGTGCCTTCCATGACATAGATAAACTCTTCGCTTCATGCGAGGAGAGCGAGAAGTGGGTTTCCTCTGTCGGTTCTACGTCCACGATGAATGGTTCCATATGCCTGTCCGCTTTTGATTTTGACAGTGAGTGGTAGCGCATATGTGTACGCAGGTCCATTGCATTGTTCGAGAAACTGATGGTATCCTCACTCTCTTGTTTCCGGCAGATTACTGCTCCTTGTTCTTCCTGGTCGTCCAGAAAAGTGCCCAGACGTACCCCTAACGCACGGGCTATCTTGATGAGGGGAGCCAATGAAGGAAGATCTACATTATTCTCTATTCGTTCTATTTGTTCTTCGGCAAGGCCTGAGCGTACGGCCAGTTCGGCTACACTGATTTCTTTTGTTTCACGTAGTGATTTTATTTTTTCACCAACAATCTTTGTGCTGTCCATGGTTTGTTTTTAATAAGTTTGCAAAGTATAAAGTGCAAATATATAATAAAAAAGAATTGGACAGTCTATTTTTGTTCTGAATATGTAAAAAAGGTAGGTTAGTGACGAATTGCCGGTCATTTATCATTAATAGTCGGTAAGTTTCGAATATTTGTGTTTTTTGTTCTATCTTTGTTCTCGAAACTTAATTAAAGATTAAAACTTATGTTCTCAGGGATTGTAGAAGAATATGCGGAGGTGGTGCGTATTGTAAAGGAGCAGGAAAATCTGCACCTCACCTTGAAATGTTCGTTTGTGGACGAACTGAAAATAGACCAGAGTATCTCTCATAACGGCGTGTGCCTGACTGTTGTCAGTTTGCAGGATGGCACGTACACGGTTACCGCCATGAAAGAAACGATAGAGCGTTCCAACATCGGCTTGTTGAAAGTGGGAGATAAAGTGAATGTGGAACGCAGCATGATGATGAACGGGCGGCTGGACGGTCATATTGTGCAAGGGCATGTGGATCAGACTGCCGAATGTATGGATATAAAGGATGCTGAAGGGAGCTGGTATTTTACTTTCAGATATGCGTTTGACAAGGAAATGGCGAAGCGCGGTTACATCACGGTGGACAAAGGCTCGGTTACGGTGAACGGTGTGAGTCTGACCGTTTGTAACCCTACGGAGGATACTTTCCAGGTTGCCATTATTCCTTATACTTACGAACATACCAATTTCCATACTTTTAAAGTGGGAAGCATTGTGAATATAGAGTTTGATATCATCGGCAAATATTTAAGCCGCATGATGCAGTTCTCCTGATTCTTTCACCGCAGGTTGCACAGATGATTGTTAAAGATGAAAAAAAAGGTTCTTTGTGGAAATCCGGAATTATCCGCATCGGCTTTTGAACAAAAAAAGAATCTGTGCAATCTGTGGTAAAACAAATATCAGAATTATAAATCTTTTAGCAATATCTTACTGGTGCTTTTATAATATTCTTCGCGGGCATTGGTCAATGCCTCCCAAGGACCGCTATATCGTTCCCGGTCTATTTTGAAGGCTTCTGTTCCGGCTATGTCCAGTCTGTTCAGCAGCATAGCCACGTTCATCCGGTTGATATCTACTGACGGCAAATAGCCTATGCTTTCATCGTCACCGTCCATAGAAGTTTCGTAAACCATGTGCATGTCCTGTAGTTCGTATAGGATTTTCTTAGTGAGTCTTATCGGGATTTTATGTTCGTCGCTGAGTGTCTCGGCGGTATAAGGAGTCTCTTCCGTTTCAAATCGTTTGCATATCAGAGACATGATGAGGATGCACAGAAGTCGTGATAACGGCGGCTGATATTTGCCGTCTCTTTGCTGAAGCTGTAGTTGCGAAGATTCTGTGCCACATAGCAAAGCTCTGCGCCATACAGGCAGATTCCCCATGAAATTTGCGCCCATAACAAGAACATTGGAATAGCGGCGAAACTACCATAGATTGCATTGTATCTTGATACCCATATCTGACTGCCGATATACAAGTATTGAAAAGCCTGAAAGGCAGTGCCTGCGATGATACCCGGAATGATGGCATATTTCAGTTTCACTTTAGTATTGGGCATAAAGACGAACAGCCCCGTGAACATGGCCCAAGTCAGGATGAAAGGAACCAGGCGTACCAGAAATTTCATCAGGGGTGCCAGTAATACGAAGTCCTCCATGTTTTTCACCATGGTGGACATAAAGATGGTAAGACCACTGGAAGTACGATAAGTAGGGGTAACAAGAGCAGGATGGAGAAATAATCCGTCATTTTGCGATACAGCGTACGGGGTTTCTTCACTTGCCATATATAATTGAAGGTACGTTCTATGTTATAGGTTAGGCTCAAAATGGTCCAGAACAACATTACCAGACCCACTCCGATAAAAACCCCGCTTTTGGCGTGCACCAGATAAGAGTCAATCAGGCCGAGAATGGTTTCGGCAGCCGCACTCTGTCCTTCAAGACCGCTACGGAACTGGGTTTCCAGCAGGTTGGAGAAACCAAATCCACGTGCGATGGCGAATAGAATGGCCAGAATGGGAATGATAGAAAGCAGGGTGCTGTATGTCAGTGCGGATGCTTTATTCAAAATACGTCCCTGAGTGAACTCACGAATAGAAAGAGTGGCGATTTTTATTGCATTATAGAGTATTCCTCGGGATTTGCTAACCTCGTCTTCTGTCACTCGCCATATATCATCTTTGAGAAACGATTGCAGACCTTTCAGTTTTTCCTTGTTCATGGTACTCATAAGCTCTTTATTAGGATATATGAAAAAAAGCAGCCGGCCTGTAAGCCGGGTTCTGTTCCTCGCCTTGCGGCGAAGTGCCTGCCATTTATCTACGCCTGTTGTCACCAACAGCTCTAGCGGTCTACCCTCCGACGTGGGGCGAGCAACCCTCATAATGTCGGTTTACATGACCTTACAACTCCTAAGACGTACAGCCCGTCATGTCACCATGCGCTGGTGGGCTCTTACCCCACCTTCTCACCCTTACCCCGTTTCCCGTAGGAATTGTGGCGGTTGTTTTCTTCTACGTTACTCCACCTTCGCAGATGGCTTTCTGTTAGGAAGTAGGATGCTCTGCGTTGCCCGGACTTTCCTCTTTCGCTTTGCGGCGTCAGCGGCAGACCGGCCGGCTGCTTTTAAGTTTACAAAGATAGCGATTTTAGGTTAAACGTAGGATAATAAAGCGGAAAAAAGTAAGAAAATAAATGAAAAAACAAAGAAAGAGCGGAACAGCCCATTACTTTTTCTTGGTATATATAATAAAAGAGGAGAAAATCAGTGATGCTCGGTTCGGCACTCCTGCTTATTGTATAGAAACAACGGTAAAAACAGGAAGAATATTTAAAATAAATGAACTGTGCCGGAAAGAGAAGTGGGTGCTGTTTTCACTTTCCCTCTCCGGACACGGAATTTAGCGGTAGAATCCCAATTCGTTTCTCAATGAACGCACTTCCTGTTGCAAAAGTTCTATACGTTCCAGCATGTGGTGGATGGCGTCGATTCCTGCAATATTGATGGACAAGTCATAATATAAATGCGTGTAACGCTCCAGCTCCGCTAGTTGGGATGCGGGGAGGTAGCGTTCCTCGTCAATCACCCGGACTTCGATCAGTCCGTCTTCTTCCAGTTCCGTAATGAACGACGGGTCCACATGGCAACGGTCGCAAAAATCGTTGATAATAATTAAATCGCTCTGCATAATCCTTCTCTTTTTTTAATTGCTACTATCTTTTAATTGGCGGAACAACTCTTTCTGATGTTCGGTAAGGTTGCTAGGAATGGTGACATTATAAGTTACTATCAGATCGCCAAATTTGCCTTCTTCCTTGTAAACAGGAAAGCCTTTGCCTTTCAAACGGACTTTGGTTCCGTTCTGGGTTTCAGGTTTTACTTTCAGTTTTACCTTGCCGTTCAGTGTGTCCACGGTTTCTTCACCACCCAGTACGGCGGTGTAGAGGCTAAGCGGAGCATCGATATATAAATCATTCCCCAGACGTTTGAATACAGGATCGTCTGGAATGACAAAGGTGATGTACAGATCGCCTGCAGGACCACCGTTTACTCCCGGTGCACCATGACCACGCAATTTGATAGTCTGTCCGTTGGCTATACCTGCCGGAACAGTGATACGTATGTTCTTTCCGTTTACATTAAGCACTTGTTTGTGTGTTTCGGCGGCTTCACGCAATGAAAGTTGTAATTCAGCATTATAGTCCTGTCCACGGAATCCGGCACTTCGTCTGCCGTTTGCACCGCCACGATGTCCGAACAGTTCTTCAAAAAAATCAGAGAAGCCACCTGTGCTGCCACCGAAATGTGCACCGCTGAATTCTTCTCCTCCATTGCCGGAATACCAGTAACTGCCGTTACCGTCCGTACCGAATCCGCTTCCGGCTCCACCAAATCCTCCGAATCCACCGGCTCCTCTATATTGTTGCTTTTGTTTTTCAAATTCGTCGGCATGTTTCCAGTGTTCACCGTATTCGTCGTATTTCTTACGTTTTTCCGGGTCACTCAGTACTTCGTTGGCTTCATTTATCTCCTGAAACTTATCTTTGGCCCTAGGGTCATTCGGATTCAGGTCAGGATGGTATTTGCGGGCCAGCTTACGGAAAGCCTTCTTGATATCATCTTGGGTGGCGCTTTTGTCCACTCCCAATACTTTGTAATAGTCTATGTAAGCCATATTATATATTTGTTAAATTTCATCTGCTTTAAGGGAAACAAAATACATGCCAATTGGTTGTGTTCTGTTTTTATTTTATTATCTTTGCAGCGAATTTTTAGAAATTATTCTAAAGGAAATGAGGGGATTGGCAATCATATTCAGGTTTTTTATGCTATTAGTCCTGCTGCTTCCTGTGGTTGCTCTGTGTCCTGTGAAGGCGGAAACAACTCTGGAAGGGCCTATCCTTATTGTCACTTCTTATAACCCCGAAACTCGTAGTATTTCTGACAACCTGTCTGCTTTTATGGATGAATACCGACAGCGTGGCGGCAAGTATACTCCGATCATAGAGAGTATGAACTGCAAGAATTTGTCCGAGGCTTATCTGTGGAAATCGCGTATGGCCTCCATCCTTGGTAAGTATAAAGGGAAAAACCGTCCGTCACTGGTTATATTGCTGGGGCAGGAGACATGGTCGGCTTATATTTCACAAGACACGGAGATAGCTAAAAAGACTCCGTCCATCTGTGGTATGGTCAGTGTCAACGGACTGGTATTGCCTGATGATAGTATCGACACACGGGTATGGGAACCTGAAAGTAAGAATATTTATACGGATTTCGGCGATTATAATATTGTTGCCGGTTATGTATATGAATATGATGTCGATAAAACATAGAGTTGATGCGTCGCTTTTATCCTGATATGCGCCGTGTGGCATTTATATCGGATAATACCTATGGCGGGCTGTCTATGCAAGCTTGGTTAAAAAGGAGATGGAGAAGTACCCTGATTTAGAGACGATTTGGCTGGACGGTCGTACGGAAACCTTTATGGAAGTGAGTGAAAGGATGCGCAGATTGCCTCAAAATACGTGTGTATTGTTGGGAACATGGCGTGTGGACTGTACGGAGAGTTATGTTATTGGTAATACGACTTATATGCTGCGTGATGCGAATCCTACCCTGCCTGTGTTTACTATCGCATCTGTGGGATTGGGACATTGGGCATTGAGGATATACTCCCGAATACCATGCGGTAGGAAAGAATATAGGCGCGGTTACTTATGATTTTTTGGATAAAGGAGATAGAGAAGGGGTGGACTTGGTGACTATTCCCGGAAACTATACTTTTGATATAAAGCGTTTGCATGAATTCAAATTGGATTCATTGAATCTTCCTCAGGGAGCGGTGTTGGTGAACAAGACTCCTTCGCTTTATGAGCAGTATAAATATTGGGTCATAGGGGTTGTTTCGGCGTTCATGTTCCTGATAGCCTGTTTCTTGATAGCCATATATTATATTATCCGTATCAACACTTGAAACATCATCTGGAAGTGTCTGGCGAGGAGTTGTTGGTAGCCAAGGAGAAAGCGGAAGAATCCAACAGGCTGAAGACAGCTTTTCTGGCCAATATGAGCCACGAGATACGCACTCCGTTGAATGCTATTGTGGGATTTTCCAGCGTGTTGGTCAGTGATGATTCCTCTCCTGCCGAGAAGGCGCAGTATTGTGATATCATTCAGAAGAATTCCGATTTGTTGTTGCACCTCATAAATGATATTCTGGACATCTCGCGCATGGAATCCGGAAAAATAAAATTCGTATGGGAGGAATGTGATGTAGTAGAGTTGTGTCAGACGGCTTTGTCTACAGCGGAGTATGGACGCAAGACCAGCGCTTTGTTTCTGTTCGAAACTCCTGTAGCTTCGCTGGTTATCAAGACGGATGCCCAGCGCCTGAAGCAAGTATTGATTAATTTGTTGTCCAATGCCGCTAAATTTACCCCGTCCGGTTCTATTAAATTGGCGATTGCCATAGACAAACAGCATCAACAGTTGGAATTGTCTGTGTCGGATACCGGTTGCGGTATTCCGTCCGATAAGAGCGACAGGGTTTTTGAACGTTTCGAGAAATTGAATGAATATTCCAAGGTACAGGGCTGGGATTGGCCATCAGCAGGCTGATAGTCGAGAATTTGGGAGGTAAGATATGGGTGGACAAGGATTATACCGAAGGCGCCCGGTTTGTATTCACGCATCCTTTAACTAAAAAAGAAAAAGAATAGAGATATGAAATATAGAATATGTATCAGCGCCCTGCTGTTGTGGGCGGGTATGCAGGTGTCTGCATCCAATAATCAGAAAGAAGTGGTTATCAAGATTATAGAAACCAGTGATGTGCACGGGAATTTCTTTCCGTATAACTTTATCGAACGGAAAGAATGGAGTGGAAGTCTTGCCCGTGTTCATTCCTTTGTGAAAGAGCAGCGTGAGAAATATGGGGATAATTGCCTGTTGATGGATAATGGGGATATCCTGCAAGGTCAGCCTACAGCTTACTATTATAATTTTATGGATACCGTGTCTACCCATGTGGCGGCGGATATGATGAATTATATGGGATGTGTGGTAGGCAATATGGGTAATCATGACGTAGAGACCGGGCATGCGGTGTACGACCGTTGGATAAAACAGTGCGATTTTCCGGTACTGGGGGCTAACATTATAGACAATGCCACCGGAAAACCTTATCTGAAATCCTACGAGGTGTTGGAGCGTGACGGAGTGAGGATAGCGGTTCTGGGTATGATTACTCCGGCCATTCCTTCATGGTTGCCGGAGAAGTTATGGAGTGGCCTGCATTTTGAGGAAATGGAGCCCTGCGCACGTAAGTGGGTGAAGATTATAAAGGAAAAAGAGAACCCCGATGTCATTGTGGGATTGTTTCATGCCGGAAAGTCGGGCAACGTGTTGGGACAGGTGGTGGAAGATGCCTCTATGGATGTTGCCAAACGGGTCCCGGGCTTTGATGTGGTGCTGATGGGGCACGACCATACAAGGGAATGTGTAAAGGTGCAGAATGTGGCAGGAGACAGTGTGTTGGTCATTGATCCGGCAAACAATGCCAATGTGGTTTCGGATGTGACCCTGACCGTAACAAAGAAAGACGGGAAAGTGGTGGCGAAGTCGGTGGAGGCAGATTGGCGGATATGAACAAGTATCCTGTCAGCCAGGAGTTTATGGATAAATTCGCTCCTCAATATAAGGCTGTAAATGACTTCGTATCCCGTAAAATCGGTACTATTTCACGTACCATCACAGCGAAGGATGCTTATTTCGGTTCTTCTCCTTTCATAGACCTGATTCATCAGTTGCAATTGGAAATTTCGGGTGCTGAAGTGTCCTTCTGTGCTCCGTTGTCCTTCCGGGCAGAGATTAAAGAAGGAGACATCTATGTGAGTGATATGTTTAATTTGTACAAGTACGAGAACATGCTGTATGTGATGGAACTCTCGGGCAAGGAAATTAAAGATTTCCTGGAAATGGCATACGCATCTGGACTAATCAGATGAAGAGTCCCGAGGACCACCTGATGCTTTTCAAGGAGCCGGTAGAGGAGGGAAAGCGTGCTAATTTCAAGAATTTCAGCTTTAACTTTGATTCTGCCGCAGGTATTAATTATACGGTGGACGTGACCAAGCCGGCAGGAGAGAAAATCACGATTCAAAGCATGTCGGACGGGACTCCCTTCAGTATGGATAAGGTTTATAAAGTGGCTTTGAATTCTTACCGTGGGAACGGTGGCGGAGATTTATTGACCCTTGGAGCAGGAATTTCCAAGGAAGATTTGGCAAAACGTATTATTTTTGCAACCGATAAGGATTTGCGTTATTATCTGATGCAATATATTGAGCAGGAAAAAGTGCTGCATCCTCATGCCATGCACCAGTGGAAGTTTATTCCGGAGGATGGACTGTGCCTGCCGCAAAAAAAGACTATCAATTGCTGTTTGGCGAGGAAAAGAAATAATAGTTGAGCAAGAGAAGGTACATAATAGCCCCGTTATTACTGCTGACGCTGTTTTTAACGTATCAGGTAAGCATCACCTTGTTTACCCACGTTCATATTGTGAACGGGGTGATGATTGTGCACTCTCATCCTTCGTCCGGCAAACACCATACGCATACCACAGGACAGGTTATTTCTATTGCTCATCTGAGCACTATTCATACTTTGGAGGCCGAGGTTCAGGCGAGATGACTGTATTCCGTCCTTTGTTGTATGTTTTGGAATATAAGATAAATACTTTCCGCGCGAAAGCGCTTTGCGCGCAATGTATCCATTTGCGCGCTCCTCCTTTTCATTGCTGAAACAAAGGTATATCTGTTGATGGAATACATTCGGGCAATCCCTTTAACAGATGGGAATGTGTTTTTGCCATAGGGCTACACACATTCTTTATTGAATAAACCGAAACATTTTAGTAATAGAAAAAAAAATAGATGAAACAATATATTCTGTTACTCGTGCTCATGGTGATGGGTGCGGGTATCAATGCGTATGCAGAAGATGTAAATCCTGTGAAGGAAGGCAATGTGATTTCAGGTCATGTAGTGGAAAAAGGCACGGAGAACAGCCTTCCGTATGCTGCCATATTGATTGTGGAAACCGGGCAGGGTACGGTGAGTAACGAGGACGGTGAGTTCCGTTTCAAGAAGGTTCCGGCAGGAAAGTACACATTGAGGGTTCAGCTACTGGGCTATGAGACACAGGAAAAGAAAGTGACCGTCAGTAACGACTTCACGGTAGATGTTCATTTTTTGATGAGTGATGAAAGTATTATGACGGACGAGGTGGTTGTATCGGCCAATCGCAATGAGACAAGTCGCAAGGTGGCTCCGGTGGTAGTCAATGTGATGAATGCCAAGCTGTTCGAATCGGTGAACTCTACCGATTTGGCTAAATCCTTGAATTACCAGTCGGGGCTGCGTGTGGAGAACAACTGCCAGAACTGCGGCTTCCCTCAAGTACGTATCAATGGGCTGGAAGGACCTTATTCGCAAATTCTTATCAATAGCCGTCCGGTAGTCAGTGCTCTGTCCGGTGTATATGGCTTGGAGCAGATTCCGGTGAATATGATAGAGCGTGTAGAGGTTGTCCGCGGAGGAGGGTCGGCCTTGTTTGGTGCTAATGCAGTGGCGGAACCATCAATATCATCACGAAAGACCCCATCAACAATTCATTTCAAGTTTCTTCAACAATGTCCAATATGAACGGCAAGGTGTGGGAACAGTATATGGGAGCCAACGCCTCTTTGGTGTCAAAAGACAATACATATGGCATCGCTTTGTATCAGTCTTATCGGAACCGTAATCCGTATGATGCGGACGGGGACGGTTTCTCGGAGTTGGGAAAGCTGAACATGAATACGTTCGGGCTGCGTACCTATTACCGTCCTACGCAGTTCAGCCGTATCAGTCTGGAATATCATACCACGAATGAGTTCCGTCGCGGAGGGAATAAATTTGATTTGCAGCCGCACGAAACGGATATCACCGAACAGACCAAGCATGTCATCAATAGTGGCGGATTGAGTTATGATCTGTTTTGGAAAGAATACAAGCATAAGCTTTCTTTCTATTCTTCCATCCAGCATACCGACCGTAACAGTTATTATGGTGCGCAACAGGATGCGAATGCATACGGAAAGACGAAAGACCTGACTTGGGTGGCAGGTGGCATGTATGTGGGTAATTTTGAGAAAGTTTTATTCTCTCCTGCTACTTTTACCGCCGGGTTGGAGTATCAGAACAACTCCCTGCACGATGTTATGACCGGTTATCACCGTGATATGAAACAGGATGTGCGTATTGCCAGCGCTTTTGTGCAGAACGAATGGAAAATGAATCAGTTTGTATTCCTGGCCGGGTTCCGTCTGGATGACCATAACCTGATTGACAATCCTATCTTCAGCCCCCGTCTGAACCTGCTCTACAAACCGAGTGACAAACTACAGGCACGTATTACCTGGTCTACCGGTTTCCGTGCGCCGCAGGCATACGATGAGGATTTGCATGTTACCGCAGTAGGAGGTGAGGGCGTGCTTATCAAGTTGGCGGAAGGGCTGAAACCGGAGCATTCCAACAGCATCAGCGGCTCCATTGACTGGACGGCGAATATCGGTCATTTCCAGACCAATTTGTTATTGGAAGGGTTCTATACTGGATTGGATGACGTGTTTGTTCTGGAGGATATGGGCCATGACGAGAACGGTAACAAGGTGAAGGAGCGTCGCAACGGTAATGGAGCTCGTGTATATGGTGTGAATCTGGACGGAAAGATTGCACATGGACGTGATGTGGCTTTACAGGTGGGCTTCACAGTGCAGCGCAGTGAATATACCGAACTGGAGGCATGGAGTGAGAATCCTGAGGTAGCGCCGGTGAAGCGGATGCCCCGTACTCCTGACTATTACGGTTATTTCACATTGACATCTGCTCCGTTCAAGAATTTCGACTGCTCCTTGTCCGGTGTGTACACAGGCCGGATGCATGTGCCGCATTTCGCACCGACAGAGTTGCCCGAGGAATATATAGGACAATATATCGCTAAAGATGAAATGGTGCATACTCCTGATTTCTTTGATTTGAATGTGAAACTGAATTACACATTTGTATTGAATGACCATATCAAATTGCAGTTAAACGGTGGAGTACAGAATATTTTTAATGCTTTCCAAAAGGATTTGGACAAAGGTGGTTATCGTGACTCGGGTTATTTCTATGGGCCTACACAGCCTAGAACGTATTTTGTGGGGATCAAGATTACGAATTGAATAATCTGCTGATTTGTCAATGTGCTAATATGTCAATGGGGTACGCTTTGTTCCGCATGGCACATTAGCACATTGTCACATTGACAAATTAACAGATTGATTTATTACCAACTACTGACAAGTGACTATACTTTTCTGTAATCCGGAATCCGGATCGGGATAATTATATAAGGGGAAGCGGTGTTCTGTTTCTCCTTCCATATATTTCCACAGACTGGCATATTCTTCTTTCTTCTCGCCCATTTCCTGCAATTGCAGCATATATTGCCAGATAGACTTGTTTTCCTTGATGTATATTTTTTCCATCTGATGAATAATCGGACTATGCTGGCGGGTTGGGTCATGGTCAAATTCCAGTATCCGTTTTCCCTCTTTTGTCATACCGATAGTTACGAAAGTCATGCTCTTGCCTATACCCGGCAGGTTCAGTACGCTGCGGTCTGTTGCTACGAAAGGAATCTGATGGAAGGTGCAGAAACGCTGTACGGCTGCCGCACGGTCTTTACTGTTTCTCAACAGGTTCAAAAACTCCTTTTCTTGCTCTGCGGAAAGTTTTCCCCATCTTTTTTCCTCTTCTTTCTCCTGTAAGGAACGGCTGTTCGGTGTGAATACCGCATAGTTCTCTTCAAAACCTTTTACCGAGAAAGTGTAGTAACACAATACACCCAATCCGTTCAATACTTTGCGCAGCTTGGCGGTATGTCCGCGACGGGAAGCCGCCACATTATATACTAGCTGGTTGGTGATAGTCCACCCGGCTGCCAGTATCTTGCGGATAGCTTCACGCGCTTCGGGTGTTACTTCCAGTGGAGTCTGGAAATGCGTTTGAATCAGAAATTGTCTGACCCCTACGGCAGATGCCTTTTCTTTGAACTCACGTAAGATATCCAATAGTTCGTCATTGATTCGCATGGGCAGATATACCGGGAGCCGGCTGCCAGGCGTACTCGTTGCAGTTCCGCATATTTCTCTCCTTCGGCGCGGTGCAGGTTTGCGTTTCGTTTGCGGACAGCCATTTTGTAGACGGCTTCCAATATATTGCGCAAGGTCTTGTTCTGGCTCATCAATGCATCGCCTCCCGTAATCAGGATATCCCTGAGCTGAGTGTCGTTCTCGAAATATTCCATCAGTTTCTCAACCTCTTGTCCCAGCTCTCTTTCGGTTTCAATTCCTCGAAGTTGAAGTTCAGACGTTCACTTTGGAAGTCGTACATGCGCTGGCAGGATGCACACAGGCCGCCGCATGCACGTCCCATCGAGTCGGGGATAAGAATGGCCACATCGGGATAACGGCGGTGAATGTTGTGTCCGTCCGGCAGCAGCCATCCTGCAGCGTTAGGCTTTCCGTCCTCCACAGCATCTTCTTTTTCCCATGCGTGGATGTTACCGTATGTTTCCACCAGTTGGGGAGAGTACAGAATATAGCTTCGTATGGCTGTATCATCATATCCTTTCCCCGTAGGATTCAACAAAGACAGATAGTAAGGGGTGATAAAGACAGGCATTCCTTTCTTGCGTGCTTTGTGATAAAGCTGCAAGGTCTCTTCGGATAGGGAGTTGCCTAGCATTCGGTTCAGTTCGGTAGGGCTTTTTATGGCCATTGCCAGATGAAAACGGGCTTCGTTCCACCATTGGCAGACCAGCTGGCGTTTGTCCTCTTCCGTGCTTCCTTCGGGAAAAGATAGCGGCTGGAGGGCGCGTGTCTGTTTTCTATTTTCTGGATAAGAAGGGAGATAATACGCTCTTTGTTTTGTCGGCGGATAGCCGGACATCCTCATTCAGTCCGCTGGGCCAGCGTTTCATCCATTGTTGCACTTGTTTTTCATCAGGTAGTTCCTCCTCTTCGTGATAAAGCCGGTCAAACTGGTGATACAGGTCAATCCATAAATCAACGGAAATCTCTTCATTGATGATACTATTCGTTAAAAACTTCCAAAGCAGTGAGATGGTTTCTATTTTAATCTCCTGTTCTGTAGAGGCTTCGTAAATGGTTTTTCCATCGTTATCTATCAGTCTTTTAATTTGCCTTGCGGCAGCAGGATTGTAAATAGGACCAGATAATAGATAATCGTTCAGCTTGTTTTTGAAAGCTGTTTCATCCTGCTTTCTGAAGCCAATGAAGTGAGTTGGGTTAATCGGGTTTCGAATAGTGTTTTAATGCCATGGGTGGATAACATCTTATTCTTTTGTTTCATAAGCAAACGGTTGTTAAAAAAGTGAATACTATAAATAACATATTTCTCGTAGAAAAGTTATCAAACTGTTAACTTCATGCTGCTAAGATAGTAAAAAAGCTTCTTTTATGCAAATTCCTTAACAAAAAGACGTTTTTTATAAATAGCATTATTTTATAGAGTACATTTGCTTTGTGCTTTCGTCTTTTTTTAAAGCCCGGAGCTTTTATCGGGAAACGAAGAAATTCGTAATTTTGTAGAGCTTTGCTTGTTTGCAGGCCAATCAAGCTGAAGAGAAACCTCATTTTAATAGATGGAAAAACAACATAGAAGTAAATAAATGGAACTGAAACAACTTTTTACCTTTGCAGCAGCCTGTTCGCTGGCACTTTCGGTGTCGGCTCAAGATAGAGTACACTATACAGGCACAGAGCTGTCTAACCCTACCTATCATGACGGACAATTATCACCTGTGGTAGGAGTACACAATATTCAGGTGATGCGCGCCAACCGGGAACATCCTGCACCCGATAACGGCAATGGATGGACATACAATCATCAGTCCATGTTGGCTTATTGGAACGGACAATTTTATATGCATTATCTTTCCGATCCATCAGACGAGCATATTCCTCCCTCACAGACTTTCCTGATGACTTCAAAAGATGGATACCACTGGACAAATCCGGTGACTCTTTTCCCTATCTACCGGGTTCCCGATGGCTATACCAAGCCCGGACGCACAGACAAGGCGAAAGATCTGGATGCATCATGCATCAGCGTGTAGGTTCTATGTATCAAAAAGCGGCAGATTGATAGCTATGGGAAACTATGGCGTAGCTCTGGACAAGAAAGATGACCCGAATGACGGGAACGGAATAGGCCGTGTGGTTCGTGAGATTAAGAAAGACGGTTCGTTCGGTCCCATTTATTTCATTTACTATAACCATGCGTTTAATGAAAAGAATACATCCTATCCTTATTTTAAACGCAGCAAAGACAAGGAATTTGTAAAAGCCTGTCAGGAGATTTTGGACAATCCTCGTTACCGTATGCAGTGGGTGGAGGAAGCTGATCGTAATGACCCGTTGATTCCTTTACACAAAGAATACAAAGCGTATTGTGACTATACTTTGCCCGACGGTCGTTTGGTAAGCTTGTGGAAACATGCCCTGACTTCCATCAGCGAGGATGGTGGAAATACGTGGGCGCAACCGGTGGAACGTGCGAAAGGCTTTGTTAACAGTAATGCGAAGATTTGGGGGCAGCGTTTGAGTGACGGTACATACGCCACGGTGTATAATCCTTCCGAGTTCCGTTGGCCGCTGGCTATCTCGCTCAGTAAGGACGGGCTGGAATATACGACCTTGAATTTGGTACATGGCGAAATTACACCGATGCGTTACGGAGGTAATTATAAATCATTCGGGCCTCAGTATGTACGGGGTATTCAGGAAGGTAACGGAACTCCTCCCGATGGTGATTTGTGGGTGACTTACAGTGTGAACAAGGAGGACATGTGGGTTTCTCATATCCCTGTGCCCGTCCGCGCACATGCCAGTGCACATGCTGACGATAATTTTGCCAACTATAAAGATTTGAATGAACTGACCGACTGGAATTTGTATTCTTTGCAGTGGGCTCCCGTATCATTGGATGGAAAATGGTTGGTGCTGCAAGATAAGGATTTGTTCGATTATGCCCGTGTGGAGCGTAAGATACCTGCTACAAAAGAGCTTAAGTTTCTTTCGAACTGATGGCGGAGCAGAACGATAAGGGCCTTTTGCAAATAGAATTCCTAGATGAAAACGGTATTGCCTGTTCCCGTCTGGAATTGACTTCCGACGGACTTTTCCGTGCCAAAGGAGGTGCGCGGTTTGGTAATTTGTTGAAGTATGAACCGGGCAAGACGTATAAGGTAGAAGTGGAACTCTCTGTTGCTAACCGTATGGTAACCGTTTACGTGGATGGAAAGAAAGCAGGACAACGTATGTTCTTTGCTCCCGTTCCGGCCATTGAAAGAGTGATGTTCCGCACCGGAGCGCAACGGACTTATCCTACGGTGGATACTCCGGCAGACTGGTATGGCATTCTGCCGAATGCAGGTGAGCAAGAACCTTTGTGCACCTATCGTATAGCCAATTTCAAGACGACTTCTGCTGATAAGGATGCCGGTGCGGCTTTCTTGAAATATAAGGATTTCAAGCCCTACGTGGATTATTTCAACAGTATGGAGGATGAGAATATAGCCCAGGCTGTTCCCAATGCCCGCGCATCTCAATGGATGGAAGAAAACATACCTCTTTTCGAGTGCTCTCAAAAGAACTTCGAGGAAATGTATTATTATCGTTGGTGGACGCTGCGCAAGCACATCAAGGAAACTCCGGTGGGCTATGGTATGACCGAATTCTTGGTAAACCGTTCGTATGCCGATAAATACAATCTGATAGCTTGTGCCATCGGTCATCATATTTATGAGAGCCGCTGGTTGCGTAACCCGGAATACTTGAATCAGATTATCCATACTTGGTATCGGGGTAACGAAGGAGCCCGATGGCCAAAATGACCAAGTTCAGCTCGTGGAATGCGGATGCGGTACTGGGACGTTACATGGTCGATGGAACAAGGAATTCTTGTTGGATATGGTAAAGGATTTGGAAGCGGAATATGCGTTGGGAAAGACAAACCGCCTGTCCAATGGACTTACTGGCAGGGAGATGTGCAGGATGGCATGGAGGAATCTAATCAGTGGAGGTCGTCGTAAGCAATATGCCCGTCCTACTATCAACAGTTATATGTATGGCAACGCCAAAGCGCTCTCTCTTATCGGCATCATGACAGGAGATGAGGCATGGCCATGAAATATGGATTGAAAGCCGACTCCATTAAAACGTTGGTACAGGATAAGTTGTGGAACACAGACCACCATTTCTTTGAAACGATGCGTGGAGATGCGTCCGCCGAGGTACGCGAGGCTATCGGCTATATCCCTTGGTATTTCAATTTGCCGGATGCTTCTTCCCAATACGATGTGGCATGGAAGGAAGTGATGGACGAGAAAGGTTTTTCCGCACCTTACGGACTTACCACTGCCGAGCGCCGTCATCCTGAGTTCCGTACGCATGGCTAGGTAAGTGTGAATGGGATGGGGCTATCTGGCGTTTGCATCTGCACAGACTTTGACTGCAATGGCCAATTTCATGAATAATTATCCTCAGACTGTATTGACAGACAGCGTGTATTTCCATCAAATGGAACGCTATGTGGAGTCGCAACATCATCGTGGGCGTCCCTACATCGGCGAGTATCTGGATGAGGTAACCGGTTATTGGTTGAAAGGGGATCAGGAACGCAGCCGTTATTACAATCATTCTACTTTTAATGATTTGATGATTACCGGTTTGATAGGACTCCGTCCGCGCATGGATAACACAGTGGAGGTGAATCCGTTGATTCCCGAAGGAAAATGGGATTATTTCTGTTTGGATAATGTGTTGTATCATGGCCGTAACCTCACTATTTTGTGGGATAAGGACGGCAGCCGTTACCAGCGTGGAAAAGGTCTGCATATCTATGTGGATGGAAAGGAAGTAGGACATGCCGATACATTGACCCGTGTTCTTTGTGAGAATGTGCTATAATTTTGAATAAAGGGGATGTCTTAAGATAATAAATAGACTGTTGAAAGAAAAATGAATTACAGAAAATTCTTAATAGCCGCTTTGTTAGTTATGTCTTTCTCCGTGCAGGCGAAAGACATAACTATTACCCGCCTGACGTGTGAGATGCGCGAAGGAAGAGTGACCATCTCTGATGCCCCTCGTTTGGGATGGCAGATGAGTTCGCCGGAAAATGGCACGCGGCAGACTGCTTATGAGATAGAGGTTCGGGATGTATGGGCAGGAAAAGTAGTCTGGAACAGCGGCAAAGTAAAATCCGCTCGAAGCCAGTTGGTTTCCTGTGCGGATGCGGCCTTGGAGAAGGACAGGCATTATACTTGGCGTGTCCGTGTCTGGGATGAGGCTGATACGCCTTCGGCATGGAGTGCCCCCTCTGATTTCAGTATCCTGACTTCCGAAGCAGCTTTCGCCGGCAGTGAATGGATTGGGGCCATTACCCGTAAGGATGCCCGCATACCCGAAGGCCGGAAATATCATGGCAGTGAACTGAAAAAGCCTGAGGCAAAGGCCGCCTGGCTGCTGTGGATACTTTGGCAAAGAAAAGTATTTATCTGCGTCGCGAGTTCCATGTGGCAAAGAAAGTGAAAGACGCCACAGCGTATGTATGTGGCTTGGGCTTTTATGAATTTTCGCTGAATGGAGAAAAAGTGGGAGACAGCGAATTTGCCCCCTTTGGAGCGACTATGACAAAAGTGTCTATTATAATACTTATGATGTCACTTCGCAAGTGAAGAAAGGCGGTAACGCTATCGGAGTCCTGCTGGGAAATGGATTTTACAATGTGCAAGGCGACCGCTATCGTAAACTGCAAATCAGTTTCGGCGCTCCCACGCTTCGTTTCCGGATGGTGGTGAATTATGAAGACGGAACCAGTGAAACGATTGTTTCCGGAAAGGACTGGAAGTACGATTTCAGTCCCGTACTGTTCAATTGCATCTATGGCGGAGAAGATTATGACGCCCGCCGTGAGCAGAAAGGCTGGAACATGTTCGGTTTTAAAGAGCAGGATTGGCGTCCTGTCGTGATTCAGGAAGCCCCCAAAGGGGTGCTTCGTCCGCAGATAGCGCAACCGGTGAAGATTATGGAGCGTTATGATATCCGGAAAGTGACCAAGCTCACCGCTGAACAGATAACAGCTGCCTGCAAGTCAACCAAACGGACAGTAGATCCGTCTGCCTTTGTGCTGGATATGGGACAGAACCTGGCCGGTTTCCCCGAAATTACCGTCCGTGGAAAGAAAGGCAGAAAATAACTCTGCTTGTATCCGAATCCCTGACGGACGAAGGAGCTTGCAATCAGCGTCAGACCGGCAGACAACATTATTATGAATATACCCTGAAAGGGGAAGGAGTGGAAACTTGGCATCCTCGTTTTTCTTACTATGGTTTCCGGTATATTCAGGTGGAAGGCGCTGTGCTGAAAGGGCAAAAAAACACCTTGCATCTTCCGGTGATCCAGAAGATACAATCGTGCTTTGTTTATAATTCGGCTCCTAAGGTATCCACATTCCAATGTTCCAATCGTATATTCAATGAGGCCCATCGGCTGATAGAGAAGGCGGTGCGAAGTAATATGCAGTCCGTGTTTACCGATTGTCCTCATCGCGAGAAACTGGGTTGGTTGGAACAAGATCATTTGTGTGGTCCCGGTTTGCTTTACAATTATGATTTGACAGGCTTTGTTCCTCAGACTCTTCAGAACATAGCCGATGCACAGCATGCCAATGGCGCGGTTCCTACCACTGCTCCGGAATATGTGGTGTTCGAGGGTCCCGGTATGGATGCTTTTGCCGAATCTCCCGAATGGGATGTACCTTTGTGGTATTGCCTTTCATGTATTATGAGACGTATGGGATGATTCATTGATTAGAAAATACTATAACGGAATGCGTCGTTACATTGATTATATGACTACCCGTGCCAATGATGGAATCGTTTCTTTCGGACTGGGCGATTGGTATGATTATGGAGATTTCCGGGCCGGATTTTCTCGTAATACGCCTGTTCCTTTAGTAGCTACCGCCCATTATTATATGGTTGTTCGCTATTTGGTGGAGGCGGCACGTATGCTGGATAATAGGTATGATGTAGCATATTACACTCATTTGGGTGAAGAAATTAATAAAGCATTCCATCGGGAGTTTTATCATAAGGATATTCGTCAGTATGGTACGGGAAGTCAGTGCAGTAATGCCCTGCCGTTGTTTCTCGGAATGGTTCCTGTCGAAGATAAACAGGCGGTACTTGATAACTTGGTAGCGGATATAAAACGTCATGGTAACCGGCTGACTACTGGTGATGTGGGAAATCGTTATTTGTTCCAGACGCTAGCCCGTAACGGACTGAATGAGCTGATGTACACCATGCATAACCATGAAGAGGCCCCGGGGTATGGTTTCCAACTGAAATTTGGAGCTACCACGCTGACCGAGCAATGGGATCCGCGACAAGGTTCTTCGTGGAATCACTTTATGATGGGGCAGATTGATGAATGGTTCTTCAACTCGCTGGCGGGTATCCGCACCGTTGAGGGAAAACCGGGAATGAAGGAAATAGAAATACGTCCCCGTCCGGTAGGCGATTTGACATACGTCCGGGCTTCGACTGAAACTCTCTATGGAAAGGTTGCAGTAGACTGGACACGCGAGAATGGAGTCTTTACATTGAAAGTAACGATACCTGTAGGGTGTACGGCACGCGTATTCCTTCCCAATGAGAAAGAGCCGAAGATAGTGGAAAGCGGAACTTATTCTTTTAAGAAATAAACGCAGCTTTCATAGGAAAAGCCCCCTGGGGGTGTTTGGTAAAACTAAAATCAATTAATGAACGATATGAATAAACGTACCTTTTTAAGTCTGTTGTTATGTGTTTGCAGTTTGTCTTTTCTGCATGCCGAGCGTGTGGATATGCAGCAAGCCGGTGCCGATATACAAGGCCGGAAATTAAACACGGCATTGATTAATTCTACCATCGACCGCTTGAATGCCAATGGTGGCGGAACACTCTTTTTCCCCGCAGGAACTTATCTCACCGGTTCCATCCACATGAAAAGTAATATTACATTAGAATTGGAAGCAGGAGCCACCTTGAAATTCTCGGAGAACTTTGACGACTTCCTCCCTTATGTGGAAGTGCGTCACGAGGGAATCATGATGAAAAGTTTCCAACCGTTGATTTACGCCGTGGATGCAGAAAATATTACCATCAAGGGAGAAGGAACTCTGGATGGACAGGGTAAGGCATGGTGGACTGAATTTTTCCGTGTACTGGTAGACCTTAGAGATAACGGCAAGAGAAACATCAACAAGTACCAGCCCATGTTCGAGAAGGAAAACGACCTGAAAGCCCTTTACGCTGAAACCAATGAAGACTGGCATGCACACTGGACCGTCGCTTTTTCCGTCCTCCTTTCATACATCCCATCCGTTGTAAGAATGTACGGGTAGAGGGCGTGAAGATTATCAACTCTCCCTTCTGGACTGTAAATCCTGAATTTTGTGACAATGTGACCATTAAAGGCATTACCATCCACAATGTGCCTTCCCCCAACACGGATGGCATCAACCCCGAGTCTTGTAAGAATGTACACATCAGTGACTGCCACATTTCGGTAGGCGATGACTGCATCACCATCAAATCCGGACGTGACTTGCAAGCGCGTAAACTGGGTGTTCCTTGCGAGAATATCACCATTACCAATTGCACCATGTTGAGCGGACACGGTGGTGTGGTTATCGGCAGCGAGATGAGTGGGGGAGTGAAGAAAGTGACCATCAGCAATTGTGTCTTTGATGGTACAGACCGAGGGATTCGTCTGAAATCCACTCGTGGCCGCGGAGGCATTGTGGAGGATATTCGTGTGAGCAATATTGTGATGAGTAATATCAAGAAAGAAGCTATTGTTCTCAATCTGAAATATAGCAAGATGCCTGCCGAACCGAAGAGTGACCGAACTCCGGAATTTCGTAACATCTATGTTTCGGGTGTGACGGTCCGTGATGTGAATACCCCCATTATGGTGGTGGGCCTGCCCGAAGCGCCTATTACCGGTATTGTGATGCGTGATGTGTATATTCAGAATGCCAAGCAACGCTGTGTCTTTGAAGATTGTAAGGACTTGGTGCTGGATGATGTGTATGTGGATGGTAAAGAAATAAAATAGACTGCCCGATGAAAAAACAGATGCTTTTGTGCATGGCGGCACTCTCTTTTTCCGCTGTGTCTGCACAAACTTATGAAACTCGGTTCGCACGTCCGTTATCCGATGTGTTGAATGACGTTACCGCCCGTTTCCAGGTCCGCTTGAAGTATGATATTGATACGGTGGGGCGTATCCTTCCGTATGCCGATTTCCGTATCCGTCCCTATTCATTGGAAGAAACCTTGACCAATGTGCTTTCTCCTTTCGATTATAAATTCGTGAAGCAAAGTGATACCGTGTACAAGTTGAAACCATACGAGTATGCACGCCGCACGGATGTTGATGGAGAAAAAATGTTGTCATATCTTAGTGGCTTGTATACTGATAAAGATCAGTGGGAACAGCGCACGGAGATACTCCGAAAGGAAGTGCGCAATGTCTGGGATTGGATGATATGCTGAAAGGAACAGTGAAGGATGCAAAGCCTATTCTCTCGAAAGTACGGAAATTCGATGGATATACCGTACAGAATTTTGCATTGGAGACCTTGCCGGGGCTTTATGTTTGCGGTTCGGTTTATGCACCGCGTTCCAAAGGAAAACATGCGCTCATTATTTGCCCCAATGGCCATTTTGGACAGGGACGCTACCGGAAGGATCAACAGCAACGTATGGCTACATTGGCGCGTATGGGGGCTATTTGTGTGGATTATGACTTGTATGGATGGGGTGAATCCGCCTTGCAGGTGGGTGCGGAAGCGCACCATACCAGTGATGCGCACACCATTCAGGCTATGAACGGATTGCTGATACTGGATGATATGCTGGCAAACCGTAAAGATATAGATCCTGCACGCATCGGCGTGAACGGTGGTTCCGGCGGAGGAACGCAGACGGTGTTGCTTACCGTTTTGGACGACCGTTTTACAGCTGCTGCCCCTGTGGTCAGTCTGGCTTCTCACTTTGATGGCGGTTGCCCGTGTGAAGTGGCAAGCCCATCCAGCTGGCAGGTGGAGGAACTTGCAATGCGGAACTGGCCGCCCTGTTTGCTCCGCGTCCCATGTTGGTGGTTTCCGACGGAGGAGACTGGACAGCCACGGTTCCTCGTTTGGAATATCCTTACTTGCAACGCATCTACGGTTTTTATGGTGCGACGGACAAGGTGAGCAATGTACATTTGCCGAAAGAACGTCATGATTTCGGTCCGAACAAGCGGAATGCGGTTTATGATTTCTTTATAGACGTGTTCGGCCTTGACCGGAGAATGCTGGATGAAAGTAAAGTAACCATTGAATCGGAAAACGCATTGAAGAGCTTTGGTGAGAAAGGTGAGAAACTGCCAGCCGGAGCCTTAAGATATAAAGAATGATTTTGTCGTTTATTTATTAGGTTAAGAGTTAGTGTAGAATCTCCCTCTTGCATAGCCTGTGAAGGTGAGCAGGGGGAGTTTTTTTAGGTATGGGGGATTAATACTTTTTGTCGGGTATATCAGGTCTTGTCATACGGACTGTTAAGTCTTTTTGTGCGGACTGTTACTATAGTCTTCGGCAGTGGACCGTACAGTCTGCTACAGTGGACTGTACGGTCTGCCGTAGTGAAACATACGGACTACTGTCGTAGTCTGTAAAAGGTAACCGTAAGAAATGCTTTAATGGTACTGAAAAAAAGACTTAATGGAGCTGAAGCGATGAATTAACTCTGCATTTATGTTATAATCATCTTTAGTTCCCCATCCTTGTGGCGCTTTCGGTTGTTTTCTTGTTTATAGTTGCGGATTCAAACCGGTTTCTACATCGGATTTCAGCCGGGTATAATGGAAAAAGCGGAGGTTATAATAAGATAATGCGTTTCTGTAATATGGCAGCAATCTGTTGTCTCAGTTGTGGGGCGCTGATGGGCTTGGCCATATAGCCGTCGAAGCCATTTTCCATAACCCGTTGTTCATCACTGGCATAGGCAAAAGCGGTAACGGCGATGATAGGCACATCCAAGGATAGCTTTCGTATTTCCCGGGTGCCTCATAGCCATCCATCACCGGCATATTGATATCCATCAGAATTATCTGAGGATTATGGAGCTTATACAAATTGACCGCCTCTTTTCCATCCCAAGCATGAACCAGGTTATATTCTCGTTTCAAGATAGATTGGAACAGCCGGTAATTACTCTCATTGTCTTCGGCGATCAGAATGGTCAGCTTGTCTTTCTGCACGGAGATGGGCTGATGTTTGTCTTCCTTTTTGTTATCCGCATCAGCGGGCTGGTAGGGAATGGTGAACCAGAAAGTGGATCCTTTTCCTTCTTCAGATTCTACGCCGATGCGTCCTCCCATGTGCTCTACAATCGTCTGGCAAATGGATAATCCCAGTCCTGTACCCTGTACAAAAGAGTTCAGTTTGACGAAACGTCCGAATATGGAGTTCACTTTGTCGGCTGGAATGCCGCAACCGGTATCTTTAACATAGAAATAAAGTTCTCTGCCGCATAGTTTGTAGCCGAAGGCGATGCTTCCTTGTGAGGTAAACTTGCTGGCGTTGTTCAGCAAATTATTCAAAACTTGCATCAGGCGGTTCTTTTCTGTCTTTATGGGGCAAGAGGGGAGTCCTTTGTGTGCAATCAGTTGAATGCCGCTGGTTTCCGTCCGGTAACGGACCACGCTTTCTATTTCGGAAAGGATATCATTCAGTTCCACGTTGGAATAACTGAAATCCAGTGTGCCGGCCTCTATTTTTGATAAGTCCAGTATGTCGCTGATTAATTGCAGCAGTAACGTATTGTTACTTTCAATGATATTGATATATTCCTGCTTTTCCTGTTCCTCTTCTGCAGTAGCAAGGATGTTTGAGAAACCGATGATAGCATTTAGCGGAGTGCGTATTTCGTGGCTCATATTGGCAAGGAAAGCGGACTTCAGCCGGTTGGATTCTTCGCGCGGTCCTTGGCTGAAAGCAGTTCGTTTTCCATTGTTTTCCGTTCGTTGATAATCAGTGAGGAACCGACTAAAGTCAGCGGCTTTCCGTTTTTGTCTCTTGTTTCTACGGCTGCTTGTGCTTCTACCCAGTCTATTTTCCAATGTTTTCCATCATTGGCCAGTACACGGTACTCTTCTTTCACTTTCTCTATTTTTCCGTCTGCCAGGTCGCGGTAGGCCTGTATCACGCGTGGACGGTCTTCTTTGATAATTTTGGCGAAATATTGTTTGTCCGATACGCTCAACTGATCTTCGCTGATGCTGCCCGGCATGGCTGCCATGGCAATGGGGCGGTTAAGGTCGCACAAGATGGTATGGTCTTTCAAGTTCCATTTCCAAGGTACAATGTTGGCTACTTCCAGTGCATGGAAAGTTTATGGTTCGTGGCGCTTAGCATTTGCTGTGCATTGTGCAACTCGGTGCTGTCCATGCAGAACACATCGACCATATCCGGTTCAGTGGAGCAATTCAGGACAACATCATAGAAGGTGTTGACGGTTTTAAAATAATATGGGAATGTGATCGATTTCTTTTCTTTCAAGGTGATACTCATGAAATGGGTGAATTCCGGTAAAGATTCGGGAAAGATTTCGGAGGCCCTTTTCCCTATTATATCGGATTTTTTAAAAAAACATCGTTCGAAATAACGGTTGACATCCTGATAAATGCTGTCTATAATATTTCCTTCTTTATCCCATATTACTTGTTCCTTCATGTAAAGAATCGGCATATTATCCACCAGGTTGATATATTGTGCGTTTGTTTCTATTTCATTTTGTTGGGCTCGTCTCAGGACTTTCAGCATCTGAATGCGTTTTTGTTGTGTTACAGCCATCAGTGCGAAGGCCATGAGCACAATCAGGATAAACCATTTGTATTTGTTCAGAAAGTGGACAGGCTTGTCATAGAAAATGGTGTCATCGGGGCATCGCTTGGGGTCGAGCCCTTTATTTATGAGTCTGGTATAGTTGAAGGTGGGGTGTGCTTCCTGAGGCTCATAGAAAGGAATGTCACTGGCTCTTTTTCCACCGAGGATTTCGTCAATTGTTTTCAATAATTGCTTGGTGAAGGCTTGTTCATTGTACATGTATCCTCCTACCATACCTCCGTCGTCCATACCTGCATAGCGGATGGTGAAAAGAGGGGCGGAGATGCTGGAAATGCTTCTGTAAGCGTTTATCAGAAAGCTGTCCGAGGTGAAGGATTCGGTGAACCAAGTGGATACCAGAATGCCTGTAGTCTTGTCTGCCTTACGTACAGCATTATATAACTGGTGCAGAGTATTGGTGCGTGAAGAGATGTATTTATATTCCAGTTGCGGATATTTTGTTTGGATCAATTCCCGCAGTCGTTGGTCATATTCGGGATTGGGATAAATCCCATCTCCCAAAAAGATGAGTCTTTTCATGCCGGGAATCATTTGCAGCATCAGTTCCACACTTTCTTCCAGATAGATAGGGGTATGCATGTAGGTGAAATTGTATTCTTGGGCCAGTTCGCTCATGTGTGTCTTTTCTTTGGGAGTGACTGTATCTCTCTGCCTGTAGAATATTTCAGGATACACATAGGGGTCTGCCCCGCAGACAATAGTAGGTACGGTACCCCATAAAGCTTGTATCTCTTCTCTGAAAATCAGACTCATGCTTCCTACAAATACCAATAGACGGGGAGGGGTGGAGCCATATCTTGAGGAAAGTGTTTCTGAAAACTTTTCTATTTTAGCAGAATCGCCTACCATGAATAAATTCAGATGTTCTATGTAGCGTCTATATTTTTGGTTCCGGCTAGTTTATGGACAATGGGGGTGGTAATGCTGTTGCTCCATGGAGAAGATTCGTTATAGCTGTTTAAAATCAGCACATATTCTTCGTTCCCGGTACGATCCTGTGCATTGGCAGCTTCACAGGTGAATGAGAAGATGGTACATATATAGGTATATATCAGCAGCCATTGAATATAGCCTATACGGATTCTCCTACGATTTTTATCCATTATTGTTTTCTACTCTTCTTTAAATATATCGCTCTGATGCTTGTGATGAAACAAATGTACTATTAAATCAGGGAGTGGACGAAGAAAAATAAATGTTTAACAAATATTAAAAGAAACGCACTGAAGTGGGGAACTTCCTGTATGTCCAGGTGTGAACATTTTAAACGGGAACTTTGGCCAACTTATATGGCAATGATTTAAAATGCCGGTGAAAGGCAGGAAAAGAGGGAGGATGAGAAATATCTTTTGCGTTATCTCTTTTATATCTGAAGAAATAACTTTATATTTATCCCCTCATCTTATTTTAAGGTAGTTATGGAATATCACTTAAGTACTAAATTGAATGGAAATATAGCAATGACTTCCTGTTTCCATGAAAACTCCTTTTTGCAACGTGACGGGAGTCTTTATAAATTTATATGGGTGCGGCATGGAACGCTGGATGTGGAAGTGGATCATGTGGTGATGCATCTGGAAAAAGAGGAAATGATTTCGCTCACTCCTTTGCATCATGTGCAGATAAGGGGAGTGGACGGTGAATACCTCACTTTTCTATTCAATAGTAACTTTTATTGTATTTACGGGCATGACAGCGAGGTGTCTTGTAACGGATTCCTGTTTAACGGTTCTTCCCGTGTCATGCGTTTGAAGCTTTCGCCTTCCCAGTCGGCCCGTCTTGACAGTATTGTCGATATTTTCAGAGGGGAGTGTGAAATACAAGACAACTTGCAGGAAGAAATGTTGCGTATTATTCTGAAACGTTTCATTATCACTTGTACCCGCATAGCCCGTGAAATGTTTGATGTAGACCCGGGGCGTGAGAACACGTTTGATGTGATTCGTCAGTTTTATGTGCTGGTTGACAGTCATTTTAAGGAGAAGAAGCAAGTGCAGGATTATGCTGATATGTTGTGTCGTTCTCCCAAGACCATTTCCAATCTCTTTTCCCTTTACAGGCTTTCTTCTCCTTTGCGTGTCATTCATGAACGCGTGGATGCGGAAGCCAAGCGCCTGTTGCTTTATACGGGCAAGAGTGCGAAGGAAATCAGTGAGATTCTGGGATTTGAGGATTTGGCTACATTTAGCCGGTTCTTTAAGAAAATGAACAAGGAGAGCCTTTCGGAATACCGGAAAAGAGAGAAACGGGAATAATTGCCAACCTATATGGGGGAATTGCCATTTACTGGAGAGGGAAAACTGCCGACCTTTGCACCAGGAAGTTAAATCTTTTAATAATGAAAGCAATGATGACAAAATTAAAATCTCTGTTTGTTGCGTTTTTAACAATAGCAGCATCTGCAAAACTGGGTATCAATCTTATCCGTGTGGCAATCCTTGTAATTTTTGTATGGATTGGCGGTCTGAAATTCTGGAATTATGAAGCCGAAGGAATTGTGCCTTTTGTGGCGAACAGTCCCTTTATGAGTTTCTTTTATACCAAGGACGCTCCTGAATATAAAGAATATAAGCTGAAAGAAGGCGAATTCGATGAAGCGAAGCACCAGTGGCATGAAGAGAACAATACTTATGGGTTTTCTCATGGATTGGGTATTTTGATTATGGGAATCGGTTTCTTGACGTTTTTAGGTATCTTCTCTCCGAAAATCGGTTTGGTAGGGGCCGGACTGGCTATTGTCATGACACTGGGCACTTTGTCTTTCCTTGTGACAACGCCTGAGGTGTGGGTCCCCGATTTGGGAAGTGGCGAACAGGGGTTCCCTCTGCTGACGGGCGCCGGCCGTCTGGTTATTAAAGATACTGCTATTTTGGCAGGAGCTGTTGTTGTTCTTTCGGATAGTGCGAGAAGGGTATTGAACCAGTTGAAAAAGTAAAGTTAGAAAGACCGGTCACGGACATGCCCTTTTATAGGGGTGTATATGGATGTATTCCAGCGGGAGGCAAGTATTTCCTGCAAGACATAACTATCTATGAGGCAAGTTGTATCCTGTGTCATCTTGCTGTCTGTCAGCTATTGATAATGAATGCAAATTTGGCAGATTCTGCGGTTAACCCCTGTTAAGTGCTTATCTATCTGTGTTAAAAGAGGAAAAAAAATCTCTGACAAACGGTACAACCGTACAATATTTGTCATTACATTAGCGTCAGAAATGTTAAACCAAACTTGAAATTAACAAATTAATAGATATTAAGTTATGAAACAAGCAACTAAAATGGTACTAGGCGCAGCAGCAATTGTAGCAGTCAGCGCAGGTGTAGCAGGAGTAACGACTTATTCTATGTTGAAACCCGAGCCAAACAAAAGCGTGGCCTTTAATGATGTGTTCCAACAAAATCCGAATACAAGACTTGCCGCGCTGGACGCCACCCAAATGCAACCGGTGGATTTGACTCAGGCAGCGGAAAATTCAGTGCATGCAGTAGTTCATATAAAGTCAACTCAAGAATCAAAAACTCAGACAGTTACCGTTCGTGATCCGTTCTATGATTTCTTTGGTGATATTTTTGGGAATGGCAGAGGCGGCGGTCAGCAGCGTCAGGTGCAGACTCCTGAAAGAGTGGGATTCGGTTCCGGAGTGATCATCTCGAAAGATGGATATATTGTAACGAATAACCATGTAATTGATAATGCTGATGTGATCAGTGTCAAACTGAATGACGGACGTGAATATAAAGGACGTGTAATCGGCACAGATCCCAGCACGGATTTAGCGTTGGTTAAAATTGAAGCGGATGAACTTCCCACTATTCCCGTAGGCGATTCGGAGGCTTTGAAAGTGGGCGAGTGGGTATTGGCTGTAGGTAATCCGTTTAATATGACATCTACAGTAACCGCCGGTATTGTGAGTGCCAAGGCACGTTCTTTGGGCGTATATAATCAAGGTGTGGAGTCATTCATCCAGACGGATGCAGCTATTAACCAAGGTAACAGTGGTGGGGCATTGGTCAATGCAAAAGGAGAGTTGGTAGGTATCAACTCGGTGCTTTATTCACCGACAGGAGCTTATTCCGGATACGGTTTTGCCATCCCTACCAGTATTATGAAAAAGGTAATAGCCGATTTGAAAGAATACGGAACCGTTCAGCGTGCGGTATTGGGTATCAAGGGTACTCCGATTAATGATGACCAGCAGATGATGCCGGAAGAAATCAAGAAGAAAGTGAAGGAACTGGGTGCTACCGATGGTGTGCTGATAGCTGAGGTGATTGATGGAGGTTCTGCGGCCGGTAACTTGGAAGTGGACGATGTCATTATCGGTATTGACGGAAAACGTGTGAAGAACTTTGCAGAGTTGCAGGAAGGGTTGGCTAAACACCGTCCGGGTGACAAAGTAACCGTCAAGGTGTTGCGTGACAAGAAAGAAAAGGATATCGAGATGACTTTGAAAAATGCACAGGGAACAACGAAAGTGGTGAAGAGTGCGGGCATGGATATCTTGGGCGCAGCGTTCCGTGAAGTTCCTCAGGAATTGAAGAGACAATTGAACTTGGGATATGGTGTGGAAGTCACAGGTGTGACAGACGGTAAAATGAAAGCTGCCGGTATCCGTAAAGGCTTCATCATCCTGAAGGCAAATGGACAACCTGTCAAATCAGTAAATGATTTGGAAGATGTGCTGAAAGCTGCTACCCAGTCACCGGATCAGGTATTGTTCTTGAGCGGTATGTTCCCGTCAGGTAAACGTGCGAACTATGCAGTAGATTTGATACAGGAATAAGGATATTTTTAAGGTAGAAAGTTTCAATAGGTAAAGTTTAGAGGATGCACGGTAAGGGACACTTCCGTGCATCCTGATTTTATAATCAAACAGGATTGATATGCTGGAAAGAAGCATTGTAAACGGAATTTCGGGGATGATGGGAACACAAGTTTGATTTTTAGTATGTTTTTATCCGATAGTAGAGTCGTGTAACTATTAATTTGCGTCATAGGTGTTTGCGTTCCCGTCCGGCCGGAAAACGGAGGACATAAATCAATTCTGTTTCACGATAAGATAAGAGCTGTTGACAGGTCTATCCTTACGCTATATCATGGAATAATCTCTATTAAGTAAGCTGATAAGATCAATAAAGAGAAAGATATAACCCTATTTTCGCAAAATATTTAGGAAAAGAAGGACAAAGATAGTCTTTTTTGATTTATTAGCTAATATTTTCAAACAAAATGGATGTATTCCATTTAATGTTGTAAATTTGCATCCCAAATTTGTTTTATAGAGAATGAGACAATTAAAGATTACCAAAAGTATCACTAACCGAGAGAGCGCATCTCTGGATAAGTATTTACAGGAAATAGGCCGTGAAGACCTGATTACTGTAGAGGAAGAGGTAGAGCTCGCTCAGCGTATCCGTAAAGGCGACCGGGTAGCATTGGAAAAACTGACACGTGCCAACTTGCGTTTCGTCGTGTCTGTAGCCAAGCAGTATCAAAATCAGGGGTTAAGTCTTCCTGACTTGATTAATGAAGGCAACCTGGGATTGATTAAAGCAGCTGAAAGTTCGATGAGACCCGAGGCTTCAAGTTTATCAGTTACGCCGTATGGTGGATTCGTCAGTCTATTCTCCAGGCATTGGCAGAACAGTCACGTATTGTCCGTTTGCCGTTGAATCAGGTAGGCTCGTTGAACAAGATCAGCAAAGCCTTCTCTAAATTCGAACAGGAAAACGAGCGTCGTCCTTCTCCGGAAGAACTGGCCGATGAACTGGAAATACCTGTAGACAAAATCTCGGACACGTTGAAGGTTTCAGGACGCCACATTTCTGTAGACGCTCCTTTTGTGGAAGGAGAAGACAACAGTTTGTTGGATGTGCTTGTGAACGACGACTCGCCTATGGCAGACCGTTCCTTGGTTAATGAGTCACTTGCGAGGGAAATTGATAGAGCACTCTCTACGCTGACCGAAAGGGAGAAGGATATTATCCAGATGTTTTTCGGTATTAATACGCAGGAAATGACGTTGGAAGAAATCGGCGATAAATTCGGCCTCACTCGTGAGCGCGTACGCCAGATTAAAGAGAAAGCCATTAGAAGATTGAGACAAAATTCGCGTAGCAAGCTGCTTAAGTCTTATTTAGGGTAAGAAAGATTCGGTTTCCGAAAAGAAAACAAAGCACAAGATGGAAGGTTACTCCCGTCTTGTGCTTTTGTTCATAATATACCAATAATGCCCATTGGCTGCGCTATGTGCCACATGGTAATGGGCACATCAGCAAATTATTATAGTTAATTAATCTATTACTTTTTCGTATTTGTCCGTAAATAACTATTTTTGTCCTCTAATAAAATTATAAAATTAGAATTATGAAATCCATAAAGATTCTGTGCTCTTTATTATTGGTACTGATGGTATGCTCGGCATTCTCATTGAAAGGAAGTAAAGGTAAATCCGTTTATATAGTAGGTGTATCCGCATCGTTTACAGATTCATTGGTTTATTTCACGGAAATCCAATTGCTGGACAGTGTAAGGCTGGATAAGAATAAGATGTTGCCGGAACGCTCACAATACAGTTATCAGCTGAAAAATTATTTGGAAAACGAGGAAGGGCTGACGAACCGCACTTGCTTTGTTTATTTCTCGAACAGCAGAAAGAAACTGCAGAAGACCATCAATAAGATGAAGATCAAGTATCAAAAAGGAAAGACCTTGCTGATTCGCGAAGTGAACCCCAATGCATTCAAGTTCAAGAAACCGGAAGAGTGATCCTTTTCTTATGAAAAAGATTCTATTTATATTTTTAACAGCCTGCTTTTTCTTCTCTTGCGAGAAGGAAACAATCGTGATTCCTCAGCAACATGCCGGAAGAACGGTCCTGGCTTTCTTTTGGGCGGATAACAGCTTGAATTCCAATTTGCGTAATAATATTCGGACGATGATGCAGGGGCTTCAGGCTATGAAGGATTCGGCTGCTTTGTTGGTATATTGGGATGGTGAGGCTTCGGATATCAGTTGGCCGGAGCTTGTATCGTTGAATATGTGACTAATGGTCAAGGGGGGATCAACAGTATGTCCAAAGAAGCGGTCAATGCGATGATCGCGGATCAGGACATGTCGGTTCACGATTGATAAGTATTGGCAATATCAGAAAAAATATCCCCCTCAGACATCGACGGAGAAAACCGTCATGCAGACAGTGATAGGTGATATGATGAGTGTTTATCCGTCGGAAGTTATGGAATAATCTTTGGTTCTCACGGTTCAGGATGGTTGCCCACTATTACCGGCACCCGTTCTATAGGTCAAGATGGCGGCCGGTATTCCAGTGACACAGCGTTGATACCGGAATTGGCGGAAGTGCTGCGTACGGTAAATCCTCAAAAGTTTGATTTTGTCTTGTTTGATGCGTGTATGATGGGGTGTGCCGAAGTGTATTATGAGCTGAAGGATGCTGCCAAATATTGCATCGCTTCTGTACTTGATATACCGGCAGCCGGATTTCCTTATGCAAGTGTGATGCCTTATTTGTATGAAAATGCGATCAAGGAGTATTTGAAGCCAATCTGTAAAGATTATATAGATTATTATAACTATAATGGTTGGGGAACCATTTCGGCAGTGGATTGCAATCAGATGGAAGGTTTGGCGGAAGCGGTCAGAAGTGTGATTTTGTCCAATCAGGATAGCCTGAAGAACGTGGATATAGCTGATTTGCAGCAATATGGCAAAGGCAGCAGCAACTTCAAAGGATATGCCTATGATATGTTACAGTTTATTGAAAAATTGTGTGGAGGAATGGCTCCAGACGATTTTACGCAACAATTAAAGAAGACGGTCATTTATACAGATTATACTCATGATCCCACCTCATCCTTGTACAGAATAGATGGGGATAACTACAGTGGAATGGGTATGTATATCCCTAATTCATTCACCACTCCCAAATATTTGCTTTGGAACAATTATTTCAAGTCTTCCATAGCGTGGTATCATGCATCCGGATGGGCTGAAACGGAATCTATTTGGGGGAATTGAAGGAGAATGCAGCCAGTTGCTTTTTACTTGATCCCGAATAATAGATATAGCGGATGGAAGTACCGAATTTCCGGTATTCTTCCATTTCCACCGAGTTGTCTACTGCATTCTGCAGGGCTTGTTTAAAGGCGGCATAATGGGTGTTCATATAAGTGGCGTTGTCCAGTTCTCCTGTAACACTGTAGAAATAGCTCACACTATTATCTTTCTCATTATAACGGGTGCTGTCCAGTGTAATCGTTTCGTTCATACGTGTGGGGCAGGACCGGTTGGTCTTTTCGGCTGTCTGTTTGAATTTACGGACTTGTGAACGGTGGTTATTATTACATCCTGCCAAAGTAAGGATGCCTAGGGCCGCTATTATAACTGTTTCTCTTTTCATTATAAATCGGTATTTTGAAGCGAAAGTAAACTATAAGTTTGAACAAAGCAAATGGATTTTTGTTTTTTATTAGTAAGTTTGTGCAAACAAAAAAAGTAAAACATGTCTCGCATTATAGATGAATTAAAACGTACGGACCACAAGCGTTATCTGGGTGGTCTTGATTTCTTTAAATATATTGGTCCCGGATTACTGGTTACTGTAGGTTTTATTGATCCGGGAAACTGGGCCTCGAATTTTGCAGCCGGTTCCGAATTTGGTTACGCGTTGTTGTGGGTGGTGACCCTGTCTACCATTATGTTGATTGTGTTGCAGCACAATGTGGCCCACCTGGGCATTGTGACGGGATTGTGCCTGAGTGAAGCAGCCACGCAGTATTGTCCCAAGTGGATATCCCGTCCCATTTTGGGCAGCGCGGTACTGGCCTCCATATCCACTTCGCTGGCGGAGATATTGGGAGGAGCCATTGCCTTGCAGATGCTTTTAGGAATTCCCATAGCCTGGGGATCTGTTCTTACTACGATGTTTGTCGTCATTATGCTTTTTTCCAATTCATATAAAAAGATAGAAAGAGCCATCATTGCTTTTGTATCCGTAATCGGCCTTTCGTTTCTGTATGAGTTGTTTTTGGTAGATATTGACTGGCCTGTGGCGGTCCGTTCCTGGGTGGTTCCCGACATACCCCAAGGCAGTATGCTGATTATCATGAGTGTGCTTGGGGCAGTGGTTATGCCGCATAATCTTTTCTTGCATTCAGAGGTGATACAGAGCCACGAGTACAACAAGCAGGACGAGAGTTCCATTCGTAAAGTATTGAAATATGAGTTCTATGATACTTTGTTCTCCATGATTGTGGGATGGGCTATCAATAGTGCCATGATCTTACTGGCAGCCGCTACTTTCTTCCGTACCCGGACTCCGGTGGAAGAGTTGCAGCAGGCGAAGTCGTTGCTTGACCCATTGCTGGGCAGCCATGCCGGAATCATTTTTGCCCTGGCATTGCTGATGGCGGGGATTTCCTCCACCATAACCAGTGGCATGGCGGCAGGTTCTATCTTTGCGGGTATTTTCGGTGAGTCTTATCATATCAAGGATATTCACTCCAAGGTAGGTATTTTGATTTCTTTGGGGATAGCATTGGTTCTTATTTTCTTTATTGAGAATCCCTTTTACGGACTTATCATCTCTCAGATGATTCTGAGTATCCAGCTACCTTTCACGGTGTTCCTGCAAGTAGGACTGACCTCTTCCAAACGGGTGATGGGCAAATATGCCAACTCCCGGTGGAGTTCATTCGTGCTTTATACCATTGCGGTGATTGTCTCCGCATTGAATATCATGCTGTTGCTCAGTTGAATAATGTGCGAATTTGCCCATGTGCCAATTGCCATGCGGGACCATAGCGCAGCACGTGGGCACATGGGCAAATTTTTTATTTCGTTTTGCTTTCCGAGATAATCAGCAGTTTGTCACCGGCATGCAGTTGCAGAGAGCCATTGGGGATCATGAATTCGTTCCCCCTTTTTACCAGCATCACCAGCATACCTTTAGGCAGATTCATATCCATCAGCCTGTCTCCCTTTGCCAGCATTTCCTCCGTCAGTACGATATCGCGGAGGTCTGTATTGATTTCCTCCGGTATCTCTACTCCGAAATCATTTCCTGTTTTTTCCAGTGGTGTATCCAGATGGAGTAATTTGGCCATCCATGAAATGGTCGTTCCCTGAACCACTAAAGACAATATGGTAATGAAAAATACGATATTGAAAATCTGGGTAGATCCCGGCACATCAGCCACTACCGGATAAGTGGCGAATATGATAGGTACTGCTCCGCGTAATCCCACCCAGGAAATAAACAGCCGTGAGCTGATGTTCATCTTTTTAAAGGGAAGGAGGCAGAGCAGGACACTGAGCGGGCGGGCGAGTACAATCATGAAAATGCCGATCAAGGTTGCCGGTATGGCGATGGACAACATTTCATGGGGATTCACCAGCAATCCCAGGCTCAGGAACATGATAATTTGGAAGAGCCAGGTCATGCCGTTCATAAAAGTAGCGATCTCCTTACGGTTTACAATGCGTGCGTTACCCACCATCATTCCTGCTATATAGACAGCCAGATAGCCGTTTCCTTTACACAGGTCGGTCATGGTGAATGTGAAGAAAATAAAGCTCAGCAGCAAGATAGGATAGAGCGACTGGTTCTTCAAGTCAATCTTGTTGATGATTACTACCGCCAGTTT
>ENA-OQER01000033-OQER01000033.1-human-gut-metagenome-genome-assembly--contig:-NODE-33-length-63271-cov-4.151257_pt1 | contig 63271 bp, 71 predicted proteins | sample MGYA00242797_ERZ504639 | MGnify/ENA primary metagenome ERZ504639 (study PRJEB26092, sample SAMD00036306) | human gut metagenome | host: Homo sapiens | study: EMG produced TPA metagenomics assembly of... | reverse complement strand
ATCAGGCTTTATTAGAGTTTAGCCCGGCGGTAGAGGTGTCGCTTTGGCCAGGAATGAAATTTACCGGACAGATTGTATTTCCTGTATACAATGATGGATATGGAGAAACAGCCGGAAAAATTCATCCAGGATATTTGACATTAGCACAAAAATTTAGATTACCATATAATATACAAAGTACAGTAACTATTGGTATGTTTGATTATAATACATATGGTGCAGATTTAAATTTGTTTTATCCGTTTAAAGACGAACGTTTTTCTTTGGAAGGAAGAATTGGCTATGTTGGATTCGGATATTGGCATGGTTTTAAATTTCGCTATAATGATAAATACACTACTTATTGGTCTGTAGGGGGAAACTTTTATTGGCCAAGGTATAATACACAGTTTAAATTGAGAGCTGAACAATATTTATTAAAAGAAAAAGGGGTAAGATTTGAAATGATCAGACACTTCCGCTATGCCAGTATAGGTTTCTACGCTGTAAAAGCAGAACATGCTAATAGTAATGGAGGGTTTAAATTCATCGTCGCATTACCACCTTATAAATATAAAAGACATAAATATATACCAAGGGTTTCTACCTCATTGGGTACGGGTATAACATATAATGCAGGAAATGAAAAATATTATTATAAAATGCCATATAGTAATGCAAGTGACAATATAATGCAACAAAATAGTTTTAATCCATATTTTATTAAATCAGAATTATTAAATTTTTAATTTTATTGAGATGAAAAAGAAAAGTTTTTTGAGCGGTATTGGTGCTAAATTAGCATTAGCTGCAGTAGCTTTAACAACAGTAGTGTTTACAAGCTGCGAAAAAGAAGAATTTAATGTAGAACCGGTAGAACTATCACCTGCTAGTGCGACGATTGTTGCCACCGTATATGATTTGACAACGGGTGAAGTTCTTGCTCCCCAAGCAATTGTTGAAACAATCACTGCAGGTACAGATGGAACAATTGCAGCTACTACAAAAGAAATTAGTTGCCCCTCTTTCAGCAATGCAGAATATCTGCCAGTAGAAGCCATTACTGTGGCAATTCCTAAACTAGCAAAAGGACAGTTTGCTCTTATTCCGGTAAATTTCTATGCTCAGAAAATAGTTTTTGCTGCTAAAAATGTAACAGTAAGCGAAGACCCAACTACAATTGAAACAACTGAAGTTAAGAATACTCCTGTTACTTACGGACCTTATGATGTAGACAAAAATATAGATATTGAATATGCAGCTAAAGTAGGTTCAGAAGTTGTTAATATTAATGCTATTAACAGTTACATTGAAACTCTTGTTAACTCAAGAGCAATGAGTAACGAAAATGTTATCAAGGTTTTAAAAGCAGTAGTCGGTACTTACAATACAGGTATTAAAACTGAAATGCAGAAAGAAACAAGAACTATCAAAGCTCAAACTACTGTAACATTCAGCCCTGTAACAACAATTATTGAATCAGTCGTTACTGTAACTGCAACAGTTGATGGAGTAGAATATACTATTCCTAATGTACAGCTTAGAAAAGCTGGTGCAACAGTTGTTTCTGAATCTTCAGAATCACACGCAGGTCACGATCACGGTCATGGAGATAACAGCAACTCAGGTGGTGGTGCAGGTGGAAGATAATAATTAATCATCTATCGGTTATTTGTTCAGTTATTCACCAAAAAATATAATAAAAATGAAATATAAATTCTTAACACTGTCACTTTTGTTGGCAGGAGCTTGTGCAACTACGGTTATGGCACAAGATACTAATTATTATACTCCGAAATGGAGCGATAACATCTTCGTCAGTGTAGGTGGAGGTATCCACGCTATTGAAAACGATGGTTTCAATAAGCTGGCTCCTCACTTCAGCATCTCTTTGGGTAAGTTAATTACTCCCACATGGGGGATACGTGGTCAGGTAAATGGTATCACACAACACTTGTGTTTGGATAACAGTTACTACGAACACAACAAGAACTACGTAGGAGCTAACATTGACGCTATGGTAAACTTGTCAACTCTGTTTGCAGGTGCTAATCCTAGCCGTTTTTTTGAAGTATATGGTTTTGCTGGTCCTATGCTTTCCGTAGCTAAGTCACAGAACGTAACAATCAAGAATGATGGAACAATGGTTCCCGAAGGTGAAAGCAAAGCAAGAGCACGTATTGGTGCATCCGCCGGTGTAGGCTTGAAGTTCAACATTAACAAATATTGGGCTATCGATGTTGAAGCTCGCGGCGCCATCGCTCCTTCTATCTTTGGTAATATCAGTAGCCACCGTAAAGCTGAAGGAACAGGTATGTTGACAGCTGGTGTCAGCTACATCTTTGGTGGCAAGAAGTTTGCTAAAGTTGAAGACCGTGTAGTAGAAAAAGAAGTGATCAAGGAAGTGATCCGCGAAGTTCCGAAAGAAGTAGTTAAGGAAGTGATTAAAGAAGTTCCTAGCGCTGCAGAAGTTGCTATCTTCTTCAAAATCGGTAAAGCAAAGATCAGTCCGGAAGGTATGGTTAATGTACAGTTAATGGCTAAAGCAATCAAAGCTAATCCTAACGCTAAGTACAAAATTGCAGGTTTCGCTGATAAAGCTACAGGATCTGCTTCATTCAACCAGACTTTGTCTGAAAAACGTGCTCAGGCTGTTTACGATGCATTGGTTGCAGAAGGCGTAAAAGAAAGCCAGCTTGAAAAAGTTGCTATGGGTGGAACAGATAACATGTTTGGTAAGAACTATTTGAACCGCGTAGTTATCTTGGAAGTAAAATAATCATTGATACCTGATAAAACTCTGATAGATTAAAGAAGGGAGTATCGTAACAAACGATGCTCCCTCTTTTTCTTCAACTGCTTTTTTGATCACATAAGCAGCAACAGCAAATAAATCATATAACAAGAATCTACAGATCTTGGCTATACAATTCTGGAAACTTGAGGTAGTATTTACCGAATCTTGTAACAAGATATCGGGCTATACAAGCAAAAAAACTGATACATAAAAACAACAGGACGTATTTAGAAAAGAACAAGAGCTTTTTTTAAAATACATCCTGTTGTTTTTTAAAAAAAGCTCAAGACGATTTTTAAAAATATTCTATCGTATAGTGACACAGACTAATATATAAGCAACATTATACAAACAAAAGCATTTACTATCCTCAATAGACCAGCTTCACATTGTCAACCCAAAGTGTATTTCCAGGAGAACCGATAAAAGCCCCCCCATGACTGGACGAAAATTGCAGTATCATGTGCGTAGGATTTTCATTGGCCTCCGCCCATCCTATTTCTTTAATCAAGACACTTTCTCCCTTACTATTTCTAGTATAATCCCTCTCTCTCAACCCCATTGTTTCATGATTATAAGACGATGCTTGGTTATATCACCATACAGCACTTCATAAGTAGCACCATTTACCCAACCATCCGAATCCTTATCATATTTCATCACCATAGTTCCTACCCTCTTCGCCGTAATATTTCCTTCAGCGTCCTCCATACGTTGCAAAAAGAAAACAGTTATCGCACAATCCTGCCCTGCCACCTGACCTTTCTTGCTGAAACCTGTCAACCGGATACGATCTTTCTCACCAGACATCTTTACCTTATAATCATAACGGACAGCTTTGGGACGTTGAGTAAAAGGAACTCCCCAGTTCATGTTCTTCTCAGCATTCTTAGTTCCTGTTATAGGCTCCAGCATATCACCTAAATAAATGGATCCGGCTGCCAATACAGTAATATTCACCATCCCCAATACTTTGACGCTCTCTATATGCGTTTCCAGGCGAGCACAATATCCATTGTCCCGTTTGTCTCTATAAACAGAATTATTTGTTTTAACAATGCCCACTACCTTAGCCATCACATTAGAGGTTCCCCAAGGAGACCCTCCCATATTTTTATAAGGTTTGTTACCATCTATTTCCTTTGTAGGACCTATCTCATAAAGAAGTTTGGTATTGCCGCCTATAACACCGGACTCATGAACCTTACGGATTATCCACTGATCCATATCTCCGTATTTTATAGGCACCACCTTTTCCTGGGCAAAGCATACAGCGGTGCTATAGCCAAAAGAGCAATGACCGATAATCTGCCATAATATTTCATACCCTTAGTTTTTATTGTTGTTTAGAACCGACAAAGCTATAAAAAAAAAGCGGCAACTTCACAGTTGCCACTTTTTAATAAAGAAAAATAGACTATATTTTCTTCTTAATTTACCAAAAAGAAGTCATTAATATACTCTATATAGTAACCATGCCTTCTGGAAATCGTCACGGTTAGGATATTTTGCCTTAAACTCCTCCTTTGCCTGAGTAGCCTGCGCACGGTCATCATATGAAGATGCTATAACGCGATACATATTTCTTTCAGCATTATAAACCACTTTGGCATTATAACCTTGACCATCCAAATATTGTTTCAAACCTTCTGCATTCGCTTTCACACCAAAGCTACCACATACTACGCTATATGCTTTTAAGCCGTCACCTGAAACCAATTCTACTTTCTCTTCGCGAACCGGACCGGCAACAGGAGCAGTTGTCACAGGGGCAGATACTACCGGAGCAGCTTCAACCGGAGTTGCTTCTACCTGATCAGCAGGAGCTTCAGCCAATTCCTGTTGTTTTGCTTTTTCATAAGCCTTCTTGTAAGCACTTTCGCTAGATTTACATGAGGAAAATGCCAAGGCTACGCACAATCCCATACCCAACACAACTAATTTTTTCATGATTACTCAATCTTTTATAAATTAATACTCTAGTTTAATTCCATTATATTGGTGCAAAAGTAGCAATATATCAACAGCTTTCACATCAAGAATGGAGTTAAATTTAGTTAATCAGAGAAGAATCTCCAATTTCTATTCAAAAATAGACAAAATAAACAACAACATTCAGTTTTATTTGTTAGATTTGTAAGTACAAAAACAAAAAACTATGAAGGATTAAGTATTTTAGCTGCATTCTTAGGCGGAGCGTAGTTGGTGCAGCAGCAGGTATTTTATTTGCTCCTGAAAGCGGAGAAGACACTCGTAGCAAAATTGCTGATGCTTTACGTAAAAGAGGTATCAAATTAAGTCGCACAGATATGGAAAATCTGGTCGATGAAATTGCAGCCGAGGTAAAAGAATAAGCAACGCCCACAAAAGTGTATTGTCATTCCGGATCCAAGTCCGGAATGACAATAATTTTAAATCAAAACTCCACGCATGTTTGCAAACGATAAAAATATAGATAATCTGCAACAACTTCTGGCAGAGCTTAAAAAGTACGCAGAGTTACAAAAGGATTATGTAAAATTACATTTAGTAGAAAAACTTACTATACTGATATCAACCTCATCCTTGTCTTTATATTATTGATATTAGGTATTATCGCACTTTTCTACTTGTCATTTACATTGGCCTATGTACTCGAACCTCATGTAGGCGGGCTTATGGCTAGCTATGGAATCATTACCGGATGCATTATTCTGCTGATTCTGTTAATCGTTTTATTCCGCAAACGGCTGATTGTCCAGCCTATGGTAAATTTCCTTGCCAACCTGCTTTTAAATGACAACTGATTATGAAAGAGAATACTCCTAATAAAACGCCCATCATCACTTTGGAAGTGATAGCACAACGAAAAGCTGAGAAGTTGGAAGAAGTACAGCAAGCTAAAAAAGAAATGGTACAAACCATACATGAACTTTTTGCGCCTGTAGAACAAAAAGGAGGCGTAGAAGGCATTATGCAACATATCAATACAGGAATCGCCGTTTATGACGGAGTACGGACCGGTATCAAGATCATGCAAAGAATCAGAGGATATTTCCTGAAAAAGAAGAAATAACTTAGTATTAACCACAACATTTTATCCACATGAAAAGACAGCTACTAGGTGTGGCAGCAATTTTGTTGTCAATTTCCACGTATGCACAGGACAATCCATTATGGATGCGTTATTGTGCCATTTCTCCGGATGGAACCACCATCGCATTCACCTATAAAGGTGACATCTACACAGTACCCTCTACAGGAGGCAGGGCCAGTCAGATTACAACCAACCCTGCCCACGACACCAAACCTATCTGGAGTCCTGACGGAAAAAAAATTGCTTTCGCATCAGACCGCATGGGAAGTATGGATATTTTTGAGGTAAACAAGGAAGGGGGTATCCCCAAAAGATTAACCACCCATTCGGGTAATGAAACACCGGTGGCTTATAAAGACGCCGGACACATTCTGTTTCTAGCCAATATAATGCCAACTGTAGAAGACGCACAATTCCCCTCCGGACAATTCCAACAAGTATATGAAGTTAATACCGAAGGAGGACGCCCTGCCCTCTTCTCTTCCATGCCGATGGAAGATATCAGTATCAATCACACAGGTAATACTTTGCTCTACCATGACAAAAAAGGATATGAAGATCCTTGGCGTAAACATCACACTTCATCCATTACCCGCGATATTTGGCTGTGTTCTCTGAATGGAAACCGTACCTTTCGCAAACAAACTACTTTCAATGGTGAGGACCGCACTCCCGTTTGGGCTTCAGATGATAATCATTCTATTATTTAAGTGAGGAAAAAGGCTCATTTAATATTTTCAAACGTGATATTGACGGTAATACATCCAAACAAATCACCAACCATACCAAACATCCGGTACGCTTCCTGAGTGCCGCCTCCAATGGAACATTATGCTATGGATATGATGGCGAAATCTACACGGTAAAAGAAGGTGCCATTCCGCAAAAAGTTCAGATTTCCATTGTCACCGACAAGAACGACAAAGATCTCATCCGCCAGATTAAGCGTAGCGGAGCAACAGAAATATCCCTTTCACCCGATGCAAAAGAAATTGCTTTTGTACTACGCGGAGATGTATATGTCACATCAACAGAATACAGCACCACCAAACAAATCACCAATACTCCGCAACAGGAACGCGATATTCACTTTTCTCCGGACGGAAGAAGTATTGTTTACGCTTCCGAAAGAAACGGATTATGGCAGATTTATCAAACCAGTCTAGCTAAAAAGGAAGAAAAACAGTTCGCTTACGCAACCGATATCAAAGAGGAAAGACTGACCAATTCGGATATCACTTCATTCCAACCTCAATACAGTCCTGACGGCAAAGAAGTAGCCTTTCTTGAAAACCGTACTACCATCCGTGTTCTGAATCTGAAATCAAAAGCTGTACGAACCGTCATGGATGGCAACTATGAATATTCATACAGCGACGGTGACCAATGGTATCAATGGAGTCCGGACAGCAAATGGATTCTTACCAACTACATAGGTATTGGCGGATGGAATAACAAGGATGTTGCACTGGTCAACGCATCTGGCAACGGAGAAATTCATAATCTGACCGAAAGTGGATACAGTGACGGCAATGCCAAATGGGTATTGGATGGAAAAGCCATGATTGGGAAAGTGACCGCGCAGGATTCCGCAGCCACGGAAGCTGGGGCGCTGAAGCGGATATCTACATCATGTTCTTCGACTTGGACGCATACGACCGTTTCAGAATGAGCAAGGAAGAACTTGCTTTGCTGGAGGAATCAGAAAAGAAAGACAAAGAGAAGAGTGAAGAGAAAAAGAAGGCTGATAATAAAAAAGATAAAAAGAAAGACTCCGAGAAAGAAGATGACAAGAAGGAAGTAAAACCACTGGTTTTCGACCTTGAAAACAGCCGTGACCGTGTGATTCGTCTAACTGTAAATTCTTCACGATTGGGAGATGCTGTATTAACTCCGAAGGGTGACAAACTATATTATCAAGCAGCCTTCGAAAGCGGATATGATTTATGGGAACACGATCTTAAAGAAAACAAGACTAAAATCGTCATGAAAAAGTCGGTGGCGGAGCTGCTTCCTGATAAGAAAGGCGAGAATCTGTTCCTTTGCAGCAAGGTGGTATCAAGAAGTTACTGTCAGCAGTGGTGAAACCAAACCTGTAGAATTCGAAGCTTTCTTCGACTACCAACCCTATGGTGAACGCGAATATATTTTCGATCATGTATGGCAACAAGTAGAAGATAAATTCTACGTAAAAGATCTGCACGGAGTAGATTGGAAAGGCTATCACGAAGCATACGCACGCTTTCTTCCATACATCAATAACAATTATGATTTTCAGGAAATGCTAAGTGAAATGCTGGGTGAGTTAAACGGTTCACACACCGGAGCACGTTACTACTCAAACGGTCCTACACTATCCACAGCGACCCTAGGAGCATTCTATGACGAAACTTATGATGGTGACGGGCTAAAAATTAAAGAAATATTAGCAAAAGGTCCATTTGCCGTGAAAAAAACGGATGTTACTCCTGGTTGCATCATCGAGAAAATTGACGGTAAACCTATCGTAAAAGGACAAGACTACTTCCCGCTACTGGAAGCAAAGCCGGAAGAAAAGTGTTACTGGCCATATATAATCCGGCTACCGGCAAACGTTTGATATCACCATCAAAGCTATCAGCACGGGCGAACAAAGTAACTTGCTGTATAAACGTTGGGTAGAACGTTGCCGCAATATAGTCGATAAATTATCCGAAGGCCGCATAGGCTATGTACACGTAAAAGGTATGGACAGTCAAAGTTTCCGCGAAGTATATAGTGAAGTATTGGGACGCTGCCGCAACAAAGAAGCTATTATTGTAGACACACGCCACAATGGAGGCGGCTGGCTACATGATGACTTGGCCACTTTATTAAGCGGCAAGGAATATCAGCGTTTCGTTCCACGCGGACAATACATAGGCAGCGACCCATTCAATAAATGGCTCAAGCCATCCTGCGTATTGGTATGCGAGGACAATTACAGTAACGCACATGGCTTCCCATGGGTTTACAAGGAATTAAAGATAGGCAAACTGATTGGCGCACCGGTTCCGGGCACAATGACTGCCGTATGGTGGGAAAACCAAATCGATCCGAGCATTGTGTTCGGTATTCCTCAGGTGGGTTGCATGGATATGCGTGGACAATATGCAGAAAATCACCAACTTTCTCCAGACATTGAAGTTTATAATACTCCAGAAAAGGCATTGGCAGGTGAAGACCAGCAGTTGGAAGCAGCCGTACAAGAAATGCTGAAAACAATAGGGGAAAAGAAATAAAACAATCCCATCCTGATAAAAAAGAAAAAAGACAGATGCGAAAATATTTCGCATGCCTGTCTTTTTCTTGCTCTATTCACATCCGTCCAAGACAAAGATGGCTCATCCAACCTTTATAAAGCGATCATCCGATGAATATAAGACATACGCTTTATATCCGTCGGACGATATTATCAAAAGGAAACAATATGAAATAGTTCTTGATCAGAAGAAAGATTCTCAAGCCTCCTTCGCTCCTTTTTTCCAAAGACGAGTCATATCTTCCAAAGTCTTTCCTTTTGTTTCAGGAACCATCTTCCATACAAACAGAGCTGCAAGCACACAAATCACGCCATAAAGCCCATAGGCAAACACCGGACTGAATTCATACATGGCAGGAAAAGTGGAAGAGACCAGATAATTGAATATCCACTGGAAAGCTACAGCGATAGCCACTGCCTTGCCGCGGATAGTATTCGGAAATATCTCTGCAATCAACACCCAGCAGATAGGTCCCCATGACATCATAAAAAATGCAGCATAAACAATGATGGAAAGAACAGGAAGAATACCTCCCACCTGAAACTCATCACAAAATGCAACACAGAATGCACCTACAGCCATACCAATAGAACCAACAATCAACAAGGGTTTACGTCCCATCTTCTCTACGGTAAAGATAGCAACCAATGTAAAGAGAATATTAACTACCCCCATTACCACAGTCTGCATCATACCATCACCACCGCCACCGATTTTCTCAAAAATACGCGGTGCATAATAAAGCACAGCATTAATACCGATAGCTTGCTGAAATACAGAAAGCAAGATACCGACTACAATAACTGTCAACCCGTATGTAAGCAGTTTCTCTGTTTTCTCGGAAGTCACAGCCTTTATTTCAGACAAAATAGTTTTAGCCTTATCTGTTCCATTTACTTTTTCAAGTACAGAAAACGCTTTATCATCCTGATGGGTCATAGCCAAATAGCGCGGAGTTTCAGGAACCAAAAACAATAAAATGCCAAATAATGCAGCCGGAACCGCTTCTGAACCAAACATATATCTCCAACCATCGGAAACAAGCACTTCATCCGGCATACCATCTTTAATCATATAATTCACAAAATAGACTACCAACATGCCAAAAATAATAGCAAACTGATTACAAGAAACCAATTTACCACGAATTTCGGAAGGAGCAATTTCGGCAATGTACATCGGACAAACAGCAGAGGCAAGTCCTACACCGATCCCCCCGATGATACGATAAAAGTTAAAAGCAAGGATCAATGCAAACGAAGTATCTCCTTTAGAGAAAAATAAAAAATTCGGGATAATAAGAGCCTAAAGCAGACAGAAAGAACAATAAAGCAGCCAGACGCAACGAATTACGACGTCCTAACCCCGAAGCAAAATAACCGGAAAAAGCACTACCAATGACACAACCTATCAATGCACTGGAAGCAGTCACGCCATGCCAGAAAGCATCTAATCCCAAATGTTTTTGCAGAGCCTGCTCCGCTCCCGAAATAACAGCTGTATCATAACCGAAAAGTAAACCGCCGAGAATGGCTATAAACACCACTCCCATCAGATAGAAATTGTTTTTCTTGTTTTTCATAATAAAAGAATTATAATAGTTTTCGTAATAAATACAATAACAAAGCTGTGCGAAATTAATCATTAATACGTAATTCTATTATAATTCTCCAACCATTTTAAATCTTTTTCACATCAAGGATAAACAAGATTATTTCGTCTGAACTGTTCTATGTCTTCCTTTTTAATCCTATCTTATCCAATGACTTAGGAAGATTATGATCATTAAGATAATAACGCGGACGAATGAGATATTGTCTATTTGCTACCGATAGGCTATCTGCCTATAAGGTGTCTGTATCCCTGCCAAATTCAGCATGGTATGAAACACAGAAGCATTTCCTGCTACCGGTTTTTCACGGTTCTGCAATATAGCTTCATGTACTTCCACATTCTCTTCTCTATATGCTTTGGACAACCAAATTAAAAATGGTACATGCAGTTGATAATAAGACGGGACCGGGGATGCATGTAAAAATAATTTTCGATTATCATCAAAAATATCCTCTCCATGATCCGAAGTATAAAGCATAGCCGAAAAAGAGTTCATTTTCTGCAATAAAGTGATCAAAGAAGCCAGAAAACCATCTGTATAACGGATAGTGTTATCGTATGCATTCATCAAATACTCTTTATTCTCATATTTGGCGTCTGTCAGATTATCCGGTTTAAAGACAGACATGGATTCGGGATAACGTTCTTTATAATTAAAATGTGATCCATAGGCATGCAGCACGATAAATAATTTTTGATGACCTGCCTTTAGCTCCTCTTCTACTAGAAACAATAGTTCGTCATCCGAAATATTGGCTCCTTTCGGAGTGTCTTTCTTGATAAACTTCCAATCATCTGCCTCCATCCCCAAAAAATCAATAAAAGAATGGTTAGGAAGCTGGTTCGAAAAAAAGGCTGTATGAAATCCTGCCTCCTTGAAAGCGGTAATGATTCCTTTCTGTCTATAAAGACAGTCATAATCCTCAGCCGAAGCTGCCGAAAGCAACATAGGCACACTTTTATGAGTAGTATTAGACTGGGTAAGCACATCCGTGAAAGTTACCAACCCCTCCATTTTATCAAGTAATGGAGTGGTATTCCTTTCATAACCATAAAGTCCGAAATTACAGGCACGGGCCGTTTCCCCTATCACCAAGACATAAACTTCCCGGCTGTCTTTATCATGTGCGGCACTGGCATTAAAAGTAAAATCCCTTGAAGTTTCCGCATATCCGGCAGTTTCGCCCGCACGTTCTGCAGCCAATACTAAATTATAACATACATTAGCCGGATACATTTCAATCTTTACTTGATAATCACGTTGCGTCGCATAGCAGATAACAGTCAATAACACTCCTGCAACAATGCCTGCCAAGGCATACTTACGCTGAGAACGAATAAAAGAATATTCCAACTGATTACCTCGGGCCCATGAGAAACCTCCCAAGACCAAAGCAGGAATGTAAACAACAAAAACACCAATTACAGCCGGCAGTAAATTATCCAACAGTTCCATCACCTCCCCGGAATTAGTAGTTGTCAGATTCAGGAACATATCTACTGCAATGATAGAACGCCCGAACAGGTATAGCAATACCAATTGGAATGCCGCAAAGAAAACAAACGGAAATAAGATCCAAATAGTCTTTCCAGGTTTACGCCCCAATGTCATAATCAACCAATAAACCGATACCGGCAGAATGACATTACAAATACGTGCCAAAAGTGTCATTTGTTGTTCTGTAAAAAACAATGCCACATTGGGAATGGCCAAGACAACGATGAACAGAACGAACAATCGTTGTGGCTCACAACACCACTGAATAAATTCTTTAAAATGCTTCATTTATATTAAAAATAAAACCAGACTGTCCATTTTTTCCAAATCCATAGTCCAGACGAACATTTACATTCTTTTTAAACTCCCAACGATAACCTATTCCATAATTAGGCAACACTCTGTCCATGCGCAAAGCACTGAACTTATTGAATACAGTTCCGGCCCCTATCCAAACTACAACACCATTACGTTTCCATACATGCTGACGCAATTCCACCTGCCCCTCTATTTTATGCTTGTCACGATAGCGCCCTTCGTAATAACCACGCATGGAATACGAATTTCCCAACAGCGCCATCATAGCCCACGACGGATTACCGAAATTAAAAGTACCACGTAATTCTCCTGCCAACAATCCTCCTTCCCATACAGGATGATAATAACTGGTACGCAAATCCGTAGTACTGAATGCATAATCGTTTCCTAAAAACTTAGGACGGAAACATTGGGTAATATTCAAATAATATCCTTATGGGGATTAGTCAACACATCGCGCGAATCATATGCCAAAGAAAGGCCCACTCCATAATTAGCAGTAGTAAGGTTCATTCCCTCCAGTAATCCGGGGCGTTCCATATTCTTACCATGCACATAATCATAAGATGCCATAGGACCTATATATAAATTATCCGCTATCCGAAACAAAAAACTAGCTTTAATTTGTGCTTGCCAGCGATCTAAATCAGATTCATTGGCATCTACATTACCCATATCGTACCCTATTCCCCAAAACTTGGAAGGAAAGGAATAAAAATAAAGAGTATAATCCAGCCGGTATTTGTCCTGCGGAAAGATATGAGTTCCGCGTATCCCCAACATATAGAAGCCAACAGTGGAAACATCTCCAAATAAAGATACATTGGACGGGGGAAGAAGCATGTCACTTCTATCAGCACGATAAAGCCCCGCTGCCACCAGTCCAAGCCCCAGTTTGGTATCCGTACTGTAATGTGGTCCGCCAATAATACTAAAATCAAATTTCTTATGATTCTTATCTTTATTAGCATCATTAAAATAGTCCAGAAATCTTTTGAAAAAAAGTCCTTTTCTGTACTGTGCTGTCTTTGTGTTGCATTGTCGTATCTTCAGGCAAATAAAACAGACCGCCCTCTTGCGTGACTGCCAAAGCCGCATCTGCCATACATATAAAGATTACGATCAAAAATGATATTTTCTTCATTGTAACCTGTTATTTTTTCCACTGTTAAAACAAGCTTTACAGTAAACATAAACTGATAAAAACAAATAAAGCAGATTGGGATACAAAGATAGCCAAACCTGCTTTATTGTGACTTTTTTTATAATAAGAATCTGGTCTGAATTTACCTATTTCTGTCCTAAATACCTTATACCGGTCGCTTTTCTGTAATCAGCCAACGCAATCTTCTGCTCATAATAAGATTGGATAAGGTTTGTATATGCCTGTATCCATGTCAGCTGTGCAGAAAGCACATCCAAAATAGTCAACTTACCTTCAGTATAACTAAAAGTGTTCAAATCCAAATTCTCTTCTGCCAGTTTGCAGTTCTCCTCGGCAATACTTATCTGACGGGTATTCTCTGTCAGACTAGTCCACGCCTTCGCCACTTCTTTGCTTATTTGGTCTTGCTTATCTTGCAATGCATACTGCTTGCCCAATAAAATAGCCTTCTGTGCAGCCGTCGATTTAAAGCGGGCTCCCCAATGGAAAATCGGCAATTTAATAGAGGCATACACATTACTATTAAACATAGTTTCGCCCGAAATGTTCAACATCTGTGTTCCCCATGTCTCTTTAAAACCGATAGAAAGAGAAGGGTTGTACTTGGCGGCAGCCAGACTTACCTGTCTTTTCTGATAATCCACATCCAATTGGGAGATAGCATAATCGGGACGCACATTCAAGGCTGTTTCCGCTCCAACAAAGGCAGGCATAGGCAATATGGTAGAAATAGAATCCGTCAAATCCATTTCAGCCAGCGGTTCCAATCCCATCAGTACATTCATATTCTGCAAGGCGACCTGATAAGACTGATAGCTGCTGGAACGTTGCAATTCAGCCTCTTTCAAACGAGTCTGCATCTGAATGAGATCCGTCTTGCTGATATAGCCATCATCGTACTTATCTTGCAGCACTTTGGTCAACTGCTCAATAATCTGTACATACTGGCACATCGTTTCATACATTTCTTTTTGTGCGGCTGTTCCCCAATAACTGGCTTCAGCGGCATAGATAATATTATCCGTTGTCAAATCCACCGACTTATCCGCCATCTGAGTTTGTATTTGGGAAGCCTTATAATTGTGATAGATACTGCCACCGGCATAAATAGGTTGTGATACCCCTACTTCGGCACTGTATGAATCGTGCTCCATAGGAACAGCCATTCCGCCAAAATCCATCTCGTATTTGTTAATACGATACTGATAGCTTCCCGTTGCATCAACAGCCGGAAAGAAAGCGGTTTTTGCCGCTTTCATAGCCTTCTGCATAGCTGTACGTTGCGCCACACTCTGTTTTAAGGTTTGGCTATAATCCAGTACCTTTTGTTCAAAGGTAGAATAATCCACGACAGTCTGAGCCGAAAGTGTACCGGTCATACAAGCCATACTTATAATATAGATCATCTTAGTTTTCATTATCTGTCTGCTCTAATTTTAAAGAAAATACAATAAGTTACCGGAAGAACAAAAATGGTCAGTACCGTTGATACGAACAAACCACCCATAATGGTAGCCGCCATACCTGCAAACATGGCATCGCCCAACAATGGAAGCATACCCAGAATAGTAGTTCCGGAAGCCATGGTCACCGGAACGATACGTGTCTTGGTAGCCTCGACCACGGCAGGCACAGCACCCTTTCCATCCTTCAACTGAAGTCCGATTTCATCGACCAGCACAATGGCGTTCTTGATATTCATACCAATCAATCCCAACAGACCGAGGATGGCAAAGAAGTCCAATGACTTACCAAACAAAAGCAATCCCCATACCACACCAATAAACACCAGCGGCAACATAAGCATAATCAATACCGGCTTGCGGTAGTTGCTGGGGAAAAGAAACAGCAGAACCACATAAATCAACAGGAAGGTCAGCGGAATATTCTTCGCCAATGCAGCGTTACTCACATCCTGTGTTTCCTGCTCGCCGAAATATTTCATTTTATACCCTTCGCAACCGCATCTGCTCTTGTACGGCAGTGAGCACCTGTTTAAACGCAGCCATCGTATTGGCTCCACGTTTAGGTTCACATTGCATCATCATACAACGCTCGCGGTTAAAGCGGCGGACTACATTATAATCATAACCCAAAGCAAAATTATCGATCACCTGTTCCACCTTCACGGAATTTCCTTTCGTACTGAATACAGGCACACTTTTCACATCATTCAAGTTCATTTTTTCCACATCCTCATCTTTCAACAGAATAGGCAAGGAAACATCCCCCTCACGATATTCTCCCAAAGGCAAACCATTGGTAGCCGTACGGAATGAATTAGCAACCTGCTGACGGGTAATTCCCAAGCGTAAACCTTTCTGTTGAGAGAACATCGGTTTCCACACAGGCACCTTATCTCCCCAATTAGAACGGATATCCGTCACCATATCACACTGGCGGGCTATTTTCTTCGCCCTTTCAACCAATGCGGTCAATGTATCGGGATTCTCACCGATAAAACCGATCTCAATAGCAGCTTCAGGCACCGGAGACAAAGCAAAAAGTGCCGAACGGGTAATGATATTGGGAAAGTTCTGGGTCATGTGCTCATAAAACTGCTGTTCTACTTCGGCTGCATCTTCGGGGTCTTTAGTTTCCACCATCACATTAGCATAGTTAGACTTCGGTCCAAAAGAAGAACTTGCCAAATAGTAACGCAACGGAGTACCACCCAATGTCACCGAATATGATTTAACTTTCTCATGATTCTTCAAATAACCCTCCACCTTCATCACATCCTGATCTACCGCATGAATACTGAATCCCTCAGGGAATACCAGATCAGCACGAAAATAAGGCTTATTCATTTTCGGAAAAAAACTCTGAGGCATAACAGCCATAATAACCAAAGAAAGCACCAAAGTCACAAAGACGGTGGTCAATGTCACAAAACGGCGTTTAATCAGCAAGGTCAGAAACTTCTCGAATTTATGATAGAGTTTAGTATCATACGGATCTTTCATTGCACCGCCGGGAACAGCTTCTTTCAAAATAAAATTACCAAAAGTCGTAGTCTGGCACAAAGCCAGAATCCAACTCAATCCCAGTGACACAGCCAATACAACAAATAGCGGTTTCACAATCTCAGCCACGGATGCCGGTGCCAGATACAAAGGCAAGAAAGAGCAGATAGCAATAAAAGTAGCGCCCAGCAATGCCCACTGCGGCTTGATGGCCCCCTCTATCAATGACTGATAACGTGATTTTCCGCGCTTGATACCTATTTGCGCATTATCTGTCACCACAATGGCATTATCCACCAGCATACCCATGGCGATAATAAATGCCGCCAAAGAAGTACGGTTCAATCCTACTCCCCACATCAACATAATAAGCAAAGTACCACCTACTGAGAAAAGTAACGAACTACCTATCAGCATACCGGCACGCGATCCCATCACCACAAAGATAATCAGGATAACAATAACCAATGATTCTATCAAATTCAGGATAAAGCCATTATTCGCCTCATCGGCAATCTTATCCTCAGGATAAAGGGAGGCAAGTTCAATACCGATAGGCAACAATTGCTCTATTTCCGCCAACCTTTCGTCCACTGCTTTACCCACAGCTACCACATTATCCTTTGCTCCACTGGCCACACCTATACCAATAGCACGTTTACCATTGACCCGCATCAAGGTTGAAGGCGGATCATAGTATCCACGCTCCACTGTTGCAATATCCCCCAAACGGACTTCCCGTCCGTCCTTACTGATAATCAACTGATTTTCTATATCTTCCAGACTGGTATAAGTTCCTTCCGTACGCAAGCGCAACTGATAAATTTCTGTCGCTATATCTCCTGTATTCACCTGTATATTCTGCTTCTGCAAGATGCCCATAATTGAAGTGGGATCAATGCCCAGTGCCGAAAGTTTGGAGGTGGATATCTTGACATTGATCACTTCTGTCTGTTCCCCATACAACATCACTTTCTGCACTCCCTCAATCGGAGTCAACTGGGTACGGATACGCTGGGCCCAGTCACGCAAATCAGTATACGAGAATCCCTCATCAGCGGTCAAAGCATAATAAATGCCATACACATCACCAAAGTCATCATTCACTGTAATGGTAGACGCCCCACTGGGCAATTTGGGTTGTATATTCGCCACTTTACGACGTAATTCATCCCATTTCACAGGCATATAATCCGGATCAATCGTAGGCTGAAGTTCAATAGAAATCTTGGACAGTCCGAAATAAGATTCCGATTTAATCTGATATACATCTGTCATGGACTGAATTTCACGTTCAATCGGTTCCGTAATCAGTTTCTCCACTTCATGTGGGTTCGCTCCCGGATACTGGGTAACCAATACCGCAGTCTTTATCACAAAAGGCGCATCTTCTTTCTTAGGCAGCTTGAAGAAGGAGATTACTCCACCTATCAGCAAAATAGCCAAAAAGAAATAGATAACCTTCCGGTTCTCCAAAGAATATTTTGGAATATTCATGATATGCTTTCTCCTTTTTTATTCTGTTAATATTTTTACTTGCTGGCCATCCACAAGATAAGAGGCTCCGGCAGAAACGACCTGTTCACCCGCTTTCACATCTCCGGTAACAATCAAGTCATTACGTCCAACAATAGTACCCTTATCGTTGACTTTGCGTTGTTCCACTTTCTGTGTGGATGGATTATAAACAAATACTTTTTTACTATTCAATGTATTGTCAAACACTACAGCCGACAAAGGTACTGTAATCCCTTCCTTTACCACATCATTCTCAATATAGACAATAACACGACATGAGAACCCCACCGATACCTTGTATTTTTTCAAATCAAATTCCGGATCATCAATGTAAAGGAATACAGGAACTCCTGCCCCATCGGGAGAAGCCTCTACATACTCCTTTACTTTTGCTTGAAATAATTTTCCTTTATAGGCATCAAATTCTACGTAAATAGTAGAAGGAGAAGTTACATAAGAAATATTCGTTTCGGGGATAGTGAACTCCACTTGCAATTTAGCCGGATTAATCAAACACACTACTCCTTGTCCTGGTTGTACACGCTGATAGTTTTCAACGTATTTTTTTGGATGAAACCATCAAATGGAGCGCGTAGCTTTGTGTCATTCAATGTGTTTTGCGCATCTTCAAATGCCGATTTGGCATTGGTATACGAAGCCTGGGTCGTTTCAAATTCTTGCATGGAAATGGCGTTCTTAGCCAATAGTTTCTCCGCGCGTTGCATCTGTGATGCCGCCTTTTGAAATGAAGCCCTCTTAGCGTCATAATCCAATTTGTAATCTGTCGGATCAATTTCGGCCACTACCTGTCCTTTCTTTACCCGCTGTCCTTCGAGTACATTCATTGCTACCAGCGGACCGGACATTTTAAAGGCCAAGTCACTGAACTGATCAGGCGACACAACACCTGAATACGATTTTTCGATCCTGCTTAACGAGGTCACTTCCGCCAATTTCACGGGACGGGGACCGCGTTCTTGTGCAGGTTGCTGTCCGCAAGAACAGAACACTGCTGCAATCATTGCCATGATAGACAAATTTTTACCTTTCATACTGTTAATCTTCACTATTAGTTTCCGCTGCAAAGTTCTCATAATTATTAAAGGCGTACAAGTGCTAACAGTAAGATATATTAGTCTATTTTTAAGCATTTTCTTTGTTATCTGCTTTAACTGTCCTATATTTGTGGTGCATAATCAAAATCTTCTTTATTTTTATGAAGTATATAGATGACATTAACCTATTTAAATCAAATAAGGATTTCGTTGCAGAAATTGACATGACAGGATCATTAGGCCGTATTTACCACTACCCGCAACGAATGGAAGGATGCTTGTTCCTTCTGTGCCTGCGAGGTGAATGTGACATAACGATCCATCTGTCTGAACACAAGATACAAAAGAACGACATTGTCACTATTTTGCCAGAAACCTTTGTACATGTCCACCGGCAAAGTCCCGACTGCCGTCTGTACCTGATAGGGTTCAACAAAGAGTTGCTGAATGGAATAAACCTCTTCAATTCCACCATGAACTATCTTTCAGCCTGATTGACACGCCCATTATTCCTCTGCGTCCCGAAATAACCGAGTTGTTTCAAGACTATTTTATGTTGCTGATAAAAATGAAACGTATGGGAGCCAAGCCCAATAAAGACTTAATCAGCACCATGCTGCTCACTATATTGCATGGTGTAGGCAGCATTCATCAGAACACCAATGTAACCACACGTACTTTCAATCGTGGAGAAGAAATTGTAAAACGTCTGGTCCAATATATCATCAAACATTATACGAAAGAACGGAGTGTAGCTTTTTATGCCGATCTGCTTCATATATCCCCTCAGCACCTCAGCACTACTGTCAATAAGATTACGGGAAAAACTGTTACAGATATCATCGCCAAACTAGTGATAACAGATGCGGAAGCCAAACTAAAATCCACCGATCTTACTATTCAGGAGATAGCCTATTCACTTAATTTCCCAGATATCTCATTCTTTGGGAAATATTTTAAAAGATATACAGGAATGTCACCGAAACAGTATAGGGAAAACGGATAGTGAAAACAGACTCAGCCCACGTTAGTACGTGTAAGGTCATACGTCAGTACGTATAAGCCTACATATACTAACGTATAAGCTTATACATACTAACAATGTAAAAACACATGTCCAAAGTCTCTTACACCATAAAAGTTATAAGTTTTTCGGCTTATAAATAGCGTTCCACCAAGTCGCATCGTCCTGCAACCATTTGGCAAACCAGGCAAAGATTGTATTCTGCCACTGGATCCTCTTGCCATAGTCTACAATATGATGATCTTGCCCCGTTACCGCCACAAAAGCTGTTTCGCGTCCCAGCAATTTCAGTGCTGTAAACATCTGAATACTCTCTCCCACCGGTACATTCACATCCGCATCACCATGCAGGAACAGCAAAGGCGTATGTATCTTGTCCGCATTGAACAACGGGCTTTGTTTTACAAAAAGATCAGGATTGCTCCACGGATAACTATCCGCCATGGAAACTTCACTATACGAATATCCCCAATATCCTTCCCCCCAATAACTGGTATGGTCACTGATACCGGCATGAGAGATGGCCGCTGCAAAAATATCGGTCTGTGTTTGCAGGTATTGTGTCATAAAGCCGCCATAGGACGCACCTATACAGCCTATTTTCTTGTCATTGACAAAAGCATGTTCTTTACAAAACAGCTTTGTACCTTCTATAATATCCTGTGCCACCCCTTCCCCGGCTGTATTGACGTGGCGGGCAGAGAATTCCTGTCCGAAACCGGTAGCACCGCTAGGTTCTATCACATACACCACATAGCCCAATGCCGCGTATGCATGATGCGGATAACGGCTTTCAAAATTACGGCTGACCGGACTGCACCCACCATAATAATTCACAATCATAGGATATTTCCGGTTAGCGTCAAAATGAGGCGGCAGGTAATAACGGCCGTAAATGGTATCACCACGCGAATTGGTAAAACTCCAAGCCTTGCATTCGCCCAGCTCCACATCTTTCAAGATGTCCTTACTTAAGTCTTCCAACAAAGATGATTTCATCTTTTTGGTATTCATGGTGTACAAACGGTCGGAATTTGAGGCGCTCTGTCCATAATAGGCCATAACCGGAGCATTTTGCGCCAATGAGAATGAATTGACCAAATCTTCTGAAACCTCCAGTTGCAGAATTTTCCCATCAGCGGGATTCATCCGGTACAAACTGTAACAGTCACAGTTCTCGGCCGTGAAATATATTTGCCCGTCGGCCTTATTCCACACGGCACGCTGTACGCTGGGATTAAAATCTTTCGTCAGCGGAGTGACTCTCTTATCAGCTATATTCAGCAAATAAAGCTGACCGTCCGTCATACTCGGAGTCTGCCCCTCCTTTACATTTTTCCCTATTCCACCCAGCGATTCAGGCGAGCCGGATACCAATACCTGCGTTCCGTCAGGTGAAAAACGGGCTCCACTGATAAAACCATCTTTATCTATCAGCAGTTCCGCCTGTAAAGTCTGCATATCCAACCGATATAGTGAGAATAAAGTAGTAGGACGCTTGGTCAGACGGCTCTGACTGGTCATCATCAAAAGATACCGGCCGTCATTGGAAATATCGGCAGCCCAGACATTGTGATAACCGAAAGTCAGTGGCTGCAACAAACCGGTCTTCAAATCATATTTAGCCAGATAAGAACGGTTACGCCATCCCGGCTGGCGGTCATCCGGCTCCAGTACCTCATAAATTTCTTTACGTTCTTTCGGTCCTTCCTGGGTCATGGTGAAAAGCAGGTAGTCTTCCGTAGGTGCGAACTGGAAATACCCGTCAGGTAATTTATTCACCAGCACGGCCTCCACTCCGGTAAGTGGATCCACAACTATCAGCTGCCTGCCATCCACTCCTGTACGGGTATAATAATAACGGTTAGAACGAGGCATCCATTGCATATTCTCAGTACGCTCCGCCAAAACCTTACCGCTGGCAAGTTCAGTAATACGCGTACTGCCGGCCGACCGGCCACCTACACAAGTCGTACGATAATTAGTAATCAGATATCTGCCATCAGGAGAAAGTCCTACTCCGGCAAAACGAGTTCCATGCAACACATCCGCCAAAGTATATAGCTTTTTGTTATCTTGCTTAAGTGAAATGCTTCCCTCTTGATCCGTATCCACACTCACTTTCAAAGAATCTGTTTTCCCTGTTTCAGAAAGATATTTAACAACTACAGAATGGGTGGCCGGCTCCAAAGTGAGTTCAATCCCTTCCTGCTTTTTCCCATCTACATAAAGTTGGTATTTTTTCAGACCGTCAATCTTCAACTTGGCCGTAGCATAACGAGTATTCTCCAACACAAAGCCCACCATGTGCAAGGCATATCCCGAGTCACTTCCCGGCAAAACTCCGCCTGTAAATAAAGTTCCCTGCTGCAATACGTCCACAGAAAGATGAGTATCTAACAAACGTCCGGATACAAAAGTCTTTGAATTCACATCCACGCTGTCTACCTGAAAAGGAGCCTGTACAATGTAGGGTCCGGCATAACGGAAAGTAGTAATGTCAATCGTTTCAGCACCTGCCATCACAGCCCAGGCAAGAGCACAAGACAATAAGATTTGTTTCTTCATATTTCTAACAATTTGTGTTACACAAAGATACGAAATATAAAAGAAACAAAAACCTTTTTCTACGAATTTCAATGCTTCCTACAACATATTATTTCACCTCTCCCGGCAGATAGCGCAACTGCAAATACTGTTCTCCCGGTTTCAGATACCCCCCTTCGAACATTTCTTTCCTGATCCGGTAAACTGCCACCCTTTTCAATAAGTAATTTTCTACCTTCATCGGCTGCTTTTTACACCAAGAAAGCACTTTCAGACTTCCATCGGCATGAACATCCGCATAGACTTTTACCGTTCTTATCGGAGTCCCGTCCGCTATCTTACGTCCTCTTTTATAATCCACCCACAAAATAGCTTTCGCTTTTTCCCCCTCACATGTCCCAGCATACTTATCCGTTTCGGATGCGGTGAAGGTGAAGAAGTTCCCTTACAACCTACAACCGCACATAAAATCAAAAGATATAAAATATAGCCCCCTCGTATTTTCATATCAATCGGATTAGTCTTTTATCTCTTCTATAGGAGTAATATCCTCTATTTCAGGCATACCCGGTTCTTTCTTCTGACGGAAGCGGATGATGTTTATCAAATCGGACAGTCCGTATACAATGCTGCTCACTCCCAGAATGATGAATGGAACAGCCGCCGCCGTAAATGGATTAAATAATACCACAATACCTGCAATCAGCACCAACACAGGTATCACAAAGAAACCTCCCGGTACCACCGTCCAACTACGCGCAGCAGACAAATTCACAATCTGACTGATTCCCGCCAGTACCAAAACAGCACCCAGCACATACATCAGAATACCGACAAAAAATGCCGGCATAATCATCAACCATAATCCGAACAAAAGGCTACCAAGCCCGGCAATAGGGAAACTGCTGCCATCCTGCTTGCCACGAATCAAATACCCAAATACAGAAAAGAGTCCCGGTACTAGAAACAGGACACCGATTGTAATAACCAGATAAAGAATGGCAGCTTCAGGCCATGCCACCAGCAACACACCGATGACCAATGCACAGATACATCTGATTATAGAATAATTCATTGTTTTCATATTCAATCATGTCTAATTGGTTAATGAAGCGAATATACTGATTATTTCTGAGAAGACAGATGCAAAATGGATATTAATTTTTCAGACAGAAGAACAAAAGAAGAAAGCCGGAACAGATTTTCCTGTCATAAGCTTAGAACTACATTCTATTGTTCTATAGACTTTAGCAAACAGAATATTCTACCGACTATTCCAATATGTTCTTTCGTACCCATGCCTGAAGATCATCCTTTTATCATATGGCAAATCACTCTATCTGTTCTGTTTCAGGCAGACTTTGTTCATTCTCGTCCTCATCGATCAAAATAGCCCAAAAGAGCCACCATAACAGCAATCCTGCCAACAACACGGCACCTATCCTTATCCAAAGTTTACGTTTCATACACTTCATTTTAATGATTTATTAACTGATGTATTAAAACCATTCCGCCACCCGAAATGTTCATTTATAAAACCAATTTAAAGTAATAAGATTATGAATAATGGAAAATTCTTTGCCGGACTGGCACTAGGAGCGCTGGTCGGCAGTGCATTAAGTTGTTTTGCGCACAGCAACAGAGGCCGCAAATTGAGAAGAGACGTGTATGATGCCATTCAGGACTTACAAGAAGATGCAAAAGACCTGGCTCATCATGCAAAACATAAAGCAGAACAAGTAAGCAGTGAAGTAGCCGGAAAAGTAGGTGAGAAAGTGGAAGAAGTGAAAGGGAAAATACACGAGGCTGCAAATAAATAAAAAAAAAGTAAGTTTTTCTTTGGAGTTTAAAACAAAACGCTTACATTTGCCCCAAAATAAAAACAGATTTTATGAATAGAATCATGGTAAATACATATTGGTGGCGTTTCTTACAACTAAACAAGTCGTAAGGGAACCAGACCATGTATATATACCTGACATTCTAATAAGGATATTCAAACTGAAGGCCTGTCGTACTTACGACAGGCCTTTTTTCGTTAGTGCAATTAACAATCAAAATTTAATATAGAACGACAATGAAAACTTATCAGGTAAACAAAGAAGGTTATTATGGCGAATTTGGCGGGGCTATATTCCCGAAATCCTTCATCGCTGTGTGGAAGAGTTAAAAAATGCCTATTCCAAAGTATTGGAAAGTGAAGGATTCAAAAAAGAATTCCACCAGTTACTACACGACTATGTGGGACGCCCTTCACCTCTATACCTGGCAAACCGGCTAAGCGAACAATACGGCTGTAAAATCTACCTGAAACGTGAAGATTTGAACCACACCGGAGCACACAAAATCAACAATGCCATCGGCAGGTGTTACTGGCAAAACGTATGGGGAAAAAACGTATCATTGCAGAAACCGGAGCTGGACAGCATGGTGTGGCCACCGCCACGGTATGCGCTTTGATGAACATGCAATGCATTGTTACATGGGCAAGACCGATGTAGAACGCCAGCATATCAATGTAGAAAAGATGAAAATGCTGGGAGCCGAAGTCCGCCCGGTCACTTCCGGCAACATGACACTGAAAGATGCTACAAACGAAGCCATCCGCGATTGGTGTTGCCACCCTGCAGATACTTACTATGTCATCGGCTCTACCGTAGGCCCTCATCCCTACCCTGATATGGTGGCACGTCTGCAATCCGTTATCAGCGAAGAAATCAAAAAGCAGCTGAAAGAACAGGAAGGAAGGGAATATCCCGATTACTTGATGGCTTGTGTAGGAGGAGGAAGCAATGCGGCAGGAACCATTTATCACTATATAGATGATGAACGTGTGCAGATTGTCCTGGCCGAAGCAGGAGGCAAAGGCATAGACACCGGTTTCTCGGCCGCTACCATCCAACTGGGGAAAATGGGAATTATCCACGGAGCAAAGACCTTGGTTATCCAAAACGAGGACGGACAAATAGAGGAACCTTACTCCATCTCTGCCGGTCTGGATTATCCGGGCATAGGCCCATGCATGCCAATCTAGCCAAACAGCAACGCGCTTTGGTACTCGCCATAAACGATGATGAAGCCATCCGTGCCGCATTTGAACTGACCCGGCTGGAAGGTATTATTCCTGCATTGGAATCGGCTCATGCATTGGGAGCACTGGACAAAATGAGATTCAAGCCAACGGATATAGTGTTCTCACCGTATCAGGACGCGGAGATAAGGATATTGAAACCTACTTGAAAGAATCCAGCACAAGGGCCTCCTTGCAATAACACATAGAAACCCACGAGAGTAAAAATATTATACGGACAACTATAAACAGAAAAGAAACAATGAAAACTTTTACCTATACCACCCGATACAAAACCATACTGGGTGACCTACATACACCGGTCAGTACTTATCTGAAAGTACGCGACATTTTCCCACAGAGTGCGCTGATGGAAAGTTCCGACTATCATGGAAGTGAGAACAACCGTTCTTTCATCGGACTGAATCCTGTAGCCAGCATCGGAATCAACCATGCATAGCCACTGCCACCTACCTGACGGCAGCATGGAAGAACATCCCATCACCAAACATTTCCGGGCAGACCATGCGATCTCCGATTTTCTGAATCGTTTCAAGGTAAGCGGAGAATACAACAACTACTGCGGACTGTATGGTTATACCACGTTCAATGCCGTACGCTACTTCGAACATATCAATGTAAAAGACAGCCGTGACCCTAAGAACGATGCTCCGGATATGTTGTATATCTTATATAAATACCTGATCGTCTTCAATGACTTCCGCAATGAAATGTTATTACTGGAAATGTTGCAGGACGGTGAGGACAGCCATCTGGATTATGTGGAAAAAGCAATCCACAACCGTAACTATACCACTTACGACTTCCGTGCCGTGGGCGAAACTACCAGCACCCTGACCGATGAAGAGCATAAGGCGAACATCCGCAAAGGCATTGCCCACTGTATGCGCGGTGATGTTTTCCAAATCGTCCTTTCACGCCGTTTTATCCAACGTTACGAAGGAGATGATTTCAAACTTTACCGTGCTTTACGCAGCATCAACCCGTCCCCCTACTTATTTTACTTCGATTTCGGGGGCTTCCGTATTTTCGGTTCCTCTCCCGAGACCCACTGTAAAATAGAAAACGGACGTGCCACCATCGACCCTATCGCCGGAACCACCCGCCGCAACGGAGACAAGAAAATAGATGCTGAACTCACCGCCAACCTATTGGCTGATCCCAAAGAAAATGCAGAACACGTAATGCTGGTAGATCTGGCACGCAATGACTTGAGCCGCAATTGTCACGATGTACAAGTAGAATTTTACAAAGAAGCTCAATATTACAGCCACGTCATTCATCTGGTAAGCCGGGTCAGTGGCGAACTGAACCCCAAAGCCAATCCCATCAAAGCATTTATTGATACTTTCCCGGCCGGAACTCTGAGTGGCGCTCCGAAGGTAAAAGCCATGCAACTGATCAGCGAATACGAACCTCACAGCCGTGGAGCCTATGGAGGTTGCATCGGATTTATCGGGCTGAACGGCACATTGAACCAAGCTATTACCATTCGTACATTCGTCAGCCGCAACAACGAACTATGGTTTCAAGCCGGTGGCGGCATCGTAGCTAAGAGCAATGAAGAGTACGAGTTACAAGAAGTAAACAACAAACTGGGAGCACTTAAAAAAGCAATCATCCTGGCAGAACAAATGTAAAAACGAATCATCATGAAAACAGTAATTATAGACAACTATGACTCATTTACCTACAACTTGAGTCATTTGGTAAAAGAACTGGGAGCCGAAGTTACCGTATTACGTAACGATGCTTTCCAACTAGAAGAATTGGAAAAATTCGATAAAATCATTCTTTCACCCGGTCCCGGTATTCCATCAGAAGCAGGCCTGCTGCTCGAAGTAATTAAAAGATATGCCGGCAAGAAACCGATTCTGGGTGTATGCTTGGGAGAACAGGCCATAGGAGAAGCTTTTGGCGGCAAACTGACCAATCTGAGCGAAGTATTTCATGGCGTACAGACCCCCATCTCAATTAAAAAGAATCAATTAAAAGACAAAGGAGAGAAAACCGATTACATTTTCAACGGACTGCCGGATGAAGTGCCGGTAGGACGTTATCACTCATGGGTGGTAGATACGGACGGTTTCCCTGAGTGCCTTGAAATAACCGCAGTAAGCCGGGAAGGTCTCGTTATGGCATTGAAACATAAAGAATACGATATCCACGCATCCAGTTTCATCCCGAATCCGTACTAACCCCCGATGGTAAAACCATGATAGCCAACTTTCTAAACGCATAAACCAAACCGTACATAATAAATATGAAAGCTATATTATCCCGCCTCTTCAATCACGAGGAACTGACCCGAAAAGAAGCAAAGAATTTGCTGCTCAACATAACCCGGGGAATGTATAACGACGCACAGATAGCCGCTCTGCTGACCGTTTTCCAAATGCGCGGCATCAAAGTAGAAGAATTGATAGGTTTCCGTGAAGCATTGCTCACCACCCGCATACCTATAGACTTTTCCGCTTACACCCCTATTGATATTGTAGGTACAGGCGGTGATGGAAAAAATACCTTCAACATCTCTACTTGCGCCTGCTTCATTGTAGCGGGAGCCGGATATCATGTTGCCAAACATGGCAACTATGGCGCGACTTCCGTCAGCGGAGCCAGCAATGTCATCGAACAACACGGCGTAAAATTCACTAATAATCCGGATAAGCTGACCCGTTCTATGGAAGAATGTGGAATGGTCTATATGCATGCCCAGTTGTTCAATCCTGCCATGAAAAGTGTAGGCCCTGTCCGCAAAGCACTGCAAGTACGTACCATATTCAACCTGCTAGGTCCGCTGGTTAATCCATGTCTTCCGGCTTACCAACTTCTAGGGGTCGCCGATCTGCCGCAAATGCGCCTTTACACCAACGTATTCCAGAAACTAGGCATTGGCTTTGCCGTAGTAAACAACCTGGACGGTTACGACGAAATCTCACTGACCGATGAATTCAAAGTGATGACCAATCGCTACGAAACCATCTACAAGCCATCTGAACTAGGTTTCTCTCTCGCCAGACAAGAAGAGCTTTATGGTGGGAACACTCCCGAAGAAGCGTCAAAAATCTTCAATAACGTACTGGAGAACAAAGCCACCAAAGCCCAGACAGACTGTGTGCTGATTAATGCTTCTTTTGCCATACAAGCCATGGAACCGGCCAAACCGATAGAAGAATGCGTGGCCATCGCCCGTGAATCATTGGAAAGCGGAAAAGCATTGAATACATTGAAAAAATTTGTGGAACTGAACAGTTGATTACACACCCAGTATTCCACTACCAAACGCCTCATACAATGACAGATATATTAACAGAAATCATCGCCTGCAAGCAGATCGAGATCGAACTGCAAAAGGCTGCCATCAGCAAAGAAATGCTGATAAACAATTGTAACGAACCCATGCCACGTATCAGTATGCGTGCCAGTCTTGCCTCTTCTCCTTACGGCATCATCTCCGAGTTCAAGCGTCGCTCCCCCTCCAAAGGATGGATAAAAGAAGACGCACAGGCAGATACTATTCCTCCCGCTTACGAGGCGGCCGGAGCCTCCGCACTTTCCATCCTCACCGATGAAAAATACTTCGGCGGCACTCTGAAAGATATCCGTTCGGCACGCCCCCACGTGCAACTTCCCATTCTAAGGAAAGATTTCATTATAGATGAATACCAACTTTATCAGGCACGCATCGTAGGAGCGGACGCTATCCTTCTTATAGCCGCCGCTTTGAAGAAAGAGCAATGCAAAGCCCTGGCCCTCAAAGCCCATGAACTGGAACTGGAAGTCCTGCTGGAAATCCACAACGAGCAAGAACTGGAATATATAGACGAGAACATTGACATGGTAGGAGTCAACAACCGTAATCTGGGAAGCTTCCACACAGAGGTGGAAAACTCTTTCCGCCTGGCGGAAAAACTACCCGAAGAAATGCTCCGGATCTCTGAAAGCGGCATCTCCAGCCCCGAAACAGTTAAACAACTCCGAGCTGCCGGCTTCCGAGGCTTCCTGATAGGGGAAAACTTTATGAAAACACCCGCACCTGGAGAAGCCTTAAAAGAATTTATAACCAAACTAGAGAAATGTTAGGATGCAACAACAATGATTATCAAGGTATGCGGTATGCGCGAGCCCGAAAACATACGCGCCATAGAGCAAGCCGGAGCAGACTGGATGGGATTCATCTTCTTCCCCCAGTCTGTCCGCCACGTATCACATCGTCCGGAATACCTGCCGGAACAATGCCGCCGGATCGGAGTCTTCGTCAACGAAAGCAGCGAAAACATCCTGCTGAAAGCACAGGAATTCGGTCTGCACCATATCCAGTTGCATGGCAGGGAAACACCGGAACAATGCCGCAAATTAAAAGCCGCCGGATTAGGAATCATTAAGGTGTTTTCCATTGCACGGGAAATTGACCTGCGACCCGTCGGCTGTTATGAGGCATTTGCGATTACTTTCTTTTCGACACTGCCTGTTCCGGATATGGCGGTTCCGGCAAAACTTTCAACTGGAATATCCTGCAAGCCTATCGGGGAAAAACGCCTTTCCTGCTGAGTGGCGGCCTCCGTCCCGGCAGCCTTTCCTCTCTGTTGCAGTTCAAACATGAACAGTGGGCAGGCATCGACCTGAACAGCGGATTCGAGACTGCTCCGGCTCTGAAAGACGCCGCCGCCGTCCACACATTTATAAACCAATTAAAACAAAAAATACAATGAACAGAATCAACCAGTTATTCAGTATCAAGCAAAAAGACATCCTCTCTATTTATTTTTGCGCAGGCTTTCCTACTTTAGAAGGTACGGCAAGCACCATCAAAGTCCTGGAAAAAAAAGGGATTAACATGATTGAAATCGGCATTCCTTTCAGTGACCCGATGGCTGACGGTCCCGTTATCCAGCACGCCGCCACCCGCGCCTTGAAAAACGGCATGACACTGAAACTTCTTTTCGACCAACTGAAAGATATCCGTAAAAAAGTACAGATTCCGCTGGTGTTGATGGGATATCTCAATCCCATCATGCAATATGGATTCAAGGATTTCTGCCGCACTTGCCGGGAGACGGGAATCGACGGGGTGATTATCCCCGACTTGCCTTTCAAAGATTATATGGAGGAATATCGTTCCATAGCCGAGGAACAGGATGTGAGAATCATCATGCTCATCACTCCGGAAACCAGCGAAGAACGTATCCGCCTGATTGATGAACACACCGACGGTTTTATCTATATGGTATCTTCCGCCGCTATCACCGGTGCTCAAAAAGATTTCAACGCACAGAAACAAGCCTATTTCCAACGCATCGCCGACATGAATTTACGCAATCCCCGCATGATAGGTTTCGGAATTTCCAATAAACAAACCTTCGAAACCGCATCCGCTCATGCCGCAGGAGCCATCATCGGCAGTAAATTCGTGACCTTATTGGACGAGGAAAACGGGAATGCGGAAAAAGCGGCAGACAAGCTGCTGGAAGCTTTGAAAAACTGATCTTCCACAACCCGTAAACGCAGACGCAGACGCAGCAGACGCAGGCCCTTTTTTCTCACACACGTGCGCGTACATTATATATGTAAATGTGTATCTATTTTTAATAACCTGTTTTAACTGTCATCAGAGAGGGAGGTCAAAACGAAGATGAACGCTCTGAAAAAGATACAGATTGTAACTGAACAACATAAAAAAGTTGTATCCTTATTCCAATGTAGAGTGAATACGACTCTTTTATTGTCGGTTGAAAGTACAAGTTTCAGATTCAAAGTTCATTTTCTCTAAAATAGGGTCTTCCACCTTACGGTAGTTTATTCTATTTCCCCACCTTGTATTATACGCGCACGTGTGTGAGAAAAAAGGGCCTGCGTCTGCTGCGTCTGCATCTGCGTTTACGGCATTCACTCATAATGCCCTCCTCTTCAAAGCTCACCTGAAAGGCCAGTACGATGAAGGTGAAAGATACAGTACCTTGCAGGCATAAGATTATATATCTTACAAGCATAAGATATATAATCTTACACGTAATCTTTCCATATCTTCCACCCACCCTATCCGGGAAAACCAGCCTCGTCCATAGAGAAAACATTTTGTTATTTTTCCCTCTTATTTTTGTCATACTTATACATAATTACTATCTTTGTGCCAAAATTAAACAAGAGAAACGCATGATACAGAGTGAATATCCTTCCGTTTTGCTAATATACACAGGCGGTACGATCGGCATGATTGAAAATCCTGAGACAGGTGCACTAGAAGCCTTTAATTTCGACCAGTTACAAGACAATGTCCCCGAATTGAAGCGGTTCAACTATCGCATCTCCTCTTACCAATTCAATCCCCCCATTGACTCTTCGGATATGGAACCTGCCTTGTGGGCCAAGTTAGTCAAGATCATCAAATACAATTATGATAATTTTGACGGGTTCGTCATTCTGCACGGTACAGACACCATGGCATACACCGCTTCAGCGCTCAGCTTCATGCTGGAAAACCTGAGCAAGCCGGTTATCCTGACTGGCAGCCAGCTGCCCATCGGCATGTTGCGCACCGATGGAAAGGAAAATCTGATCACTTCCATAGAAATAGCCGCTGCCAAACATCCGAACGGCACTGCTATTGTACCCGAAGTATGCATCTTCTTCGAAAACCATCTGTTGCGCGGAAACCGTACCACAAAAATAAATGCGGAGAATTTCAATGCGTTCCGTTCATACAATTTCCCTTCGCTGGCGACAGCAGGCATCCACATAAAATATGAATATGACCGTATTCACAAAGCCGATCCCAATCTGCCATTAAAACCACACTATCTTTATGATACCAATGTAATTATACTGACCCTTTTCCCGGGCATCCAGGAAAACATGATCAGCAATATCCTGCATACACCGGGATTACGCGCAGTGGTATTAAAAACCTACGGTTCGGGCAACGCTCCGCAAAAGCCATGGTTCATCGAACTTCTAAGGGATGCCACTTCACGGGGAATCATCATTGTCAACATCTCCCAATGCTCTACCGGAACAGTGGAAATGGGAAGATATGAAACCGGACTCCATCTGCTGGACGCAGGGGTCATCAGCGGCTACGACAGTACGGTGGAATCCGTTCTAACCAAACTGATGTTCCTTTTGGGACACGGAAAAAGTGAAAGAGAAATACGTTACCAAATGAGTATTCCAGTAGCCGGAGAGTTTACGAAATCATAATTTATTGCGTTCCAATTATTATCCGGCGGGATGATTACAGAATCATTAAAATGGTGTAATCTACGATGAAAACTTAACGATTTTATAACATGTAATCTTTTTGTAATATTTGTTTCATCAAATAGTAATAAAAATGCTCCATCTTTGCAATGCTGATCAGAAAAGATTAGTTTTGTAGTATTAAAAAGATGGATATATGAACGATTACCGCATTTTAGTAGTTGACGATGAAGAAGATCTATGCGAGATTCTTAAATTCAATTTAGAAAACGAAGGGTATTTTGTGGATACAGCAAACTCCGCCGAAGAAGCCCTGAAGATGGAACTGACCCAATACGACTTGCTGTTGCTGGATGTGATGATGGGAGAAATTTCAGGATTCAAAATGGCGAACATGCTGAAAAAGAATAAAGCTACCGCTTCTATTCCCATTATATTCATCACTGCTAAAGATACTGAAAACGATACTGTGACAGGATTCAACCTGGGAGCCGACGACTATATCTCGAAGCCATTTTCACTGCGCGAAGTTATAGCACGCGTCAAGGCTGTCCTTCGACGTACCAGTCCCACACAGGGAAAAGAAGTGCAGGAACAATTGCAATACAAAGGGCTTTTAGTCGACATCACCAAGAAGAAAGTCAGCATAGACGGTATAGAAATTTCCCTGACAAAAAAAGAATTCGAAATCCTGTTGCTGTTGTTACAAAACAAAGGCCGCGTATTCTCACGCGAAGATATTCTGGCTAAAGTATGGCAAGAGGAAGTCTATGTGCTGGACCGTACCATTGACGTCAACATTACTCGCCTGCGTAAGAAAATAGGCGAATACGGAAAATGCATCGTCACCCGCCTAGGATACGGATACTGTTTTGAATGCGAATAACCTAACCTGTACCTTTCCATGACTATTGAATTATCCAGCCACGTCCTGTCATTCAACAAGAAACTATTCTTGTCGGTAATCTCCTTATTCATAGCATTCGCCATCTGTTTCATGGCATTCCAATATCGCAGGGAGAAGGAATACAAAATAGAGCTGCTGAACACACAACTCCAGAATTACAACGACCGCCTGAATGATTTTCTCCGTGGCAGGGATACGCTGAATATTCAACAATTGGACGACTATGTATGCGAACACACCTTTGAAGATCTACGTGTGACACTGATCAACAAGAATGGTACTGTAATTTATGACAATCTGGAAAAAGATCCCAGCCACTTCGAGAACCACCATAACCGTCAGGAAATAAAAGAAGCCATCACTTATGGCAGCGGCTATTCCATTAACAGACAATCGGAAAGCCTGGGCGGTGAATTTTTCTATTCGGCCAAGTATTATCCTAACCTGGACTATATCATTCGTTCGGCCCTTCCCTATAATGTCAGTCTGATGAGACACTTGAAAGCAGACTCCCATTATGTATGGTTTACACTGATAATCAGCCTGATATTAATAATTATATTCTACCGGTTCACACATAAATTGGGAATGTCTATCACCAAATTGCAACAATTCGCCATGAAAGCCGACCGCAATGAACCGATAGACACTGATATGCAGGATACCTTTCCCAAAAACGAACTGGGCGAGATATCCCAACATATCATCCAAATTTACAAACGTCTGCATCAGGCAAAAGAAGATTTATATATCGAACGCGAGAAACTGATCACCCATCTCCAAATCTCGCACGAAGGTTTAGGCGTATTCAACCACCGCAAAGAAGAGATTCTGGTAAATAACCTGTTCACACAATATGCCAACCTTATCTCAGACAAAAATCTGAGTTCTACGGAAGAAATCTTCTCCATCCCCGAATTGCAGCCCATCACCCGTTTCATTACAAAAAACAAGGAACGCAGTATCGGCAAAGGAGAGAAACGGATGTCATTAAACATAGACAAAAACGGACGTATCTTTGCCGTGGAGTGCATTATCTTTCAAGATGACAGCTTTGAAATCTCCATCAATGACATCACTCAGGAAAAGGAGCAAGCACTTCTGAAAAAACAGCTGACACAGAACATTGCCCACGAATTGAAAACCCCTGTAAGCAGCATACAGGGATATCTGGAAACCATAGTAAACAACCCTACCCTGCCCCGTGAGAAAATCAATGCTTTTTTGGAGAGAAGCTATGCACAAAGTAACCGGCTGGCACATCTGTTACGGGATATTTCCGTACTTACCCGCATGGAAGAAGCTCCGAACATGATCGAGACAGAACCGGTAAACCTCACCACCATGATGCGGAATATCCTGAACGAAGTAACTTTGGAACTGGAAGAAAAGCAGATCACTGCCCACAATATGCTGCCTGAAAGACTGACCGTACAAGGCAATTCTTCCCTGCTATATTCCATCTTCCGGAATCTGACGGACAACGCCATTGCATACGCAGGAAGTCATACTTCCATAACCATCCGCTGTTTCCGTGAAGACGAACGTTTTTACTATTTCAGTTTCTCGGACACAGGCGTAGGAGTAGATCCCGAACATCTAAGCCGTTTGTTCGAGCGTTTCTACCGGGTGGACAAAGGACGTTCACGCAAACTGGGCGGCACAGGCCTGGGACTGGCCATTGTGAAAAACGCTGTCATTCTGCATGGAGGAACCATTTTCGCCAAGAACACCCCCGGTGGAGGTCTGGAATTCATATTTACACTGAGTAAAGAATGAGAAGATGACAAGCACCTGTTTCTAAATTTTCTTCAAAATTTAAACAGGCTCTAAAAAATAAAGAAAGATAATTGTTTTCTTAAATATAAACTGTATCTTTGCGGTGCATCGGTTCATTTATCTCCCCTCCGAGGTGAATGATTAAAAGGGAATCAAGGTGAGAATCCTGAACAGTCCCGCTGCTGTATGTTTCACTAAACGCATAAGCAAAATGCCAATAACCACTGGGATATTTCCGGGAAGGTGCTTATAGCGGAAACGAGTCAGAAGACCTGCCTGTGCATTTATCAAATCTGAAGCTTTCGAGGAAAGAGCTTGGAACACTGAACGTAAGGGATGCCTTTAATCACATCCGCTATTTTCTCCGTTTCACTGTCCGGAAAAGAGTATCAGGTAAAAAGAACATTTATTTTAAAGTAAACTCTGCCAAGTTTATTTGGAATGCTCAGCCGAAGTGATTCGCCTGAGCATTATTTTATAATCCAAGTCAATACAAAATCGGGATGAGTGACATAACGGACCCGGTAACGTCCCTGCCGGCCTGTACGATATTCGCATGCCTCGAACTCCCCCTCTTCCGACAGGCTGAAAGGAAAAATACGAAGATGACGAATGAAATCCACCTCCTCTACTCCCATCAGTTTGAACAGTGCCTCCTTGGCCGACCAATGGAGCAACAAAGCATAAACTTCATCTCCTTCCATCATTGTGGACTCTTCATCGGAACGAATAAAACGGGAAGCTACTTTCCGCACTCTGGTTCCATACTGCTCTATATCCATTCCCACCTCACAGGAAGAATGAAGCGCCACCGCCACATAACCGCGAGTATGCGAGATGCTGATATACCGGCTTCCATCCTTTAGATAAGGCCTTCCCGAAGAGTAATAAGCTATCTCCTTTTCTTCTCCACACAAAGCCTTCAGCAGCACACGTACCGACAACCATTCATGCTTCCGTTTTTCGGAAAAAACAGCCAGTTTCTCCCTATACCAGTCTTTATGCTCCAACGATGCCAGCAGTTGTTCCGTTGTTTCATCAGACTTCCATATTCCAAGCAGAAATTCCCCTTCGCTATAAGTACGGTATAAAGGCATGATAAATCTATTTCTTTCCTTCTTCCATTTCCATGGAGTGGGAAGGGTCAATGATAACTTTTACTTTCAAAATGCGGCGCGTATTCATTTCAAGTACCTCAAAATGATAATTCCCGTAATCCAACCGCTCGTGCAATACAGGAAACTCCCCTTTTATTTCCAGCAACAAACCGGCCAAAGTGTCCGCATCTCCTTCCACTTTCTCGAAAAGAGCGGGATCAGCTTTCATAATTTTATAAAAATCGGACAGTAAGGTTTTTGCCTCGAATATATAGGTACGGTCATTCAGTTTCACATACGTACGCTCTTCATCATCGTATTCATCATTAATCTCTCCCACAATCTCCTCGATGATATCCTCCATTGTAACAATACCCGAAGTACCTCCAAACTCATCGACAACGATGGCAATATGGATCTTGTTTGCCTGAAAATCACGCAAAAGGTCATCAATCATCTTTGTTTCAGGCACAAAGTAAGCGGGACGGACCAATGTTTGCCAACGAAAGTTGTCGCCTTTGCCCAAATGAGGAAGCAAATCCTTTATGTAAAGAATCCCCTTTATATTATCCCGCGATTCGGCATATACCGGAATACGGGAATAGGCATTTTCCACAATGCATTTCAACACTTCGGAATAAGGGGTATTGATTTCCAAGTCCACCATATCCAGCCGGGAAGTCATCACTTCCTTGGCCGTTTCCTCGCCAAAACGGATAATACCTTCTAGAATATTGCTTTCCTCTGAAATCTCACTCTTGTCCGTCAATTCCAAAGCCTGTGAAAGCTCGTCGACAGAAATATTATAATTCCTTTTTGCCACACATCTGTTCACCAAAAAGAAGAACGGACCAGCAATGCCGACAAAGGTGAAAAGAATTTCTTTAAAAAAGAAATGGCAGGAGCTGCCTTACGGCAAAACTTCAACGTGTTCTGTGCCGAATAAATTTTAGGCATGATTTCACCGAAAAGCAATAGCAGAAAAGTAAGGACAACCGTTATTAGCAGGAATTCCAGAATCACGGAATTTCCAAAGTGTATGGTGCTGGCAAAAAAATAATTGCACAGCATGATAATGGTTACATTGACAAAATTATTAGAGATAAGAATAGTCGCTAACAAGCGTTCGGAATCATTCAGCAGGGCGCTGATACGCCTGTCCGAAGTATGTTTCCTTCCTCTATCTCACTTAAATCAACAGGTGAAAGGGAAAAGAAAGCTATTTCCGAAGCAGACACAAAGCCTGAGGCATACAACAATAAAACAGCTAATAAGATAGCTATGATGGCTCCTATGGTAGGAGCCGTTACGGTTACACCGTCAAATAAATCCGCCAAGCGGCATAAATACGAGTCAGGGTCCAAGGAATCTGGTTTAGTTAAACATCAAGTTCTCTTACTTAAAAAGGTAAATCGTCTGTCAGGCTATTATCCGAAGTTTGCTGTTGTTGCGGAGCTACTTGTGCAGACATCTGCTGCCGGGATACCGCTTGTGCCTGCACATATCCCGTACCCGGTTGCTGTGAGGCGTTACGCGGGGTCAACATCTCCATATTATCAGCAAAAATCTCGACAATGGTGCGTTTTATACCATTCTGATCATCGTATGAACGGCTACGGATTTTTCCTTCTATGTAGAGTTTGTCGCCCTTACGGACATATTTTTCCGCAGTTTGAGCCAGCCTCTCCATAACACGATATTATGCCATTCCGTACGTTCGGGAACCTGTGTTCCATTCTGCAACGTATAGGCACGATCGGTGGTAGCCAACGAGAAAGTGGCAACGGCAATGCCGGTATCCAAATATCTCACATCAGGGTCCTTTCCTACATTTCCAATCAAAATGACTTTATTTACTGACATTCTATTATTCCTTTTTAATTATTAGGCTCCAAAATTAGCGAAAAAAACTGATTCACCAAACGCGATACGGCAAATTTATGCAAATCTTCCACGCTTATTCTCTGATACTTCGCAAAAGAAGCCGAATTCTCAGGGAGAATCACTTCATAAAAATTTGCGTAAATCACCCGGTGGGACAACACGTGCTTCACCCCTTTCCGCACCAGCCGCACTATGGGCTCCTCTCCCCCGGACAGCATCCCGCGAAACTGTGGCGATGCATACAGTTCCTCTTCCGTCCATTCACGATCTGTTTCTACCAAAGGCGGTTCATACAAATTTTTCCATATATCATTTCCGCTGCGCTTATGTATAAAGGTATACGCGCCCATGCGTACATATATATAATTAAAATAACGATTGGTCACCTTGATTTTATGTTGCTTCACAGGCAAAGAGCTGGCAATCCCCTTCAGGCGCGCCACACAAGAATCGCTTAGCGGACAAAACAGGCAGTCGGGCGCCACCGGAGTACACTGCAAAGCTCCAAAATCCATGATAGCCTGGTTATAGAGACCGGGACACTCACAGTCCAGCAACTCATCGGCAATCCGGACAAACAGTTTCTTTCCTTCCGTCGAATCAATGGGAGTATCAATGCCCAACCAGCGGGACAGTACCCGGTACACATTACCATCCACCACAGCGTATGGCATATCGTAAGCAAATGAACAAATAGCCGCCGCCGTATATTCCCCCACTCCTTTCAAAGCACGCACCCCGGCGTATGTTACAGGAAACCCTCCTGCCTCTGCCATCCTTCTGGCCGCAGCATGCAAATTTCTCGCACGAGAATAGTACCCCAGCCCCTGCCAATATTTCATCACCTCATCCTCATCGGCTGCAGCCAGTGCGAACACATCAGGAAAACGAGTCACGAAACGTTGATAGTAATCATATCCCTGAGCCACACGGGTTTGTTGTAGAATAATCTCCGAAATCCATATCAAATAAGGATTTTTTGTCCTTCTCCACGGCAAATCACGTCCGTTTTCCCTGTACCAATCTATCAATTTTCTGCTAAAATTCTCCATATCAGTATTATATAAAAGTACATTCTATGCAATATTTCTGCAAAAGTAAACCAAGAAAATGGAAGAAGATGCTTTTTTTAGGAAATTTATTCTGAATATATTTCTTAAAGAGGGAGAAAAGCTATATATTTGCAGTCCAAAAAATTAAGATATAAGTATAACAATAATTATTTAGCGAAATGACTAAAGCAGATATCGTAAACGAAATTACGAAAAATACCGGTATTGACAAGGTGACAGTGTTAACCACACTTGAGGCTTTCATGGATACAGTAAAGGATTCATTGTCTAAAGAGGAAAATGTGTACCTGCGTGGTTTTGGAAGTTTTGTAGTAAAGAAAAGAGCTCAGAAGACTGCTCGCAATATTTCAAAGAACACTACAATCATTATTCCGGAGCACAATATTCCGGCATTTAAACCAGCTAAGACATTTACATTATCAGTAAAGAAATAATAAACAAGAGTATTAACCCATAAAATTTGAAGCTATGCCAAGCGGAAAGAAGAAGAAAAGACACAAAATGTCTACTCACAAGCGTAAAAAAAGACTAAGAAAGAACAGACATAAAAGCAAAAAATAATTTGTAGTCTGTCTGTGACGACAAATAAAGAACAAACCTTGCAAAGCAACAAAAGTCTTTCGGGTTTGTTCTTTGTTTAATGAGGAAAGTGAACAATTTAAGAATACAAAAGTGACAAGCGAACTAGTAGTAGACGTACAACCCAAAGAGATTTCCATCGCACTCCTTGAAGATAAAGCGTTGGTGGAATTTCAGAAAGAAGGGAGAAGTGCTTCCTTCAATGTGGGAAATATGTATTTGGGACGGGTAAAGAAACTGATGCCCGGCCTTAATGCCTGTTTCGTGGATGTCGGCTTTGAAAAAGATGCTTTTCTTCATTATCTAGACCTAGGTCCTCAATTTCATTCTTATCAGAAGTATCTGAAGCAAGTTTTAAGCGACCGTAAAAAACTTTTTCCCATCACAAAAGCTACTATGCTGCCTGATATCGAAAAGGAAGGGACGGTTTCAACCACCCTCCAGCAAGGTCAGGAAGTTATTGTGCAGATTGTAAAGGAACCTATCTCGACCAAGGGGCCCAGACTAACCTGCGAATTGTCATTCGCCGGACGTTATTTGGTATTAATCCCTTTCAACGACAAGGTTTCGGTATCACAAAAAATTAAATCGAGCGAAGAACGCGCCCGTCTGAAACAGTTATTGCAAAGCATCAAACCGAAAAACTTCGGAGTGATTGTACGCACCGTAGCGGAAGGCAAAAGGGTGGCCGAGCTTGATGCAGAGCTTAAAGTCTTGCTGAAACATTGGGAAGAAACAATCACTAAAGTACAGAAGCTCCCAAACTGCCGGCATTAGTATACGAAGAGACCAGCCGCACGGTAGCCATGTTGCGCGATCTTTTCAATCCGTCTTATGAGAACATCTATGTGAACGATGAAACGGTGTTCCATGAGATTAAGGATTATGTATCACTTATCGCCCCTGAACGGGCCGAAATCGTAAAACTGTACAAAGGTCAGCTTCCCATATTCGACAACTTCGGTATTACCAAACAAATCAAATCCTCTTTCGGAAAAACCATTTCGTATAAGAGTGGAGCTTACCTGATTATTGAACACACAGAAGCGCTTCATGTAGTGGATGTCAATAGCGGAAACCGCTCCAAATCTGCCAACGGGCAGGAGCTAACGCACTGGATGTAAACCTGGGTGCCGCCGACGAACTGGCACGCCAGTTAAGATTGCGTGATATGGGTGGCATTATCGTGGTTGACTTCATTGACATGAATCTAGCAGAGAACCGGCAGAAACTGTACGAACGTATGTGCCAAAACATGCAGAAAGACAGAGCAAAACATAACATTCTGCCCCTCAGTAAATTTGGATTGATGCAAATTACCCGCCAACGCGTGCGTCCTGCCATGGATGTCAACACCAATGAAACCTGCCCCACCTGCTTCGGGAAAGGTAGCATAAAGCCATCCATCCTTTTCACGGATACTTTGGAGAGTAAGATTGATTACCTAGTCAACAAATTGAAGATAAAGAGATTTACGCTGTACATCCATCCGTACATCGCAGCATACGTGAACCAGGGACTGGTTTCCCTGAAGCGCAAATGGCAAATGAAGTACGGATTCGGAATAAAGATTATCCCCGACCAAAGTCTGGCCTTCCTGCAATATCGGTTCACCGATGTTCACGGTGAGGAGATAGACATGAAAGAGGAAATTGAAATCAAGTAAAAGAAAAGGGAGTGATCGTGAGTCACTCCCTTTCTTTATTTCACTACTTTGGTATTCAAGGCTTGATTTCGAAATTCCACAAACTCGAACAACTTGTCACATTCTGCCGATTATAACTTGCCCAACCATCAACAAAACTGGCAAAACAACAGACCATCTGCTGCCTCTACTTTATTTGCCTTGCTTATAATCTTTCACTATTCCCTCCGCAATCCAATTTGCCAATGCCTGACGGTTATTCTTCAGAACCAGCCGCTGTTGGTCACGCTTGTTCCGGATATTTCCCAATTCCAGAAACACCGCTACAGGAGTAGTATTACGCAATACATACAAATTACGTTCACTCACCGTCCCGCGAAAACCACGGTTTGGCTGATGCTTATCATATTTCTTATCAAAGGTACGGTGCAAGTTGTTGGCCAACCGCTTGCCCTTTATACTCTTAGGAGCGTTATAAAAAAACACATCCGTCTGCTGTCCTTGGCTGCGACTGTCCACATGAATAAATACAGCTCGTTTGTAATTGCTCTTATCCTTCCGATATAGTTTATTCACCCAGTCACAACGTTGCTTCAAACGAGCCACCTGATTCAAGGGAATAGGGTCTCCCATGCAAGTTTCACGCTTACTGTTTGCCAGGACATGACCGTCACGAATACCATCCTTCTTATCTTGAATGATAATATGTACCTTCGCACCGCGTGACAACAACTCACGTGCCAACCGCAGAATAATATCGTATGCATACTCATCCTCATGCAACTGACGCCCCTGATAGATACCGATGGCCCCAGGATCAGGACCTCCGTGCCCACTCACCAAATAAAAACAAGCTCCGCTTAATTCATTAGATGTAATCTGATAGGTGGCATACTCCTTTCCAAATAAAGACTCCTTGCCGGTACGAGGCTTTTTCTTTGCCAGAAGCGGTGATAGAACAAAAAATAAAAATGTAACAAATAGTACCGATACCCTCATTGCCTGTTATTTTTCTCCCAACATTTCATCTATCTTCTTGCACAAAGAAGAAAATTCCTCTTCATTGTACAAACGGGTCAGCATGACAATCTTGCCCGCTTTGTCAATCAACACATTACGGGTGATACCCGCCTTACGATCCGCATATCTGGCAAAAATATCAGCCCCCGGATCAAGGGCCAACGGATAGGTCACGCCGGTACGTTTGGCAAAAGCCACTACAGTTTCCAAAGGTTCGTCCCGATCCACTCCAAAGAGAGCAAACGCTTTATTATCCTTATGTTTCAACCAGATATCTTTTTCAATAAAAGGCATCTCCTTTCGGCAAACTCCACACCAACTGGCAGTGAACTGAAGCATCACTACCTTGCCACGCAAATCAGAGAGTTTTACTTTCTGTCCGTCTGTCAGCTCCATTTCAAATCGGGAGCCATATCCCCTACCTTTACTATATAACCAGCATTATCAGGAGTAACCTGTTGTGCCTTCACCGGCTGGCTCAGCAAACATGCGCAAACCAGCAACATCAGACTCATAACTTCTTCATCGTTATTCTCTATTTTTATATATTCGCTACAAAGATAGGCTATTCCATCATTTTTTTCGTAATTTTGCCACCCAAAATAACTACCAACTTATCAAGAAGATGAATATTTTTTTGGGATACAATCACTCATTATAATGCGGGTACGTGGATTTATCAAGTTATTATTACCCTTACCGGCATTATTTTAACCTGTTCTCTATTCAAAAAACCTACAAAAAAAATAAAGGTAGCAATGAAGTTATACCTTATATTCTTGAATGTATGGATAGCTGCCGTGTATTACATGATTTATTGTGAACCAAGAAGTTATAACAGTGCTTTGGCAGGATTTTGGGGAATCATGGCCATCTTCTGGATTTATGACCTGAAAGTAAACTACACCCCTTTTGATCGGACTCACAAACATACCGCACTAGCCGTCCTGCTTTGTATGTTGCCACTGGCCTATCCACTCTTCTCCATTATAAGGGGGATGAGCTTTCCCATGATGACCTCACCTGTAATGCCTTGTTCGGTAGCGGTTTTCACCATCGGACTGCTGCTGGCATTTTCCAAACGAGTCAATATCTTTCTCGTCATGTTTCTCTGCCACTGGGCGCTGATCGGTTTCACCAAAAACTTACTTTTCCATATTCCCGAAGATTTTCTGCTGGCAAGTTCGGCTGTACCAGGACTTTATCTGTTCTTTAAAGAATACACAGCTTCCCATCTGCATACTTCTACCCTTTTCCGTGCCCGTATGATTAATCTCGCCTTAATTATTGCTTGCGGTGCAATCGGTGTACTGTTCATGATATCTATGGTATGCGAACTGGCTCAAGAACAGGCTTTATCGAAATAAAAACACGTCTTAATGAGGTACTTTGCAAATCTTTCGTACTTTTGCCAACAAATTGAGTTAATGTTTTAACAGGATGAACGTATTAGAACTAAGTGAACAGGAGATTATCAGACGAAACAGTCTGAATGAATTGCGAGCTATGGGCATCGAACCATACCCCGCAGCTGAGTATGTAACCAATGCATTTTCGACAGATATAAAAGCTGAGTTCAAAGATGATGAGGAACCTCGCAAAGTATCGGTAGCCGGACGTATGATGAGCCGCCGTGTGATGGGTAAAGCTTCATTCATCGAATTACAAGACTCAAAAGGCCGTATCCAGGTATATATCACTCGTGACGACATCTGTCCGGATGAAAATAAAGAATTGTACAACACAGTGTTCAAACGTCTGCTGGACCTTGGTGACTTCGTCGGTATAGAAGGATTCGTATTCAGAACCCAGATGGGTGAAATCAGTATCCACGCTAAAAAACTGACCGTACTGTCCAAGTCTATCAAACCACTTCCTATTGTAAAATATAAGGATGGGGTCGCTTACGATAAGTTTGAAGATCCCGAACTGCGTTACCGCCAGCGTTATGTGGATTTAGCCGTAAACGAGGAGGTAAAAGACATCTTCATCAAACGCAGCAAGGTATTCAGCTCTATGCGTGAATATTTCAACTCAAAAGGTTATATGGAAGTGGAAACTCCGATTCTGCAATCCATTGCCGGCGGAGCAGCCGCACGTCCGTTCATTACTCATCACAACGCACTGGACATGCCGCTGTATATGCGCATCGCCAGCGAATTGTACTTGAAAAGACTTATCGTAGGTGGTTTCGAAGGTGTGTATGAAATAGGCAAGAACTTCCGTAACGAAGGAATGGACCGCACACACAATCCGGAATTTACCTGCATGGAAATATATGTTGCCTACAAGGACTATAACTGGATGATGGAGTTTACAGAAAAGATGATTGAAAAAATCTGTCTGGATGTAAATGGAACCACTCAGGTAAAGGTAGGCGACAACATTATTGATTTCAAAGCCCCGTACAAGCGTGTCACTATGCTGGATTCCATCAAGGAACACACCGGCTATGACCTGACAGGCATGAACGAAGAACAGATACGCGAAGTTTGTCAGAAACTGAACATGGAAATTGACGATACAATGGGTAAAGGCAAGCTGATTGATGAAATCTTCGGAGAATTCTGTGAAGGTACTTACATCCAGCCTACTTTCATCACCGACTATCCGAAAGAAATGTCTCCGCTGACAAAAATACACCGCAGCAATCCGGATTTGACAGAGCGCTTCGAACTGATGGTAAACGGCAAGGAACTGTGTAACGCATACTCTGAACTGAATGACCCGATTGATCAGTTGGAACGCTTCGAAGAACAAATGAGACTGAGCGAAAAGGGAGATGACGAAGCGATGATTATTGACAAGGACTTTGTCCGTGCGTTAGAATATGGTATGCCCCCCACTTCGGGATGGGTATCGGTATGGACCGTCTGACGATGCTGATGACCGGGCAGTCTACCATTCAGGAAGTATTGTTCTTCCCCCAGATGCGTCCCGAAAAGGTTACTCCGAAAGACACTCCTGCCAAATTTATGGAATTGGGAATTTCAGAAGACTGGGTTCCTGTCATTCAGAAAGCAGGCTATAACCTGGTGAGCGATATGAAAGAAGTGAATCCGCAGAAGTTGCATATGGACATTTGCGGAATCAACAAAAAATATAAATTGGAACTGACCAATCCTACGGTGGATGAAGTTGCCGGATGGATTGCGAAAATTGAGAATTGAGAATTAAAAATTGAGAATTATTCCAATTGTCAATTATCCATCATAAATAATAAGCATGAAATTGCCCGGTAAAATAGCGATAATGGGTGGTGGCAGCTGGGCCACGGCTATTGCAAAAATAGTCCTGGCTCAGGCTGACTCAATCAACTGGTATATGCGCCGCGACGACAGAATCGAAGAATTCAAGCGTTTGGGACATAATCCGGCTTATCTGACAAGTGTGCGCTTTGATATAAAGAACATCAACTTTTCATCAGATATTAATAAGGTGGTAAAGGAATCGGATACTCTGATATTTGTTACCCCCTCTCCTTATCTGAAAAGCCACCTGAAAAAGCTGAAAACCAAAATAAAGGACAAGTTCATTGTCACTGCTATCAAAGGTATTGTCCCTGACGAGAACCTGATTGTTTCCGATTATTTTCACCAGGTATACGGTGTTCCCGAAGAGAATATAGCCGTCATCGCCGGTCCGTGCCATGCAGAGGAAGTAGCCTTGGAGCGTCTTTCTTACCTTACTATCGGATGTAAAGACATTGACAAGGCGAAAATATTTGCCCGCCAACTGGCCGGACATTATATAAAAACTTCTGTAAGCCCGGATGTGCAGGTATAGAATATGCTTCTGTGTTGAAGAATATTTATGCCATCGCCGCCGGAATTTGCAGCGGTCTGAAATATGGCGACAACTTCCAGGCCGTATTAATATCGAATGCCATTCAGGAAATGAACCGCTTCCTGAATACCGTACATCCCGTAGAACGTTCTATTGACGATTCCGCCTATCTGGGTGACCTATTGGTAACGTCTTATTCCAATTTCAGCCGGAACCGCGTATTCGGGACCATGATTGGTAAAGGTTATTCCGTAAAAAGCGCACAGATAGAAATGGAAATGATTGCCGAAGGATACTACGGAACGAAATGTATCAAGGAGTTAAACAAGCACTTGCACGTGAACATGCCTATCGTAGATGCCGTATATAATATTTTATATGAGCGCATCTCGCCCATGATTGAGATTAAATTATTAACTGATTCATTCAGATAAAATATCAGATACAATGAAGAATATTAGTTTAAACATCGACAAAGTAGCCGGTTTTGCTTCTAAGGAAACAATCGCTGCTTACGAACCTCAGGTGAAAGCCTGCATGGAAACATTGGAAAACGGTACAGGTAAAGGTAATGACTTCTTGGGTTGGTTGCACTTGCCATCGTCTATAACAGCCGAACATTTGGCTGACTTGAAAGCTACTGCCCAGGTTCTGCGCGACAACTGTGAAGTAGTAGTAGTAGCAGGTATCGGTGGAAGCTATCTGGGAGCACGGGCCGTAATCGAAGCTTTATCCAATAGTTTCCAATGGTTGAAAGCAAAACAAGACGGACCCGTCATCGTATTTGCAGGCCACAATATCGGCGAAGATTATTTGTTCGAATTAACTGAATACCTGAAAGGTAAAAAGTTCGGTGTAATTAATATTTCCAAATCTGGTACTACTACGGAAACCGCTTTGGCTTTCCGTTTGCTGAAAAAACAGTGTGAAGACCAGCTTGGAAAGGAAATGGCGAAGAAAGTGATTGTTGCCGTTACAGATGCCAAGAAAGGTGCTGCACGTGTTACAGCAGATAAAGAAGGATATCAGACTTTCATTATCCCCGATAATGTAGGTGGCCGTTTCTCTGTCTTGACTCCGGTAGGTTTGTTGCCTATCGCAGTGGCAGGTTTCGACATCGAAAAATTAGTGGAAGGCGCACGCACAATGGAAACAGTATGTGGGCCGCTACTCCGTTTGCCGAAAACCCTGCTGCCGTTTATGCCGCTACCCGCAATGAATTGTATAAAAACGGCAAGAAGATTGAGATTTTGGTAAACTTCAATCCCAAACTGCACTATATGAACGAATGGTGGAAACAATTGTACGGTGAATCCGAAGCAAGGACGGTAAAGGTATTTATCCGTCTGCCGTCGACTTCTCTACCGACCTCCATTCTATGGGACAGTGGATTCAGGAAGGTGAACGTACTATCTTCGAAACAGTTATCTCTATCGAAAAGCCGGAACATACACTTCAAGTTCCTTCGGACAGCGAAAATTTGGATGGCTTGAATTTCCTGGCAGGAAAGCGTGTGGACGAAGTGAACAAGATGGCAGAACTGGGAACTCAGCTGGCACACGTTGACGGTGGTGTACCCAATATGCGACTGATTGTGCCCGAGCTGAATGAATACTATCTGGGAGAAATCATCTATTTCTTTGAAAAAGCTTGTGGTATCAGCGGTTATTTGCTGGGAGTAAATCCGTTCAACCAACCGGGCGTGGAAGCATACAAGAAAAATATGTTTGCTTTGTTGAACAAACCGGGATACGAAGAAGAGTCTAAAGCCATCCAAGCTAGATTATAATCGTCAAGAACCTATAAAGAATGCCATTTATCAATGTCATTCTGAATGACAGTGAAGAATCTGAAAGCATCCACCAAGTGCTTGCAGATTCTTCACTTCGTTCCAATCCAACGGTCACAACCGTTGGAAGTAATAATTATACATTTATTCTATGTTTAAAGAAGCGATAAATAACTATCTTCATGCTCATGGATACGAATCCATCGACCTGAAAGCCGTATTATTCGATATGGACGGAGTGCTGTTCGACTCCATGCCCAACCATGCTGAAGCATGGCATAAAATAATGAAACGCTTCGGTTTCGGCCTCAGCCGAGAAGAAGCTTATATGCACGAAGGGCGTACCGGTGCATCTACGATCAATATAGTAAGTCGCCGGGAGCGTGGGCATGATGCTACAGAAGAAGAAATAAAAGCCATCTACCAAGCCAAAACTGAAGAATTCAACAAATGCCCCAAAGCAGAACGAATGCCCGGCGCACTGGAAGTATTGACTAAAATAAAGAGCGAAGGACTGACTCCGATGGTAGTGACCGGTTCGGGACAAACTTCGTTATTAGACCGGTTAAATCATAATTTTCCGGGCATCTTCCAAGCAGACTTAATGGTTACCGCCTTTGATGTGAAATATGGGAAACCAAATCCGGAACCGTATCTGATAGCCCTAAAGAAAGGCGGCTTCAAACCCAATGAAGCGTTAGTAATAGAAAATGCACCACTAGGTGTACAGGCGGGAGTTGCCGCCGGTATTTTTACTATCGCCGTGAATACAGGACCATTGCACGACAATGTATTACTGAATGAAGGAGCGAATTTACTTTTTCATTCCATGCCCGACTTCAATAAAAATTGGGAAACACTACAATCTGCATTAAAACAAGATTAAATTTTGCAAGAATTCTTCACAATCAATAAAAAAGAGCTCCTTGCTTTCACCTAGATGAAAAACAAGGAGCCCATATTATATAAAAAATCACAGCCTATCAAAATACCTGAACCTACTTTAAAACTTTGCGTAACCAAGGAATAACCAGTTCGTTTTTAAAATAATGAGAAGGGGGATCTACATTGACCGTTTCGAAATAGGTCTTTGAATCCAGTCCTTCATCAAGGTGCTCCACATCTTTTCTAACTGCCTTATCAGCAAACTTCGGATAATGATGAAACTCCGCATTTTCCGGTTTTCCACTAGCAGTATAAGCAGATTGCACCAAACGGAAATCACGGTCCAACCCTCCCTCTGTAAAATGATAGGACGAGGAGCTAATGACGCAACAACATCTGGAAAATTAAAATACCTCCAATAACCAGGTATCAGATGACGGATAGAATTTGGAAAAGGACGCCTGTTTTCCTTGTCAGGTTTAGTCATCACAACGGCACGTTCTTGAGTCTGGCATAGAAAATCATTGTACACAAAAGCATAAATGTCCTTATCCAACACCCCCAAGACCATCATCGGTTCTGTACCTAATGAGAATCCGCTAATCACAATCCTGTCCTTTCGGATATAAGACTGGTCTTTCATCCAATTCAGCACTTGCATATCCAGATAAGAAGTATACCCTAGCCAACTCCATCCCAGTTCAAGCAAAAAACGGGAAACAACATCATAGTCATAATTCCATCCTTTATCATAACATTCCAAATCGGAGGCTTCTCCGGCAGCGGCATTATCCACCGCTACCGCCACATAACCTTCTTTAACCATATTCAAAGCCATACTTACTTTGGGATTATTATAATCCTCAGTTAACTTATCACAGATGCCGGGCTCACCGGCCAATCCTTCTTTGGTCCTTCCGGAACCCGGAATGCACAAGACTCCGGGTACTGCACCCTTCAAATGTTCCGGTTTCAAAACCAGAAAAGTGGAAACTGACTTTGGAAAAGGATAGAACTCCCATTTCTCTAAAATATATCCCTCTTTTTTTTCCGTTTTCACACAGACAGGAGACGGTTGTCCCTTTATCTCGGGAAACTTCATGATCTCCACCATTGCAGCACGCACTCCATCCTGCCATTGCGTAAAATCCTGTGCGGACATACCGGAACGGTAAGCATATTGGGGATGTGTATCTTTCAACATCTCATGCACAATGGCATAAGTACTTAGTAACCGTCCATCCCCACGATCTGATTTCACAACTGCATGCTTCTCAGGTTGGTAATTCTGAGAATTACCAACCATACATAAGCTGCATACAGATACTAAAAAGAGCAATCTTTTCATTATCATCATATTATCTCACTATTATTCATACCCCGGAGTCTGCTTGATTTCCGGATCTCCATTCAAAACTTCCACATTAACAGGCCACAACATCATATATGCCTTATCCTCTGTTAATATAGGCAATGAACTTCCATAATGCGCTTTAACAGAAAAGACAAAAGGTTTTCCGTTGGAATCACGTAAACGCAATAAATCAAACCAGCGGCTTCCCTCACCTACAAACTCTTTATCACGTTCCTGCAAAATAGCCCACTCATTATCCGCATAATCTCCTGCGATATATTTATGTTGTTCAAATTTATCACCATAAGCACGCTTACGTACCTCATTTATATATGCAGCACATTTATCCGGAGCTCCCAACCCGTTTTCACACTCGGTCAGCATCAACAAAACATCAGCATATCTATATACCGGTACATCTGAATCATAATAATGAGTTCCTCCATCCGTATGTCCCATCAGTTTTTTCCAACAAGCGCCACGAGTCTTTCCTTCGAACATATATTGAAAGAAAGTAGCATCCAAACGAGTATCTTCCTTATCATAAATCTCGATAAACGGCACTTTATACTCATAACGTAATGGTCCGGCTGTCAATAGCTTCAACGGATCCGGACCATATTTATTTCCATCCAAGTCCGTAGCATTGGTAAACAAGGCTACATTATAGAACCAGTTCGCCCCCCAATTGGTCAATTCATTCTTATTAAAACACAGAGCGAAAATAATCTCTTTATTCTTCTTCCCTTCCGGAGTCCATAAATCCGCAAAGTTTGGAAGCAGTTCGAATTGTTGGTTCACCAAATTCAATAAAGCCTTCTTTGCTGTCAACAAGTCACTGTTATTAGGATCTACGGCAGTCAGAGTAGCTATATGATCCCCTGCAATATCATCATCGGGTAATCCTGTAGTGACTTTGGCAGACCACATATATATCTTGGCCTTCAAAAGTTCCGTTGCATAATAAGACCATTCATATTGGTCGGACATCTTCTTATCCGACTCATTGAAGAAAGCTTCGGATTTATTAATATCTTCTTTGATAAACTCTAACGTTTCCTCCGGAGTAGAACGAGCCTTATATAATTGCGTAATATCAATGCTACCCTCGGTAACTTTCGGTTCCGTCTCTAACGGCACACCACCAAATGTTCGATAAAGATAGAAATAGTAATATGCACGCAAGCCATAAGCCTGTCCCAAATAAAATGATTTCTCCATTCCAGTCATATAATCAATTTCTTTATCTACATTTCTGATAAACAAATTTATATGCATGATATTTGGGTACACCTCATACCAATCATCGACACCGGTATTATCTTTCGTAAGCAGATTATTAGTCATAGGCGGACCATATACCCCCTCACCCATAGAAGTAACATCACTTATCAGAATCTCACTTCTGAACTCTCCCAATGTGACAGGCATCTGATATTTATCTCTTAAATCGGCATGAATACCAGTCATAAACATTTCTACCTGAGATTTCTGATTCCAAAAATCATTAGAGCCATAATAATCTTCAGGAGACAGGTCCAACGCATCACAAGCAGACAATACCATCATCCCACTCAACAATATGCTATAAAATATTTTCTTCATAATCCTTCCTATTTATTAGAATGTAACATTTAAACCCAAAACAACTGTTCTAGGAGGGGATATCCTCCATTCTGACTGACACCATATTCGGGGGTCGCCATATTTTTGGCTGCTGTAATATATCCCAAATTCTGTGCTGTTACAGAAACATCCACCTTGCTCAAACCGGATTTATGAATCCAACTCTGAGGCAAGGAATACGACAGGCTTATTTCACGAAAAGCCAAATAATCGCCACGATAACAATTAATGTCTGATATTCTGTCATAATTACGTTTGCCTAAAAAGTCAGCCCATCCATACACCGGATATTTTCCATTCGGATTACTTTCCGACCAGGAATCTTTAACCAAAGATATGGTATTAAATGTTCCCTGCATATTACCCATAATCCAAGGAGTTTTCCAATCATGCACCCAATAGCCTAAAGCATAATCCAGACGGCAGTTCAAAGTTAATCCTTTCCATGAAGTATTAATGTTAAAGCCTCCGGTCCAATGAGGTATCGTATTACCCAATTTCACCCGGTCATAATCATCAATTACACCATCCCCATTCACATCCTGCCATTTCACATCACCAGCCTGTATAGGCAGTCCTTTCTCCTTTTCGGCATCCGACAATTTAGCCCAAGCTTCAGGTCCATAGAGCACTTTGGCATCTGCTCCATTTTCCGTATAAGTGGATCTGTCTATCAGATTACCTGGAATCTCACTCTCACTCTTATAAATACCAAGAGATTTAAAGGCGTAAATCACACCATATTCCTGTCCTTCCTGATAACCACCCACCCATTGTCTTTCATAGGTACCATCTGCCAGCTTGCGTCCCGTATAAACCTGATAGGCATCCTGCATATTATTCGGCAATCCATTGTACGGTAATGAGATAATCTTATTCTTATTATAAGCGGTATTCATACTAACTGTAAATTTCCAATCTTTGGTACGCAAAACATTGGCAGTCAGTTCTAACTCCATACCTTGGTTTTGTACTTCTCCATTGTTAGAAAGGAAAGAAGAAACTCCGCTATGGGAAGGCAGGGTGATTTCTGCAAATTTATCCTGTGTACGTCTATTATAATAGGTGAAGTTCAAGATATATTTGTTATTCAGAAAACCAATATCGAAACCTGTCTCGAATGTGTACGATTTTTCCCATCTCATGGTGGGATTAGGCAAATCGTTTATCATCAAAGGAACTTTGCCATTATAGTTGGGTACTATTTTACCATCTTTATCTTTCATAATACCATAAGAGCCTTGAACCGTATAATAATCAAGTCCTGTCACTACATTACCATTAGCATCCAGTACACCAGACACATTTCCATTGGCACCGTAACTAGCACGAATTTTAGCATAAGAAAGTACATTGCTACAAGACTCCATAAAATTCTCTCTACTCAATACCCAACCGGCTGATATACCGGGAAAGGTTCCCCAACGGTTATCTTTTGGCAGCTTGGAGTATCCATCGCGACGTAAAACAAGGCTCAGCAAATACTTGGACTTATAATCATAATTCACTCTACCAAAGAATGAAAGAATGCGTTGTCTGTAATGCCAGGAATCTATTTGCCGCACTCCGGCAGCAGTCGAAGTATAATTCAAATCCTGAAAATCAGATAATGGAGATCCATAACCGGACGCCGAAAAACCTTTCTTGTATGAGTCATAATATTCTACGCCTGCCATCGCATCTATAGAATGATCTTGCCGGAATGTAGTCTGATAATTCAAGATTCCATTATAAGTCTGGTCCAAAAGTCGTTCATGCTTGTTGGAAGTACTATGATTAGTGTCATACACCGGTCCTGTAGCTACAATATAGTCCCCTTTGAAGAACTCTCTGCTGTCATCAAAATAAAACCAAGTTCCTGTGGTCTTGAATGTCAACCCTTTCATTATATTAAAGGTAAAAGACTGACTCAAATTAAACTTGTCTGTATTATTATCATAGTTCAATGCATCCTCATACACTTTCACTGTGGTCCAGCCACGGGCATAAGAAGCCACGGCAGGGCCTGCCAACCAATCGCCATCCGGACTTTTCACACGGAATGTAGGAGGAACGGACAAGGTAGTACTGAAAAAATCACCTTCACCGGCATATCCTGCACCACCATCGTCCCATTTTGCATCGGTAAATGTCAAAGAAGAATTAGAAGTAAGCCAAGGCTTAATTTTATAATCTGCATTGATCGTGAAATTCAAACGGTGATACCAGTTGTTCATCGCATTTCCTTCGCTGCGATTATAGCCTAGCTTGCATAATAATGTCCCTTATCATTGCCGCCGGATACGCTCAAGTTATAATCCTGAGTAATAGCCGGAGATTTGATATTATAATCTTTCAGCTGATTATCACAATAAATCAATTTTTGTCCCGGATTCACCGGGTCATCCATTGTCTGCCAACCTTGTTTTAACAGGAAAGCCAGATCATCTGTATAATTCATAACACCCCATACGGCTGTATTGTCTTTATTGCCATTAAGTACATTCCCTTTTTCATCAAAATATCTGTTTCCTGTTCCGTAAGGCTGTGTTCCGGATAAGTCGCATCACTGGCAAATCCATGCCAAGCGCCCGATTTATCCTGCCATATATGCGAAGACCGATAAAATGCTGAACGCATATAATACAAATAATCATGAGCATTCAAAAACTCATACTGGCTATGGAAAAAATTGAAACCGACTTTCGCACTCAAATTTATTTCCGTATGTCCTTCCGAACCTCTTTTAGTAGTAACAAGAATTACACCATTGGAAGCACGCGCACCGTAAATAGCTGTAGCACCAGCATCTTTCATGACCTCCAAAGACTCGATATCCTCCGGATTCACATCACTCAACGACTCGCGTACAGCACCATCGATAATAACCAAAGGTGAACCGCTACCATCCAGATTGGTACCACCACGAAGTACCAAAGTAGGAGTGGAATTCGGATTACCACTAGTTTGCTGCACCCTTAATCCTGCCACTGCACCAGACAGTGCTTGCGCCGGATTAGTATGGGCACCCGTACTTAAAGTAGAATTATCAACTTTAGCAATAGAATTAGTCATCTTGGAACGAAGTTGTGTGCCCCCATAACCTGTTATCACCACTTCATCCAAAGTCTTATTGTCTTCCTGCAGTTGAACATTCAAAAACGGCTTTTTCCCTACAACCATTTCTTGAGTCAGATAACCGATATAAGAAAAGACCAAAGACGCTTTTTCACTTACCATTAACGTAAACTGGCCGTCTATATCAGTTATGGTACCATTGGTAGTACCTTTCTCTATAATATTAGCCCCAATAATTGCTTCTCCTTTGGCATCGGTCACTATACCTTTGACAGTCACTTTCTCTTGTTGCATAACAATGGGAGGCGTTTTTTCTCTAGAAATGGCCTTACGAATTATTACTTGTCTGTCACGGATATGATATTCCAAATCAGTACCGGCAAACATTTGTTTCAGTACCTCCTCTATTGTCTTATTCCGTACATCCACATTGACACGACGAGACAAATCAATATCTGTACGATATATAAAAATAAATTGACTATTCTTTTCTACCCAATTAATCACACTCTTCAAAGTCTGGTTCTCCATAGAAACGGTAAAGCTAGTTTGTTCCGCATAACTCATTTCCGCAAAAGCCTCTTCATAACTTGTAAATGTTAAAATCATGGCTAAACTCATACATTTTGTGAATTTAGGCATGAGTTTTATTCTATTCGTGTATTTTTTCATATATTTGATTGTTTTTTCTATTTATTTCAAGGTAAATAATTAAACAACGATTCAGTGACCAGATAGTACGGCAAATACTGTCTGGTTTTCTTTTTTTTACATTCTTCTTTTATTCCATAGGCTAAAGTGTTTTAAGGTTCAACAATTCTCATTTAAGGCTCACATAGATTTCATCTTTATCATTTATTGTATAATGCAATGATAATGAAAGACATAAATTATCCATAACATCGGTAATGTCTGTTTGAAGATCCAGTTTTCCTGACAATGACAAGGTAGTAATCTCCGCATCATACCGTATTTTACACCCATAATACCGCTCAAGTTTCTTCAAAACATCTCCTACGGGTCTTTGATGAAGCAGCAATAAATTATCCTTCCAACTGATGTATTCGGACACATCAACCTTACGTACCTGCGTTTTATTACCTTTAATATCCACCAATTGATTAGGTGCTAATCTTACTTTGCTCTTATTCTCAGTAGTTACTTCCACGCTTCCATGTACTAAAACAACAGATGAAGCCTCATCTTCCCTATAGGCACAGACATTAAACGAAGTACCCAGTACGCGTATATCAAACTCTCTTGTTTTGACAACAAATGGGCAATCCTTCCTTTTGGCTACATCCAGATAAACCTCCCCCTCTACCAGGATTTCACGTTTCTGTTCTTCAAAATATCCGGATATATCACTTTACTACCTGAATTTATATAAATTCTAGTACCATCAGAAAAAGTAATATCAGCTCTTTTCCCATTAGGAACCATTATCTGGTGCATTTCATTCTTTACAGATGAAGCCTGGGATATTTTAGTATTTAATGCATACTGCTGAATATTCGAACTTCCTAAAGTATCATATTTTAAAGAAGCATCATTTTTCAGATTCATAGCTTGGTTATCTGTTATCAGAATCACCTCATCACCGCAAATGGAAGTCGTGTCATTCAGCAATGCTATATCAAGCTCCGTACCCTCATCAGCATTGGTACTCCACCAGTTCATAGCTAAAATCAAACCAATCGCTGCCGCTATCGACAAAGACCACCTATAAATATGACGTCTGTAGGAAACCCTCTTTTCCCTTTCTACTCGTTTCATCACGTCCTGAAAAGATTTTTCCACATCAACAAATTCCAATTCATCTGCTTCCCGAATCTTCTCAGTCAGGCATCGAACTGTTTTACGAAATTCATCTGAATTATATATTGTTTTTTTATTTTTCATCGAAATACCTTTTTATTAAGAAAACGGCACCCGATAAAAAAGGTACTCATAAAAAGAAAAGAAATCACACTTTTCTTTGCATGAGTCTTCGTAAGACCAATAGATAAACCTTATATGACAAATAAAAAAACTTATTCATCACACAAATATCACTTCATGAAAACATGCCCAAATGATAAAACAACAACAATTAACTACTCGCTAAATCAAGAGAAGTGAAAAGCCCAAACACTACGCACAGGCACATGAACACAATGCACCAAGATACTGAAAATCCAAATGGTTGAAACAGAGAAAAAGAATTCACGCAAACGTGCCAATGTACGCGACAAAAGATTCTTGCTTGATTGAGGATTCATACCTAAGATAGCGGATATTTCCTGATGGCTCAATTCCTTTACATAATATAAATACAGAATTTCACGCTGACGACCAGAAAGACGTGAAATTGCCTTAGCCAGCCTCCTTTCATTCTTCACATCCACATCATCTTTCTTAAATAAAGAATTTATTATTTCTTCACCCATCGGAAAAAACTCATGGCATTCTTCAATCACTTCCATTGGACGTAAAGACTGAAACGCATCCAGCAATTTATTTCTAAAAGAACAAAGCAAATACGCCTTTACATTATCAGTATAATGCAAATTCCTACAATTTAAAATCAACTTGACGAACAGATTCTGTATGGTATCGGCAACCAGCTCTCTGTCACCTACCATACGAATTCCATAGGAATACAATAACGAATAATAGCGTCGATAAACTTCTTCAAATGCCGCCGTTTCTCCTTTAATGAAAGATTCCCAAAGTTTAGTTTCATCATGTGTTCTATCAACCATAATACTAGCTCCTTAAAAACTTATTGAGCTTGCTCAGAGTTAAACTTAACAAGAAGGCAATATAAGAGATGAATCATGTAATGGACTCATCCCTTACTTTATAATACCTACATATTATTCAAACAGTTTACTGCGCGACAACATACAGGCACCGATAATCCCGGCTCTTTCTTTCAATTTAGATTCTACAATAACAGAATCACGGTTCATCAAGTTCAGTGTATATTTTCGAATAGCTGTAGTGATGGGTTGTGTCAAATAATCACCTGTACGTGACAATGCACCACCAATAATGACTAGCTCCGGATTGAATATATTAATAAGTCCCGCTACATGGCGGCCTAATTTCACTCCAATTTCTTCCACCAGTTCAATACACAGCAAATCTTCCTTATTTACCGCATCAATGATATCATCCAAGGTCAAATCTTCCAAATTTTTCTTGGTATTGGAGATAATAGAGTTCTCACCATTATTAATATGTTCCAACAGAATACGATGCAAAGCAGCCCCCGAAACTTCCGTTTCTATGCATCCTTTTTTCCCACAATGGCAGATAATCTCATTCTCATATCCAAAATTATGCCCGAATTCGCCAGAGAAACCGGATTTTCCTTTATAAATCTTTCCATCAATGATAATTCCCATACCCAATCCCCAACTGACATTGATAAAGATGATATTCTTCTCACCTTTCACAACACCTTGCATATACTCACCGTAAATCATAGCACGGGTGTCGTTGTCAATAGAAACACGATAACCACCCACCTTTTCTGATATGACATCCGTCAACGGGCGCTCATCAAAATTGAATATACTGTAACTATATCCCAAATCCGGATTCACACGCCCGGAAAGATTTACATTAATATTTAATATCTTATCTTTCTCAACACTGACTTTTTGAAGAAAATGTTTAATCAACTTACACAATTCGTCTAAACTCTCAGGGGTATTCTTCGCTTTAAAAGGAACATTCATTTTTAGCTGAACTACATCTCCTTTAAAATTTATCAACCCTAAGTTAATGGAAAACTGACGCACTTCAACACCTACAAAATACCCGGAATCTGCATTCAAACCATACAAACTGGGATGTCTTCCCCCACTGGTTTCCAGCTTTCCATAGTCGTTAATGTAACCTTCCTCACACATTTCATCGATGATTTTGTAACTGTAGGCACACTTAAATCCATCTCTCTTGCTAAATCAGTAATCGTAGAGCTTCCATTATAAATATAATGGGTAATGATTTTCTTCTTCATCACAGCCATCTTTGAGCCCTTTTCAATTTCTTTCAACAAATTCTCACCCATAATAAAATATTCCGTTAATGTCCACAAATATAGTTATTTTTTATGAAATCAAATCACATTTAAAGAGAATTTTCAAAAAATATTTTAGAAGATGTAAGCAAATTATCATTTTTTGTAACAATCCCACTTTCCAGATACATTTAAATAATATTTCCTAGTCGTTTATTCATCTTTCTATTTATTAAAAGAGTGATTATTAATAAATAAATTTAGTTTTTACTTGTTGTTTTCATAAATCATTTATATATTTGCACGCAACATGATTAAGTAATATAAAATATTCATTTCAAATAAATTAAAGGCTATGGAAAAGATTCACGGATTAATTGATGCACCTTTTACTCCATTTTATGAGAACGGAGAAGTAAATTATGAACCTATTGAAGCCTATTGCCAACTATTGGTTAGAAACGGACTTCAAGGCGTATTTATCAATGGTTCTTCCGGAGAAGGCTATATGCTGACAGAAGACGAACGCATGAAACTGGCTGAACGCTGGATGGAAGTAGCACCCGAAGGATTCAAAGTCATTGTCCATGTAGGAAGCACTTGTGTAAAATCAAGCAAACGTCTGGCAGAACACGCTCAGAAAATCGGAGCATGGGGTATCGGAGCAATGGCACCTCCTTTCCCCAAAGTAGGACGCATTGAAGAATTGGTGAAATACTGCGAAGAAATAGCATGCGGCGCTCCTGCACTTCCTTTCTATTTTTATCACATCCCAGCTTTCAACGGAGCATTCCTCTCAATGGTAGCATTCTTGGAAGCCGTAGACGGTCGCATTCCTAATTTCGCCGGTATCAAATATACTTTCGAAAGCCTGTATGAATACAACCAATGCCGTTTATATAAAAATGGCAAATTTGACATGTTGCACGGCCAGGATGAAACGATCCTTCCTTGTCTGGCTATGGGCGGTGCACAGGCGGTATCGGTGGAACAACCAACTATAACGGCAAAGAACTCACAGGTATTATCGAAGCATGGAAAGCCGGTGATCTGGAACTGGCACGCGAACGCCAGAATTTCGCACAGGAAGTTATCAATGTCATCTGTCACTATCGTGGAAACATCGTTGGCGGTAAACGCATCATGAAACTGATCGGGCTGGATTTAGGAAAGAACCGGACTCCGTTCCAGAACATGACAGATGAGGAAGAAGCTGCCATGAAAGCCGAACTGGAAGCAATCAATTTCTTCGAAAGATGTAACAAATAAACCTGAACCACGATGTTTTCAATAGACTATATAAAAGAATGGTCGGAATCATACAAAACAGATCTGACCACCAATATCATGCCGTTTTGGCTGAAATACGGGCTGGACAAGGTCAATGGAGGTATTTATACCTGCGTTGACCGAGACGGCAGCTTGATGGACACCACCAAATCAGTGTGGTTCCAAGGAAGATTTGCTTTTATCTGTTCCTATGCATATAATAATATAGAAAAGAACGAAGCATGGCTGGCGGCAGCAAAAGTACAATAGACTTTATAGAAGCGCATTGTTTTGACTCTGACGGACGTATGTATTTCGAAGTGACTGCCGAAGGCACTCCTTTGCGCAACGCCGTTATATTTTTTCGGAGTCATTCGCAGCCATCGCCATGTCGGAATATGCCATCGCATCCGGTGACCAGACGTATGCTGTAAAAGCATTAGACTTGTTCAAACGGATGCAGTATTTTATGGAAACACCAGGCATACTGGCTCCCAAATATCTGGATACCCTCCCGATGAAAGGACATTCCATTACCATGATTCTGATTAATGTGGCATCACGTATCCGTCAGGCTATTCAGGACGAAAGCTTCAATGGACAGATTGACGCCTCCATCGACCAGCTACGTAAAGACTTCATGCATCCTGAATTCAAGGCTTTGCTTGAAACAGTAGGTCCCAACGGAGAATTTATTGACAGCAACATGGGCCGCACCATCAATCCGGGACATTGTATTGAGACAGCCTGGTTTCTGCTGGAAGAAGCCAAATACCGTAACTGGGACAAAGACATTACGGAACTGGCCCTCACTATCTTTGATTGGTCCTGGGAGTGGGGATGGGACAAAGAATTCGGAGGTATCATCAACTTCAAAGACTGCAAGAACCTTCCGCCACAGGATTATTCCCAAGACATGAAATTCTGGTGGCCTCAGACAGAGGCTGTCATCGCTACTTTGTATGCATATTTAGCAACCGGAAATGAAAAATACCTTGACATGCACAAACAAATCAGCGATTGGACATACGCCCATTTTCCTGATAAAGAGTGTGGAGAATGGTTTGGATATCTCCATCGTGACGGCACGCCTGCACAAATGGCCAAGGGTAACCTATTCAAAGGCCCGTTCCACATTCCAAGAATGATGATCAAGGGCTATACATTGTGCAAGGAAATACTCGACAACAAAAAATCACATTTATAAAGCCCTTTATCTATTAGCATGAAAAACAGTAAAATTTATCCTTGGGTTGTAGTAGGATTATTATGGGGTGTCGCCCTGTTGAATTACATGGACCGGCAAATGCTATCCACAATGAGAGATGCCATGGCGGTGGATATCACCGAGCTTCAGTCAGCTGCCAATTTTGGGCGACTGATGGGAGTTTTTCTTTGGATATATGGCTGTATGAGCCTATAGCCGGAATGGTGGGCGACCGCATGAACGCAAATGGCTTATTGTTGGCAGTTTGTTTGTATGGTCGGCCGTCACTTATCTGATGGGAATAGCCGACACTTATAATGAAGTCTTTTTCCTTCGCGCCTTGATGGGAATCAGCGAAGCGCTCTATATTCCTGCCGGATTATCACTGATCGCCGACTATCACTCCGATAAGTCACGTTCATTAGCTATCGGTATTCACATGACCGGGCTCTACACCGGGCAGGCCATCGGAGGTTTCGGCGCTACAGTAGCCGCCGCTTTTTCCTGGCATACAACCTTTCATTGGTTCGGCATCGCCGGCATTGCATACGCCGTAATTTTGATGCTTTTTCTACATGAAAAGAAGGATAGAATACAAATTGAACAAATAAATTCACCTTCCGGTAAAGAAAAAAGCAATTTATTGAAGGGATTATCATTACTTTTCAGTAATATTGCATTCTGGGTGATTCTGCTATATTTCGCAGCCCCCAGTTTACCGGGATGGGCAACCAAAAACTGGTTACCTACCTTGTTCGCCGAGAACCTGAATATACCGATGTCACAAGCCGGCCCCATGTCGACTATCACCATCGCACTATCCTCGTTCATTGGTGTAATTATTGGTGGAACCTTATCCGATAAGTGGGTGCAAAGAAATATAAAAGGACGTGTGTACACGGGTGCCATCGGCTTGGGACTTACTATTCCATCCCTGCTTTTACTAGGGTTCGGCCATAGTTTCGTAGCCGTTGTGGGAGCTGGATTATTATTCGGTATCGGTTATGGTATCTTCGATGCCAACAATATGCCGATTCTATGCCAGTTCGTATCATCCAAACACCGTGCTACCGCCTATGGTATCATGAATATGACAGGCGTGTTTGCGGGAGCAGCCATTACCGAAGTCTTGGGAAAGTGGACAGACGGAGGTAAGTTGGGACTGGGATTTGC
>ENA-OQER01000032-OQER01000032.1-human-gut-metagenome-genome-assembly--contig:-NODE-32-length-63585-cov-6.605613_pt1 | contig 63585 bp, 72 predicted proteins | sample MGYA00242797_ERZ504639 | MGnify/ENA primary metagenome ERZ504639 (study PRJEB26092, sample SAMD00036306) | human gut metagenome | host: Homo sapiens | study: EMG produced TPA metagenomics assembly of... | reverse complement strand
TTTTTATTTTTAATGTAACATTGTTATTTTTATCATTGGCTTTTTACTAAAATTTGTTAAGACTTTTCGATAATATGATATTCTTAATTAACTAAAAAATAAAATAGCACCCTAAAATTAATCTTATTTTAGAGTGCTATTATTTAATTTAAAATTTATGCTTCCATTTTGCGAATTGGATTAAATGTGAATTCTTCACCGTTTACATTAATATCTACAGTGTCGCCTTCTTTGATATTACCTTTGATGATTTCTTTACTTAATTGAGTTTCTACAGTATGAGATAATAATCTACGAAGTGGACGAGCACCGAAGTTTGGTTCAAAGCCTTCATCTGCAAGTTTAGTCAAAGCTTCATCAGACCAAGAAAGTGAAATATTAACTTGATGTTGTAGACGTTTATTGAGATTTTCGAGCATGATGCGAGCAATTTGACGTACTTGTTCTTTAGCTAAAGCTTTAAATACGATAATATCATCAACACGATTTAAAAATTCAGGACGGAAATAATCTTTTAAGATATCACGTACTAATTTTTCAGCTGTAGCAAAATCTTCTTGATTTAAGATTTCATGACTGCCTAAGTTTGAAGTCATAATGATAACAGTATTTTTGAAGTTTACAACTCTACCTTTACCATCAGTTAAACGACCATCATCTAAGATTTGTAATAATACATTGAATACATCACGATGAGCTTTTTCGATTTCATCAAGTAAAATTACGCTATATGGACGACGGCGAACTGCTTCAGTGAGTTGACCGCCTTCATCATAGCCAACATATCCTGGAGGAGCCCCGATTAAACGAGCTACAGAATGTTTTTCCATATATTCGCTCATATCGATACGAATGATACTGCGTTCATCATCAAATAGACTTTCAGCTAAAGTTTTTGCAAGTTCAGTTTTACCTACACCTGTAGGGCCGAGGAAAATGAAAGAACCGATTGGACGATTAGGGTCTTTGATACCAGCACGAGCACGGATAATAGCTTCACTTACAGCTTTTACGGCTTCATCTTGACCGACAACACGTTCATGAAGAACATCTTCTAAATGCACGAGCTTTTCTCTTTCACCTGTGAGCATTTTAGTAACAGGAATACCAGTCCAACGACTTACTACTTGAGCGATATCTTCTTCAGATACTTCTTCTTTTAAGAGACGATTGCCTTCTTCATCATGAACAGCTTTTTCCATTTCTTCAAGTTCTTTTTGAAGTTGTGGTAATTTACCGTATTTGATTTCAGAAGCTTTGGCATAATCGCCACTGCGTTGAGCTTTTTCCATTTCAGTATTGGCACTATCCATTTCTTTTTTGATAGCACGTACACGAACAATACCTTGTTTTTCTTTATCCCATTTTGCTTTTAATTCATTTTCTTCATTTTGTAATTTAGTTTTTTCATCAATGAGTTTAGCAAGTTTTTCTTTAGATGCTTCATCAGTTTCTTTATTTAATGCTTCTTCTTCTATTTGTAATTGCATGATTTTACGACGCAATTTTTCAATAGGTTCTGGCATAGATTCGATTTCAGTACGAAGTTTAGCAGCAGCTTCATCAACTAAGTCGATAGCTTTATCTGGTAAAAATCTATCGGAGATATATCTATCAGATAATACAGCTGCAGAAACAAGTGCATTATCACGAATTCTTACACCGTGATGAACTTCATAACGTTCTTTTAAGCCACGCAAGATGGAGATAGTATCTTCTACAGATGGCTGACCTACCATTACAGGTTGGAAACGACGTTCAAGAGCTGTATCTTTTTCAATATATTTACGGTATTCATTTAAAGTAGTGGCACCAATACAGCGGAGTTGTCCACGTGCTAACATTGGTTTTAATAAGTTACCAGCGTCCATAGCACCTTCAGTTGCACCTGCACCTACTACAGTGTGAATTTCATCGATGAATAATAAAATCTGTCCATCGGATTTAGAGATTTCATTTAATACAGATTTTAGACGTTCTTCAAATTCACCACGATATTTAGCACCAGCGATTAATGAGCCCATATCGAGAGAATATAATGTTTTATTTTTTAGAGATTCTGGAACATCACCTGCTACGATACGGCGAGCTAAACCTTCAACGATAGCAGTTTTACCAACACCAGGTTCACCGATTAATACTGGGTTATTTTTAGTACGACGAGATAAGATTTCGATAGTACGGCGTATTTCTTCATCACGGCCAATAACAGGGTCTAGTTTACCAACTCTTGCCATAGCTGTTAAATCACGACCGTATTTTTCAAGTGATTTATAACCACTTTCGGGATTATCACTATTTACATTTTGTTTACGTTCTGATTTGATTACAGATTGAATTTTATTTTGATGTAGATTAAATTCTCTACATAATGCTTGCATTTCGTCATCGCTATCGCTGACAATAGCTAATAATAAATGTTCTGTGCTTATATATTCATCGTTCATGTTTTCAGCGAGTTTTGCTGCTCTACCTAATACACGAACCATTTCTGTACTCATACCTAAACGACTTTGACCTTTTACGCTAGGAATTTTTTTTGAGTATTTGTTCTAATTTTGCTTTGAGCATAGGCAAATCTACTCTACATTCAGCAAAAATAGTAGCGAGTAGACCTTCTGGTTCTTTAATCAAAGCAGAAAGAACATGAGCAGATGTAATTTCTTGATGATAGCGAAGTGCTGCTTCTTGCTGTGCAGATTGCATAGCTTCTAAAACTTTTTGTGTATATTTTTCTTCACCCATGATTTATACCTCCAAGTCATGATGAGTAACATTTCGATTAATAATATTATAAAAACAATAATACAGTAAACATAAATACTAAAGTAATAATTTATGTTATACTTTAGTTTCATATTTGCTTACAAAACATATTATAAAAGCTAAAAGTCAAATTGTCAAACATTATTTTGACTTTTTGACATTTGTTTTTAAAAAATTTTTTATCTATACTAAAAATCTTTATATTATAATAAGATAGAGGTGATTTTATTTATGGAAAGACTCATAGGATTTGCCCCATCTATTGATGAAAATTGTACAACTATTATCTTAGGTTCAATGCCAAGTGTGAAATCTTTGGAACAGCAACAATATTATGCTCATCCTCAAAATAGATTTTGGAAATTAATGGCTATATTTTTTAATGAAGGAATAATACCAACTATTTATCAAGAGCGATTAGAATTATTGAGAAAAAATCATATTGCGCTATGGGACTCTATAGATTCTTGTATTCGGGAAGGTAGTTTAGATAGTGCTATTTGCGATGAAGTGCCAAATGATTTTAAAGCTTTATTTACTAAATATCCTAAGATAAAAACTATTTGTTTTAATGGCGGAAAATCTTTTCAGTGCTTTAAGAAATATAATAAAGATATTTTAAAAGATAAAACATATACTTTTTATACTTTGCCATCTACAAGTCCAGCAAATGCTAAATTTCGTTTGCCGATGCTTCAAGAAGTTTGGCAACAAGCTTTAGCTAGACATATAAACAATAAATAGATTTTATAAAATAAAAAAGGTACCTACAAAATATTTCATAGGTACCTTTTCGTTATTATCATGGTAATGTTCTTAATTTATCAAGTGGCCAGAAGATGAGTATTGCTTTACCTTTGATTAAATCAAATGGTACCATGCCTACATCAGCGAAACGACTATCTTCGGAATTATTGCGATTATCGCCCATTACAAAGATATGTCCTTCTGGTACAGTAGCCAGTGGATAATCTCCTCTAGTTGTGCTTAAGATATATGGTTCATTTTTTAATTCCCCATTTACATAAACATGACCATCTTTGATTTCAATAGTATCTCCAGGAATTGCAATTACACGTTTGATAAAATCACGGCTAGGGTCTTTTGGATATTGGAATACCAAGATATCACCGCGTTCAGGGTCATGTAAATTATAAATAAATTTATTAACGACTAAACGCTCTTGATTTTGTAATGTCGGACGCATAGAAGGTCCATCAACTAAATATAATTCTACTACAAAATGACGAATGAATAAGGCTAAGACAACAGCGATAGCTATGGAAATAACCCAATCTTTAATTTCACTACCTAAAGATGACTCTTTTTTATCAGCCATGATAATCCTCCCTCTACTAGAACATACTAATAAAACAAAAGGGACTTGCCATAGGCAGTCCCTCTTATGAAGATATTAGCGTCTTTCTTTAATACGAGCAGCTTTACCAGTAAGGTTACGAAGATAATAAAGTTTTGCTCTACGAACAATACCTCTACGAGTAACTTCGATTTTTGCAAGGCGTGGGGAATGTACTGGGAAAGTACGTTCAATACCAACACCATAAGAAATTCTTCTTACTGTGAAGTTTTCACGAACGCCAGAACCTTGGCGAGCGATTACAACACCTTCGAACATCTGAATACGTTCGTTGGATCCTTCAACTACTTTTACATGTACGCGAACGCTATCGCCAGGGATGAATTTAGGGATATCGTTACGTAATTGTTCCTGTTCTAAAGCCTGAATAATATTCATTATTTTTCCTCCTTAATTCAAACGTTCATATAAGAATATCTCACAGCGGACCGTTTGTTGCATACTAGGCTATTTTATCATATAAAAATGGGCTATGCAATATATTTTTTGGAGATTTTTCGAGAATTTGACAAATATTTTAGGATAATTTATATTAAAGGCAGAATATGAAAAAGGGAGCTTGTAGACAGGCTGAGAGGAAGTTGTGAACTTCGACCTATGACCTGATTTGGATAATGCCAACGTAGGGAAATATTAGTTTGATTACGTATTTTCAAGGAAATGGCATGGCTATTTCCTTTTTTTATTTTTAAATATTTTTATTTTTATGAGGTGATTTTTGTCTACATTTTTACATCAACAAATAATTCTAGTTTTAATGTATCATTGATTTGGTTTGGTACAGCAGTTTCTGTGGCTGAAATCATGACAGGAACTTTTTAGCACCACTTGGCATGAAAGATGGATTTTTAGCTATTTTAGTAGGTCATGTAATTGGTGGAATTATTCTTTATTTAGCAGGGATTATCGGTGCTAATAAACGTTGCAGTGCTTCTGAAAGTATTAATTTATCTTTTGGTAAGTTGGGTTCTGTTAGTTTCTCTCTATTAAATACTATTCAATTAATAGGTTGGACTTCTATAATGACCATCATTGGGGCACAAGCTTTCAATAAATTAATGGCATCTTTATGGAATATGGGAGAAAATACTATTTTATGGACAATTATTATAGGTCTTTTTCCTTGCATTTGGATTTTTAGTACAATGGATTTTGTAAGTAAGATAAATAAAGTAGTAATGCTTTGTTTATTGCTTGCTTCTTTATATTTAGGTTTTGGGGCTGTAGTTTCTGCAAATGAAGTGGTAATTTCTTTAGATGAAAGTATGAGTTTTGGCATGGCAGTAGAATTAAATATTGCTATGTGTTTATCATGGATGCCAGTTATTTCAGATTATACAAGAACACTTAAAAATCAATCTACAGGTACATTGAGCTGTGTAGTGGCATATTGTTTTGGCAGTATTTTAATGTATACAATTGGTTTAGGTAGTGCTGTTCATTATGGGATAACAGATATTTGTGATATTTTCATGTTATCTGGATTGGGTGTTATTTCTTTAGTTGTTATTTTATTATCTACAGTAACAACAAATTTCATTACGATAAATTCTTCAAGTATTTGTTTAAATCATATTAGTAATCAATTAGATGTAAAATATACAGCGTTTTTTGTATGTATAATTTCTACATTGCTTGCTATTTTCTTATCCATGGAACAATATGAAGCTTTCCTTTATTTTATAGCAGCAACTTTTGCACCGTTATTTGCTATTGCTTTTTCTGAATATTTCTTTAGTCATAATATTTATCATCAAAATTCACTTATCACTGGTAAAAATTGTCTTTTATGGTTAATTGGTTTTATAGCTTATGAATTGTTGATTGATTATAGCACTTTTATTGGGATTACTGTGCCAGTTATGTTAGCTATAGCCATTATTAATATTTTTGTTAATCAATTGATTGGAGCAAATTTAGTTTAAATAAGAGATATTAAAAGTATTTTATTATTTAGCCATAAATCTAAAAGTAAACAACATAAATATATTGACAAGGATTTTTTCTTTTGCTAGACTTTATGTACAGCAATGAACTAGAAAAGTAACTTTAATCAGCGAGTAGTGATGGTGTAAGACTACAAAAAGTGAATGGCACTAGGGAGCTTTATAATAATAAATAACATTCTAAAGAGGACTTAAATATATTTAAGTCAATCAGGGTGGAACCGCGGGAATACATCTCGTCCCTGTAACATTTTGTTGTTACATGGGCGAGATTTTTTATTTTGTCGCCCATGAATATCAAGGAGGTATATTTATGACATTTCAGGAAATTATCCTGACTTTGCAGGAATTTTGGTCTAAGCAAGGCTGTATTTTAGCTCAACCTTATGACGTGGAAAAAGGTGCAGGTACTATGAACCCTTCTACATTTTTACGTGTACTTGGCCCTGAACCTTGGCATGTAGCATATGTAGAACCATCTCGTCGTCCAGCTGATGGTCGTTATGGTGAAAATCCTAACCGTTTATTCCAACATCATCAATTCCAGGTAATTATGAAACCATCTCCTGATAATATTCAGGAACTTTATTTACAGAGCTTAGCAAAACTCGGTATCAATGAAAAAGAACATGATATCCGTTTTGTTGAAGATAACTGGGAATCTCCAACACTTGGTGCTTGGGGTCTTGGTTGGGAAGTTTGGCTTGATGGTATGGAAATCACACAGTTTACTTATTTCCAACAAGTAGGTAGTGTTGATGTAAAACCTGTAGCTTCTGAAATCACTTATGGTCTTGAACGTATTGCAATGTATATTCAAGAAAAAGAAAATGTTTATGATATTGATTGGAATGGCACATACACTTATGGTGATGTATTCCATCAAAATGAATTTGAACAATCCACTTATAACTTTGAACTTGCAGATACTGCTCTTTTATTTGACCTTTTCGATAAATACGAAAAAGAAGCTGTTCGCGTAATTGAGCTTGGCTATGTTCATCCAGCATATGATTATGTATTGAAATGTTCTCATACATTTAACTTGCTTGATTCTCGTGGAGCAATCAGCGTATCTGAACGTACAGCGTTTATTTCTCGTGTACGTAATCTTGCTCGTCTTTGTGCTCAATGTTATTTAAAACAGCGTGAAGAACTCGGCTATCCTCTCTTGAAGAAAGGAGCAAAATAATAATGGCTAAAGATTTATTATTAGAAATTGGTACAGAAGAAGTTCCTGCTCATTTTATGCCAGGAATTTTAGCTCAATTAAAAGAAAAAGCAACTGCAAAATTTCAAGAAATGCGTCTTGATTTTGATGAAGTAACAACTCTTGGTACACCTCGCAGAACTGCACTTTTAGTAAAAAATCTTGCAGAAACTCAGCAAGGTGCATCTAGTGAATATAAAGGCCCATCTACTGCTATCGCTTTTGATAAAGATGGCAATCCTACAAAAGCAGCTATCGGTTTTGCTCGTGGTAAAAAAGTAGATGTTGCTGATTTAGTAGTAAAAGATGGTTATGTATATGCTGTTTCCAGCGAAGAAGGCAAACAGACTGTAGAACTTTTACCTACTTTATTAAAAGAATTGGTAGAAGGCTTGAACTTCCCTAAAAATATGCGTTGGGGCGATTTAGATTTCCGCTTTGTACGTCCACTTCGTTGGCTCGTAGCTTTGTATGATGAAGAAGTAATTGATTTTACAGTAGCTAATGTAAAATCTGGTCGCGTATCTCGTGGTCATCGTTTCTTAAGTGAAGGCGATTTCACAATCAATAAAGCAAGTGATTATGAACAAGCTTGTAAAGATGCATTTATTATTGTAGACCAAGAAAAACGTCGCGATATCATCAAAGCACAGATTGAAGAAATTGCAAAAGCTCATAATGGTCATGCAGAAATCACGGAAGATTTATTAGAAGAAGTAATTTATCTTGTAGAATATCCAACAGCACTTTGCGGAACTTTTGAAGATAAATACCTTAAATTACCAAAAGAAGCAGTAATGACTCCAATGAGAGATCATCAGCGTTATTTCCCTGTTTTAGATGATAATAACAATTTATTACCATTATTTATCACAGTTCGCAATGGTGGCGATTATTGCTTAGATAAAGTACAGCATGGTAATGAACGTGTACTTCGTGCAAGACTTGCTGATGCTCAATTCTTCTTTGATGAAGATAGAAAACATAGTCTCTATGATTATGTAAAAAAATTAAAAACTGTAGTATTCCAAGAAGGTCTTGGTACAATTTATGATAAAGCTAATCGTTTAGCAGAACTTTCTGCTTTCATTGGCGAAAAAGTAAATGCTACAGAAGCTGAAATAAAAACAACTAAACGTGCTGCAATTTTAGCAAAAGCTGACCTTGTATCTGCTATGGTTTGTGAGTTCACTGAACTTCAAGGTATCATGGGCCGTGAATATGCACTTTTAGATGGTGAAGGTCAAGAAGTAGCAACTGCTATTTATGAACATTATATGCCACGTTTTGCAGGTGATGCAGAACCAGCTAGCGTAGCAGGTCGTCTTGTTTCTTTAGCTGATAAAATGGATAATATCGTAGCTACATTCAGTCGTGGACTTGTGCCAACAGGTTCTCAAGATCCATTTGCACTTCGCCGTCAAGCTCTTGGTATTGTGCATACAATTATTGAAGCAAACTACACTATTTCTATCAGTGAAATTGCAGATAAAGCAATGGATTTACTCAATATCACTGATAGTGAAAAACGTGCTGAAATCCAGAAAAATGTAGCAGAATTCTTCACTTTACGTCTTAAAAATGTACTTGGCGATAATGATGTTCGCTATGATATTATTGATGCTGTACTTGAAAATGCAGATGAAGTTGCAGGCACTTATGCTAAAGCTTGTGTAACAGCTCAAGAAATCGCTTCTGGCGTATTAAATGATGCAATTCAAGCTTTTGTACGTGTAGGTAACATCAGCAAAAAAGCAGAAAATAATGTTATTAATGAAGCATTATTTACATTAGATGAAGAAAAAGCTCTTTATAATACTTATGTAGCAGTAGCTAAAGATGTAGAAACTGCTTTAAATAATAAAGATTATAAAACAGCTATTGATAAAATGCAGGAACTTACTGCACCAATCAATAATTTCTTTGATAATGTAATGGTTATGGATAAAGACGAACAAATTAAAAATAATCGTCTTGCACTTCTTAAAAATATTGATACACTTATTAAATCTATTGCAGATTTCGGTAAAATTGTATTATAAGAATGATTGATAAAAGGCTAGGTAGTTAAATGTTAGGTTTAACTATCTAGCTTTTTTGTTATAATTATTGATATATAAATATTAAAAAAGATGAATATATAATTTGGTAAATTCAAAGAAAGGGGCATTTTGATGAAAGTTTATCAAATACGCATAAAATTATATTTATTAAAGGATATCATTGCATAAGATGTGCAAATCATGTTGACTAGATTTATTGATAAAAGCTTATTTGCAAAAGAAAATTTAGGAAAATTACATAATACAAATACATATAAAAATTATTGTTATGATTTATTATCGCCATTGGAAAAAGATAAAATCTATAAAAAAGGCAAGATATATACTTTGACCATCAGAACTATTGATGAGGATATGGCAGAATTTTTCTATGAAGTTTGTCCAAATATAAATACTAGAGAATTTAAAGGTCTGACAGCAGAAAAAAGAGTTTTGCCACGAAAAATAATAGAGTTTATCTATACTTTGACACCAATGATAATTAAGGCAGAAAATGGTTATTGGAAAAATTGCATGAGTCAAGAAGAATTTGAACAGCGATTTATCATTAATTTAACTAAGAAAATAAATAATTTCAAAGGCGATATAAATGATAAAGATGAAATAAATATAGAAAAATTTTATTCCACTATAGAATTTTTAAATAAAACACCTGTGCCAATGAAATATAAAAATATAAAACTTCTCGGTGATAAAGTGCGTCTTGCTGTCTTAGATGATGAAAAATCTCAAGAAATGGCATATTTATCTTTAGGCGTGGGCTTAGGAGAGATGAATTCACGAGGAGCAGGTTTTGTGAATTATCGTTGGCTATAAATTTAAACTAGATGATTGAGGGAAAAAACTTGATTGTCTAGTTTTTTATAGAAAGATTTATATATATAATTAGGAAAAAACTTTATTATAATAATGGTTTTGAAGTTGCTTTATCTAGGATTTATGCCTATAATAAAGTATTGATATATCTTTGATGAGGTGGTCAAATGGCAAGTAAAGCTTTTTTAGTAGCACTACAGTATGGAATGCTTCTTTGTATCTGTGGTTATATTTTTGTAACTGTAAAATCCATGTTCAAAGATTTGAAAAGCACTTCCAGCTTAAAGCCAGTGAAAGAAGAATCTGCACAAAATGAAGTGGCTTTAATAGTGCTAGAAGCAGCAGATCCTAAATTGGCTAATAAGAAAATATCTTTTTCTGGTCAAATCTCTATCGGTAGAGGTAAAGAAAATGATATTGTATTAGATGATATTTACGTATCACATCATCATGCTGTTATTAGTCCAGTTCGCAATCTTTATCAGATTGAGGATTTACAAAGTCGAAATCACACCTATATAAATGGTAATATTCTTAATGGCAAAGAATTTTTACAAAATGGTGATGTTATAAAAATAGGTTGTGTATCATTCCGTTTTGAGAGGTGAGAGCTATGATAATTACTCATGCTACTGATATTGGTTGTGTACGTACTACAAATGAAGATAGTTATCTTTGTATTGAACCACATATTTATGCAGTTGCAGATGGCATGGGAGGACATGCAGCTGGAGAGATTGCCAGTCGCATAATGTGATACTATAAAATTTCATTTGGAGAATAAAAATCCTGATGAATGTAGTGAAGAATGTTTAAAATCTGTTGTCTTAGAAGCGAATAAACAAATTATGAAAGCTTCTAGTGAAAATCCTGATTATAATGGCATGGGGACTACGATTAGTCTATTTTATGTTCATTATGGTTATGCCACATGGGCTCATGTAGGTGATAGCAGGATTTACTTATTGCGCAATGGTCAAATTTATCAATTGACAAATGACCATTCTTTGGTGAATGAATTATTAAAACAAAATAAAATCACAGCACAGGAAGCTGAAAATTATCCACATAAGAATATTTTAACAAGAGCAGCTGGTGTTTCTGTGAATTTAAATGTAGATACAGGTTATTGTGATATTTTACAAGCGGATAAATTCCTTATTTGCTCTGATGGTCTTACAAATATGGTGGATAATGAGGAGCTAAAAAATATCTGTTATGATAGTAATATAAAAGATAAAGCTCAACATTTAGTACAAAGAGCAATTAATTATGGTGGAAAAGACAATATTACATGTATCGTGGTGGAAATATCATGATAAAAAAGGGATATATTACATTTAGTATTTTCAATTTATTATTATTTTTGGGTACATTATTAATTAATATCAAAATAATACTTTGACTAATGAAGCATTTATTCCAGCCGGAATATTATCTGTTATTTTTATCGTAGTACAGATAATAAGCGTAAAATTGCGAAAAAATGCGGATAATTATTTATTATCATTGGTTATGTTTATGTCGAGTATCAGTGCTATCATGATTTTGCGATTGAAGCCAGATTTATATATGCATCAGATAGTATGGATATGTATAGGGCTTATTGTTTTTTTGATAATTGTAACAGTATCTGATAGGTTGTTAGAATTATTGGATTATCCTTATGTACTAGGATTTGGGGCTTTGATAATTATTTGTTCTGTACTTATATTTGGGACAGATATCGGTGGTAACCGCAACTGGATTATCTTAGGGCCTATTCAAGTACAGCCTTCAGAATTTGCGAAATTATTGATTATAGCCTTTTTATCTTCGTTTTTATCCGAAAATAAAAATGTCTTAGTATTGCCTAGCCGTGGCTGGAAATTCATTCATTTACCGCCATTTAGATTTTTAGCTCCATTGTTATTGATATGGAGTGCATCAATTTTGATGTTTGTAAGTCTTCGAGATTTAGGCTCAGCATTATTATTTTTTGGTATAGTTGTCATCATGACTTACGTAGCTACAGGTAAAAAATTATATGTAGCGATAGCATTATTTTTCTTTTCATTATCTTCATATATAAGTTATTTATTGTTTGCTCACGTGCAAACTCGTGTAGCTATTTGGTTACATCCTTGGGACGACCCGATGGGCAGTGCTTATCAAATAGTACAATCATTATTTGCTTTTGGTTATGGCGGAGTTTTTGGCACAGGATATACATCTGGCTTTCCTCGTTTAATACCAGAAGTTCATACTGATTTTATTTTTGCTGCTATTGGAGAAGAATTTGGTTTAATAGGTGTAACCTTTTTATTGTTGGCATATTTATTATTATTTATGCGAGGCATAAAAGCTGCTTTACTTTTGACTAATGAAAAATATAAATTGATGGCATTTGGCTTAGCTATAACTTTATTATTACAGACATTTATCATATTAGCTGGTGTAACTAAGCTGTTACCACTCACAGGTATTACTTTACCTTTTATTAGTTATGGTGGTAGTTCTATGGTTTCATCTTTCATTTCACTAGGGCTGTTATATGCTCTCAGTAGTAAGGAGAGATAAGTTTGCATAGACAAAATAGTATAGATAAACATATATATACAATCGTAAAAGTATTTATTGGCTTATTTGCAATAATCTTTATTAATCTAGCATATATTCAAATATATCAAGCTGAAGATTTATTAAAAGATAGTCATAATTCACATGTAGCAGAAAAAGCATTACAAGTACAGCGTGGTAAAATTTTAGATAGAAATGGCGTGGTGCTTGCAGATACTACAGTGGAAAAAGATGGATTTAAAAGGGTATATCCTTATGGCGAGATTTTCGCTTCGCCAATTGGTTATGTAAGCGATAAATTAGGTTATGCTGGCATAGAAAGTACGCAAAATACTTATCTTGCTGGTAATAATTTAGTATTGCATGCGTTAGGGCCTATTTCTCAAATTTTTGAACAAAATGTGGGAAATGATGTTCATTTAACACTCAATGCAGACTATCAACAAGCAGCTTATGACGCTTTAGGTAATCGCAAAGGGGCAGTTGTAGTTTTAAATCGTAAAACTGGTGAAGTATTAGCAATGGTTAGTAGACCAATGTTTAATCCAAATACAATTGATGAAGATTGGGATAATCTTCGTGTAGATGAAAATAGTCCTTTATTAAATCGTGCCAGTCAAGGTTTATATCCACCAGGTTCAGTAATCAAGCCTATGATAGGTGATGGTGTATTGACAAGTGGAGTAGCGACTACAGATACTGTGGTTAATTGTACAGGGGCTTTACAATTAAGCGGAGGATATTCTCTATCAGATAGTAGCGGAGAAGTTCACGGTGGTGTGAATTTAGCCAAAGCTATAGAGGAATCTTGTAATAGTTATTTTGGTACAATGGGTATACGTTTAGGTAGTGATGGTTTAAAAGAAACTTTCTCTCGTTTTGGTTATGACCAAGAACTTGATACAGATTTCATCAACAATAAACCACAATTACCTGATTTTGATAATTTAAGTGATGGAGAACTTGCTCAAGTAGGTATTGGGCAATCTACTTTACTCGTAACACCGCTTCGCATGGCTATGTTAGCTGGAAGTATAGGGAATGAAGGTATCATGATGAACCTTTCGTAGTAAATGCCATTACAGCTCCAGATAATAGTATTTTAGAACAACATCAACCAATGACTTGGCGACAAGTATCTTCACCAGAAACAATAAATATCATCTATGAAGATATGAAAAATGTTATTAATCATGGTACAGGTACAAGAGCCAAAGTTCCTGGTATTGAAATGATAGGTAAAACAGGTACTGCTGAAAATTCTACAGGCAAAGACCACGCTTGGTTTATTGGTTGTGCAAATATGCCAAATGAAGATATTGCATTTGCTGTTATCGTAGAAAATAGCGGATTTGGTGGTAGTGAGGCTGCACCTATTATAAAAAATATACTCACAAGTATTTTAGCAAAGGAAGGGAAGTAAAATGTCTACGCTCTTAGACAATCGTTATGAATTAATTGAACGTATAGGCGACGGTGGTATGGCAGAAGTTTATCGCGCTCATGATAAGATGTTAGACCGTTTCGTGGCTGTTAAAATTTTACATCCGCAATTTACAAGTGATGAATCATTTGTAACAAGATTTCGTCGTGAAGCTCAAGGAGCTGCTAAATTATCACATCCGAATATTGTTAGTATTTATGATGTAGGCTCTTGTGATGGTAAATACTATATAGTAATGGAATATATAAAAGGAGAAACTTTAAAAGATAAAATAAATCGTGAAGCTCCTTTACCAATAGATGTAACACTTAAAATTGTACAGGAAATAGCAGAAGCTTTAGAAAATGCCCATGCAAACCATCTTGTACATTGTGATATTAAACCGCATAATATTTTAATTAATGAAGCAGGTCATGTAAAAGTAGCTGATTTTGGTATAGCTAGAGCTACATCATCATCAACAATAACATATACAGGTACAATTGTAGGTTCTGTACATTATTTTTCTCCAGAACAAGCAAAAGGTCATACTATTAGCCCTAAATCAGATATTTATTCTTTAGGTGTAGTAATGTATGAAATGCTTACAGGTAAAGTTCCTTTTACAGGTGAAACTGCTGTTAGTATTGCGATAAAACATCTTCAAGAACCACCAATTCCACCGCATGAATTGCGTCCAGATATACCAGCAATTGTTGAAGCTATAGTATTAAAAGCAATGGATAAAAATCCAGATAATCGTTTCTCTAGTACAGAAATGATTAAAGAAATTGAACAGGCAAAAAGAAAACCATTTGCAAAAGTTAATGTACCAACAGAAGACCCATTTGCAACAAGAGTGCTTACTAGTGAAGAAATAGAACAATTACAAAATATTGAGCCTAAGAAAACAACAGTAACACCAAATTATAGTCAGCCTGTATACCAAGAAAATAAAGTAGAACCACAGAGAAAATCAAAGAATTCGTTTAATAAAACATTTATTATGGGCTTGATTTTTATTCTAGTGTTAGGTTTTGGTGTAGGTGCATTTTTATCCTATGGTGATTTTTGGAGCAGTAAAACGGTAGAAGTGCCAAATGTAGTAGGTATGAGTCAAGCACAGGCTGAAGAAACTTTGAAAGCAGAAAACTTGCGTGTAGAAGTAGCAGAAACCTTTGATGAGTCAGTGCCAGTAGGAAAAGTTGCTTCACAAACTCCAGAAGCTGGTAAAACTGTAAAAGAATCTCGCTTAGTTACTATTTATATAAGTAAAGGCGGAGAAGAAATCAATATGATTAATTTAGTAGGTTTGAGCCAAAGTGAGGCAGAAAATCAACTTGCTAAATTGAAATTGAAGATTGGTCAAGTTACAGCAGAGTATTCTGATAAACCAAGTGGAACAGTATTAAAACAATCTATATCTGCTAATAATAAAGTTAAAAAAGGTGCTAATATAGATATTGTAGTAAGTAAAGGTAAAGAAGTTAAAAAAGTATCTGTACCAAATGTAGTTGGACAATCTGTAGATTCTGCAAGAGCTACACTAGAAGCGCAAGGATTTAATGTAAGTGCAAGTGCTTCATCTGGTAGTGTAACAGCACAAAGCGTATCAGCTGGTTCTCAAGTAGAAACAGGTGCTACTATTGAATTGACTGTATCTTCTGGTAGTGCAGATAGACATGAAAATAGCACAAATACAAATGTACCAGATAAAAATGAACAAACAAATACTACTAATACGGGAACAACTAATACAACAACACCAGAAAAACCAGCGATAGAAGTTCCACAAAGACAAAGAGATTAGTATAATAGAATTAAATTAGTTTTATGAAATAAATATTAAAGGAGGATTTTTAATGAATGCTGTTATTTTATTATCAGGTGGATTAGATTCTACAACTTGTATGGCAGTGGCAAAACAGCAGGGTTATGATTTATATCCTATAAGTTTTGACTATCATCAACGTAATAAAATTGAATTAGAAGGTGCTAAAGAAATTGCTAAATTCTTTGGTGCTAAAAGACATTTAATTATTGATACAAATATGAATGCTATTGGCGGTTCAGCCTTAACTGATGAGAATATTGAAGTGCCAAAAGGAAATGTTGATCGAAAAGATAATGATGTACCAGTAACATATGTACCATCAAGAAATTTGATTTTCTTAAGCTATGCTTTAGGTTATGCTGAAGTAGTAAAAGCTGATGCTATCTTTATCGGTGTCAATGCAGTTGATTTTTCTGGATATCCTGATTGCAGACCAGAATTTATCCAAAAATTCCAGGATATGGCAGATTATGCTTGCAAAACTACAGCTGTTGATGGCAAAAAAATAAAGATTGTAACACCTCTACAATCTTTATCTAAAAAAGAAATCATTCAATTGGGTACAAAATTAGGGGCACCATATCATTTAACTCGTAGTTGCTATAATGGTAGAGAAAAAGCTTGTGGTGTTTGCGATAGCTGTAAACTTCGTTTAAGAGGTTTTGCTGAAGCAGGAATAAAAGACCCTATAGCTTATGAAAAAAATTATAATGATGTAACTAAAAATCATATTGCTTATGAAAACGGAGAGTGAAAATTTGCAAGATGTACAAAATAGAGTAGATAAACGAGGTATTGCCATTCAACGAGTGGGCATTAGCGATGTTTATTTACCTTTACAAATAAAGCAAGAACAGCATAGCCAGCCAGTTATGGCTAGATTGAAATTTACTGTGGATTTGCCTATGGAATATAAAGGTACACATATGAGCCGTTTTCAAGAAATTTTGACGAAATGGCATACCAATCCTATTGGGCAAGCTGAAATAGGCAATATTTTAGATGAAGCTATCACTAAATTAAGTTCTAATTCAGCACATTTGTCCATGAGTTTTAAATATTTTATAGAAAAAACTGCTCCGGTTAGTGGTAAAAAATCTTTATTGGATTTAGATTGCAAAGTAAGTGCTGTAAAAACAGCGAGTAAAAATTCTATGCCATTTACACTAGCTATAAAAATACCAGTAACATCTCTTTGTCCATGCAGTAAAGAAATCTCGGCATATGGGGCACATAATCAACGCAGTATTATTTCTGTAAAAATAAATTATGATGGCAAAAAAACAGCTATAAATATTAAAGATATTGTAAGCTTGGTAGAAGCACAAGCTTCTTGTCCATTATATCCATTATTAAAACGTGAAGATGAAAAATATGTAACAGAAAAAGCATATGAAAATCCGAAGTTTGTAGAAGATATTTTACGTGATTGTGTTTTAGCACTTAGAACATTAGATGATATTCATTACTTCTCTGTGGAATGTGAAAACTTTGAGTCCATTCATAATCATAATGCTTATGCTAGTCATGTAGAATATTTAAAATAAAAATCAAAGCCTAGATTATAGTTTTATAGTCTAGGCTATTTTTTTATAAAAGACATTTAGCAATGTTTATAATTTATGTAATCATGGTATTTTTTACTTTTAAAGTATATAATTTTCTCATAATTGATAATAAAACAAAAATTATGAGGTGAGTTTATGTTAAAGAATATATTGAAAGTAAATAGACCGGATTTTATTGAGTTGACTACAGAAACAAAAACTGTAACTGCTAAATGGGAAAATGATGATTATAATTTAGATGATATAAATGTTAAGCTAAATCAGGATAATGAACATTTAGCTATTTTTCTTACTGCTCAAACTTCAAAAGTGAAATGGATAAAATTGAGATGGAATAATTTGAGTTGGGATAAAAATGTTCGTTTTTTAGGTGATGCATGGGAACGTGGATATGGTGATATGGAATGGAAAGGTATGAACTAATCGATTTATGCCATGGTATTTCTGTGCTAAAAGTGAAGCAAAATCTGCTTGTTATGGGGTAAAAGTAAGACCTTCAGCAATGTGTTTTTGGCAAGTGGATTCTTTAGGTATGACTTTATTTTTAGATGTTCGCTGTGGTGGTAGTGGTGTAAATCTAAAAGGTAGAGTGATTAAGCTTGCTGATGTTATAGCTTGTGAAATGTGTGATTGCACTAGTTTTGAAGCTATGCAAGAATTTTGCGGTCAGATGTGTGAAGACCCAATATTACCTAAATATCCTGTTTATGGTAGCAATAACTGGTATTATGCTTATGGCAAAAGTTCAGAAAGTGAAATTCTAGCTGATTGTGATTATATTTTAAATTTAACAAAAGATATAGAAAATAAACCATATATGGTTATTGATGATTGTTGGCAAGAACATCATCGTTTAAATGAATATAATGGTGGCCCATGGACAAAGGGAAATGAAAAATTTCCAGATATGAAAGCTTTAGCTGATAAATTAGTACAAAAAGGCGTGCGTCCAGGTATTTGGGTGAGATTATTATTAAATGAAGATGAAAATATAAAAAATGAGTGGAGATTATCACATAATAATTGTATCGACCCAACTAATCCAGAAGCACTCAATTATATTAAAGAAGATATCAAGAGAATTTGTAATTGGGGATATACTTTAATTAAACATGATTTTTCTACTTTTGATTTATTTGGCAAATGGGGCTTTCAAATGAGTCCACTTGTAACAGATGATGGTTGGCATTTTTATGATGATAGTTTGACAAGTGCCGAAGTAGTGAAATTATTATATAAAGCTATTTTAGATGCAAGTATGGAAGCTTCTAATGGAGAAGCTTTGATACTTGGCTGTAATACTATAGGTCATTTAGGTGCAGGTTATATGCATATTAATCGTACTGGTGATGATACAAGTGGTGTTATTTGGGAAAGAACTAGATTTATGGGCGTGAATACATTAGCTTTCCGTTTACCTCAGCATGGCAAATTCTATGAAATTGATGCTGATTGTGTAGGTATTGATGGCGGTATTTCATGGTTAATGAATAAACAATGGGCAGATGTATTAGCGCAAAGTGGAACACCTTTATTTATTTCTGTTAGACCAAATATTTTAGATGAAACAGAAAAACAAGAATTACATGAGATTTTAAAAGTAGCATCTAAGCAAGAATATCATGTAATTCCTGTTGATTGGGAAGAAACTACTTGCCAGAGCATTGGCAGGATAAAGACCATGATATAGATTGCAAATATCAATGGTTTGAAGAAACAGGATTAAAATTTAATCCAAATTCAATACGTTATCAAACTTTCTTAGCTATGGTTGAATGATTTAATATTTTACTAAATCGTTTGGTTGGAGATAGTGTTGACGATATTCTCGTGGAGAGATATTCGTAACTTGTTTAAATGCACGTGAAAAAGCAAAAGCATTTTTATAGCCACATGATAAAGCTACGCTATAAATAGGAATTTTCGTTTTGCTTAAAAGTTCACGTGCATTTGCTATTTTGGCATTAGTTAAGAATTGTTGTGGTGAAGTATTTAATTCTTGTTTAAATAATGCATATAAATGACTTCTGCTTATATTGAGATATCTAGCAATATCATTTACACTTAGATTAGTAAAAGTATTTTTTTCGATATATTCAATTGCTTTGGTTACATAAAAACTATTATTTAATTCGACCTTGTTATAAACACTTTGTAAAGCCTCATGAAGTTTAGCAAAATGAGATATAATTTACTTTGTAAATAACATTCATTTGCAGGTGTGAGTTGATGATAAGAGAGCATTTCTTTGATTATTTCATAGATGGTTTGATTGCAAGATAGATTGATGATGGGATTATCCGTATTTAAATTTGATTGTTTAAGTAAGTGAGGCACATAATCGCCGTTGAAACAAATCCATGTATAAGTCCATGGGTTTGTAGGTTCTGCTTTATATAAAGTTACTGTTCCAGGTTCTGTGAGAAAACATTGATTTTCATTTAATTTATAATGTTTATTATTTAGATAATAATGACCTTGACCTTTCAAGATAAAATGAAGCATATAATAATTGCGAACAGCTGGTCCATAAGAATGTGTAGCACCACATTTTTCCCAGCCACAGGATACTAAATATAAATCTTTAGAACTAGTTTTATATTCCATAATTGCAACATCAGCCATAAGTACACCTCATTTTCAAAATATATTTATATTATTTATCCTAAAGTTAACGAGAGATGATGTCAATTAAAAGAATTGGGAAAATATTTTATTTAATTGGCTTTAATTATAATGAAAATAAGTGTAAGATTAATAATATGATTAATTTTTGTAAATAAAATATATAAGGGAGGACAATAATGTGATTGATTTGCATGTACATTCTACAATGTCTGATGGAACGTATACTCCTAGTCAATTGATAAAATTGGCTAAAGATAAAGGGTTAAAGGCTATAGCTTGACTGACCATGATACTATATATGGTAATAAAGAAGCCTATGAGGCTGCTAAAAAATATGATATGGAATTTATTCATGGTATGGAACTTAGCTTGAATTATAATAATCATCAAATCCACGTAGTAGCTTTGGGTTTTGATGAAGAAAGCAAGGCTTTTAAAGATTTTTATCATGAATTAAGACAGAAAAAACAATCTTCTATAGTATCTGTTATTGATTATTTACAAAAACAAGGATTAGATATTTCAGTAAAAAAAGTAGAGCCTTTTATAGCTGGCGGTGCATTAGATAAATATGCTATTTTGCGCTATTTAGTACCTGATAAATCAAAAGCCGGCGATATTCAGTATTTATGGGATAGATACATTGACCCTGCTTTTAATAATTTGAATTTGAAGATAACAGAAAATCCAAAGGCAGAAGATGCAATCCAAGCTATGAAAAAAGCTGGGGCTGTTACATCTTTAGCTCATTTTCATAAAAAAATAGGTTTTAAAAATTATACAAGAGAAGAACAAGAAGCAAATATAAAGTATTTACATGAAATTGGTTTAGATGGTATGGAAGCATATTATCCAAATTATAGTGAAGATGATGAGAAATTTGCTCATTATTTGATTGAAAAATATGGTTTAGTGCCAACTGGTGGTACTGATTTTCATGGTGCTAATCGACCATCTGTAGATTTAGGCAGTGGTACAAATAATAATTTAGATGTACCATATGAATTTTATCAAAATATTTGTAAGTTAATAAAGCGTTAGTTTTAATAAATATTTAAAATATAATTATTTGTGGATAATAATTAATATTAATAGTTGACAAAGAGAAGTATTAATTATATTATATAAATATAATATGAAATGAATTTAGTATATAAAAGCTAAGACAAATAAAATATATTGGAGGCTATTAATTATGAAAAATGGGTTTGTACTGTATGCGGTTGGGTTTATGATGAAGAACTTGGAGATCAAGATTATGATTTAGCTCCTGGTGTAGCTTTTGAAGATTTACCAGAAGATTTTGTATGCCCATTATGCGGTGTTGGTAAAGACCAATTTGAAGAAGAAGCTTAATTAAATTTTATAAAATTAAGACATTAACGCAGTATTGCCAATTTTTTAGTTGGTATACTGCGTTATTTAGTTTATCTAGTGAGGTGTAATTTTGTTTAAAAGAAAATATCATCATAATGCTTCATCAGAAGATTGTAATAAACTTTGTTGTACCAAAATAGAAAATTTTTCAGCTCATGCTGGAGATACAGAAATATTTACAGATGTGAATATGCATATTCATTGCGGACAATTAACAGCTTTAATCGGGCCAAATGGAGCAGGAAAATCTACATTATTAAAATGTATTTTAGGGCAAGTACCTCATAGTGGGAAATTACATTATGTAGATGCTAAAGGAAAACATACAGGAAATCCCATTATAGGTTATGTACCACAGTATTTGCGTTTTGACCGTACTTCGCCTACTAGTGTAATGGATTTTTTTGCAGCATGTTTATCAAAATATCCTGTATGGCTTTGTAGTATGAAAAAATTAAGACCAAAAGTTTTGGAAAGTTTGCGTAGGGTAAAGGCTGAACATTTGATTGATAGAAGATTAGGAGCTTTATCTGGCGGTGAAATGCAACGTGTATTATTATCTTTAGCTTTAAATCCAATGCCAGATTTATTATTGTTAGATGAGCCAGTATCTGGAGTTGACCACAATGGTTTGAAATTATTCTATGAGATTGTATCCGAGCTTAGAGAAAAAGAAGATATGGCAATTGTTTTGATATCACATGATTTACCACTTGTAGCTCAATATGCTGACCAAGTTGTTTTGTTGAATAAAAAAGTGATTTGTAAAGGAACACCACAAGAAGTATTCAATCACAAAGAAACAAAAGCGTTATTTGGTAATATTGTAGCTCCATTAGAAGAGGAGGCAGAATAATGTTAGATATTATTTATAATGGTTTAGATGTGATTTTGCCTTTTGCCTGGATAAATCATGTATTTATGAAAAATGCTTTTTTGGCAGTGTTGATGATTACACCACTTTTGGGAATTTTAAGCACTATGGTTGTCAGCAATCGCATGGCATTTTTTCTGATTCATTAGGTCATGGAGCATTTACAGGTGTTGCTGTAGGTGTATTATTAGGCAGTGGTGAGCCACTTGTTTCGTTGATTATATTTTCGATAATTTTTGCGGCTCTAATCACATATATTAAACATCGCAGTAGTGCTTCAACAGATACAATTATTGGTGTCTTTTCTTCGGCAGGTATAGCGATAGGTCTTATCTTGATGTCGCATGGTGGTAATTTTAGTAATTATACTTCATATTTTATTGGTGATATTTTAAGCATTACAGCTAATGAACTTGTATATTTATTCATAACTTTTATTGTCGTTGTGATTGCATGGTGTTTCTTATTCAATCAGATTTTGATAATTAGTATAAATGATGGTTTTGCTGCTAGTAGAGGTATTAAGACTTTATATATTGAAATGATTTTTGCAGCTATTGTAGCTGTAGTTGTTTCTATAAGTATTCAATGGGTAGGATTATTGATTATAAATTCATTGTTGATTTTGCCAGCGGCAGCGGCTAGAAATATAGCTGTTAATGCTAGACAATATCATGCTTTATCTATTTGCTTTGCTATTTGTGCAGGGCTTTTAGGTCTTGTGATTTCTTATTATGCTGATATTGCAACTGGGGCAACCATTGCTATTTTTGCGGCAATTATATTTTTTTATTACATTATTTTTACGCCCATATTTTCAAAATTAATATATTTAGTTTGTAATTTTACTAGATTTAATATTTTTATTGTGATATACTTAGGTTTACAAGTTTACTTTAATGTATAAAAATGAGGTTTTTATGAAAATAACTAAAAAAATAAAAGATGAAATGTTGGAGATTTTAGAAACGACGTATAAAGATGCTAAGCCAGCTTTAATTTTTAATAATCCTTTTGAATTATTGATTGCAGTTATATTGTCAGCACAATGTACGGATAAACGCGTGAATATAACTACAGCTCGTTTATTTGCTAAGGCAAATACCCCAGAAAAGATTTTGGAAATGGGTGTTACTGCTTTAGAAGAAGAAATACGTGATTGTGGATTATTTAGAAATAAGGCAAAAAATATAATAGCTACTTGTCATAAATTATGTAGTGATTATAATGGTGAAGTGCCTGAGCAATTTGAAGAATTATTGAAGTTGCCAGGTGTGGGAAGAAAAACGGCAAATGTTGTTTCAAGCATTGCGTTTAATCGTCCAGCTATAGCTGTAGATACACATGTATTTAGAGTATCCAATCGTTTGAAGTTAGCTGTAGGTAATACACCTGATGAAGTAGAAAAAGGATTGCAAAAGGCAATACCGATGGAAAAATGGTCAGATGCACATCATTGGCTTATTTGGCATGGTCGTAAACTTTGTAGAGCAAGAAATCCTCTATGTGGTGATTGTCCACTTAAAGATATTTGCCCTTCTGCATTATTGCAAGCTTGATATAATTATATTGAGGAGATGTTTTAATGATTTATCGCAAGGCTACATTTAACGATGTTGAAGAAATATATAATTTAGTAAATTTATATGCTCAAGAAGGAGTAATGTTAGCACGTTCTCGAAATACTTTATATGAAACTTTGAGAGATATGTATGTTGCTGAAGAAGATGGTGAAATACTAGGTGTAGGAGGTCTGCATATAGTTTGGGATGAATTGGCAGAAGTTCGCACTTTAGCAGTAGCTAAAAAAGCTTTACGTCGTCATATTGGTGCAAATATCGTGGAACATCTCATTGAAGAAGGAAAAGCTTTAGGTATAAGAAAAGTTTTCACATTGACATATCAAGATAAATTTTTTGGCAGTTTAGGATTTAAAGTGGTAACGAAAGATGATTTACCACAAAAAGTTTGGAAGGATTGTATAGATTGTCCCAAATTCCCAAATTGCGACGAGATTGCTATGGAAATGTATATTTGATAGATTAAATAAAAGCTGGCTATTGAGTCAGCTTTATTTTTTTGTCTTTATAAAAATCAAGGTTTAAGCTAAAATTGAATTATAAATTATGGATATTTGAAATTGATACATAATATAAGTTTAAGATATAAATTTTTCGGTGATTTTTATATAGGAGATGATTTTTTGCAAGCAGGAGAAACAACTTTAAATAAATTATTAAATACATCTCGTCAGTTTATAGTACCTATCTTTCAAAGAAACTATAGTTGGCAAAAAAGCCAATATGAACAATTGTGGTTTGATATTTTACGTGCTAGTAAATTTAAAGAAAAACAAAATCATTTTATTGGCTCTATTGTATATATTGATATGGGGACACCAGCGGGACGACCACAACAATTATTATTGATTGATGGTCAACAACGTTTGACGACAATTTCTATTTTATTATGTGCGATAAAAGATTATGTGCAGAAATTCAATTTAGAAACTAAACTCATCAATTTAGCAAAGATAAAAAATCAATTTTTATATAATAGTGATGAAATAGATGAAGATAGATATAAATTATTATTGAATGTACAAGATAAGGAAACGTATATAAAATTAATAGATAATACAATATTTACAGTGAATAAGCCTGCTACAAATATCATTAAATGTTATGAATTTTTTTTATGAACGTATAGAAGATTTTATAAAACAACATGGGCAGATTGATGAAATTTATGCAGGGATTTTTAAATTGAGTTTAGTGTCAATATCTTTGGATAAAGACAGCGACAATCCTCAAATGATTTTTGAAAGTATGAATTCCACAGGTAAAGATTTATCGCAGACGGATTTATTGCGCAATTATTTATTGATGGATTTGACTCCAGAAAAGCAAACTAGATTGTATAAAACATATTGGAAACCTATGGAAGAATTATTTGGCGAAGATATTTATAAAAATGATGTAAATAAATTTGATTATTTTATCCGTGATTTTTTAACTTTAAAGAGTGATACAGGTTATATTTGTAAGATAAATAATGTATATGAGAATTTTAAGCGTTATTATTTAGATAATAATTGTGAGAAATTCGCAGTTTTGAAGGATTTATTTACTTATGCCAAATACTATGCTTGCATTGATTTATTGCAAGAAAAAGATGATGAGCTTAAACTATATTGGCAAGAATTTAAGAAACTAGATAGTCATGTAGTATATCCATTTTTATTGAAATTGTATGATGATTATAGTCGTCAGATATTGATTAAAGAAGATTTTAAAAAGATTTTGCAAGTAGTGATAAGTTATTTATGGCGTAGAGCATTTGTGAAATACCGACAAATTCACTTAGCAAAACTTTTGCTACTTTATATCAAGCTGTGGATAAAGATGATTATGTAAATAGTGTTATCAAGGCTTTTGTTTTTAAATCAAGTTATAAGCGATTTCCATCTGATTATGAAGTTCGAGAAAAATTGCAAACAAAGGATATATATCATTTTCGCTTGCGTAAATATTTATTAGAAGCCTTAGAAAATTATTATCATAAAGAGCCAATTGATTTAAATACAGCAAATTACACTATAGAACATATTATGCCTCAAAATATAGAACATAATTTGTCATGGCAACAAATGTTAGGTGAAGATTGGCAAGAGGTGCATAGTCTGTATTTGCATACCTTGGGCAATTTGACGATAACGGGATATAATGCAGAAATGAGCAATAAATCTTTTGTGGAAAAAGTAAATGGTGAGAGTGGATTTAAGCATAGTCATTTAAAATTAAATGAAAGTATTGCTCAATGTGATGTATGGAATAAAAAAGCTATTCAACGAAGAACAAATATATTGACGGATATAATTTTAAAAATATGGAAATATCCAGAGTTTTGAAGTATTGTTAAGATAAATATTGATTTAAATAAATTAATGAGGTGATTTTATGAAATATTGTTCATACTGTAATCAAATGGTTTCTCCAGTGAAAAGACCATCATGGTTTTTATTTATATTTTTATCAGTAATTACTGGTGGCAGTTGGATTTTTATCTATGCTATATATTATTTTTTGTTTAAAAAAAGAACAATGCCCTATTTGTGGTGGAAAAGATTTAAGGAAGAGATAGAATATATAAGCCCTAGAAACTTTTATTTATTAGATTTTGGGGCTTATTATTTTTAGAAGGTGAAATGATGCATGACATATGGAACCCGTGGCATGGTTGTCTTAAATATAGTGAGGGCTGTAAAAATTGTTATATGTATTATCTAGATAAGATAAGAGGTAATAGTGGAGCCTACATCTATAAAGTAAAGGCAAATTTTTATTATCCATTAGCTAAAAATAGACAAGGCGAATATAAGATAAAAAGTGGTGAACAAATAAGGGTTTGTATGACATCAGATTTTTTCTTAAAAGAAGCTGATGAGTGGCGAGAAGAAGCATGGAGAATAATAAAAGCTAGAAGTGATGTTATATTTATATTGATAACAAAAAGAGCAGAAAGAATAAGAGCATGTTTACCTAAAAATTGGGGCGATGGTTGGGAAAATGTGTTTTTGCATGTAACTTGTGAAAATCAAAAGCGTGCAGATGAGAGAATACCCATATTATTAAGTTTACCATTTAAACATAAAGGGATAATTGTTGCTCCATTTTTAGAGAATGTAAGTATAGAAAAATATTTAAAAGATGGAGAAATTGAACAGGTAATTTGTGGTGGAGAAAATTATAATGGAGCTAGAGTTTGTAATTTCGATTGGGTGAAAAACTTGCGCCAAGAATGTGTAAAAGCAAATATTACATTTTGTTTTATGGAAACAGGAACAGTTTTTATGAAAGATAAAAAAAAATATATAATTTGCCCTCAAAGGAATTACAAAGTAAGATGGCTTTTAAATCTAAAATGAATTATCAAGGCAAAGAAATAGCATTTAAATTATATGACCAATTTGGGAGATTATTAGACAAAGAAAAATTGTATAAAAGAAGTTTCAAACTAAAATGTAATGAATGTGCTAGTAAACTTATCTGTAATGGTTGTAGTGAGTGCAAGCAAGATTGTAAATAAACTAATCTCTAGAATAATTAGAGATTAGGTTTTTTATTAATGACTTTTTTCGTATTCAGTTAAAACTTGTTCAAGAATTTCAGCTGTAGCTTTTACTGTATTTAAACAATGTACTTCTTGAGAATAATGTTTTGCTTTAATTTGACAGCAAAGTCTTGAAGAAAAATGACTTTGAAATGCTCTAACTAAGTTTAACATTATAGGCTTTAAGTGAGTAGTTTCATGAGCTCTTGTTTCAATATATTTACTTGAGATAACACATGCTGAACCACTTAAAGCTCCACATACATCACCAACATGGAAACCACCACCAAAAGCGCCTGTCATTTTTAGAGCATTTTCATCAAGATTTAAATTATAATATTCATTACCTGCACGAATAAGACTTTCTGCACAATTATAACCTTGTATGTAATATTTTTCTGCTATGTCTTTTAACATAATATGATTTTTTCTCCTTTATTAAAGATATATAATACTATATTATAACATATATTTTTAAATACTAGCAAAATAGTATATAATAGGCATATAAAATGAAATGAGGTCGTAAAATGGATAGAATAATTGAAATTTGTTGTGGCAGTTATGAAGATGCTATAAATGCTTATAGAGGTGGAGCAAAAAGAATAGAATTAAATTCAGCTTTGTATTTAGGAGGACTTACACCAAGTATAGCTACTTTAGAATTGATTAAAGAGAATACAGATTTAGAAGTTATTTGTATGGTAAGGCCAAGAGGTGCTGGTTTTTGCTATAGTGATTTAGAAAAAAAACAGATTTTTGCCGAAGCAAAAGCTTTATTAGAGCATGGTGCTGATGGATTAGCTTTTGGGTTTTTAACTGAAGATAGAGCGATTGATTTAGAATGTACACAAAAAATGGCAAATCTAGTACATTCCTATGGGAAGACAGCAGTATTTCATAGAGCCTTTGATTGCGTAAAAGATGAAAAAACAGCTATAAATGAATTAATAAAATTAAACATAAATAGAGTATTAACTAGTGGATTAAAAGCAACAGCTATAGAAGGCAAAGAACTGATTAGAAGTTACAAGAAACAGTAGGAGCAAAAATAGAGATTTTAGCAGGTAGTGGTATTAATAAAGATAATGCAAAAGATTTAATAGAATATACAAAAGTAAAGCAGATACATTCATCTTGTAGGGCATGGAAAGAAGATAAAACAACTTTTGGTGATTTTGTGAATTATGCATTTGCTCAAGGTGAAAATAAAGCTTGTTATGATTATGTAGATGAAAATTTAGTGAGAAATTTAATTAAAGCTGTTAATGAATAATTTTTTATAAGTTAGGAGAATGATTTTGCAGTTAAAATGGGAGAGTTTTTATTATAATTTGAAGAGAGATTTCAAGTTATTTATTTTTGTTTGGTTATATTTAAATTTATTGCGTGTAATTTCATTGATAACGATGAAAAGTTATGCTGGTGATATAAATTTAAATGATATTTTGTTGACTATCTATTATGGGGCAAGAATTAGTTTAAAAACAGCAGGCGTGCTTATGCTATTTACATTTATTTTTGTTACATTAATAGGTTGGTTGATAAATAAGCATTTAGATAAATTGAGATTAGGATTATCAGCAGTATTTTTATTTATATTGAATTTTTTATTTGTAGCAAAATATTTTTATTATAGGGAATTTCATACTAATTTTAATGAAATGGTATTTAATGCTGTAAATGATGATGTAAAAGCTTTATTTTATACAATGATAGAGCAGTATCATTTATTGGAAGGTACAGTAATCATTATTTTATTTACAGCTATAGTCGTATATATCTTGAAAAAGTATCTTGCTTGGCAGTGGATAAAAAAATCTTTTAAATTTGAAAAAAGTCTTATATTTAAAATATCAGTTATAGTATTTACCTTAGTTTTTGCTTTATTTGTACGCTTTGGTGCAAGTTTTTCTTATGCAAAATCTATTCATTGGGAAAACTGTGCAAAGACAAAAGATACTTTTCTTAATGAGATAATTTTAGATGATATGCAGGCTATCTATCGAGGATATTCTATTAAAAAACGCATTGATAATGGCGTGATTTATGGTGTACATAAAGAAAATATTATCCAGAATGTAGAGTTTTTAGCGAAAAATAGTGATGCTTATCGTCTGCAAAAACAAGACTTAAGTCAAATTGATAGTAATTTAGTATATCAAGCTTATGGTAATATAATTGATAAGAAACAGCATATATTTATTATAATCGGTGAAAGTTTTGCTCAATGGCCATTATTAGATGAATATGCAAATCTGCAATTAGGCGAAAATGTGCGAGCTATTATGCAAAAAGATAATGCAACATATACACATAATTTCATGCCTAATGGTGCATTTACACCTATGGCAGTAAATGCTATTATTTGTGGTTTATCTGATGTAAATATATATCCTAATCATCAATATGAGTCATATAAGCAGGTATATGCTACATCTTTTGCACCACAGATAAAAAAATTAGGATATAAAACACAGTTTTGGTATGCTGGTTTTAGTGGTTGGGAAAGAATAAAAGATTTTGCTTTGGCACAAGGATTTGATGAATTCCATTGTGCATCGAATTATCAATATCCATCAGGTAATGTATGGGGTTGTGATGACGAATTTATTTTTGATAAGTTAAAGCAAGAAGTAGCTCAAAATGATGAACCTACAGTATATGTGATTTTATCTGTATCAAATCATGCGCCTTATAGTGTAGATTTAGCAAAAGCAGGTTTTCCGAAAGAAGAAGTGCGAGCTAAATTACCTGTAGATGTGCAAAATAATGAAGATTTATTAAATAAATTAGGTCATTATTGGTATACAGATAAAGTAATTGGCAATTTTGTTGAAGATATTGAAACAACATATCCTAAAGAAAATCTATTTGTGATTACTGGCGACCATGCTGATAGAACAAATATAGAAGTAAAACCAACATTATTTAATAGATATACTGTGCCATGTATCATTTATGGTGATGGTATTACAAAGAATATATTATCAGATGAAATAGCTGGCGGTCATATTAATATTGGGGCAACTATATTTGAATTAATAGCACCACAAGGTTTTGAATATTATAGTTTAGGTAAATCATTAACAAGAGGAGCAAATGTAGGCTTTAATGATAGTGTTTGGCTTAATACTGTAGATATAGGTAAATTAGATGGAAATGAACCAATAGAAGTAGAAAAAACTTTGGAAGCATATAGGACAATTTCATGGTGGAGAAGCATAAAAGGTAATTTAATTCCATAAAAAATAGCCATTTTCCAAATTTCTAAATGAGAGATAAGGAAAATGGCTATTTTTATTCAATGAGAAGACCTTTATTTTTATATTTTTCTTTTAATATTGGTGAAATATTATCATCTGTTAATAATAAATCAACATTATCTAAATTTAATACTTTTTGTTTTGAACGTTTGCCAATCTTACTAGAATCCATTATGGCAATTACTTTTTCTGAACGTTGAGATAATAATTTAATAATACCTATTTCAGACATGCGAAAATCGGTGAAGCCATCTTTATAATTTATAGCATTAATAGATAAAAAAGCAATATCAGGAAAATATTGACCAAATTCTTGTTCGCAAGTAGTACCATAAGTTGATTTTTCTTGAGAATCAATAATTCCGCCAATAGAAACAATTTTTATTGCTGGATTTTGAATTAAAATATTAATGGCTGCTAAATTATTAGTAATGACAGTGATATTATCTTTTTTAAAAACTAATTCTTGGGCTAATATAGTATTAGTTGTTCCGGAATTTAAAGCAATGATTGCATTGGGTTTAATATAAGCTAATGCTTTTCTTGCAGCTTCTCGTTTTAATTTTATATTGAGAACTTCCCTACCGGTAAGTTGGATAAAGACGGCAATGAATCAGGTAAACAAGCACCGCCACGTATACATTTTATTAGACCACTTTGTTCCATAGTTTTTAAATCACGGCGAACAGTATCAACAGAAACATTTAATAAATCTTTTAAATCATTGATTTTTACAATAGCTTGTAATTGTACTTGTTGCAAGATTAATTCTACACGTTCATTATAAAGCATGAAATAATCACCACTTAAGATAAAATAAGATTTTGCTCAAATAAATATAAATAAATTATTTTAAAGTACGTTGTTTTAAGACTTCATAAGCTAAGATAGCAGCAGCATTGGAAGCATTTAAAGAGTTTACTTTGCCACGCATTGGGATTTTGACGATGAAATCGCAAGCATTTTTTGTAAGACGGCTAACACCACGACCTTCACTGCCAATAACTAAAACTAGAGGGCCTGTCATATTAGCATCATAATAATTTTCTGTACCGTCCATATCTGCGCCAGCTACCCAAAGACCTTTTTGTTTTAATTCTTCTAAAGTTTGTACTACATTACCAATGCGAGCTACAGGAACATATTCTAAAGCTCCAGCAGAAGTTTTAGCTACGATAGAAGATAATGGGCAACTGCGATGTTTAGGAATTAAAATACCATGAGCACCAACAGCGTCAGCAGTACGTAAGATTGCACCGAGATTATGAGGGTCTTCTAATTCATCTAATAAGATGATGAATGGATCTTCATTGCGTTCTTTAGCAAGATTTAAAATATCATCAAGTTCTACATAATCAACAGGAGCTGCATAAGCTGCAATACCTTGATGACGTTGACCGCCACAGATTTGATCAAGTTTTTCAGTATTTACATTTTGTACAATGATACGACGTTCTCTAGCAAGTGTCATAATTTCAGGCATAGAACCACCATGTGCGCTATCTGCGATCAAGATGCGATTGATAGAACGACCACTTTTTAAGGCTTCACGAACAGCATTGCGACCAAGTAAGATATCTTCACTGATTTCTACTTTTTTAGGTTTAATTTGTTTTGTATCATTTATTTTTTTCTTCGGACGAGGACTTACTACAAATTTATTTTTTTTATCTTTTTTAGGTTTATTTTTTGTTGGACGCATGATAATCTCCTTTTTTTATAAATATTTTATAAATTATTCTTCACGTAATTTAAGCATTTCTTTAAATTTACCACAAGTCATAGCACCTTCAGGGCAACGACCAGTGCGAACACAAGTTGCACCTGCATTTTTGAATAAAAGTGGAGCTACTTTTTTTTACTTCAGCAAGCATTAAATATGCCATTTGACGAATTTCCCATTGAGCACGATTACAGCAACGAAGAGAGAAGAAGTTAAGAAGTGAACGAGCATTAAATGTTGCTAAAACTTTCGTTTCTGTAGCATTAGCTAAAACATAACGAGCATCTTCTTTAGGAACATCCATAGCTACTAATTCATCATAAGTTTGGCGAATTGTATGCATTAGATTTTCAAATTTTGCCTTAGCTTCATCATTTTCAGCGATTGATGGCGGTAAAATATATTCAAAATCATGTTCACTTACATAACGCTGAGATTGTTGAGAATAAGAAGCAATACGATGGCGTACTAATTGATGAGTGAGTACGCGAGAAATACCTTCAATGGCAAATGTAAAAGTAACATGTTCCATAGTGGAAGCATGACCCATGCTGATAATTTTTTCTACAAGTTTAGTAACTTGTTCATCAGTCATTTTTTCGGATAATTCCTCTGCACCAGCAGGAGAATAACAAAGACGAGCTGCCATAGCTACAGTACGCTCTGGTTCAGCAGTATATTTCATAAGTTTAACTTTAATCAAAGTAAAGCACTCTCCTAATATAAATTAAGTAAATTAATTATAACTAGTTTTAAAACTTTTCACAAGTAAAGTACAGTAAAAAAGAGCAATACTAATAATTTACATTTAACAATTAGTATTGCTCTTTGAGTATAGAATTAAATTTCGTTTAAATAATCTGTTACAGATTTAATAGCATTGGCACCATCAGAAGCAGCAGTTAAAACTTGACGTAAATCTTTTGTACGCAAATCACCAGCTACAAAAAATCCTTCGGCATTTGTTTTACCTGTTTCATCAGCAATAACATAACCAGCATCATCAGTATTGACAAAATCAGGTACTAATTGATTATTAGGTATCATGCCCACTGCTACGAAAATTCCATCTACAGGAATATCTACAATTTCGCCAGTCTTTTTATATTCGATTTCAATCGCAGAAACTTTTTTATCCCCTTTGATAGATTTTGGCAAAGCAGATTTTACAAATTCCACATTTGGCATAGCAAAAATTTTTTCTTGGGAATGTTTATCTCCACGCAATTCATCACGACGATGGATTAAATAAACTTTTTCACAGATTTTGGCAAGGAATAAAACATCTTCAAGAGCAGTATTTCCGCCACCGATAACAGCAGTTGTCTTATTGCGATAAAAAGCACCATCACAAGTAGCACAATAATAAACACCACGGCTTAAATATTGCTGTTCTCCAGGAACATTCAAAGTACGAGGATTAGCACCAGTAGCCAAAACGACAGATTTAGTTAAAATAGGTGCTTGACCTTCGATTTCTACAGTATATGAATTATCCTCATTTTGTTTAATAGCAGTTACAGTCGCTTCTTTAATTTCAGCACCTAATTTTTCAGCATGTTCTTGAAGTGCCATAGAAAAAGAAGCCCCATCAATATTAGGCATACCAGGATAATTATCTAAATCATTAGTAGTAACAATCTGACCACCACTATAACCAGCTTTTTCCAAAACAACATAATTCAAAGCCGCACGAGAAGCATATATAGCAGCAGCAAGACCAGCAGGACCACTGCCAATAATAACAGTATCTAACATAAAATCACCTACAATATAAAATCAATATTTCTTATAAAATAATAATTATTATCCATTAACTAAATTATAATATAAAAAACAACAAAATGTCTACAAAAATATTGCAGAAAAAAGAATCATAATATATAGTAAAAGAAAGGGATAGAAGTAAAGAAGCAAGCTTAGCAAAAGTCTAGACAAAAGAAAGGAATAAAAAATGAAAAAAAAATCTCCTCGCCTACAATTAAACATAAGATTAACCCCAGAACAAAATGAACTAATAAAACAAAAATTAGAACAAACACAAATATCAAAAACTCAACTAATAATAGACAGCATAAACAACAAACCCAATATACATAATACCCAACCTAGAACAAACAATATCGCAAATAAAAATACCTAGGAAATAAAGTAAACGAATTATCTAATAAAATAGAAACAAAAGATGAAAATACAGAAAAACTACTACAAGAAATTCAGCAAGGATGTGATGAATTTTGGCAATTATTAAAGTCGTTAAAACAGGAAAAACAAAAGCAAGTCTAAAATCAGCGCTAAATTATATTGCTAATGAAGAAAAAATAACCACAATAACAGGGAAAAAATTAATAACTCCGTTGAATTGTTGGGGTTCATTAAAAAATATATATGATACAATGATAGCAACAAAAGAGCTATATCGAAAAGCAATAGATAATAGAAACAGTGAAATGTATAAACATTTTCAGCAATCATTTAAGCCAAATGAAATAACTCCAGAAAAAGCCCATGAAATAGGAAAAAAATGGGCAATGCAAAATTTTGCTCAAGATGGTTTTGAAGTATGTATATGTACTCACTTAGATACAGAACATATACATAATCACTTTATCATCAATTCAGTAAATGCTATAACAGGAAAGACAATAGAAATACATGCCAATAAAACTTTAGAAAAATTAAAATATAGTTCTGATGAATTATGTAGAGAATATAATTTATCAGTCATTGAAAGAGATATATTTGCTCAAAATAAAAATCATGAATATAATATGCGTAAAAAATATAGCTTTTTAAGAGAACAATTTAGAGATTTAACGTGGCAGAAAACAGTTTATGATAAAATAATAGCTATTTTAAATAAAAGTAGAAATAAAGACTTTAAATATTTTGAGCAGGAATTATTAAAAGTTGGCATAAAATTGGAACATGAACGTTTAAAGAAAGATTTAATCTTTAATTATATTGATGAAAATAGAAAAGTTAGTGATAAAACTTTAGCTAAAACTTTTCATGATGATAAAATTCTACGTAGTAATATTGAAATGATATGGGGAAAAACTCTTCAATATGATTTAGATAAAAAAATATATTTATCCGAAAAAAAACAAGGATTTTATAATTTGATAGAGAATTTAATAAAAACAATTGATAATATAAATAAATTAAATATAAAAACTAAGTAGAGTTTTATATATTTATGGAAAAACAAGGTTGGTTAATAAAAGAAACTCAAACAGGTAAAGCTTTTTATAATCAAGAACATGATAGATATTTATACGATAATACTATTTATAAAATTTTAGAAAATAAAGCGTATTGTTTGAAATATATAGAACAAAATTTAATGTAAAAGGGGCTTTACTAATGGGAGTAGCGATGAAAGGTCATTTATTGGCACTATTTACAATCATCTGTTGGGGAACAACATTTATATCCACTAAAATATTATTAGTAGATTTTTCGCCAATTGAGATATTATTAACAAGATTTGTAATCGGTCTTAGTATTTTATATATAATCAGACCAGAACCTTTGAAGTTAAGACATGAAGAACATCGTTTATATTTGGTAGTGGCAGCATTATCAGGAATTACTTTATATTATTTGATGGAAAATATTGCATTGACATATACATATGCTTCAAATGTTGGAATTATTTCATCAACAGCTCCTTTTTTTGCTGCTATTTTAGCTAGTTTTACATTGCGAAAACATGCAATAACAGGGCCTTTTATTGTAGGATTTATAATTTCAATGATAGGTATAGTATTTATTGCCTTAGAAGAAAGTAGTTTGAATATCAATCCTAAAGGCGATATCTTAGCTTTAGGAGCTGCTGTTTTATGGGCTGTTTATGCTGTAGTATTAAAGAAAATTTGTGCATTTGGCTATGATATGATAGTTATTACAAGAGAAATTTTTCTTTATGGTGTAATTTTAATGATACCACCAGTTATTTTTATGGGTTTTAATATTGACTTAATTTATTTATTGGAACCAGTAAATTTAGCAAATATGTTGTATTTAGGAATTGGTGCTTCAGCAATTTGTTTTTTGACATGGAATTTCGCTACGAAGTATTTAGGTGTGGTAAAGACTACAGTATATATATATGCTTGCCCAGTGGTAACAGTAATTACTGCTTATTTAGTATTAAATGAGCCAATAACTTTATATAAATTAATAGGTATGATATTAGCTATTGTTGGCTTAGTCATATCACAAAGATGAAGAAAGCTCTCAGATATTCTGAGAGCTTTTTATTATAAGCCTAGATTTTCGCCTACTAGGATAACTTTTATTTTTTTTGCTGGACGACAAATACGAGTAGTAACTATATAGCACAGCAACTATCACTAGATAAGCAATCATGACAAGCACCAGTTTGATTACATGGTGTTTTAGCATTAGGAAAACGTTGCACAACGCTAGGAGCAGCTATATTTCTAGCACGAGCATAAGCATCATCTAGAGTTTTTACTACTTTATTCATACCGGCAATTATAATTACATTTTTAGGTCCATAAATCATGGCAGCGACACGATTGCCGTTACCGTCAATATTTACTAATTGACCATCTTCACTGATAGCATTAGAACTCATAAGGAAAGTATCACAAAGTAGAGCTTTACGCATGAGGTCAAGTCGTTCTTCTGGTGATTTGGCACTATCGCGGTCGATTACTTGATAATGTTCTTTTACATAGGATAATAAATTAATTTCATCAATAGAAATAGAGCCTCCCCATGAAACAACATCTTTTTCAGGAATTAATTTAATTGCTTGGGCTAAAGCTTCTTCTTTGGTGCTACAGTAATAAGCTTCAAAATGACGTTTAGCTAAAGCTTTTACTACATTAGGACCTAGTTTGTCATAACGCAATTGTTGAGGTAAATTTCTAGCCATAAAATCATCTCCAATATAAATAGTATTTACTTATATTATAATATAAAATTTCTTTATCAAGGATATATAATAATGAAGAAAAATAAGTACTTAATTAAATTGATATTTACAAAAGAGATTTAAATCTATATTATATTAAATATATAAATATTAATAATAAAGTTTATTAGTAATAGATTGCGGAGGTTAATTATGGGTAAAATTATTTTAACAGGAGATAGACCTACTGGTCGTTTACATATTGGTCATTATGTAGGTTCTTTAAAAAGACGTGTAGAATTACAAAATTCTGGAGAATTTGAAAAGATTTTCATTATGATTGCTGATGCTCAAGCACTTACAGATAATGCAGATAATCCAGAAAAAGTTCGTCAGAATGTATTAGAAGTAGCTTTGGATTATTTAGCTTGTGGCATTGACCCTAAAAAATCCACAATTTTTGTGCAATCACAAATTCCACAGCTTTGCGAATTGACATGTTATTATATGAACCTTGTTACTGTATCTCGTTTACAGAGAAATCCTACAGTTAAATCTGAAATTCAAATGCGTAATTTTGAAGCAAGTATTCCTGTTGGCTTTTTAGCTTATCCAGTAAGTCAGGCTTCTGATATTACAGCTTTTAAAGCGACAACTGTACCAGTTGGTGAAGACCAAGAACCAATGATTGAACAGACAAGAGAAATTGTTCGTCGTTTTAATATGTTATACAATACAGAAACTTTAGTAGAACCAGATATCTTACTTCCAGATAATAAAGCTTGTTTGCGTCTTCCTGGCATTGATGGTAAAGCTAAAATGAGTAAATCCTTAGGAAACTGCATTTATTTATCTGATGAAGCTGATGTCATTAAACAAAAAGTAATGAGCATGTATACAGACCCTGACCATATCAAAGTTTCTGACCCAGGTAAAATAGAAGGTAATACAGTATTTATTTACTTAGATGCATTCTGCAAAGATGAACATTTTGCTAAATATTTACCTGATTATAATAATTTAGATGAGTTAAAAGCTCATTATCAACGTGGCGGTCTTGGTGATGTTAAAGTTAAAAAATTCTTGAATGCTGTATTACAAGAAGAATTTGAACCAATTAGAAATCGTCGTAAAGAATATCAAAAAGATATTGCTTATGTATATCAGATTTTAAAAGAAGGTTCTGAAGTAGCTCGTGAAGTAGCTCAACAAACATTGCATGAAGTAAAAGATGCTATGAAAATAAATTATTTTGATGATATTGAATTATTAAATCAACAGATTGATAAATATAAAGAAGTTAAATAATTATTTTAGGAAAACTTCCCATAGAATTTTATTTTTTAGATTTTATGGGGAGTTTTTTGTTTTTAATAGCAATAAAATAACTTTAATAATAAATGCATATTTTTTCATTTTTTTCGATAATAAATTTAAAGTATTACTAAAATATAATAAAATAAAAATGTCTTTTAATAGGATACTAGATTGTAAAATATAACTTTACATTAAGTTTATGCTGTTAATGGATATAAATAAATTGTTAACTTGTGAAATTGATATTTTCTTCTTAATATGGACATTATGATAAATAAAAATATAATTTCTAAGAAAATAATCTGTATTTATTAGATTTTTGTTTGCTTTATATAAAATTTTAGTAAAAAACAAGAGCTTTTTACGTAATTTATGTAAAAATAAAAATGTTTTTAATGTGTATTTAGTATTGCACTTTGTACAATACTATTGTACAATATATCATGATTTTATAAAAAAGGAGATTTTATTTATGAAAAATCATGATTTCATGAGCCATGAATTAAAATTGCCTGAACTTACACTTAGAGGGGTTATACTTGGTTTATTTATAACGATAGTATTTACTGCATCTAACGTGTATCTAGGATTGAAAGTAGGACTTACATTTTCTTCTGCTATTCCAGCTGCAATTATTTCTATGGCTATCTTGCGTATGTGCAAGGATTCTAATATCTTAGAAAATAACCTTGTACAGACTCAATCATCTGCTGCTGGTACATTATCCGCAGTAATTTTCGTTATTCCTGGTTTATTGATGATTGGTTATTGGCAAGGCTTCCAATTTTGGCAAACTTTAATGATTTGCGCATGTGGTGGTTGCTTAGGGGTATTATTCACTATTCCACTTCGTCGTGCAATGGTAGTTAATACAGATTTGCCTTATCCAGAAGGTCGTGCTGCTGCTGAAATTTTGAAAGTTGGTAGTGCTAGTGTTAGCGAGAAAAAAGGCGTTACTGGCATGAAAGATATTGTAAGTGGTGGTGTTATCGCTGCACTTATCAATCTATTTTCTAGTGGATTTGGATATCTTTCCGCTGAAATGATGAATTGGATTCATTTGGGCAAAAATGTAGTAACTTGTCTTCCATTAGGTTTTTCTCCTGCTTTATTAGGTGCAGGTTACCTTATTGGTCTTGCTAGTGGTTTAGCAATTTTATTTGGTTTAGTTGTTACTTGGTTAGGTTTTGTACCATATTTCATGTCTATATCTGATATTCCAGCTGGTGTGGCTATCGGTGAAGTAGCTACTAGCATTTGGTCTTCTAAAATTCGTTTTATGGGTGCAGGTACAATTGGTATTGCTGCTATTTGGACTTTAATTACTTTATTAAAACCTATTTTAGATGGTATTAAAATGTCTATTAAAGCTGTATCTGATAATAGTGTATCTAATGATAATTTACATCGTATGGATACTGATATGACACCAAAAAGCATTGGTATTGTATTCGTATTAATCATTATCGGTTTAATAGGTGTATTCTATTCCTTCTTAGCTGGTGGCAATTTATCCACAGGTATGACTTTGTTGTACATAGTAGTTGGTATTATTGTTGCTGTAGGTATGGGCTTCTTCGTAGCTGCTGCTTGCGGTTACATGGCAGGTCTTATCGGTACTTCTTCCAGTCCAATTTCTGGTATTGGTATTTTAGGTATCATTGTTTCTTCCCTTGTAGTATTAGCATTAGGTAACCTTGCAGGTTTATTTAGCTCTGAATATGGTACTTTATTTGCTACTGCATTTGCTATTTTTATCACAAGTGTTATTACAAGTATTGCTGCTATTTCCAATGATAACTTACAGGATTTAAAAACTGGTTTACTTGTTGGTGCAACTCCATGGAAACAGCAGGTAGCTTTATTAATTGGTTGTATTGCTGGTGCGATCGCTATTGCTCCTGTACTCAACTTACTTTATGAAGCATATGGTTTCCCAGGTGCAATGCCTCGTCCTGATATGGATCCAAATCAGGTATTATCTGCTCCACAGGCTACTTTGATGGCAACAATTGCTAAGGGTATTTTCAATAATAGCATGGATTGGTCATATATTCTTTATGGTGTAATCTTTGGTATTATCATTATCATCATTGATGTACTCTTGAAAAAATCTACAAAAAATCTTAGCTTACCACCTCTTGCTGTAGGTATGGGTATATATCTTCCACCAACTTTACAGATGCCACTTGTAGTAGGTGCTGTACTTTCTTATGTAGTAAATCGTTATTTACGTAAACGTGCAGAAGTTCGCAGTCCTCAGAATGTTGCTGATGATGTAGATACATGCAATCGTCGTGGTATCTTATTTGCTTCTGGTATGATTGTTGGTGAATCCTTAATGGGTGTATTACTTGCTGGTATTATCGTTGTTTCTGTAACATCTGGTGGTAGTGAAGCTCCACTTCGTATGGTAGGCGATAGCTTTGGTGATACAGCTCAATGGCTCGGTTTATTAGTAAATATTCTCTTAATTATTGAATTTGCTCGTCGTATTATCACTGCAAAATTAAATAAATAATTAGTTTTATAAAAGCGACTTCTATGATAATTTGAATAGAAGTCGTTTTTTTATTGTTTAATTAAGGGATTTCTTTTATAATGAGTTATATGTATTTTTGAATTTTAGGGAGCTAAGAAGATGAATTTTGATTGTAAAAATACGATTATACGACATAGAATATTTAAGAAATGTTATAAAGAGATAGCTAAAGAGGAAACAAATCGTATTTTTTGCCGACATGATATGGGTCATTTTTTAGATGTGGCTAGATTGATGATGATTTTAAATGTAAAAGAAGATTTAAAAATTAGTGATGATATGATTTATGCGACAGCTTTACTACATGATATTGGTCGTCATATTCAATATCGTCAAGGAATTGGTCATGAAATATCTAGTGCGCAGATTGCTCCTTTAATTTTAGATGATTGCGATTTCACTGTAGAAGAAAAAAATCAAATCATTGAAGCTATTTTAAAACATAGAGATAGTAAAACTAGTGAAGAAAAGAATTTAAATGGGTTATTGTATCGAGCTGATAAAATGAGCAGAGCTTGTTTTTGTTGTCAAGTTGAGCCTATTTGTAATTGGAAAGATGAAAAGAAAAATTTAAAATTAAAATATTAATTATTTGAGGTATTTTTTATGAAAATTGGTAGTAGAGAGTTTGATTTTGGTAGACATACTTATATTATGGGAATTTTGAATGTAACACCTGATTCATTTTCCGATGGTGGTAGATTTAATTCTTTAGATAAAGCTTTATTTCATGTGCAAGAAATGATAAAAGAGGGTGTAGATATCATAGATGTTGGCGGAGAGTCAACAAGACCTGGATATACACTTTTGAGTGATGATGAGGAAATATCACGTATTGTTCCTGTTATTGAAAATTTGAAAAAAGAGTTTGATGTGCCAATATCTTTAGATACATATAAGGGAAATGTAGCTAAAGAAGGAATAAAAGCAGGTGCTGATTTAATCAATGATATTTGGGGCTTAAAATATGATGATATTTTAGCAAAAGTTATAGCAGAAAATGATGTAGCTTGCTGTTTGATGCATAATCGCAAAGATACGAATTATAAAGATTTTTTGACTGATGTAGTGGAGGATTTACAAGAAACTATAGATATTGCTCAAAATGCTGGAATAAAAAAAGATAAGATAATTTTAGATCCTGGTATTGGTTTTGCTAAAACATATGAGCAAAATTTAATTATGTTAAAAAATTTATCTAGTCTACACAAATTGAATTTTCCTTTATTATTAGGAGCTTCAAGAAAATCTGTGGTAGGATTGACTTTGGATTTACCTGCTGATGAGAGAGTAGAAGGTACAATTACTACATCTATTATGGCAGTGTTAGCAGATTATGATTTTGTACGAGTTCATGATATAAAAGAAAATTTAAGAGCTATAAAAATGGCAGAAGCTATAAAATATGCTGGAGGTAATTTTTGATGGATATAATTCGCATTGATAATTTAGAAGTATATGCTTATCATGGAGTATATGATGAAGAAAAAGAAAAAGGTCAGTATTTTTATGTTAATGCTGAATTATATACAAATACAAGAAAAGCTGGCATGAATGATGATTTAGACGCTTCTACTAATTATGGAACAGTATGTGATTTTATTCATGATTTTATGACTAAGCATACTTATGATTTGATTGAAACAGTAGCTGAACAATTAGCACAGGCATTATTATTGGAATTTAAATTAGTAAAAAGTGTTTTATTAGAAATCAGAAAACCACATGCACCTATCGAAAAGGAATTTGAGTCCGTATCTGTAGAAATTGAACGTGGTTGGCATGAAGCTTTTGTAGCGTTTGGCTCTAATTTAGGAGATAAAGAAAAATTTATAGACGAAGCTATTGAAGCTTTGAGCAATTTACCACAGATAAATATAGTAGCTATTTCAGATAAAATTGTTACAGAACCATATGGAAATGTGGAACAAGATGTATTTTTAAATGGTGTTATGAAGATAGAAACACTTTTACCAGCAGATGAATTATTACAGATTTTGCAAAAAGTAGAGGAACATGCAGGTAGAGAGCGTAAAATACATTGGGGCCCTAGAACTTTAGATTTAGATATAATTTTTTATGATGATGATATTATAAGTGAAGATGATTTGATAGTTCCGCATCCAGATATGAAAAATCGTGATTTTGTATTAAAACCATTAATGCAGATTGCTCCGTATAAATTACATCCTGTATACAGAAAAACCATTAGTGATATGTATGCTGAATTGATGGCTAAAAAACAATAGAAATTAAAAAAAGTTGTAATCAAATGATATATAATCAAGTGATTACAACTTTTTTGTTATTTAATAAATTGTTTAATTGTTTGTTCAACTAATTCTAAATCTACAGTGGTATTATAACAAGGACCATTAGGTCGAATATTTAAAACTCCAGCAGCTGGTAGAGGATATACGTCTTGTATGCCACTTGTTAAATCACGTTCACAAGCAATGGCTAATAACATTTTAGGGCGGAGTTCTTTGGCAATTTTACGAGCTAAAGTTCCACCTGTTGCCACACGGAAATGAAAACCCATTCTATTTGCCATATCGATTAATGGTCCAATAGTACATTGATTACAATGTTTACAATTATTGATGTCATGAGTTATTTTGTGTGGGCAAGTCGCTAGTTGTAGACAGTGTGGGGAGATAACTAATAAGTCTTTAGCTTCTACTTTGATGTTTTTATGTGTGAGTATATAGTTATTTAAGGCAATAAAGGAACGTTCAATTTCACGTCGTCCTATGCCGAATATTTTTCCCCAGAGTATGATGATAGGGAAAAGAAAATTGATAAAATTGAAGATATATTTATCAAGAAAAGAAAAGGCTTTTATATTTGCTATGTTGAAAATCATATTTAAAATGAATAGACAACAGAAAATAAACACTATGCTAACAATGGTAAAAGCTAATTGGGCAATAAAAGCTAAGTCTAAAACAACTAGGCGTGGATAACATAACCAAATAATCAAATAGGTGAAAAACATTATACTAAATAAGCTAATAGTAGCTAATTTTATAAATAAGCGTTTTTTAGTATTTTTTAAAATATCATTATACATATAGTTTATCCTAATCTTTCGTGTAGTGTAAAATTGGTAAAAAATTAGTAAGAAAGCGAAAATAGCTAGGCTACTTTCGCTTGTTACGTTTAGATAAAAGATACATTATTTTCAAGTTCTTGTTTATGACCGTTTATATATGAACTTGCTGGCATTTTTGCTTTATTAGGTGGTTGGATTTCAAGAAGTTCAATCGCACCTTCACCAGTAGCTACAATAATACTTTGTTTAGTTAATTTTATGATTTGACCAGGATTTCCAGTTCCTGTAGTTACTCTTGTTTGCCAGATTTTAAATTTCTTATTGTTTAAAGTAGTATAAGCGACTGGCCAAGAATTCAATCCACGTACTAAATTATGGATATCTTGGGCAGATTTTGTCCAATCAATGCGACAATTATCATTGTTTAACATTTTAGCATAGCAAGATAAATTGTCATCTTGTTTTTCACGAGGAGCTTTATTTTCTTCGATTAATTGAACTGTTTCTAATAATAAATCAGCACCTTGAACCATTAATTTGTCATGAAGTTGTGCTGTAGTCATATCTGGAGTGATTTCAGTAGTAGCTTTTAATATCATATCGCCAGTATCTAAACCAACGTCCATATACATAGTAGTGATACCAGTTTCTTTATCGCCACTGATGATTGACCAGTGGATTGGAGCTGCACCGCGCCAACGAGGTAATAATGAACCATGTACATTTACACAGCCAAGTGGCGGTATATCAAGTATTTCTTTAGAAAGAATTTGACCAAAAGCGACAACGATAATTAAATCAGGTTTTAATTCGCGAAGCTTGGCTACACATTCTGGTGTTTTGATTTTTTCTGGCTGATATACTGGTAAATTATGTTTTAGAGCATATTCTTTGACAGGGGACATAGCTAATTTTTGACCACGTCCTTTTGGTCTGTCTGGTTGTGTATATACAGCAGTTACATTGTAGTGTTGATTTAAAATATCTAAGCAAGGTACAGCAAATTCTGGAGTACCCATGAAAACAATATTTTTTATTGGCATGGAAAACACCTCTTATTTTTGAGCTTTATGAAGATTATTGGCAATATCGATAAATAATCTTCCATGTAAATGGTCTATTTCGTGTTGAAGGCAACGTGCAAGAAGTCCTGTAGCAGTAATGCGATGACGTTTTCCACGACGATTTAAATATTCAACGCTTACTTTAGCAGCACGTTCTACTTCACCATAAATTTCTGGTACACTTAAACAGCCTTCAGTGTCTATTTCAGTGCCTTCTTTGCGAATAATAGTAGGGTTGATGAGTTCTAAAAGTCCTTCACCTACATCAATAACTACTACTTGGATAGATTGACCAACTTGTGGTGCAGCAAGACCTACACCGTTAGCTTTATACATAGTTTCTGCCATATCATCAAGTAAAGTACGGATTGTTTTATCAATTCTTTCAATTGGTTGAGCTTGTTGTTTTAAAACAAGATCACCAGCTTTTTTTATATCTAAAATAGCCACGAGAATTCCTCCTATAAATTCAAAATTAACTGATATAAATTTTAACATAGGAAAGAGTATAAAGCAAAGATAATAGTATTTATGGTATAATAAGAAATGTCAAAAAATTGAATTGGAGAATAATAGCTTATGAATAGAAGTAGAACATATTTGACACCAAATCGACATGAAAAATACATGGTAGTAGATGGCTATAATATAATAAATGCATGGGAAAGTTTAAAGAAATTCATCAATGATGATTTAGATTTTGCTAGAGAAAAATTAATTCATCTTTTAATGGAATATGGACAGTATGAAAAATATGATATTACTATAGTTTTTGATGCACAATATACTAATGCGGAAGAAAATGTCGAAGAAAAATCTAAACATTGTAAAGTGGTTTATACAAAGGAAAAAGAGACAGCTGATAGTTATATTGAACGCAGTGTATATGAAGCTACTAAATATTATGGTAGAGAAGTATATGTAGTAACTTCTGATGGAGCAGAGCAGTCTTTGATTTTAGGAGCAGGAGCATATCGTATTTCTGCAAATGAATTGTGGCGAAGAATAAAACATAGCAAAAAAAAATATTCGCGATGAATATACAGGTGAGCATGTATTGCCATTGAGAAGAAGTGAAATCGGTTCAAGAATAAATGATGAAGTCATGGCAAAATTAGATGAACTCAGAAAAAGAAAAAGTTAAATGAAATAATTTAGATTTAATAATATGATGATAAGCTATTGTAAATAGTAGAAATTATTTTATAGAGATATTTTTTGTATAAATGTATAAAATCTTGCATAGATAAATTTTCTATGCTATACTAGTTAAAGAAGTTAATTTGATTATTCCTTAAAGAGTGGGTAGACGCCCACTCTTTACTTTATATTGGGGATAATATTACAGGAGGTGTTTCGATGGCAAATCGTGTGGAAGAAGCAGTTGAAAAAATTGCTGAAGAAATTTTAGCTAATACTGATTATGAACTTGTTGATGTAGAGTATGTAAAAGAACGTGATTGGTTTTTACGTGTATACATCGATAAAGAAGGTGGCATTGGCCTTGATGATTGTCAGGAAGTAAGCGGCCTACTGGATGAAAAGCTTGAAGAATTAAATATTATCAATGACCGCTATATTTTGGAAGTGTCTTCACCAGGACTTGACCGTGCGTTGAAAAAAGAAAAAGATTTTAAACGCGAAATGGGCAAATTGGTGGATATTACATTATATAAGGCTATTGATGGTGAAAAAATGTTGACTGGTAAATTAACTGGTTATACAAAAGATATTATTACTATTGATGAAACTAGAGAAATAGCATTAAAAGATATTGCTTTAGTTAGATTGCATATTGATTTTTAAATTAAGATTAAGGAGTAAATGTAATTAAATGGCAACCAAAGATAAAGGCTTTTTAGATGCGTTAAAAGAAGTTGGACAGGAGAAAGGCATAGCACCAGAAGTATTATTTGAAGCAGTAGAAGCAGCATTGGTATCTGCTTATAAAAGAAATTTCAACACTGCCTCTAATGTGCGTGTGTATTTAGAAAGAGCAACTGGCGAATTTCATGTATACGCTCAGAAAAAAGTTGTAGAAAAAGTGGAAAATAAAGTTACAGAGATTTCTTTATTACAAGCTCAAAAACAATTTGGCGAAAGCATTGTTTTAGATGATGTAGTAGAAGTAGAAGTAACACCTGCTAACTTTGGACGCATTGCAGCTCAAACTGCAAAACAAGTAGTAGTGCAGCGTATTAGAGAAGCAGAACGTGGTATTATCTATGAGGAATATTCTAACCGTTCTAGTGATATTTTAACTGGTACTGTACAGAGAATGGAAGGTCATAATGTATTTATTGACCTTGGTAAAACAGAAGCTGTACTTGCACCATCTGAACAGATCAGCACAGAACAATATAAACATAACGACCGCATTAAAGTTTATGTAGTAGAAGTAAAAAGAACTTCTAAAGGTCCTCAGATTTTAGTATCTCGTACACATCCTGGCTTATTGAAAAGATTATTTGAACTTGAAGTACCTGAAATTCAAGAAGGTACAGTTGAAATTAAATCTGTAGCTCGTGAACCAGGCATGCGTTCCAAAATAGCGGTATTTTCTGCAAATGAAGAAATCGATCCAGTTGGTTCTTGTGTAGGTCAAAAAGGTTTACGTGTTCAAGCTGTAGTAGATGAACTTCGTGGCGAAAAAATTGATATCGTAAAATGGAATGAAGACCCAGCAAAATATATAGCAAATTCTTTAAGCCCTGCAAAAGTTGTATCTGTTGCAGTAAATGAAGAAAAGAAAATGTCTAGAGTAATCGTACCAGATTATCAATTATCTTTAGCTATTGGTAAAGAAGGACAAAACGCTAGATTGGCTGCAAAACTCACTGGTTGGAAAATCGACATTAAGAGCGAAACTCAAGCTGCAGAAGAAGGCTTTGATTTAGACGATATGAATATGGTTAATGTTGTAAGTGAAGAATCTTTTTCTGTAGATTAATAATAGGGAGCGATAAGTAATGAAAAAACTTCCTGTTCGTTTATGTGTGGGTTGTCAAGAACCTCATAATAAACGTGAAATGATTCGTATAGTTAAAAGTCCAGAAGGTGAATTCAGTGTAGATTTCACAGGTAAAAAATCTGGACGTGGTGCTTATATTTGTAAGAATATTGAATGTCTAAATACAGCAGTGAAACAGCGTCGTTTAGAAAAATCTTTTAAATGTCAGATAGATAATTCAGTATATGAACAGCTAAAAGAGGAATTTGCCAAACTTGATGAACAATAAGGTTAAATTAATAAATATTGTAAGCATTGCATGTCGTGCTGGTAAAGTTATGTCTGGAGAATTTGTCATTGAAAAAGCTTTAAGTAGTAGAAATAATATTAAATTGATATTATTGGCAAATGATGTTGCTGATGCGACAAAAGCTAAATATGAAAAAATGGCAAAAAATAGTAAAGTTTTGTTGAGATATACAGAACTTACAAAAGATGAGATGGCAAATTCTATTGGAAAAACTGATAGAGCAGCTATAGCGATTTGTGATGAAGCTTTAAGAAAGCCATTTTAAAGATATTGGATAATTGAAAACCCTGGGGGTGGCTTAATGTCCAAATATAGAATTTATCAATTAGCAAAAGAGTTTTCTTTAGATAGTAAAAAAATAATTGATATTTTAAATAAAAATAATATTAATGTTAGTAACAACCTAAACTTGGTTGGCGAGAAAGAACGTGAGGTTATAGCTAGTATCGTGAATAATAAAGATAATAATAAACAACAAACAGCAAAAAAAAAATAATCAGCAGAATGTAAATCATAAAAATAATAATTCTGCAAATAATAATAACAACAACAATAAAAATAAAAAACAATCAGAATAATACACATCAGAACAATAATCGCAATAATACTAGAAATAATGCTAGTGCAAGTGAACATAAAACAAAAAATACTCCAGTAAATAATACTGCTAATAATAAAAATCGTAACAATAAAAATAATCGTCCACAAAATAACGATAAGAAACAACAATCGCAATAACAATAAGAAAAATAAATAACAACAATAATAATTTTAAATAATAAATTTGCTGGCAATAAAAAGAATAAAGGCAAAAATACTAAGCCTGTAGTGGAAAACAAACCACAAGAAATCATTCGTCCAAAACATATTAAAGTTGGCGAAACAATTACAGTTAAAGAATTAGCTAGTAAAATGACATACCCTGTAACAGATGTTATCAAAAAATTAATGTTACTTGGTACAATGGCTACAATCAATCAGGAACTTGATTTTGAAACAGCTTCTTTGATTGCAGAAGAATTTGGTATTGCTGTAGAGGAACTTCCACCTGAAGTTGATTTAACAGAAATCCCAGAATTTGAAGATGACCCTAAAAACTTAGCACTTCGTCCTCCTGTTGTAACAGTAATGGGACACGTTGACCATGGTAAAACTTCTTTACTTGATGCTATTCGTAAAACATCTGTAACATCAAATGAAGCAGGTGGTATCACTCAGCATATCGGTGCATATCAAGTTATGTGTAATGGTCAAAAAATTGTATTCTTAGATACACCAGGTCATGAAGCTTTCACAGCTATGCGTGCTCGTGGTGCTCAAGTTACAGATATAGCTGTACTTGTAGTTGCAGCTGATGATGGTGTTATGCCTCAGACTTTAGAAGCTATCAACCATGCTAAGGCAGCAAAAGTGCCAATTGTTGTAGCTATTAATAAAATGGATAAACCAGGTGCAAATCCTGACCATGTAAAACAACAGCTTGCTGAACATGAACTCATTCCAGAAGAATGGGGCGGTACTACAATCATGGTACCTGTTTCCGCGAAGAAAAAAGAAGGTATCAATGACCTTTTAGAAATGATCTTATTAGTAGCAGAAGTACAAGAACTCAAAGCTAATGCTAATCGCGAAGCTCGTGGTGTAGTAATCGAAGCACGTCTTGATAAAGGTCGTGGCCCTGTAGCTTCTGTACTTGTACAAAATGGTACACTTCATATCGGTGATTTCATTATTGCAGGTACTGCTTGTGGTAAAGTTCGTGCAATGATTAATGACCGTGGTGAAAAAGTTAAAAAAGCTGGTCCTTCTATGCCAGTAGAAATTTTAGGTCTTGCTGATGTTCCAGAAGCTGGGGACGAACTTGCAGCATTAGATGAAAAACTTGCTAAAACTATTGCTGAAAAACGTATTGAAAAACAGCGTAATGAACTTATGCGTTCTAAGAAAGTTTCTTTAGATGACTTATTCAATCAGATTAACGAAGGCGATATCAAAGAATTAAATATCTTGATTAAAGCTGACGTTCAAGGTTCTGTAGAAGCAGTGTCTTCTTCACTTTTAGGTCTTAATAAAAATGAAAGCGAAGTTCGTGTAAGTATCGTTCACTCTGGTGTTGGTGCTGTAACTGAATCTGACGTAATGCTCGCTTCTGCAGCAAATGCTTTAATTATTGCATTTAATGTACGTCCAGATGCAAATGCACGTAAATTAGCTGATACTGAAAAAATTGATATTCATACTTATCGCGTAATTTATGAAGCTATCGATGATATTCAGGCAGCTATGAAAGGTATGCTTGCACCTAAATATAAAGAAGTAATTCAAGGTAAAGTAGAAATTCGTCAAGTTATGAAATTCTCCAAAGCTTTAGTTGCTGGTTCTTATGTACTTGAAGGTAAAGTATGTAATAACTCTAAAATCCGTATTATTCGTGATAATATTGTATTATACGAAGGTCAGATTGAATCTTTACGTCGTTTCAAAGATGATGTAAAAGAAGTAGCAACTGGTTATGAATGCGGTATTACTATTGATAATTATCGTGACTTTAAAGAAGGCGATATCCTTGAAGTATATGATATGGAAGAAATTCCACAGAAATAAGGAGTATATTAATGGGAAGCGTTCGTATAGAAAAAGTACAAGAATTGATTAAACAAGAAGCTAGTGAAATCATTATGCGAGAATTGAAAGACCCTCGTATTGGTTTTGTAACTATTACAGAAGTTGATGTATCTAGTGATTTACACAATGCTAAATTATATGTAAGTATTTTAGGCAGTGATAAACAAATCGAAGATACATGGAAGGGTTTAAATTCTTCTTTAGGTTTCATTCGCAGAGAATTGGCGCATCGTATTCGTTTAAAATTTATTCCAGAAATTAAATTTTTCATGGATACTTCACTTCAATATAGTACACATATTCAAGAATTATTGATAAAAGTGCAAAAAGATGAGGAGCAAAAATAATGGAAGTAACACTAAAACAAGCTGGTGAATTAATTGAAAAAGCTAATAAAATAGTGTTATCTTCTCATGTAAATCCTGATGGTGATAATGTTGGTTCAACTTTAGGGCTATATCATGCCCTAAAGGGAACTAATAAAGATATAAAAATTTTATTAGATGATGATTTACCAGATAATCTCGGTATGATGGAAGGTTTAGATTTATATCAAAAACCTCAAGATGGTGAGATTATAGAGTGTGATTTACTTGTGATTTTAGATGTTGATGTTGACCGTATCGGCAGAGTAAAAGATGTAGTAAAAGCACCTATTTTGAATTTAGACCATCATATATCTAATACAAAAGTATCTGATTATTGCTATGTTGATGCTAAAGCGGCAGCTACAACTCAAATTGTCTATAGTTTAATAAAAGAGATGAATTGGCAGTTTAATTTAGAAGCAGCTACATGTATTTATACAGGTCTTTGTTCTGATACAGGATTTTTCTGTTATAGTAATACGACACCATATACATTAAAAGCTGCTGCAGAATTATTAGAAATTGGTGTAAAACCAGATAAAATTTCTGAAGTATTTTATCAACGTTCTTTTTCTAGTGTAAAGGCAGCTGGAAGAGCTATAGATACTATTGAGTTATATCATGATGGCAAAATTGCTTTGATGATTATTGATAAGGCTTTAAAAGAGTCTGCTGATAATACAGAGGGCTTTGTTAATTTTGCTAGAAATATTCGTGGTGTAGATGTAGCTGTGATGATTAAATATGCTGATGATGAAGTAACTAGAGTAAGCATGCGTTCAAAATCAGTAAATGTCAGTGAGATTGCTCAATCTATTGGCGGTGGCGGTCATATTCGTGCAGCTGGTGCGACTGTATATAAAAATCTTATGGAAGCAAAAGATATCGTACTTAATGCTATTATCAAAGGAATGAATAAAGAAAATGCCTAATGGATTTGTAAATGTTTTGAAGGCACCAGGAATAACTTCACATGATATTGTATCTCATTTACGTAAAGTTTATGGATTGAAAAAAGTTGGTCATGCTGGGACTTTAGACCCTGCTGCTGCTGGAGTTTTGCCAGTGGCACTGGGAAAAGCTACAAGAATGCTTGAGTATATGGACGATGTAGATAAGTCCTATAAAGTAGAAGTAACTTTTGGTCTAAGCACTGATACTGGTGATGATACAGGAAAAATCATTGAAACGATGGAAAATTATACTATGCCTACAGCTGAAAAAGTAAAAGAGGCATTAGAAACATTTCGTGGTGAAATAAAACAAAGACCACCAATGTATTCAGCTATTAGAATTAATGGTGAAAAAGCGTATAATTTGGCTCGTAAAAATATAGAAGTAGAAATGCCAGAAAGAGATGTTGTCATTCATGATATTAAATTTCAAGAGATGACACAAAATGGTTTTATTTTTGAAGTAGTTTGTTCTAAAGGTACTTATATTCGCAGTTTATGTATGGATATTGGTAAATATTTAGGAATACCTACAGTGATGAGTTTCTTAATTCGCACTCATGTAGGAGCATTTAAATTAGAAGATGCATTTACTACGGAAGAAATAGGTTTATTACCACATATGGCGCTATTATCAATAGATTTTCCGATAAAGCATTTACCAAAATATGTTATTTCTGATGAAGAAGCAGTAATGATTAAACAAGGTAAACAAATTGCTGTTAAAGAAGATGAAGAAATAACAGAAAAATTTATTCGTTTATATAAAGATAAAGAGTTTGCTGGTATAGGTCGTATGTATTTAGCGAACATAAGATAGCACCACATAAGGTAGTATTATAAAATGAGAAATATAAGAGTATGAATGATAAGAAATTCATACTCTTTTTTCATAAAGATGATATTTATTATATGATATAATTTGATGTAGATAATAAAATATAAGGAGAATTATTTTGCAAGAAAGATTACAAAAAATTTTTAGCTCGTACAGGGATTGCTTCTCGTCGTGGAGCAGAAAAAATTAATTACAGAGGGTAAAATTCGCGTCAATGGGGTAGTTGTTACTGAATTAGGCACGAAAGTTGACCCAGTGAAAGATAAAATTTCTTATAATGGAAAAATGCTTAAAGTAGAAGCAAAAAAAGTTTATTATATGCTCAATAAACCAAAAGGGTATATCTCTAGTGTAAAAGATGAAAAGGGTAGAAAAACAGTTGTAGATATTTTATCTGATGTAGAAGAAAGAATTTTCCCTATTGGTCGTTTGGATTATAATACAGAAGGTTTATTATTACTCACAAATGATGGCGAATTTATGAATAAATTATTGCATCCTAAGTATGAAATTGGTAAAACTTATGTTGCAAGAATAGATGGCATTATTAATATGGAAGATTTGGATAAATTAGCAAATGGTGTGAAATTGGAAGATGGTAAGACTGCACCTGCTGATGTGTATTTAGATTCCATAAATAAAACTTTGAAAGAATCTCGTGTGGAAATCACTATTTATGAAGGGAAAAATCGTCAAGTTCGTCGTATGTTCAAGGCTTTAGGATATGAAGTTAAAGCTTTAAAACGCATAGCTTTTGCAGGTCTTACTTTGAGTAAATTAAAACGTGGAGAATATAGAAAATTAACTGAAACTGAATTATTGCGTTTGCGTAAAAAAATAGGAGATAAATAATGCGTAAAGTTATTGTTGTTGGCGGTGGTGCTGCTGGACTAATGGCGGCTGTCAGTGCTGCACAAAATGGTGCAGAAGTGATGTTGTTGGAAAAAAATAATCGCTTGGGTAAAAAATTGTTAATTACTGGTAAAGGTCGTTGTAATGTAACAAATACAGCACCATTGCAAGAGTTTGTAAAAAATATTCCTGGTAATGGTAGATTTTTATATAGCGTATTTAGCAAATTTTTTAATTGGGATATCAGAAACTTTTTTGAAGAATTAGATGTGCCATTAAAAGAAGAACGCGGTGGACGAATTTTCCCTGTAAGTGATAAAGCCATTGATATTGTAAATGCTTTTGAAAAGATATTGCATAGATTGGCTGTACAGATAAAGTTAAATGAAAGTGTAAAATTTTTAAAAGTAGATAATAATAAAGTAACAGGTGTAATCACTGAAGAAGATAAATTATATGAAGCTGATGCTGTTATTTTAGCTACAGGTGGCTCATCTTTCCCTGGAACAGGCTCAACAGGTGATGGTTATCGTATGGCAAAACAGATTGGGCATACTATTGAAGATTTATTTCCAGCACTTGTACCTTTAGAATGTGAAGAAGATTGGGTAAAAGATTTTCAAGGTTTATCACTTCGCAATGTAAATTTAAAGGTATTAGTTGATGGTGATGTAAAAAAAGAAATGTTTGGTGAAATGTTATTCACTCATTTTGGTGTAAGTGGGCCAATAATTTTGACTTTAAGTCGTGATATTGTTAAATGGTTAAGAGAAGGAAAATTGGTAGAATTATCTTTAAATCTCAAACCTGCTTTGACAAAAGAACAGCTTGATAAACGCATTTGTAGAGATTTTGAAAAATACAGTAGAAAACAAATAAAAAATGCTTTAGGCGATTTATTGCCAAGCAAGATGATTAGTACAGTGATTGATTTAGCTTTTATTGATGAAAATAAATTTGTAAATCAAATAAGCAAGGCTGAACGTGAAAGATTAGTTGACTTATTGCAAGATATGGTGATGACTGTTACAAAGACAAGACCACTTAGCGAAGCTATTGTAACAGCTGGCGGTATTTCTACAAAAGAAATAAATCCTAAAACTATGGAGTCAAAACTAATTAAAGATTTGTATTGTGTTGGCGAAGTAGTAGATGTAGACGCTTTTACAGGCGGATATAATTTGCAAGCAGCTTTTTCTATGGGCTTTGTTGCTGGTGAAGCTAGTAGTTTAGAGTAATATTTTTTTAGCAAATAGTTTTTTTGAAAAAAATTTCATGCTATACTATAAATTAGATAGGATTTATTTAATTTTATAGTAAGGTGGGATTGAAGCTCGATGAAAATATCAACTAAAGGTAGATATGCATTGCGATTGATGTTAGATATCGCATTAAATGATGCAAAAACACCGGTTCGAATAAAGGATATTGCTGAACGACAGCAGATTTCAGATAAGTATCTGGAACAAATAGTATCTAGTTTAAATAAGGCAGGATTTGTAAAAAGCTTGCGTGGACCGCAGGGCGGATATCGACTGACTAAAAAACCAGAAGAGTATACAGTAGGCATGATTTTACGTTTGATAGAGGGAAGTTTAGCCCCAGTAGCTTGCCTTGATGATGATATCAATAATTGTACACGTGCAGATAGATGTCCAACATTAATTCTTTGGGAAAAATTATATGATGCTATAAGTGAAGTTGTGGATAATATTACTTTGGCGGATTTAATTAGTTGGCAAAAAAATATGAAGTAGAGGAAAAAGATTAATTAATATGCCTACTAAGGTAAATTAATTAATCTTTTTTGTAATTAATTTTATTGTGGAGAATAAGGAGGGTATCTTAATGTATGATGAATATATAGAAAAACAATTGGTAGAAATCAGTAAATGGGAACAGCAAAAACCCAGTGTAGTCAATACTGGCATGAATAAGATTTTTTCACCTATGAGTAAATTTACGAGAAAAGTAATTCCAGAGGTGGTAGTAGAAAAAGCAATATATCATGCTCATGATATTGGTCAAAAATTAGCAAGTAAAAATGATATTTTGAAAAATGCTGGTGTAGATACTATCGAAGAATTGCGTCATAAGGATTTGGCTTTATCTGATAAGTTGGCTAGTAATGTGCATAAATGGGCGATAGGTTTTGCTGGTTCTGAAGGATTTGCTACAGGGCTTGGCGGTACAGCAACAATGGTAGCTGATGTGGGGGCTGTTATAGTTTTAGCTTTTAGAACTATTCATAAGATTGCTATGTGTTATGGATATGAAGTTAAATCAGATGAAGATAAAGAATTTGTGTTGAATATTTTATCTGTATCAGGTGCTAATGATATGAAGGAGAAAAAGGAAGCATTATTAGCATTGAAATCAGATTTTTTACAAAAGAAAATAATTGAAGAAGTTTTAATGAGCAATTTAGTCAAGAAGTTGCTAAACAATTGGGTATTAATTTGACTAAACGTAAGTTGATGCAGATAATGCCGATTATAGGAGCAGGCATAGGTGCAGCGGTTAATGCTTCATATATAAATGATATCGCATGGACAGCTCGTCGTTCGTATCAATTAAAATGGCTTGCTGATAATGAATATATAGATGCTAATAATTTGAATAATATTTAAGGAGTTTTAATTTAATGAAACAGATGAAAGTTGGTATTGTAGGAACAGGTTTAATCGCTTCTTTGATGGCAAAAACGTTGAATGGATTAAATGATGAAAATATAAAAATTATGCAGTAGCCTCAAGAACTTTAACTAAGGCAAAAGCATTTGCAGATGAATATAAAATAGAAAAAGCTTATGGTTCTTATATGGAATTAATTCAAGATAAAGATATTGATTTAGTCTATATTGCCGTACCACATAATGAGCATTATCGCATAGCTAAATTATGTATAGAAAATAAAAAGAATGTTTTGTGTGAAAAACCTTTTACTGTAAATGCAGAAGAAACAAAGGATTTATTAGCTTTAGCTAAGAAAAATAATGTACTTATCACAGAAGCAATTTGGACAAGATATATGCCTTCACGAAAATTAATAAATGATGTTATTGCTTCTGGCATTATAGGGCAAGTACATTCAATTCAGGCAAATTTAGGTTATCCGCTTAAAGATGTTAAACGTATGATTTCTCCAGAACTTGCTGGCGGTGCATTGCTTGATGTAGGTGTATATACAGTTAACTTTGCTTTAATGGTATTTGGCAATGATATAAAAGATATTTTTGCAAAAGCTGTGATGTCAGATAAAGGTGTAGATTTGACAGATAGTATAACAATCACTTGGAATGATGGGAAAATGGCAGTTCTTCATGCTTCTATGATGACACCAACAGATAGATGTGGTTTTATTTATGGAGAAAAAGGCTATATTTGTGTAACTAATATCAATAATCCTGAAGCGATAAAAATTTATGATGTAGAACATAATTTAATCAAAGAAGTAGAAATACCAAAACAAGTAACAGGATATGAATATGAAGTTTTAGTTTGTGCTAAAGCGATTGATAAAAATGAATTAGAATGTGAAGCAATGCCACATAAAGAAACTATTTTCGTCATGGAAATATTAGATAAAATACGCAATCAATGGAATATGAAATATCCTTTTGAAAAATAAATAAGTAGAAAAAGAAAACGCCTTATGATTAAGGCGTTTTTACATTGATAAATAATTTTAATGATAATTTAATCAAACTAGGTGAGTAAGTTTATTGAGCTTAAGATAGATAATTTGTATAATAGAGTTTAGATAGGGTATAGATTTAAGAGGTGAAAATATGATGGATAAAATTATAGATTGTCATATGCATTTTTCAGCTAAAGGGATATTTAATAAAACAGCTGAAAATATTGGTTTAAAATGTACCTTAGAAGAAGTACAAAATGAATTTAAGAAAAATAATATAGTTTTAGGTATTGGTATGGGTGTGGATATTTGCGAAGAAAATAATCTTAGTAATCCACAGATAATATATCATGGAAAAGAAAAATTTCCGCCTTTTTTAGCACAATGTTTAGGTATTAATGCATTGGCTATTAATAAGGAAAATCTTAAAGATACATTAGATAGTTTTAAGCAAAAATTAGAAGAAAATTCAACGGTTGGATTAAAGATTTATACAGGATATCAACCATATTTAGCTACAGATAAGAAATATAGAGATTTTTATAAATTAGCACAGAAATATGATGTACCAGTGGTTTTTCATATGGGCGATACAGCAAATTCAATGGGAAAATTAAAATATTCACAGCCTTTAATCATAGATGAAGTGGCTGTTGATTTCCCTAAGGTGAAATTTGTAATTGCTCATTGCGGAACTCCATGGGTGGCTGATGCAGTAGAAGTAGTAGCTAAAAATAAAAATGTATATATGGATTTGTCAGGTTTGATGGAAGGCAAATTTAAAGCTAAAAAACAGATAAAAGAATTTAAACCATATTTAAATATATTTAGAACATGGTTTAATTATTTACATGATTATCAAAAATTGATGTATGGCTCTGATTGGCCTTTAGTGGATATGAAAGAGTATATTAAAGTAATACAATCAATAATACCTAAAAAGGCTTATGATGATGTATTTTATCATAATGCTTTAAAGGTTTTTGATAGATTACCAGAATATTTAAAGAAACAGGAGAAAAAAATTTATGATTAAATTAAAGCTTCTAATAAAATCAATGTTTTTAGTTTGTGTATTGATGTTATTTATGGTAGGAGTATCTAGTGCAAGTGTATCCGTAACATCTGATAGCAAGTATTTTGATATTTCCTCAGGTTGTTTTGTACTTGAAGGAAATGTCTTAGTAAAGACTGATACAAGAACTATAGGAGCAGATAAAGCTCGTGTCAATTTAGTAACTAAAGAAGTATGGGCAAATGGCAATGTATATGTAGAAGAACCTCAAGAAGAAATTAAATTTAAAGGTGGCAGTGTCTATGCTTCTGATGAATTAAAAACAGCGATTATAAAAGGCGACGCTATTTTAGAAAGACCAGATATAACTATTCAAGCAGAAAAATGTTCTTTCAATTGGCGAACTAAAATAGCAGAATTTAGTGGATTAGTAGAAGTACATCAAGATGGTAAAACAAATGTATATGATGTAATTCAATATGATGTAATTAATAATAAAATTATTGATGCAAAATAATAAAAAATATATTTGATAAAAATAAAAGGCACTTATTAGTGCCTTTTTTGTTAATTTAAATGTTCTTGATGATAAATTTCTAAATCCATGATAGCATCATAAACCATTTCACGAGTGATTTTGTATGGTACATGGACAATATCATTTGTGGTCATTACTTTATCTAATACAATATCGAGTTCTTCTTTAGTACTGATTTCAATATCTTTTAGACAAGTTGGTAATTTAGCTTGGCGGTTAAATGCATAAACTTTTTCAAATTCAGTTTGTTGTTTATCTAAAAGTAACATTACAAGTACGCCATAACTTACAAGTTCGCCGTGAAGATGTTTTTCTCCTTGAGGAAGCATAGTGCAACCATAATATATAGAGTGAGCAAGACAACTATTGTAATCATTTATAACAAGTACTGAAACAAGACCTGTACTTACGATTATAGTTAATACTACTTGTTCTAAAGCTTCACTTACTTGATGATTTTTAGCAGAAGTCAAAGCTTCAAGACCGTATTGCAATAAAGTATCAGAACAATTTTTGCTGATTTGTACACCTAAAGCATTTGTATGGCTCATTTCATCATTACGAGAGGAAAAGCCAGTTTCATATTGTTTGGATAAAGCATCACCGATACCAGCCAGATATATTCATAAGGAGCTTCAGTGATTATTTTTGTATTGATAAAGCTATGTAATGGGCTTTTTTGAGGAAAATATAATTCTTTGAAGCCATGAGTTTCATCATCATAAATTACGCAAACAGCTGTTACAGGAGAGCAGTTAGAAGCTATTGTTGGAAAGGAAAAAACAGGCTTATTTTCCATATCGCAAAGAGTCTTGCAAGTGTCAATAGCACGACCACCACCTACAGCAAAAACCATATCTGCTTTTTGAAATTGAGGATTTTGGGCAAGTTTTTTTATATTAGCATAAGTAGAGTCGCCACCGTACCAGATAAAATCAATTATTTCAATATTAGAATTATGTACTCCAGCTAAAAGGGCATCTTTAGCTTTAGAAATTGCTGTTTTACCACCGATAACTACAGCTGTTTTGCCATAAGCACCACAAACTTTTGGAATTTGATTGTAAACATCACTGCCTACACTATATGAAGGTAAAAATACTGTATTCATAAATAAAACCACCTTATAATTAAATAATATCTTTAATATTATTATTTAAAACTTTTTGTATTTGCAAAGTGATTAATAGTTTATAACTAAAAATAAAATTGTCAAGTTGTAAACTATATAATTAAAAAATAAGTATGATATAATAATATAAAAAATTATATTAGGCGGTGATTTTATGGGTAAGGATAAAGGTTTGGAAAAATTTTTAAAAGAAGCAGAAGTTTTATTTGATGGTAATACATATAAGTTGAATATAGAAGAAAAAAATCAGATACAAGAAGCATTAGAAATAGCTTTTTGGGACGCAAAAGAAAGAAATAAACGAAAGAAAAAATAAATTATGCGAAAAAATATAAAATTAAGAGTGAAAAATTTAGTTAATAAATATCAAACAGCAGATCATTTGCATTGGCAAAGGAATTAGATGTAAATATTTTATATGTGCCACTTCCTGAAAAGATACGTGGAATATTGGTGCGTGTTTTGCGAAAAAAGACTATTTTATTGAATGATAAATTGAATTATGAAGCTCAAAAAATCGTAATTTGTCATGAACTTGGTCATGTGCGTATGCATTGGCATGCAGGTTATTTTTTTCAACATGAAGGAATATATTATTCTCCTGCTCGTTATGAATGTGAAGCAAATGAGTTTGCTATTCATTTATTGAATTATTCTAGTGATTTTATTTATGATAAAGATTATATATTAGAAGTATTGGCTAAGGAAAATCCCAATCCATATGAAGTGCATAAAATCATCAATGCTTTGATGCAGATTGAAAGTATTTAAAAATACCAGCTAAATGATAGCTGGTATTTTATTTATCAAATGATTATTAAATAGATTTTCCTAAATCTTCAGCTTGTTTTAATTGCTCTGGTTTATTTAAAATATCGCCAATATTCATATTTCCTCCAGCATAGACAATGCCTAGATTTTTCCAACCTAAATGAGATATTAATCCTTCATAAAAAGCTTTAACTGGTGCAAAATTATCAGAGGTATTTCCTTCTGAAGCCATAAGTAAAATACATTCTTTTTGTGGATTTTCATAATTTGGATTTAATTCGGCTATAGCGAATAAACGATCAAAAGCACATTTTAGTTGACCTGTGATGCCCCAATAATACATAGGAGAAGCTAAGACTATGATGTTTGCTGTCTTGTATACAGGATAGATTTGCGACATATCATCTTTTTGTACACAAGGAGCGTCTTCGTTTTTACCTCCATTACAACAACCAAGACAGCCATGAATATTCATTTTTTGTAAATCAAAGCAAGTAACTTCATGACCTACAGTTTCTGCTCCTTTAGTAAAATATTTGATGAGTTCTTTTGTATTGCCATTTATTCTGGGACTTCCATTTAAAATACAGATTTTTTTATGCATAAATTTACACCTCCAATGTTTATATTTATAATTATATCAGTGTAGATTATTTGCTTGAAGTACGCACATTTTTTGTTAGATACTAACCAAAAGGAGAGTTTTGATGTTTAAAAATTATATTGAAAATGCCAATTTTGAAGATACAGTTTTTAGTTATACTTATCATTAATACGAGGCAAGTATAAAATGGTTATTTTATACTGTTTAATGGAATTTAATATTGTCAGATACAATGAATTAAAAAGATATATAAAGACTATCTCACATAAAACACTTGCAGTATCTTTGAAAGAATTGGAAAAAGATGGCTTGATAATACGAAAGGAATATCCACAAATACCACCTAAAGTAGAGTATAGTTTATCAGATAGGGGAAAATCGCTCATGGAAATTTTAGATAGATTATGTGTATGGGGAGAGATACATAAAAATGATATGAAATAAAAAGTCTAGTAAATTTACTAGACTTTTAGGTGGAAAATTATTTTTCTGCATAATATTTTCTATACATAGAAGGTGAAATAGAAAATTCTTTCTTAAAGGTACGTGAAAAGGCTAATTGGTCATCAAATCCTAATGAGGAAGCAATAATGGAAATAGAAAGCTCAGTAGTTATTAAAAGGCTACGGGCTTTTTTTAATTTTAGCTGCATTATATATTGTTTTGGTGATAAATGAAATTTTTCGTGGAATATACGAGTTAGATAATTAGGATGAATACCAAATTTTTTAGCGATATCTTTTAAGATTAATTTTTCTGCATAGTTGACGTCAAAATAAAATTTTAAATCATTAGCAAGAGATTTAGTTTGCATTTGATTTTCAGATAGATTAATATCCTCAAATAATTGTGCGAGAATGAGGAATAAGAGGCTATTGGCTTTTAAATAATGAATGACATTATTTTCTTGAAGATTAATAATTTCATCAATTAGTGTTTTATATTTTGTTATATCTAAATTGTGAATGATGTAAATATCATCAGTTTTTTCATCATTTGATAGATATAGTTTTGAGAATTAATCCCTAAAAAACTAATCCATGTATAGCACCAGGGATTAGTAGCTGAAGCTTTGTAATAAGAAATTTTTCCCGAAGGAATTAAAAAAGCATCTCCTTGTTTTAGATTAAATGTTTGTTCATTGATATGAAGTGTGCCTTCACCACTAAGGACAAAATGGATTAATTGGTAATTTCTGTATTTGGGGCCATAACTATAACTAGGTTTACATTTTTCATAACCAGCACTATAAAATGATAAATCTGATAAAGATTTATAGTGTATACTGTGTTGAGTTTCTTTATATTCTTTCATAGATAATATTATAAAATAAAAGGTTTGTTTTTTCCATATTTTGGTAAAGAAATACTATAGAAAAATCACTGTAAATATTATTTAATATATATGTAGTTTTTAGGAAAGAAGGAAAAGAATGGGCATAGATATTAGACAAAAAATTTCATTTAGAGCCTAATGTGGGATTACTAAATGACCCTAATGGACTAATCCAATACAAGGGAATTTATTATGTGTTTTTTCAATGGAATAGGTTTGAAAAAAATCATACATATAAGGAGTGGG
>ENA-OQER01000031-OQER01000031.1-human-gut-metagenome-genome-assembly--contig:-NODE-31-length-64379-cov-8.287353_pt1 | contig 64379 bp, 77 predicted proteins | sample MGYA00242797_ERZ504639 | MGnify/ENA primary metagenome ERZ504639 (study PRJEB26092, sample SAMD00036306) | human gut metagenome | host: Homo sapiens | study: EMG produced TPA metagenomics assembly of... | reverse complement strand
AGGAGTTAAAGAAGTTATCGCTCCCTACGGTCGCTGAGGAGTTAAGACAATAGTCTTTTTGGCGTAGTTTTTTAAGCAGCAAGACATACGTCTTAACTCCTTAACTTCCTTAACTCCTTTAACTTCCTGATATGCGAAAGTTCAGTTAATTTTTTAATCATTTGTTTATCGGCTCCTTGCTCCCGGAAGTTGCAGCAGCCCCTAAAAGATAGTATTCGCTGAAATCCTTGCAGCCTGGTGGCAACTGGTGGTGAACCAGCTGGGGAATCATCTCCCTGAGTTGCATAAAGAGGCTTTCGCCCGGCACATCCTGATCGGGAAACATGTGGAATTCCACCTGATACAGTTTTCCGATATTCGTCAGCAACTGCTTATCCTCGGGTTTGAGAAGCGTGGCAGAAGGGATGGCTATCGCCTTATGTCCGGCAGAAAGCATCGCCCAGCAGTCGCTACATCCCTCCGTAATGAACAGCCTATCGCCCGGTTTCAGTCTCTTCACAACCGGCAGGTTATAGATGCTGCATCTTGCGCCGTAAGGGAACCGGAAGCGGGGAGCATCCTGCTCCTTCTTGTAATCCAGGTTCCGGTTCTGAATACCGATAAGCCGCCCATCGGTATCGAAGTAAGGAATCTGCAGCCAGTTGATGCCCTTCTTATCCGTCCAGGAAGTCAGTCTGCACCAGTTCACCACTCTCCAGTCAATCTTCCTCTCCTCAAAGAGAAATCTTCTAGCCGCCTGGTTAAGCCAGGGATGTTCGAAGAACCTAGCATACCTGCTTGCATCGAAGGAAGATTTCCCCGAATTATCACCCGAAGATGAATCACCGGATGAAGAGCCCGAAGAAGAACTACCAGATGAAGAGCCCGAAGAAGCCTCTCTGCCCGAAGACCCCCAAAGGAAGAGTTTTTCCCTGAAGAAGAATCCTCCTCCAGCTGAATCTGATGTTCCCCAGCGAGCCATCGGCAAGCCGACGGGAAATCCTTCCCCAGGTATCGCATCGCCAGGTCGATGGTGCCGATAGAACTCCTCATGCAGACATAGCATCTACAGCTGTTCTTGGTCTTGTTGAACGTAAGGCTGGCGTGGTGATCGTCATGGAAGGGGCAGAGCGCCTTATGGTGCTCCACCTTCATCCCCATCTCTTTCGCAACCTTCTCTATCGGAAGCTCGCGCAGTTTCTGAATCTCATATTTCTCCATCATATCCCTTTCCCTTTCTTTTTCTTAGCATCAGCAGCCATCTCCTTCTGCCCGTCATCAGCCTCTTTCTTCTTTCTTCCAGAGCCGCCACTCTTGCCCCCGTTCCGAGCGATTCCATCGCTCGTCCCGCTTCCTGTCAAGTACTCCTCAGTCTTAGTATAAAGCCCCGTTTCAGCCGAAAAGGTGATAAACTTGCGAAACACCCATTTCCTGATTTGCCCCTTCGTGCCATCTTTCGATTTCCCCAGCTGCAAGCGGAGCGATTCCAGCTGCGCCTCGTTGAAAGGGTTTGGCAGGTCGTCAAGCAGGTTCTTAGGTCCTCTTCGCTGCGCCTCGCTTACCGAGTCAGCATCCTGGTTCAGCAGGTCGGCGAATAGCTGCATCTTGCTCCAGATATCATGATAAACCAGCCACTCCACAAGCTCACCCATCGCCTTCGTCCAAGTCTGGTCGTTCAGCACCCAGAGCAGGCAGCCCGCCTTCCATGCCGACACGATGGAGCGCTTTGAGATATCCCACAGCACATCATCATCGTCAAGTCAGCAAGCGTAGCCATATCTGCCGCCAGACGGTCGGTAAGCGAGTTCAGAGGCTTGATGATAAACCGTCCCTTACAGATGCTGAGTTTCACCAGATACTCATCCAGCTTTTCAAAGAAACAGGCATCATATTCACCCTGTCTTGGAATCTTTCCCACTCGCGCCTGACGCGACTTATAAGAGAATACCATTCGGCCGAAGTACCATTGAAGAGCTCGTTCTTGTAAAACTTGCGGGCTGCAAATGGGGTAGAAGAGAGCGTGAGATTGGCGCGCAGAACCGGATTACCTGTTATGCCGTCTGCCGTTGCTCTCAGAGCTCCGGCTCGCTGGCGGTCGTAGATATTGCGTAGCATCTGAGATATCTGCTTATGTCCGCCACACATCCGGTCCGCCATCTCCACCTCGGGCAGATTGAGGTATTGCGTTCTCTCGCCCAACTTCTCGCATCCCATGGCATTCTGGATGAAGGCGGCGTTGGTGACATCTGAGGGTGGAAACCAGAAACTCACATCCGGGCGTGCCGGTTTCTCCTTGTTGGCCGACTTCGTTTTCATCTGTCTCTGCCATTCCACAAGCTTATCAAGTTCCTTCTCATCATGTTCACGGAAGTTGTGACAGATAGCTTCCACGATGTTGGACAGTTGTCCCTTATTACAGCCCGAATCGGCCACGAGATTGGCCATCATGCCACATAATTCCTTCCAACTGAGGTCAGGATATTGAAATTTCGCCTCACTTACCTGCGCTCCGAGTATCGGAAAGAGCATCGGAACTAAGGGTTCATGCATGTCTTTTGATACCTGAGAGAGCAAAAGTTGTACACATTCGGTGCCTTTTCCCAGCTTTGGCATCGTCGGAGCGGTTGAAATTGTGATATTATACTTCAAATTTTTTGTCTTCATTTCTTCTTAATTTATTGATTATGAGCTTTTTAGAGAGAAGTGGAGTTGGGTGGAGCGTTCCAGTTCCAGTTGTTCCAATTAATTTTTTGAGCGTTCCATTCCACCTTCTTATATATATAACTATCTATATATTAAGTAGTTATAGAGTCTCTATAAAGGGATATTGTCCTATGAAAACCTATTTGGAACAATTGGAACAACTGGAACAACTGGAACGCTTGCCCGAAAATCACTTCTGTTTTGAGCCTGTTACCGGCACTCCCGAAGTCCCCATTTCCTCTAGAAGCCTTGACTCCCGTTTATCAGTCATCACTCTTGCCGCTAATGATGCGCAGCTCGTCGGCGGCACCCTGGCAGAAGGCTGGAAGGTGAAGCGCTCTGAGAACTGCGGGCGGTTGAAGGTAGGGTAGAGCGTACCGTCTTTCTTCCGGTTCACGTTGATGTACTTTCCTTCATACACGTGCGGATTTCTCTGCACCACCTTCTGCAGTTTCTTCTCCTGGTCATTCTGCACAAAGGTGAAGTGGTCTTCTCCATCGTGCGTAATGGCTCCATCCAGATACTCGCCAACGGCCATGCGCCTGGCTCCTTAGTCATCAACTTGAGGTCGATACCCAATTCTGTGTTTGGGTAGAATCCCTTTCCTTCCTTACCTGACTTCGTTCATATTGTCATTTAATACTATAATCATTTTTGTTTGAGTATTAAATAAGCCTCTCTGGTACGATGACGTTCGAAGAGGTTTCCCCGTCATCTTTTCTAGTACCATCATTCCCCATTTGTGATTTGCAACTCGCCTGATGGGTATCATCTTGTTATCAGATGACGGGTGCAAAGATAAGGCGAAAAATCCGTGCGAGTGCAAAAATAATCGGTTTAAATCCTTGAAATCCATGGTATTAGGAATCGGTAGGAATCATTAGGAATCAATCGGAATAAAATCAAGGAATCAATCGGAATGCAAAAAACAAAAAAAGCGGCAACCACCATCCTTTTCTCGGATAATCGTTGCCGCTTTCTATTGCGTATTTAGTTTCAAGAAACAACAGATTATACTTTTTCTGTTGTCATTGCTTTATAGATTTTCTCCCCGATTTTTTTATCCTTGTTCTTCCAAAGAAGGTAGTCTGCATGATTTGAAGAAACTTTTTCTTCTTTTAAGCGGTTCATTTTCTTACTCATTCCATTTGACATAGTTGTTATAGCGTTATCATCGCTATACTTTACCACCCCAATTCCAATCAAAGCACGGATGAAATCTATACATCTCACACCTGGCAGTATTGCATTTACTTCCATAGAAATATACATTAATATGGCCACTTCATAATTTCTTTTCAAGTTAATCAAGTGTGCCGCTTTAGCAATTTGAATTCTTGAATTCAGTTCCACTTTTTTATCTGAAAATTTAAACGTATCTGTAAAGACATTATTGATAGCTTCTTTGCAATTTTGTGGAATGATTACTTCTTCAGACACATTGACATTCTTTGTGCCTTTTTCGGTTGCAAACCAATCCTCAGGATAATCTACCTTTAACCCATATTTTTGAGCATTACCTTTCAGAATTTCTTCGATAATGCAAATCTTATCAAGGTTGTAGAAGAATTGATATTTCTCCTCCGTTGTGAAATCATTCTGATGGTTCATGTAATATTTTGCAATTTTCTTGATTCCATCTTCGTGCTCAATACACATTATCCACCGATTGCGAGAGGATTTTCTCTGAATACTTTAATCAAGCCATTACGCTCTTCCTTTATCATATTAAAATCTAGGGGAGAAGGAAGTTCTTCAAGCATATTCTTGATTTCTGGTAATGAGCTTTCGTATGACATGAAGAAACGATAAAGAAATAATTTCAGTTCTTTTCCATCGTCGCACTTGTTACTTTCAGACAGAATAGCTGTTAATTCGTGTAAATCATGATTAAATCCTCGAACTTCTGTTTCAAGTATTTCATTGACAAGAAAAATAACGCTTCCATCGGCGGGATTGTATTCAAAAGTTGCTCCTGTATCTTCGTTTGTTTCAGTTCGTGTTTCATCCACAGTATACTCATAGAACCGATATTCTCCCAGCATCTCCTTTAGCATTTCTTCATTCATGTGATATTTCAAAACGTCTCTGATGATAGACCAGTATTCATCTCCCTCAGAAAAACGTTGTGTCTCATCAAGGCGGTACCCGGAATAGTCAGCTTTAACATAACATGGGTTGATGTTTCTAATTACCCAAATGTCATTTTTTATTTTTCTTCTGACACTCTCAATAGTCCGGACAAAATAGTATAGGGTAGAAATCAATTCTTCTCTTTCTTTTAGAGTATAAAGTCTTTTCTCCAAATTCTTAAGGAACTTGAAATCTTCTTCTTTGAGAGTCAATCCCTTCTCTATTTCGCCTTTTCTTTCTGTCAATTTTCCTTTGAGTTGGCAGAAGGTTTTGTATTTTTGTTCGTAAGTACTATTTTCATTCGGTAATAAGCCAAGACTAGAATAGTAAGCATCGCAGAACTCCTTCCAGTAAGTATGGTGAAGCTCTGTTATACAGAATACGTTTGAAGGGAAATTGATATTTTTCCCCGCAATTTCTTCTTGGGAATTATTAGGATTTTCTTTTTTCCCATTATTGCTGTTGTTGTAAATAGCAACTTGCTGGTTGTCGTGAATATCAAACATTTTGTCAATACTCACATCACCATTAAAATTCATTTTTATATCTGCCATAATTTTATTTGCCTATATTAACCTGTCCATTGTCGTGGATGTCGTTAAGTTTTTCGAATTTTATTTTTGTTTCGGTTTTAATTCCCAATTTCTCTTTCAGCCGATTCACGTCCTCATTAAAGATACCGTTGTATTGTTCGTTAGTACTCATCAAAGGGACTAGGATTCCTTCTATAGTATTACATGTAAGCCCCATACAATTGTCTACTATTATTCTTACAACTTCCTTTGCTTGATTCAAGTCTAGATTATTTGTCTTCATAGAATCCAGTTCTTTCTGTATAAGGGAGACAAGCTGATTCGCCTTGCTGCTGTAATCACATGAATCTATGAGGTAGCCTTTTAATTCTTCATCTTCTTCTGATTTTCTGATTTCTTCGTATAAGGTCTGCCATAACTCACCATGATTCAGCAGCAATTGGGCTAAAGCATCTTTTAAAGCGGTTGGCTTTTGGGATTCCTCCCGACCAGCAGTCATGAACATATAGAATATAACCGCTTCTTCGCATAAAGCCTCAGCCTCTGATTTATCAGCAAACATGCGTCCAATTATTAAATCAGCCCTAGTAAATTTTGCAATTGTTTGCATTATTTCCAGGGATTCCATCCATATATTAATTGGTGATGGGGCATGATATTGCTTTTCCATAAAACAAAGAGCTGGATAAAGCGAACAGAACAACTGGTCAGAGAGGAAAATCTCGAGCATTCTTGATTCCAAATTACTCATACACAAGTTTAATTCGATTAAGAAATTCTACGATCAAATTAAATTTAGAATCAAACAAATCACTTGAACCGAGTTCTTTTACGGCAACATCAGCAATTTCCTCTATTACAGGACTTTCAACTCCAATCTTTTTAACTTGGCTACCTTTAGGCTTGATAAGAATTGGTTTTCCGCTTGCAGCACAAGCCTTAATGGCATTTAATATCCACATGTCATTTGGATCCAGATTAACGCTTTCATGGTTCTGTCCTTGAAGATGTAATGTTGGCTCACTATTGGTACGACGGGCTAGATTTGTGAAATAATCACCCACGAGGTCGCTTATTGCTGGAAGATTTGGATAGGCAAAAGGAAAATCAACAGACTCAATACCTTTAAATTGCATACTCTCATTTCTTACCTGCCAAAATTCTGCGGTGTGAAATTTTCCTGCGATGTCAAGTGTTAGGCGATGAGAAAGCAACTTAAGACGAAAGGTATTTTGTAGGATATCAGCGACCATGCTACTTTTTGAGAATGCAATATTGCGCTCAATAGCAATTATCTGTCTGTCTTTTCTATTGTCAATAATGACTAAACATGAAGGATGGTTGTCTAATTCTGAGACATTAAAGTCTGCTTCAAGCTTCGTCTTTTTATTATTAGCAATACGCATTACATAAATATCGCCCTGATTGATAAACGAGCGGTATTTAAATGTTTCACCATTGAATTGGTAATATTTTTTAAATTCATTTTGCTCACATGCGTAATCGTCAAGTACGGTTCCTAGCAATTCTTGTTTTTCATCTAGTGATTTTTGAACATCAACTGCCTGAAACTCTTCATAAGGTAGTCCTGCCTGATTTTCCATTACAGGGCGAAACATGTATTGGAAAATTTGAAATTTTGCCATTGTCTTTTCTTTTAAATTGTTATTATATTTATATTAATATCTCTCCTTGAAGAAGGATAGGGGATAGAATTATTCTATTTCCCCCATCACTCTTCCTAGAACTGTGTTTCTATAGGTGTTGAAGATGTTAGGCTTCAGCATCATGTAGTTTGGCAAGCTCTCTAAATATTCCAGTTCGAACACAAGGCGTGGGTCTTTATCGTTTGACTCTGGATGAATCTCTGCCTTACAGCCTATGCGAGCTATGCGGATGAGATACAAATCCTTGACTCCCTTGCCCTTGATATAAGGCATGAAATAGTAAAGCTTGTTGAGCGCAACAGTCGATGGGAAAGACTTGGTTTTACCGGTATAGTAAATCTTTGTCTGGCCACCATCTAGGAAATAATCTGTATTATCTTCCTTGACAAAGCCTACCAAGAGACTTTTGTTCATATCCAAGGTGTAGCTCTTCTTCGGCTTATTTATTTTCAACTCAGGATTCAATTCTGAGAATAAGCCAAAATTAAGCCTTGGTTGAGAGTCACGCTTAATATCTATCGGATGGGTAGAAACCGGTTCCTTCTCATAGATGAAGCGGTAAAGACTCTTGCCAATCTGCTGAACGATTCCGCACACCAAAGCATTTCCCATCAGGAAGGCCCGACGAGCATCCGTAACATCGGGATGCAAGGTGTGGTTGTCTGGGAACATATTCAGACGCTCCAATTCTATAGGTATCAGTCGGCGATAGCGACCTGATGCAGTCTTGATGACATGTTTGAAGCGTGATGCACCAGCACCTCCTTCACCTGTAATGATTGTACGTGAAGGCTTATCCAGGGAATCAGGGAAGGCCATTCCGCCCTCAGAGAAAAGATACTTGAAACCTTCCTTGGTAGTGCGTTCTATTTTCTTTGCACCCTTTTCGTATTCCCATCTTGCAACTTCATCTTGCGGAATAAAGAACTCCTCTGGTACCAGGACTCATCAACGATATTGCCGCCAAGTGTCATAACTGGGCCATCATAAACCGCCTCTGCATCTACCGAATATACGCAACGGTTGCGCATGATACCGGCATTTCCAAATGGACTGTCTTTTCCTTCTTTGTTGAAATTATCCGAAACCTCCTTAATAGTTCCTTTAATCTCAAATTCAGAGAGGGTTTTGTCCTTCGGTTTAAAAGGAAAAGCCTTTGCCAGCACGCCTTCATAAAGCACCCAATCCTTCAACTCTTGTACTTGTCTTGAAACATTTGAATTCTCACGGTACCCGACAATATAAGTACGGCGTCTGCGCTGAGGCATTCCGTATTCTGCTGCGTTGATTACTCGCCATTCTACCGTATAGCCCAAATCTGCGAGTGAAGCAAGAATGATTGCAAAATCACGTCCACGTTGCTTGGCAGGCGAACCGAGCAAACGGTCAACATTCTCAAAGAATATATAGCTTGGACGATTATCTCCCTTCTCGTTTAAGATGCGATAGATTTGCCACCAAAGCACACCCTTCTTACCCTCAATTCCACCAGAACGGCTAAGAGTTGAAGCTACAGAATAATCTTGACATGGGAAGCCGCCTACCAACAAGTCATGATCAGGAATATCAGCTGTTGGTACTGTATTAATATCTTGGTTGCTATGACCCTTTGAACCAAAGCGTGCTCTATATACGAGTGAAGCATCTTGGTGTTTGGTTGATGGTTCCCATTGGTTGTTCCAGATGGTTTCATAGGCATCTGAAGCACCCTCCAAACCTATGCGGAAGCCTCCTACGCCTGCGAATAGTTCTACTACCTTTATTGTATTTTTAGACATATTTATATGTATGGAATTTCTTGTAATTTTTTAGCAATATATGAACCCTTGAGCCAGAAAAACTGCGGAAGCATTCTTATGCCGTTCACACTTTCTGTTCTTGTTTTCTCTGTCGAAACATCAGCTCCTCCTCGGAAGAATACTTTATATTCGGAACTCTTAGGAAAGTTTGGGGCTCCCATATAGGAACCGCTATTGTTCATACGTTTATTACCCTTTTTGTCATAAACGTATTCCCATTCCAACTCATTCCTATGAATCAGATTTCTGGAATCCTCCCAGGTACGCCGAACTTCATTCTCGATGAATTCTTCATCAAAAGCAAAGCGTTTAAAACCTTCAAAAACGGTCTTGCTCGGGTCTTTACTATCATGCTCACAGAAGATAGGGCAGAGGAAACTGTGCTCACAGAAGTAATCGTATACATCGGAATCTTCAAAGTCTGCATCTCTATCTGCCATTCTTCAAAGTCGATGTGCTTGAGCTTCATATCCTCTGTTCTTCCACCTTGGGGCGTAATCGTGATGGTCTTCGCTATGATACCGGCTTTGTTAAAGTCTGAAATCTGATTTAACCTGTTGCAATCGGTTCCGAACATACGGATAACGCATTTAGCAGAAATATCCTTGACCTTAGCATCTATTCCGAGCATTTCTCTTAGCTCAGGCAGAGTCTTACCCTTATACTTCAATGTAAGTGCATGGCAACGAGCATCCAGCTGGGCGAAACTTGAAAAAGATTCTTTCAGTACGATTTCGTTCTTTGCTCTGCTTTTGTCAAAATGTCCTCGTACGATGTAATCAACAAAAGTTTGTTTCAATCTATATCGGGGCTTTTGGTAAGAGCCTGTTGCTGTGCGCTTGAATCCTGGTACTAATTCTATCAGCAAGAGATTTGGACGAAGAAGGTGAGTAAAACCAACCAACTGTTCGTTACGCTTTTCTGCATCCTGATAATCATGATAAACCTGTTGCAGGTGATTGCTGACAATCTCCCAGTCGTTTCGTAATTTATCTTTTTCTTCTTGCGAGAAAGAATTGTAGCAGTAGTCAACAATAGGGAACTTAGCATAGCCTGAAGCAGGTACAACCTCGTAAGATCTATATTCATAGAAGATGATTAAAAGCCGTTCTGTTTTTTCCCAAAAATGAGATGTGTCGAAGTCTGTCTGAATCGGCGGTTCAAAGGTAACATGTGTAATACTGATACCTTCCTTTGCACCCAGGTAAACATTATAAGCTTCACCAGTCTTTCCATTAGCATTCTTTTGGTCTCTCTTGGGTACACGTACTCCGGTGGTCTTAACTTCCGTAAGAACGCCATCAATCTCAATATCACATTCCTGTTTACTGTCTTTTTTGTAACCGAAAACAGATTGTTCTATCACGTCTCCAGCGATACCTGTAATCTTTTTACTTTCTAAGGTACGAGCAAACTGATGGGATTTATCAACCTCACCAAGAGTCTTGCCCTTTGCTCCTTCAAGTAGGGTATAGACTTGCTCTTTCGTAAATTTTCTATCTTCTGATACAGCCATCAGCTAAGTTTTTAAATTGTTTCCATGCATTTCTTGCACATGTTGACCGAAGTCAATATGCAAAGGTACTAAAACTTTTCATAAACTTGGCGTCTGATTACGATCTTTAACTCTAATCTTTAGAATATTCCTGATCTTTTGGCAGGCGTATTTATCTCATTAATTAAATTAAGCTCTGCATCTGCTTGCGAACCGCCTCATTTGTAATCACAAATCGGGTGTAGCTCTGGTAGGTTCCGTCTATCGTAACCATACCTAAATTGAAGAGTAAACTGAGAATACCATCAGGGGTGTTGATACTGGTGGCTGGGAAAATATCCAATAGATACCCTATGGCGAATCCCTTGGTCATTATATCTTCTATGATGCTGGAATCGTGGGCAAACTCCTTGGCGTAGCGGATGAGCTGGCGAACAATCTCATGGTCTGTACTTGAGATTACTTCGTCTGTACTTGGGATTACTTCACATGGTTTCTTTGGAATCTCGTAATTGCTTTGAATGTAATTGTCCACAAAGTTGAGTACCATTGCGGGGTGGTAGATGGTAGCCATTCCGCATTCTGAATTATCAAAACAATAATTGCCATACCATGGCTTCATCACTTCTATCAGCTCGTCCACGCTATGGCGGAATGGCAGCACGCTGGCGTAATAAGCCAGCATCTGGCGCACTTCCTCCTCGGTGAATCCCACCATCTCGTTGAACTCCTGAGACAGGGAATAGTTGGTTCCGATGTTGAAACCGCTGGTCAGATCGTCCATGGTTACGGGGCTTACTCCTGTAACAAAAACTCTGCCCAATGAATCTCCTGCGGCTCCCTTGATTGTGTCGAAGAAATGTCGTAGATACCCCTCGCCGTGAGTCTGTTCGCGATATCGGGTTTCATGTTCCTTGTGGGCAAGAATCTGATTGGTAAAGTGGTCGTATTCGTCGATGAAGAGATAAATCTTCAAGCCTGCTTCAGCACATTTGTCGCATAGAAATCCCAGTTGGGCAACGGCATCTTCCTTTTGGTTCATCTCTTCCTTTGTGTGCGGTGGTAAAAGGTGGGCGTATCTGCTACAGAAGGAATTGAACTTGTTGTTGCAATGGGCATCAAGTCCTTTTTTATAATTATCCAATCCTGCTGAAATCATGGCAAAATTCAGGTGAAGGATGAGATAGCTGTTGCGTTCAGGGGTAGGATTCTCTCCGATGTAAAGCTTGCCGAAGAGGCTTTCAAACTTATCCTTCTTGTTGATGTCGTAATAGTTTTCGAGCATGGAGAGGGTAAGGCTCTTGCCGAAACGGCGAGGGCGAATGAAGAAGAAATACATGTTAGATTCTTCTATTTTCTCTATGAATGGGGTCTTGTCAACAAAGTAACAATCTCTTTCCATTACATCCTCAAAGTTCTGCATTCCGTAAGGGATGCGCTTGCGATAGATTCGCTTTTGTCTTTCTATTTTTGCCATAATCGAAACCAACTTTTTGTTTTTATGCCGCAAAGTTAAGATTATTATTTGGAATAAGCAAAGTTTTCGGGGCTTTTTCTTGGTGGTTTATCAGAAAATGAGTAGTTTTGTGGGCGTGAATCAAATAGAAAATGGATAAGATAATGGATAAGATTACGAATCAAATTACGATGCTCGGAACGGGAAATGCTACGGTTTCCCAGATTTATAATACCTGTTTTGTGCTCCAAACTCCCAGCACCCTAATGCTGTGGATGCGGGCGGAGGAAACGGAATACTGGCGCAGCTAAAGAAAGTGAATGTTCAGATTTCTGACATTCATCACCTCTTCGTTACCCATGCGCATACCGACCATGTGTTGGGTGTGATTTGGGTAATCCGAATGGTGGCACAATGTAAGGGTTATGAGGGATTGCTGCATGTGTATGGAAACGATAAGGTGATGAAGGTAATCAAAACCATCATCGACATGATTCTTGCCAAGAAGCAACTGGCTAAGGTGGCTGAAAGGGTGGTGTTCCATCAGCTGGAAGATGGGGAGCGTTTTGAAGTGGGGGATATGAAGCTGGAATGCTTTGATATTCAATCTACTAAGGAGAAACAGTTTGGATTCCGTGCGGAATTGCCTGGTGGATAGGTCTTGGCGTGTCTGGGCGATGAGCCTTATAATGAGCAGAACCGACGCTACATAGTGGGGGCTGACTGGATGATGTGTGAGGCGTTTTGTCTCTATGCCGACCGCGATACGTTTAAGCCTTATGAGAAATGCCACAGTACGGCGCTTGATGCCGGAAAACTGGCGGAGGAACTGGGCGTGAAGAATCTTATCCTGTATCATACGGAGGAGAAAACGCTTGCTAATCGTAAAGAAAATTACACCCGTGAAGCTGCCGAGAACTTCAAGGGTAGAATCTTTGTTCCGGATGATTTGGAAGTGATTGAGCTATAGGATTTTTCTTTGTCCCACAGATTTCACAGATTAACACAGATTTTTTGTTTGGATATTTTGGGGGAATCCTTCTCCCGATTATGGCAAGAATAAATCTGTGGAAATCTGTGGAATCTGTGGGACTATTGTTCGTGGTTCATGCCAAGGGCAACTCGATGCTGCCGAAAATTAAGGATGGAGACTTATGCGTGTTTGAACGTTATCATGGAGGTTCAAGGGAGGGAGAAATCGTACTATCGCAGGTAAATGAATATTACGAGGAATATGGCGGAAAATATACCATCAAAAAGTTTCATAGCGAGAAAACTGTGAACGAAGAAGGGGTGGAAGTTCATTCAAAAATAGAACTGCAGCCACTCAATAAAGATGCTTCCAGGCCATAGAAATCCCGGAAGATAATGAACCAAGATTGCTACCATCGGCGTTTTGAAATACATTATCTGCTAAAGATAAAAGGGCAAAAGCATTACCTTGTCAATATATGGTATGATGCTTTTGCCCTTTCTTTCTGTATGTCTTTTATTCCACTACCTTTTATTCCACTTCCTTCCAATCTATCAGTCCCTTGCCCTGTTCGTCCAGTTCCACGGCCAGGGCTATCACTTTGCGCTTGTCGGCCTGGAATGGTTCGGCGTATTGCTTCGCCTTAATCTGAGCTTCGGCTGCTGAAATGCCGCCGTTGTTGGAAAGTTTTAACTCCATAACATAGATGTAGCGGGTTACCTCTACCACCATGTCGATTCTGCCCGTAGAAATCATCTTTCTACTTCCACGCGGCAACCGATGGCGTTGAAAATCGTGCTCAGAATCAGGCGGTAACGCTCCTCCATATCCATCGAGGCTAACTTCTTGTTGCTGTAAGGCACATCGGCTATCAGCGCCTTCAGATATTTTCTGGCATCAGAAAGATTTCCTAATTGCAAAGCTAGCATCAGGCTGGATTGGGTAGATTGAATGTCTCCGTTTTTTCTTAATGTGAGGCTGGTAATACCATCTCGTATAACGCCTGCTGTACCTCATAATTCGGGAATCCGAGAATGTAAATGCCCATCTGGTAGTCCTTGATGGTAAGATAGCCGGACTGATAGAGGAACAGCTCGGCACCTCCACCCGTAACATCCGAGGTTTCTATTGTCTGTCTAAGCATGGTGCATGGGTTAAAATCGCCCAGCTTGATTTCCATGTCGTTCACAAATTTTGGCAGCAGAGAGGTGGCGCCTGATGATGCCCAATAGTTCTTCAAATCGGAATCTGACAGAGCGTTGATGAGACTGAACGGATTGAATACATCCACCATGTTCTTCCGGCTGAAATGATAACCGTCATAATAGGCCTGGAGTTGGGCTACTGCTTCTTCAAATGTCCAATCTTCGTAATCCGCCAGCTTTTCTATTTCGGGTTTGAAGTCGTTCTGAAGTTCTTCTTTCGTAATGCCGCAAATGGCTGCGTACTCTGGCTCAAAACTGATGTTGCTCAGATTGTTGAGCACGGAGAAGAGGGATATCTGGGTAAACTTGGTAATGCCCGTGATGAACACAAACTGCTCATATTTGTCATCTGCCTTCAAGATGGCGAAGACGTTCCGGTAGATTGTGGTGCATTCTTCGTGATGAGGCGTTTTCCAGGAATGCTGCAGGGGCGAATCGTATTCATCCACAAGGATGGCCACCTGCTGTCCGGTCTGCTTGAAGGCTGACTGGATAATGGCGTCAAAACGATTGGATAATGAGTCGGATGGTGTGGCTTCTATGCCATACTTCTGTTCATATTCTTTGAAGGCTTGGTTAAGGTAGGCATTGAGCTCGTAGGCTGTGGATCCTGCACGGCTCATGTCGAGTCGGATGACGGGATGCTGGAGCCATCTCGTCTCCAAATCCATGATTTTCAATCCCTCGAAGAGTTCTTTTCTTCCCTCGAAATATGCCTGGAGTGTATCTACGAGAACGGATTTGCCAAAGCGGCGTGGGCGGCTCAGGTAATTATACTTTTTTCCCCTGTTGGCAAGTTGCCAGATAGTATCTGTCTTGTCAACATAAAGGTATCCTTTCTCTCTGATTTCTTCAAATGACTGGATGCCTACTGGTAATATTCTATTATTCATTTCTGCCATAATCGCTGATACTTTATACTTTTATGCCGCAAAGTTAAGATTATTATTTGGAATACGCAAAGTTTTCGGGGCTTTTTCTTGGTGGTTTATCAGAAAATGAGTAGTCCATCATCGACATGATTCTTGCCAAGAAGCAACTGGGCGTGAAGAATCTTATCCTGTATCATACGGAGGAGAAAACGCTCGCTAATCGTAAAGAAAATTACACCCGTGAAGCTGCCGAGAACTTCAAGGGTAGAATCTTTGTTCCGGATGATTTGGAGGTGATAGAGCTGTAGTTTTTATATCCCACAGATTTCATAGATTACACAGATTTTTGACCTGTACGGTCGGGGATTTCGCAGATTTTTTTTGTTTGGATATTTGGGGAATTTTCCTCCCGATTATGACAAGAATGAATCTGTGTAAATCTGTGGAATCTGTGGGACTTTTGAAGAGGCTCACTTTTTCAGTCTTTTTTAATACGCTTCTCCCTGTTCTATCTCTTCCTGCGTGATGCGCTTGCGGTCCATGGCGCGCCAGGCAAAGACGATGTAGGCGAGCACGAACGGGATGAGGAGGGAGACTATCGCCATGGTGCGGAGCGTGAACTCGCTGCTGCAACTGTTGGCGAGAGTGAGCGAACTCTGAAGGTCGATGTTGGATGGATAGTAGGCGGTATTGTTCCAGCCGGCTATCAGCAGCAGAACCAGCACGGTGAGCACGGTTCCGATGCCCGTAAACCAGATTCCCTTTCTATACTGCACGCTCCTCGATGACTTGAAAATGCCGAAAAGAACGAGTACTACACCTATTAATAATATTACAAGCAAGATTGGCATCTCCAGGAGATTGTGAAGATACTTCATACTCTCAATCGTAATGCCGGAAGAAGAAGTGCTGAATCCATCTTTTACCAGCAATCTGATGAGGAATGGCAGGAAGAACAATAGGAAGAGCAGGGCATTCCATGGCAACTGGCGGGTGCAGCGCTCCTGAATCTGCTGGTGCTCGATGTTGTTCTTGATGTAGAGCATGCCCAGAATGCGGGCTAGCATCAGTACGGCAAGTCCCAGCACCACATTCCATGGGTCGAGCAGGGCATCAAGACCATGACTGGTGTTTGCCCAGCGGCTGATGACGGGTTGCAGACTGTTGGTAATATTGCCCTTGTCTATCAGAAAATTGCTGCCGTTAAAGAAGGTGGCTACGGCGCCGCCAAGGAGCAACGGACCTACGATGCCGTTGATGATGAGGCAGATCTGAAAGGTCTTCGGTCCAAGAAAATTACCTATCTTGTTCTGGAATTCATAGCTCACGGCTTGAATCACAAACGAGAAAAGATGATCATCCACAGCCAGTAGGCTCCGCCGAAACTGGTGCTGTAGAACAATGGGAACGAGGCGAAGAAGGCTCCGCCGAAGGTGACGAGCGTGGTGAAGGTGAACTCCCATTTTCGTCCCGTAGAGTTGATGATGAGGCGACGCTCTTCTTCCGTTTTTCCCAAACAGAATATCAAGGTGTTGGCTCCCTGTACAAACATGAGAAACACCAGCAGGGCTCCTAATAATGATACGAGGAACCACCAGTATGATTGCAAAAATTCGTATGTCATAATGCTAATGTCATAAAGTTAATTCATAATCTTAAGTTTATCATCTTAAGTTTTTATTCATATTCCGGTCCTTTCTTAATCTGCTTCACCAGGATGCTGATTTCCACGGCAAGCATGGTGGTGAAGAGTGCCAGGAAGATGAAGAAGGTGGTGGCCACGCTGCCTGCCTCGATGTCGGAGATGGCGGCACTTACTGGCAGCAGGTCTTGGATGGTCCAAGGCTGGCGACCGATTTCTGCTACTATCCAGCCCGATTCTGAGGCGATGTAAGCCAGAGGAATCATGATGATGGCGAAAATGAGGAACCATCGGTATTGGGCGATTTCCTTTTTATAAACCAGGAATAGGCTGAGGGCGAAGAAGAGGATGAGCAGGCAGCCTACTCCCACCATCAGGCGGAAGGCGTAGAAGCAGATCGGGATGCTCGGTACCAGTTCCTTGGCGTCCTTGATGTAACCATATCCGAAGTATTTCATGTTCTCCTTTAAGATAGGGAGCTGGTCTTTCGCCTGGGTTTCGCGATAGGTTTTCAGGGCAACAATCGCCTTCTTGCCCCGGGCTATCTTTTCCTGCACGGATGGTTCTCGGGTGCCATCCTCTTTAGTGTAACCCTTGATAATATCGTTCACGCCTGGCACGTAGCCATCGGCTGTGCGGGTGGCTAAGAACGAGAGCATGTTAGGGATGGCGATGCGCATGGCTGGCTCCTGCTCGTTTTCGTAATCAGGCTGCTGGAAGGGGTGAACGGCTGCTATCGCCGTGAGGCTTTCGCCGTTTCCACCATTATATAATGCTTCCATCGCTGCCAGTTTCATCGGCTGCACCTGTGCCACCCGATAGGCGGAGTTGTCGCCGGTCATCGCAGCCAGCAGGGTGGCGATGAGTCCTACTCCGGCACCCATCTTGATGCTCGCCTTCGCCAGCTGGGTTTCTCTCTTTTTCAGTAGATACCAGCAGCTTACGGCTACTACGAAGGTGGCGCCGATGATCCAGGAGGAAGTAACGGTATGGGTGAACTTGTTGATGGCGAATGGCGAGAGTGCCACATCCATAAACGAGGTCATCTCGAAGCGCATGGTGTCGGGATTAAATTCCTGTCCTACTGGATATTGCATCCAGGCGTTGGCTACTAGAATCCACCAGGCAGAAATGGTGGCGCCAAGTCCCGTGAGCCAGGTGGAGGCAAGGTGGAAGCCCCGGCTCACCTTATCCCAGCCGAAGAACATTACGGCTACGAAGGTGCTCTCCATGAAGAATGCCAGGATGCCTTCGATGGCTAGGGGAGCGCCGAATACGTCGCCCACGAACCAGGAGTAGTTGCTCCAGTTGGTTCCGAATTCAAACTCCAGAATGATTCCCGTGGCAACGCCCATGGCGAAGTTCACGCCAAAGAGTTTTTGCCAGAAACGGGTTACGTGCTTCCAGAACGGTTTGTTGGTGCGGTAGTAGCATGTTTCGGCGATGCCCATGATTACTGCCAGTCCCAGGGTGAGTGGCACGAACAGCCAATGGTAGATGGCCGTGAGTGCGAATTGCGCCCTCGACCAGTCGATGGTGGCTGATGTAATGTCTAACAATAAATTTGTCATCATAGTTGAATGGTTTTATAATTGTTATTATATAATGTTTTTGTATTTCTTTCGATGTGAAGGTTGCGGGATTCTGAGCCTTATCTGTTCAGAATTTCCTTGGATACGAAGCCCGCCTTATCTCCGTTCTTGGCATTCGTATTGATAAAATCTGGAAAGAAAAAGAGCTTGAGCACCAGGAAGATGATGGCAAGTTTGATGAGGATGACAGCCCACAACGTCTTGCCCAGGGTCATCGTCCTGAAACCATCGTAATAGAGATGGAAAATCCGGGACAGCAGTCCTTGTTTCATCGGTTTTACATCCGTTTTCATCAGGTTTTTATCCTTTTTCTTCTGCATAAGCACTCCTTCTTAAAAAAAACTGCTGCAAATCTACAATAAATAATTGTAACTACCAAACATTTTATTGAAAAAGATACAAAAAGGTTGCTTTCAGGTATCCCATAAGGGAGTTATTTTAAGTTTTCTTTTTTTTATGAGATAAGTCTTGCCGTTTCATCAGAATTCATTATCTTTGCAGAAAAAATGCTGCACTCGGCAATTTGAAAGCAAGCTTTCATTGCGCTCGTTTGCAATTTCTTTGTCCCCTCAAACATAGAAACATTTTAATTAGAAATAATCAGAAGAAATGATGAATATAGAATCTGTTAGAGAGTATTGCCTCTCGCTTCCCCTCGTAACCGAAGCTTTTCCTTTTGATGAGCGGACCTTGGTGTTTCGCATTTTGGGCAAGATCTTTGCCTGTGTTGACCTGGAGCGCCCCGAGTGGGTTACGATGAAATGTAATGCCGATAATGCTGGATGTGAAGGAATAGGGAGAATTATTCATTTTTTCTGTAGTTTGGGTAATGCGTGTTTCCAGGATTCTTCGTATCTTTGCACCCGGAAATCATAATTAAAACTATAAGAAAATGTATATTGAGAAAATAAAGTCACCAGCCGACTTGAAGAAGCTGGATTTGAAGGAACTGCAGGTGGTGGCTGATGAAACCAGACAGGCTGTGCTGAACCGTGTGAGCAAGCATGGCGGTCATGTGGGACCGAACCTGGGATTCGTGGAGGCTACCGTGGCGCTTCACTACGTTTTTAATGCGCCAAAGGATAAGCTCGTGTTTGACGTAAGCCACCAATGTTATCCGCATAAGGTGCTCACCGGACGAGCTGCGGGATTCCTCGGCGATGTGGATGACATGAATGCCATTTCGGGCTATTCTTCTCCTGTCGAATGTCCGGAGTATGACAATTTTGAGGTGGGGCATACTTCCACTTCCGTGAGTCTTGCCACCGGTTTGCAGAAGGCGCGCGACATCAAGGGAACCGATGAGAACATCATCGCCATTATCGGCGACGGATCCCTTTCTGGCGGCGAGGCTTTCGAGGGACTGGATGAGGCTTCGGAACTCGGAACGGGCATCATCATCGTGGTGAACGACAACGAAATGTCTATCGCCGAAAATCATGGCGGAATCTACAAGAACCTGCGTGCCTTGCGCGAGAGCAATGGCACCTGCGAGCACAACTGGTTCAAGGCGTGGGGCTTTGAATACAAGTACCTGGAAGAGGGTAACGACATCGGAAAACTCATCCAGGTTTTCGAGAGCGTGAAGGATACGGATAAGCCTACCGTGGTTCACATTCACACAGAGAAAGGTCATGGATTTGCGCCAGCCGTAGCCAATAAGGAGGCTTGGCATTGGGGAATGCCTTTCAATCTGGAAGACGGCAGCCGACCAAGAAGGAATGCCGATGGAACCCTCCCGGAGGTTGCTCCAACAGAGGATTACGGTACATTATTCTCTGACTGGATGCTGGGCGAGATGAAGCAGGATAAGACCCTCATCGCCGTAACCGCCGGTACTCCTACCGCAGGTGGCTTTACTGCCGATAAGCGCCAACTGGCTGGCAAGCAGCACATCGATATGGGAATCGCCGAAGAGCAGGCGGTGGCCATGATTTCGGGAATGGCGAAGGGTGGATTGCATCCTGTCTGGACCGTTTACAGCACCTTCATCCAACGTACCTACGACCAGATAGCGCAAGACCTCTGCATCAATTCCAACCCAGCTGTAATCAACGTGGTAGGAGGCGGAGTGAACTCGATGAACGACATCACCCACATCTGCCTTTTCGATATTCCGATGCTCTGCAGCATTCCGGGGCTCATCTATCTGGCTCCAACCACCTGTGAGGAGTATTTCGCCATGCTCCGCTGGAGCATTCTGCAGGATAAGAAACCTATCGCCATCCGCGTGCCAAGCAATGGCGTGGTTCACACGTCCGAAGCCGTTGATGCTGAATATGGTTACGAGGCAAAGTACAAGGTGATGCACCAGGGCGAGAAGGTGGCAGTCATCGCCGCCGGTTCGTTCTATCAGAAGGGCGAGAATGTAGTCCGCCTATTGGCTGATAAGGGCATCGAGCTACGCTCATCAATCCCCGTTATCTGAATGAGGTGGATGCCGAAGTGCTGGATAGCCTGAAGGCAAACCATCAGCTGGTGGTAACTCTGGAGGATGGATCGAAGGATGGCGGATTCGGCGAGCGTATCGCCTCTTACTATGGCACTTCGGATATGAAGGTGATGGTGGGCGGCATCAGGAAGGGACTCTATGACAGATACGATGTGAAGAAGTTGCTTTCGGATAATCGCCTGCTCGATGAGCAGATTGTGGAAGACGTTTTGTTAGTTATTAATGATTAATGATTAGTTAGTCGGCATAGTTAGTTTTTATTTAACGAGAAATCCAAGCCGGAGAATCATCTCTAGCTTGGATTTCTTCTGTTTTATCATCGAATGTTTGTCTTAATCTTAGTCATCATCCCAATCTCTATCGTGCTTCCACTTCTTCTTGTCGTGCTTGTGATGCTTGCACGGCTTTCCTGGTCCATAAGTTACATGGGTTCCGCCTGGGCATCCTGGTCTTCCGTAGCTGCACTCAGGGCGAGGGCGGCGCTTGTCGTGTCCCCAGTTATGCTTTGGATACTTGGTGTAAATATGGTGAACATACACATGATTATTCCAGCCGATAGGGCGATAGAAATAGTATGAGTTCTTAAATTTCTTCCATTGTCTGGCGGTCATCATGCGCTTGAGCTGCTTGTTGCGGTAATGCCAGCCGTAGGCATCGATGTCGCGATAGCTGCGGATGCCATTGAGATAATTGAGATTGATGTTCAGGATGCTGTTGCGCTGGGCGCTGCTCAATCCCAGTTCCACCACCATCTTATCTGTGATAAAACGGGCTTCTGCCTGAATATTTGTCAGTCTCTGAGCATTCATAGATGTAATCATCATCCATACTGCTACCAATGTCATAATCATTCTTTTCATAACTATCTTCTCTTTAAAGGGTTATTACTGCATTTATTTATTTTTGGTGCAAAGAAAGTGCAAACGAGCACAATGAAAGCTTGCTTTCAAATTGTCGAGTGCAGCCTTTCTTCTAACGTAGTGCAAAGATAGAGAGAATAGCTGAAAATAACAAGGGGAAAACCATAAACCAGCGTATGATTTTCCCTAAAAGCATCGGGGGAACTCCCGTAATAAGATTGTAGTATCTTTTATCTGCAAATTCAAATCCTTGTAACCTCTTTGACACAAAATACCCCTACCTTTGCACCCGAAATTTAACAGGTATTACCCGAAAGGGGAAATCTTTAATAAAGGTATTATAGTCAGATAAAGAAAAAATGGAAAAGAAAGTATCGGGTAAGCATAGCAGCATGAATGGCTTTGCTATGATGAAAGGTAGAGTAGTTACAGTAGTTTTGGCTTCGGCTTTATTGTTGGGCGGAGGCTTGACTGCACAGGCTCAAAACGCAGCATTAACAACCTGCTCTCAGAGTGCAGCAACCGCAATTCCGCAGAATCCTAACTGGAAGGCGAATGCTGCCGAATGGCAGAAACTGAAGGGCGAAATCACCCTCTACATGACCAATGACATGGGCCGAAACGGCTACTACGATCAGAAAACTATCGCCGAACTGATGGGCGAGATGGCGGGCACGGTAGATCCGGAATGCGTACTTGCCGTAGGCGACATCCACCATTTTAATGGCGTGGCTTCCACCCAAGATCCTCTGTGGCTTACCAATTACGAATATGTTTATTCTCATCCAGACCTGATGCTCGACTGGTTCCCGGTTTGTGGCAACCATGAGTATCGTGGTAATACTCAGGCTTTTATGGACTACGGCAAGGTGAGCCGCCGCTGGATGATGTCAGCCAAATATTACACTAAGGTGTTCGACCACAAGGGAACTGCCATCCGTGTCATCTTCCTCGACACCACACCTCTTATCGATTCTTACCGCAAGAATTCAGAAATCTATCCTGATGCCTGCAAGCAGGATGCTGAGGCTCAGCTTTCATGGCTCGACGAAACCCTGAAGAATGCCAAGGAAGACTGGGTCATCGTGGTAGGCCATCATCCTATCTACGCCTACACCACGAAGAAGGAGAATGAGCGCCTCGACATGCAGAAGCGCCTTCTTCCTATCCTCCATAAATATAATAATGTGGCGATTTATGCCTGCGGTCACATCCACAACTTCCAGCATATCCAGAAGAAGGGCGACAACATCGATACGTAGTCAATTCCTCTTCATCTCTGGCTCGTCCTGTGAAGCCTATTGATGGCACCGTGTTCTGCAGTTCTGCCGATGGTTTCTCTGTATTTACAGCAGATAAGAAGCAGCTCAGAATGTCGATGATTGACAAGGATGGAAAAGTCATCCACACGGTTTTAAAGGTAAAAAAGTAAAAAGGTAAAAGAAGCTTTTTTGCGAAAAGAAACGAATGAAGATTTCAATAGCGATATAGATGAAAAGATTTTTACTGAGTGCGGCGCTTCTTGCCGCAGCGACTACCACCATCCAGGCACATACGCTGGATGGTATAGTCAAGGATAACAAAACGGGCGAACCCCTCATCGGAACCGTAATCCGAGTAAAGGAGCTGCCCAACGTGAGTACCACCACCGGACTTGATGGTACTTTCACCCTGCATGAATTGCCTGATAAAGGCAAGGTGACCATCATCGTTTCCTACATGTCTTACAAGACCAGGGAGATGGTAGTGGATGTGGCAAAGAAAGACAAGGTGGATATTCCGATGGATGAAGACTTGAAGCAGTTGGGCGAAGTGGTGGTTACCGGTCATCGTGAATACCGCAGCGACCGAAGTGCCATAGAATCCGTGAAGAATGCCGGCAACGTGCTCAACGTGATGAGCCAGCAGAGCATCCAGCTTTCGCCTGACGTCAACGTGGCGAGCGTTCTGCAGCGAGTATCGGGTGTAACCATGGAGCGTGATGCTTCGGGCGAGGCTTCCTACGCCATCCTCCGAGGTATGGACAAGCGCTACAACTACACCCTGGTGAACGGCGTGAAGATTCCTAGTCCGGATGATAAAAACCGTTACATCCCATTGAATATCTTCCCTTCAGATCTGATGGACCGCCTCGTGGTTTCCAAGTCTCTTACTGCTGATATGGAAGGCGATGCTGCCGGCGGCGTGGTGGACATGGTGATGAAGGATGCCCCATCCCGCTTCCAGATTCAGGCGAATGCTGCCATCGGAGCAAGTGATTATTTCTGGAAGGATGGCAGAGATTATCTTACCAGCAACCGCTCTGATTATACAAAGAAATCTCCTTACGAGGCTTTCGGCTCTGAATACAAGGCACAGATGAGCGATTTCAAGAACGGTCCTGTTCAATTGAAGAGCCATTCTCTTCCTGCTCCTAATTTCATCGGAGGTCTGAGCATCGGCAACCGCTTCTGGAACGACCGCCTGGGCGTGATGCTTGCCGGAAGCGTGCAGAATGTTTTCCGTGGCACCGAGCGCACCTACAATTCCGTAAAGATGGCTTCGGGCGAGCAGGCCATGTACATTTCCAATCTGCAGCATCGCTATTATAGCATCCACGACCTTACTGCGGGTGCTCATGCCAAGATAGATTTAACCCTGCCTGGTCACAAGCTGGAATGGTACAACATGTATGTGCGCACCAATTCCAAGGGCACCAGATACAACAATAGTGTCAATACCGAATACATCGGAGCTGACAGCTACACGCAGGACGATGAAGTTCGCTCTCTCTCAACCACCCAGAGCATCTTCGCCACCAACCTGAAGGGTACGCATCATCTTACCAAGGATTTTACCGTAGATTGGTCGGGCGTGTTCTCGCAGGCTAAGGAGGAAGATCCGGACAGAACTTACGTTACCCTGACCAACACCATAATCAGAACTGCCGAGAATGGCGGCGATGCCGTTTCGGGTTCCATCTGGGAAGGCGACAAGAACATCACCAAGACCCTGCCTAAGAGTGCTGAACGCCGATTCCAGCACAACAAGGATACCGACTGGGCGGGTTACATCAACCTCTCTTACGATACCCATTTCGCCAACTCTGTGGAGGCTCTCTGGAAGGCGGGCGCACAGTATCGCAGAAAGGAACGCAGCAACAGATATTATTCTTACATCTTCAATCCTGCCGACATCTCGCAGCGATTGGATGGCAACGGAATAGACCAGTTTGCTCACATCGATTGGGTTTGCAAGACTCCTTATTCTCAGGCTTCGCAGCTCAACTACGATTCCAAAGAGCACATCGGCGGAGCTACGCCATGGTAACCATGAAGAGCGAGGTGGGCGAACTGAATGCCGGTTTCCGTGCCGAGCACACCAACCAGATTTACACCATGCTCCAGCACTTCCGCAACATGGGACAGGTGGGCGAGCAGAGCTACTGGGATTATCTGCCATCGGATCCATCAAGTGGACGCCAACCAAGAAGATGAACGTGCGTCTCTCTTACTATCGCTCCATCAACCGTCCGGGCTTCTACGAGATAGTGCCTTATCAGATTCAGGGCGAGGAGTATCAGGAAAAGGGTAATCCAAACTTGAAGCGTGCCTGCATCGACAACATCGACCTGCGCTGGGAGTGGTTCCCAAGCAAGACCGAACAGATTCTTGCCGGCGTATTCTATAAGTATCTGAAAGACCCTATAGAGCAGGTGTTCGTAACATCGGATGGCAAGATTGGAGCCGGAACCGATGCCTATTACATGCCTGATAACTTGGGTAATGCCAAGAACATGGGCTTCGAAATCGACGTAATCAAGTACATCCGCCACTTCGGAGTAAAGGCGAATTATACTTACACCCATTCTGAAATCACCACCTCGAAGCGTGAGTACCAGGAGGGTAGTGCCGAGTATAAGACGGGTGTAACCCAGACCCGTCCGCTGGTTAACCAGGCTCCTCATACCGCCAACATCTCCTTATTATATAAGGATACGGAGCATGGCTGGAATGCGCAGCTGGCCTCTTCCTTCACGGGCACCAAGCTCGCCCTGGTTTCTCCCTTCAAGGATGCCGACCAGTGGGACAAGGCGATGTTCGGTCTCGACCTGAGTGCCGAGAAGCAATTCAAGAACGGCATCTCCATCTTCTTCAAGGCAAACAATCTGTCGATGCCAAGCGTGAGAGATACTTGAAGACCGTGAACAAGAGCAACCTGGAGTATGAGGGCCAGAAGAGCGATAAGACCATCGTGGGAACTTATCAGTATGGCAGAACCTTCCTTCTGGGAGTAAGATACAAGTTATAAAAGGTAAAAAGAAAAAAGAAGAAATGAAAAAGATAAGTACTTTTGCTACTTTGCTGTTGATGGCAGCAGCTGCAATGTTCTCCACATCTTGCGAGAACGATAATATCAATCCATACGATTACGTGAATAATGGCGGTAATGGAAGTGATGGTAATGAGAACCAGGGTTCTAAGGATGTCATCACAACGAAGGTGGCAGAATATCCCGTAGGTTCTGTGGTTTGGACCAAGGATACTACCTGAGCCAGAGCGTTGAAATTCCAGTAGGAGCATCGCTCTATATTGAGCCGGGCGTAACCGTTACCTGCAAATCAGAGGTTCAGGTGCCGGTAGAAATCGTGGTATTGGGCAATCTCTATTGCCTGGGAACCGCCGAAAAACCGGTAATCTTTACTTCTGATACCAGGAAGCCTGCTGATTGGGGCGGCATCATCTGCGGATATAATTCAGAGGAGGTGGTGCTCAACCACGTGGATGTGGCCTATGCCGGTGCTACTCCTACCGAGAGTTCAGCTTCTTTCCAGAACAAGCTTTTCAAGACCACCATCGATGGTGGTGTGCCAGCCTTCCACTTCTGTAATGTAAACGGCAAGTTTGTGATGGCAAACAGTTTCTTCCATGACAACTACAACGACCAGACTTACTTTACAGGTGGTAACGGCGTGATTATCAACAATATCTTTGCCGATAGCGGAAATGCAGCCGATGGTGGTGAGGCCATCAACGTAAAGGCAGGTTGTAAGCTCGATGTAGCCAACAACATCATCTACAACGCCTGCACCAACGCCTTCAAGCTATCTAATGCCGGCAATAGCGAGGTAATCCCTCTCTCTGAGATGACCGTCTATAACAACACCATAGTCAACTGCGGCTGGCGCCGTTCCAAAAACAAAAAGGGTGGTTCTGTCTGGGTAGAGAAGGCAGCGAAGCCAGTCTTCGTGAACAATCTCATCTACGATTCCCGTTTCGGACTGAAGCAGCCAAAGAAGGATGGTGCTGATATGGAGCACAGTCGTCTTACACCAAACTACTACTTTGCATCTACAGAGACAGGCGTAGCGCAGATGGCGAAGGATGCAGAGCTCGGCATCTGGTTTGATACCGATATCAAGAGCAGCGTGGCTGGTCAGCTCAACCCTCTCTTCAAGAGTTTCAAGCAGAGCGAGAAGATGAACATCAATTGCGAAATTGATGATGTAGCAGGGTGCTCCATTGGCATTCGAAAAGAGTTGGAATTTCGATTATCAGGCAGGCAGTCCTGCTCTCTCAGGAGGTGTAACCGATTTTGCCCGCCTCTTCCCACTAGGTCTGCCATTCTTCGGCATGAAGCAGGTGAATTTCCTGGATAAGAATAACGACCAGAACTATTACTTCGCCGCCCCATTGCCAAGCGGAAGATTCGGAGCGAGATTGTAAAAAGCGATTATAATATCATAGCGCGATTAAATAAAAGAGGATGCGTGCAGGCGACAGAGATGTAGCTTGCACGCTTTTCTTGTACAATCGGTTTAGTTCGAGATAGAACAACGTCTTTTCTTCATCTCTCTTACCTTCTTTCTTCTTGTATTAATAATGTGTTAATCTCGGGAAAAGTCTTGGTTGATTATAGGATAAAATGTTCTTTAACCCTATTGAAATCTCCGTTCATAGACGTTGAACCGCGGTTCAGCGTCTATGAACGGCGGTTCAACGTCTTTGAACGGACATTCAACGTCTATGAATGGAGATTTTATCTAAGTATAAATGCTTTTTTTCTTAGTTGAAAGAACTGTTTTAGTAGGTTAAAATTCTTGTTTTACCTCTCTTTTTGTTCTAATAAAAAAGAAAAAGCTTTGAAAACAATCTCGTTTTCAAAGCTTTTTCCTTATTTATGCCTCTTTCTTCTTCGTCTTAGGAAGAACGAGGTTGAGAACAACGCCGATGACGGCGGAAAGACCGATCTTGGTCATAGAAAGTTGTTCTGTATCCATTGTCGAAATTCTTTATTAGTCTTTCAGACTCTCCTGATACCAGTCGAAGAGTTTCTTCACACCATCCTCAATCTCTACCTTATGCGTCCAGCCGAGGCTGTGGAGCTTATCTACAGAGATGAGCTTGCGCATGGTTCCATCTGGCTTGCTGGCGTCAAACTCTACCTCGCCTTCGAAACCTACTGCCTTTACTACAAGCTCAGAAAGCTCACGGATAGTGAGCTCCTTGCCGGTACCCACGTTGATGTGGCAGTTGCGAATCTCACCGAGAGATGGGATAGCGCCACCACGGCCCTCAGAGTTATTTCTATCCACAGCACCATCTACCTTGCACCATAGAATACAGAACTGTACTTCTCGATACCGATGATGTCCTTGAAATCTACATTCAGGAGCACGTGAACGCTGGCATCTGCCATATCTTCGCTCCAGAGGAATTCACGCAATGGTTTGCCTGTTCCCCAAAGCACTACCTTGTTGTCGTAGATGCCATAGAACTCCAGCGCCTTCAGAATGCGCTCGTGAGAGTTGCTGCCGTCTACGTTACCCTCGCCGATGATTTCGCGGAGCTTATCAGTAGGGTTGATAGGGCGCTTGTTCATATCCACCTCGATGCTGTGCCAGTCGCCATCGTGGATGAGTTTGGCAAGATAAATCTTGCGCATCATCGCAGGCATTACGTGGCTGTTCTCCAGATGGAAGTTATCGTTAGGGCCATAGAGGTTGGTTGGCATCACAGCGATATAGTTGGTACCATACTGAAGGTTGTAGCTCTCGCACATCTTCAGTCCGGCAATCTTGGCGATGGCATATTCCTCGTTGGTATATTCCAAAGGAGAAGTAAGAAGCACATCTTCGCTCATAGGCTGCGGTGCATTCTTAGGATAGATGCAGGTAGAGCCAGGAAGAGGAGCTTCTTCACGCCATGAGAATAAGCGTTGCTGATTACGTTGCATTGCATCTTCATGTTCTGCATGATGAAGTCTGCACGATACAATGAATTCGCCATGATACCGCCCACGAAGGCAGCAGCTAATACTACTGCATCAGGCTTTTCCTCGTCAAAGAACTTCTCTACTGCATACTGGTCGGTCAAGTCGAGTTCTTTGTGAGAACGACCTACCAGGTTGTTATAACCTCTCTTCTTGAGGTTATTCCAGATAGCAGAACCCACGAGTCCGTGGTGTCCTGCTATATAAATCTTACTATCTTTTGATAACATTGATTATTGCTATAAACTATCTATCAACTGTTAACTATAAACTATTACTTAACAATACCCTTTTCCAAGTATTCTGCAAGATTGCAGCGAACCTTCTGACCGGCATCCTCGGCAGCAACCTTCGCCATATCGTTCTCTACCATGATCTTTACGAGATCCTCGAAAGAGGTGGTGTTAGGATTCCAGTTGAGCTTAGCCTTAGCCTTTGTTGGGTCACCCCAGAGGTTCACCACGTCGGTAGGACGGTAGAAATCAGGAGAAACCTCAACGAGTGTCTTGCCGATGAGTTCCTCAGGACCCTCAACGCAGATACCCTTCTCGTTCTCATCCTTGCCTTCCCACTTCAGTTCGATTCCTACATAGTGGAATGCCAGCTGGGCGAACTCACGAACAGAGTGCTGCTTACCTGTTGCAATCACAAAGTCCTCTGGTTTCTCAGCCTGGAGAATCAGCCACATACACTCTACATAATCCTTGGCATAACCCCAGTCGCGGAGCGAATCCAGGTTACCGAGATAGAGCTTGTCTTGCTTGCCCTGCTTGATGCGGCTGCAGCCAAAGTAATCTTGCGGGTTACGAAAGTTTCACCACGGCGCTCACTCTCGTGATTGAAGAGGATACCAGAGCAGCAGAACATATCATAAGCCTCACGATACTCCTTGACAATCCAGAAACCATACTGCTTGGCAACAGCGTATGGAGAATAAGGGTGGAATGGAGTGTTCTCGTTCTGAGGAACCTCTTCTACCTTACCGTAGAGCTCAGATGTTGAAGCCTGATACATGCGGCAGGTCTTCTCCAGACCGCATTGGCGGATAGCCTCCAGGATACGGAGCACACCGGTAGCATCTACATCTGCTGTAAACTCAGGGGAGTCGAAGCTCACCTGTACGTGGCTCTGAGCTGCAAGATTATAAACTTCTGTTGGCTTCACCTTGTTCATTACCTGGATGATACTCATAGAGTCACCGAGGTCAGCATAGTGAAGATGGAAATTAGGTGTACCCTCCAAATGGGCAATTCTTTCGCGGTAGTCGGTAGATGATCGGCGGATAGTTCCGTGAACATCATACCCTTTTTCCAACAATAATTCAGCCAAGTATGAACCATCCTGGCCTGTAATACCTGTAATTAAAGCTACTTTTCTATTCATGTCATTATATGTTTTTAATGATGTCTTTTTATTGAATAAGTCAGAATATCTGTGGGTGAACCGGATTAAGCCTTAGCAATCAGGTTTTCAAAGTCATCACAGAATTCAGTCATCTGGTGATAGAGTAGATTGCAACCCTTATTGGATAATTCTTCATCTGGTAGCGGACCGCTGTTAATTGCTACCGTAAAAATGTTGGCTGCCACGCCGGCACGGACGCCCAAAGGAGCATTCTCTACCACGATGCCTTCCCAGGGTTTCAGGTTTCCTGCCTTCTGCAATCCCATGAGATATGGGTCAGGATTTGGTTTGCCGCGCTTTACATCATAGGCGGTTACGATATGAGCTTCATCCAGAAAATCGCCGAAGTCGTTGAGCAGTCGCATGATGAGCGGGCGCTGTCCGCTTCCTGTTACCACTCCTACCTGCATGCCGGCATCTTTAATCTTCTGCATGATTTCCTTTACGCCAGGAAATATTTCGGCAGTAGGCATCGAGTGGAATATTTCGGTCTTCACATCATACATCTTCTGTGCTTCTTCCAGCGTGATGTCGATGCTTCTGCTTCTTCACCATCATCTGGATGGTGTCAATGCCTCGGGCTCCTTCTGTGGCATAAGCATCGGCTGCTGTCATGTGGATATCAAACTGTTGCATCGATTCCTGCCATGCCACAGCATGATTTGGCATACTGTTGTACAGCACGCCGTCCATATCAAAAAGCACGGCTTTAGGGTTGAATTCCCCAAAACCGTGTTCTTTCATATATTTAAAAATAATTTCCTTCATCAACCTTTGTGTTTTAATGTTAAGTGTTTAATGTTAAATGTTAAGTTGTCTAACGGAGCAATTTCTTTGCCCAGTATTAATGGCGCTAGCCCTAATTTAACATTTAACATTTAACACTTAACACTTAACATTTAGCTTTACTCATTCTTCAAGCGCTCCTGGATAGCTTTGCTCTCAGCCTCATAACCTGGCTTGTTGAGCAATGCGAACATATTCTTCTTGTATGCCTCAACACCAGGCTGGTTGAATGGGTTTACCTCTTCCAAGAGACCGCTGATACCGCAAGCCTTCTCGAAGAAGTAGATCAGCTGACCGAGGTAGTAAGCGTTCAGCTCTGGTACGTTAACCAGGATGTTAGGAACACCACCATCAACGTGAGCCAGACGTGTACCGAGCTCTGCCATCTTGTTCACCTCGTCAACACGCTTGCCCTCGAGGAAGTTCAAACCGTCGAGGTTCTCATCATCGTGAGGGAAGAGCAACTTCTCGTTAGGAGTCTCTACGCTGATAACAGTCTCGAAGATAGAGCGCTCGCCCTGCTGAATCCACTGGCCCATAGAGTGAAGGTCGGTAGTGAAGTCGCAAGCAGCTGGGAAGATACCCTTCTGGTCCTTACCCTCGCTCTCACCATAGAGCTGCTTCCACCACTCAGCGAAGTAGTGAAGTTTAGGCTGGAAGTTGCATACAATCTCAATCTTCTTGCCTGCCTGAGTATAGAGAGCCTGACGTGTAGCTGCATAGATAGCTGCAGGATTCTCCTCGAAAGCTACGTCCTTGCCGCAAGCCTTCTCCATGTCAGCCGCACCAGCTACGAGCTGCTTTACATCGAAACCTGCTACTGCGATAGGCAACAAACCTACTGGGGTCAAAACAGAGAAGCGGCCACCTACATTATCAGGGATGATGAAGCTCTTGTAACCCTCCTTGTCAGCACAAGTACGTGCAGCACCCTTCTTGGCGTCGGTTACAGCTACGATAACATCCTTAGCCTCTTCCTTACCGCGCTGATCCTCGCATTGCTTCTTCAAAAGACGGAAAGCGAGAGCAGTCTCAGTAGTGGTACCAGACTTAGAGATATTGATGACACCAAACTTCTTGTCCTTCAAGAAAGAGGTCAACTCGAAGAGGTAGTCCTCACCGATATTGTTACCTGCGAAGAGGATAGTAGGGTTCTTCTTGTCGTTTACGAGCCAAGCGAAAGAGTTGCCGAGGCCTTCGATAACGGCGCGTGCACCGAGGTAGCTACCACCGATACCTGCTACAACAACCACCTCACACTTTTCGCGCAAAGTATTGGCAACAGCCTGAATCTCATTGAGGAACTCAGGAGTGATAGAAGAAGGCAAATGCAACCATCCCAAGAAATCGTTACCTTCACAAGTGCCGTTCTCAAGAGCTTCCTGAGCGGCCTTAACCTTAGGCTCGTAAGCCTTTACTGCACCTTCTGCAAGGAATGATGCAGCCTTTGTAATGTTTAAGCTGATACTTTTCATTTTCTTTTAATATCTAAATGAATGTGTTAATGTTACTACTTGAAGACAAACTCTTCTGCCGAAACCGAAGGATAGGATGTGCCTATCTGAACGAGTCGGTCAAGAGTTTGATTTCGATTTGCGGACTGATGCGCTCGTACAATATATTATATACAGCATCGAGAATCGGCATGTTGACGTGCATGTGGCGATTGATTTCCTTCATACACTTGGTGCCGAAATATCCTTCTGCAATCATCTCCATCTCTATCTGCGCACTCTTCACGCTGTAGCCTTGCCTATCATGGTTCCGAAGGTGCGGTTGCGGGAAAAATTGCTGTAACCTGTTACGAGCAGGTCGCCCAGATAAACTGAGTCGTACATGCTTCGGTCGATAGGGTGGACGGCTGTCAGGAAGCGGTGCATCTCCTGAACGGCATTTGACATGAGTACCGCCTGGAAGTTGTCACCATACTTCAGACCGCCACAGATACCTGCTGCGATGGCGTATACGTTCTTCAGAACCGAAGAGTATTCGATACCGATGACATCGCTCGAAGTCTTGGTCTTGATGAATTCACTCGCCAGACAATCGTTGGCGAAGGCACGCGCCTTTTCGGTATCGCTACAGCCCACGGTGAGATAGCTCAGTCGCTCCAATGCCACCTCCTCGGCATGAGAAGGACCTCCGATGCAGGCGAGGTTCTCGTAAGGCACATCGTAAACCTGATGGAAATACTCTGAGCAAACGAGGTTTTCATCAGGTACAATACCTTTGATGGCTGTGATGATGAACTTGTCGCTGAGTCGCGTCTTGAGCTTCTTGAGATGATTCTTCAGATAAGGCGACGGGGTGACGAACACGAGTGTATCGTAGTTCTGCACTATCTTGTTGATGTCGGAAGAGAAGAAAATCTCATCTACATTGAATCGTGCCGACATCAGATAGGCAGGGTTGTGCCCCATGCGCTTGAAGTCCTCGATGCGGTCATCGCGACGCATATACCAGCCTATATGATGAGTATGACCCACCACAATCTTGCTATTGCCGTAGCCCAGCTACCGCCGCCAATTATCGCTATTTTACCGCAGTTGAACACTTCGAATGAATTATAATTAATAATTAATAATTAATAATGAGCTTTCGCCTTTGTTTGTAGATATAATGTATAACCAATAAAAAGCCGGAACTCTTTATTAATTATACATTATTAATTATGCATTATCAATTAAGCATTTGCTGCATTAATCCAGCCCTGGATGTCGTCAACAGAAGGCTTCTCGTAGCCGAGCTTGTACTTCTTATTGATTTCTCCAATCTTCTGCTGCAAGCCTTGTGCTTTTTCTTCACGGATATCAGAGATGAGGTTGAAGCCTGCCTTGCGGAGCACGTATGCCCAATCCTCTGGCACGCCAATCTCTGCCCATTCCTTGATGGTGCTCTGTGGCATCTTCTTCTCTGGCTTCATCTGCGGGAAGAACAGTACCTCCTGGATGAAGGTCTTGCCTGTCATCAACATGACCAAGCGGTCGATACCGATACCGATACCTGATGTTGGAGGCATACCGTACTGGAGGGCACGGAGGAAGTCCTGATCGATGATCATTGCCTCGTCATCACCCTTGTCAGCAAGCTTCATCTGGTCGATAAAACGCTCTTCCTGGTCAATTGGGTCGTTGAGCTCAGAGTATGCATTGGCAAGCTCCTTACCGTTTACCATCAACTCGAAACGCTCGGTCAAGCCTGGCTTAGAACGGTGCATCTTGGTCAATGGAGACATCTCTACCGGATAGTCGGTGATGAAGGTTGGCTGGAGGAAGGTGCCCTCGCAGAACTCACCGAAGAGCTCATCAATCAACTTACCCTTACCCATGGTCTCATCTACGTCCATGCCCTTCTCCTTGCAGAATGCGCGGATCTCTTCCTCGGTCTTGCCGTTGCAGTCGAAACCGGTCTTTTCCTTGATGGCATCGAGGATAGGCAGACGGCGATATGGAGCTTGAAACTGATGATGTTGCCATCAATCTCGCGCTCTGGCTTGCCGTTTACGGCGATACAGATCGTTTCGAGCAACTTCTCTGTGAAAGCCATCATCCAGTTGTAGTCCTTGTACTGAACATAAAGCTCCATACAGGTGAACTCAGGGTTGTGGTTGCGGTCCATACCCTCGTTGCGGAAGTTCTTGCCGATTTCATAAACACCCTCGAAACCACCTACGATGAGGCGCTTCAGGTAGAGCTCGGTAGCGATACGCATGTACATATCCTGATCGAGCGCATTGAAGTGGGTGATGAATGGGCGGGCTGAAGCACCACCGGCAATGCTCTGCAGGGTAGGAGTCTCTACCTCAGTATAACCTGCGTTGTCGAGTACGCTGCGCAGAGTGCGGAGTACGGTAGCACGCTGTAGGAAAGTATCCTTTACGCCATCATTAACGATGAGGTCAACGTAGCGCTGGCGGTAACGCAACTCTGGATCATCGAACTTGTCGTAAGCCACGCCATCCTTATACTTCACGATAGGGAGTGGCTTCAAGCTCTTAGAGAGCAGGCACAGTTCCTTGGCGTGAACAGAAATCTCGCCAGTCTGTGTGCGGAATACGAAACCCTTTACACCGATGAAGTCACCGATATCGAGGAGTTTCTTGAAAACAGTATTATAAAGGTCCTTGTTCTCGTCTGGACAAATCTCGTCGCGGGCGATATAGACCTGGATTCTTCCTTTGAGTCCTGCAACTCAGCGAAGCTAGCTTTACCCATTACGCGGCGCCCCATCATGCGTCCGGCGATAACTACCTGGCGTGGCTCGTCCTCGTCCTTGAATTCAGCTTTGATATCTGTGCTGAATGCATTGGTTGGAAACTCTGCTGCTGGGTATGGGTCGATACCCATCTCGCGCAATGTCTGAAGACTCTGTCTGCGAACGATTTCCTGTTCGCTTAGCTCTAAAATGTTCATATTCTATTCAGATATATCTTTTATTTTCTTATTTTTGGTGCAAAAATACAAAATAAATCTGAACTATATGCTGTTTTTTATGTTTTTTTATTATTAAAGAAAGGAAAGGAATGTAAAGTTTGCCCTTCATCAAATAAAAAGTGAGATAAATTTTGTTTTCTCTAAAGAAAGTCTTACCTTTGCGTTGAGTTTATCAGAAACATACTTTGGAGCGAAGAAAAAAAGAATAGCTCTGAATCAATAACAAAATACGAAAAATAGGAGATAATAAAATGAACATAGATGAATTAGTAAAAAGAATCAGCAAGACTGATGGATTATCCAAGACCCTCGGAATGCATTTCATTTCTACCCCTGAGCCTGATACGCTTCAGGCAACGATGATGGTAGATGAGCGTAATCGCCAACCTTTCGGCTTCTTGAGTGGAGGAGCTTCTCTGGCTCTTGCCGAGAATGTGGCGGGTATCGGTTCCCTGGCGCTCTGTCCGGGACAGATTGCCGTGGGTATCAACGTGAGCGGTACTCATGTTCAGGCGGTCAGCGAGGGCGATATAGTTACTGCCTTTGCCAAGATTGTGCACAAGGGCAGAACCTTGCATACCTGGCAGGTGGATATCAAGAATACGGCTGGTGAGGTAATCTGTACCGTACAGGTAACCAACTATGTGTTCACTCCAAAGAAAGACAATCAGAAAAAGGGGGCAGAAACAAAGGTATGATAGCTTTTGCGTATTATCGTCTGCCTTATCTGCACCATGCTACCTATGTGGCTCAACATGAGGGAGAACCTGAGGTACTCTCTTCTGTGGCAGAACTGAATGGCAAGGAAGGTTTCGTGATAGCTCCTTTCGCGCCATCCAGCGAATGTCCCGTGGTGTTAATGCATCCGGATGAAAGCAAACTTCTCTCTGCCGAGGGGGCTGAAAATGCATCGCGATGCGGCACTTCCTACGTCGTGACGCAGCAGGATTTACGTCGTGACGTAGCAGAATCTACGTCGGGACGTAATTTTGAAGCCTATGCAAGGGAGTTTGAATGCTTTCACCGGCAGCTCTCTGAAGGTAAATTCAGCAAGATTGTTCTGGCAAGAAAACTGCGTGTTCAGAGCAATCGGCAGCCTTTAGAATCTGTCCAGACTTCAGTAGTGCAAGATGCCGGCAAGCCTTCAGATGTGCAGAATACAGCCAATGCTTCAGTTGTGCAGGATTCAGACTCTTTAAAGGCTCTGTTTCTGAAGACCTGCCGGATGTATCCCCGTCTTTTTGTAGCCTTGGTTTATACACCCCAATCGGGTTTATGGCTGATGGCTACACCTGAAATTCTGCTTAAAGGTGAACAGAATCAGATGCAACCATGTCGCTGGCAGGCACCCAAAAGGCTGAACCTTCCAAGACTGTAGCCGATTATCCGGTAGAAGGGGTAGAATGGTCGGAGAAGAACAGAGAGGAACAGCAGTATGTAACCGATTATATCGAGGATTGCATCAAGGCCTTTTCGGATGATTATCAGAAGAAGGGACCTTATACCACGATGGCTGCCAATCTCTATCATCTCCGTACCGACATCGCTTTCCGTCTGCATGATACGGGGCGTCTGGGCGATGTGCTCGATGCCTTATATCCTACGCCTGCCGTCTGCGGAATACCGAAGGATGAAGCTCGCCGGTTTATCCTGCAGCATGAACATCAGTCGCGCAAATACTACAGTGGTTTTGTGGGACCGATTTCGCCGAAAGGAAAGACGCATCTCTATGTTTCCCTGCGCTGCATGAACATTCTGGATGACGGCTCCTGCGAACTCTATGCCGGAGGCGGATTGCTGAAGGAGAGCGAGATGGAGAAGGAGTGGAAGGAAACTGAAGCTAAGATGCAGACCATCCTGTCGGTCCTGTAAAGATCTTGCAGAGAAATGATAGGGATTCATTCTGATTTTATAATGCTAAAAGACAAAGGCTCTTCAAGAATCTGAAAACATAAAAATAACCTAAAAAATAAGGTGAAATGTATAGCAATAAAGAAAACGTCAATATTTTGACAAGTTTACTGGTAGCGCATGGTGTTCGCCATGCTGTAGTGTGTCCGGGCAGCAGAAATGCAGCCATAGTTCATAATCTCAACGAGTGTGAAGACATCACTTGCTATCCTGTAACCGACGAACGTAGCGCCGGCTTCCAAGCTCTTGGACTTTCTATGGCTGAAGGTTATCAGCCTGTCGTAGTGTGTGTGACTTCGGGTTCTGCATTGCTCAATCTTTATCCGGCAGTAGCTGAGGCTTATTATCAGCAAATCCCGCTCATAGTGATTTCTGCCGACAGACCGGCACAGTGGATCAACCAGCTGGATGGTCAGACGCTTCCTCAGCCTGATGCTTTGGGGCAGATGGTAAGAAAAGCGGTATCTCTGCCAGAAGTGTTCGAAGGTGAGCAGCAGGAAGAGATGCATTGGTATTGCAACCGGCTGGTCAACGAAGCGCTGTTGAAAAGCATGGGGCGGGTAAAGGGACCTGTACACATCAATGTACCTATCTCTGAGCCTTTCTATTCGTTTACGAAAGAAGCTTTGCCCGTTGAGCGCAAGATAGAGGTTGCTTACTGTAGGGCAAATATTGACACATTTGATGGGACCCCTTTTGAATGTGTGTTAAAAGCCAAACGTCCATTGTTGGTAATAGGACAGTTGGACAATACCGAAAAATATGTAGACTTGTTGGCTTATATTGACCGGATGCCTATATTATGGGAATCTTTGGCAATGCCACCTTATCTATATAAGGTTCAGGAAGAACTGGGAGAAGATTGGAATAAAACCACCTTGTATGGCGCTTTCGAGAATTTGCTGGATGAAATAAAGGACGATGAAAGATTCCGTCCTGACCTGGTGGTTTATATAGGTGGACATATTGTGAGCAAGAAGCTGAAATCTTATCTGCGTTCGCTTAAAGGAGTTGAGCAGATAAGAATCTCGCAAGAGGCTGATATCGAAGATACGTTCATGCATCTTACTAAAGTGATGGATTTGCCAAACAGTGATGCTATGTCATGGTTGGGTAATTTTGGCTGGCACAACCACTGGGAGGATTATCGCAGATTGTGGATGGATGCGTTGGCTAAAAGCTATGAACGCAAAGAGAACTTCAAGCCTGAGTTCAGCAGTCTGGCTACCGTAAAGGAATTCTTCAGCCAGCTTCAGAAGGTTGAGCCTCAGGATTTCAAAGCGTTCACCTTAGGCGGTAAAGATGCTCAGGACGATGGTATCTATGACCGCAAATTCGATACATTCCTTCCTGGTCTGATGAGCAGCGTCATCTCCGGCAACAGTTCTGCCATCCGGTTGATGAATCTGTATGCCGACCGCCATGTTTACTGCAATCGTGGTGTGAACGGCATAGAAGGTTCACTTTCTACGGCTGTAGGTTTCTCGATGTGCAAGAATGGGGCTGATAAGCATGTATACTGCGTTCTCGGCGACCTGAGTTTCTTCTATGACCAGAATGCGCTCTGGAATAGAAATCTGAACGGCAAGCTCCGTATCATCGTGCTCAATAATGGTGGCGGTGCCATCTTTGGCAAGTTCCAGGGATTAAAGGAGAGTCAGGCTCGTGAAGAAATGATAATGGCAAAGCATCATGCAACGGCTGAAGGAATCTGTAGTCAGAATGACATAAAATATCTCGCAGCTCATACAAAGGAAGAGATGGAACAGGGCATCAGCCAATTGATTCATGCCGAGAGCGAGCGCCCGATGCTTCTGGAGGTTTTCACAGATATGGATGTAGATAATGAGATGCTGGAAGCCGTTCAGAAGTGCTGATAGAGGACCTGTAAGGAACTATAACTGATAGTTCTGTCAAAAGAATAAGATAAATAGTAATCATAAAGTTCAAAGTAAAATGAGAGAATGGAAGAAGATAGAAGGTTTTGATTTCAAGGAAATCATCTTCGAGGAGTATAATCATATCGCTAAGATTACCATCAACCGTGAGCGCTACCGTAATGCCTTCACGCCGTTGACCACTTGGGAGATGGCGCAGGCATTCAACTATTGCCGCGACTGTCTGGATATCCGTGTGGTCATTCTGACGGGTGCCGGCGATAAGGCGTTCTGTGCAGGAGGTGACATGCATGTAAAGGGACGCGGCGGTTATGTAGGTAATGACGGTGTACCTCGCCTGAATGTGCTCGATGTACAGATGCAGATTCGCCGTCTGCCAAAGCCGGTCATCGCTATGGTGAATGGTTATGCCATCGGTGGTGGACATGTGCTTCATGTGATGTGCGACCTGACTATTGCTTCAGAGAATGCCATCTTTGGACAGACCGGTCCTAAGGTGGGAAGTTTTGATGCCGGTTTCGGTTCTTCTTATCTGGCACGAATGGTGGGTCAGAAGAAGGCTCGCGAAATTTGGTTCCTCTGCAAGCAGTATTCTGCCAAGGAGGCTGAAGAGATGGGAATGGTGAACAAGGTAGTGCCTCTCGACCAGTTGGAAGATACCTGTGTAGAGTGGGCTGAAATCATGATGGAGCGTTCGCCTCTGGCACTCCGTATGATCAAGGCTGGCTTGAATGCCGAACTGGATGGTCAGGCTGGTATTCAGGAGTTGGCTGGCGATGCACGATGCTCTATTATACGATGGATGAGGCTCAGGAGGGCGGCAAGGCGTTCCTTGAGAAGCGCAAGCCTCGCTTCGAGGATTATCCTCAGTTCCCATAATTTCATCAGCAATAAACAATAAAAAACCTCGGAAGAAAAGCAATCTGCCAATCTTCCGCGGTTTCTTGTTTTTTATTCGTGAGTAGCGAATCTCTGCTCTGCCAGTTTCTCGTATTTGGTGCCTGGCTTGCCATAGTTGGCATACGGCCAGATGCTGATGCCGCCACGAGGAGTAAAGATGCCTGTTACCTCTATATATTTAGGGTCCATCAGTTTGATGAGATCCTTCATGATGATGTTTACGCAGTCTTCATGGAAATCGCCATGATTGCGGAAACTGAAGAGATAAAGTTTCAGACTCTTGCTCTCTACCATCTTTACGTCAGGAATATAGCTGATGCGAATCTCTGCGAAATCTGGCTGACCCGTAATAGGGCAGAGCGATGTAAACTCAGGGCAGTTGAAACGTACCCAGTAATCATTGCCAGGATGCTTGTTCACGAAAGTTTCGAGCACCTCTGGCGCATAATCCATTCTATATGTAGTCTTGGCACCTAATGCCTGAAGACCGTCTTCTTTTCTATCCACGCTTGGTAATGTTTTAATGTTTGATATTTACTGATGTCTTTTAGCCGAGGCTGAAGATCTTGAATACATTGTAGGAGATGTTATTGTCGTATACATCTTCACCTTCATGCTTCTTCACGTATTTCACTACACGGATGGTCAGAGGCAATACCACAATCTCGTAGGCTGTCTTCAGTATCACCTGCCAGAGCATGAGCCAAGGCAATTCTGATGCAGGCACCACACCGCCCAAGGCAAGTGGGAAGAAGATAAGGCTGTCGCAACTCTCACCTGCAATGGTACTGAGGATGGCACGGGCAGAGAAATGCTTGCCACCATCGCGGATTTTCATTACGCTCATTACATAAGCATTGGCAAACGAACCGATGATGAAGCTACGAAAGAGGCTGCTGCAATGCGGGGTGCCAGACCGAAGATGGCATGAAAACCGGCATCGTTGTTCCAATAAGGTGCTGCTGGAATTACATCGCAGATAGCACCCAGTGCCACGAAGAAGAAGTTCATCGCAAAGCCGGTCCAGATCAACAGACGCGCTTTCTGATAGCCCCATACTTCACATACCACATCGTTGATGATGTAGCTTACAGGGAATACGATGAGTCCACCGGTAAGGGAAACTGGCCCGAAGGCAATTTGCTTTGTTTCGAGTACGTTTGCTGCAATCAGGCAAACGCAGAAGAGGATGCTGAAAAGCATAAACAGCACGCTCACTTGAGTTTTTTTCTTGTCCATTTTCTTGTTTTTTACGAGGTTTACCAAGCACTCGGGTTATTGAATATGATGATTCTTTTCAGAAATCGGCTGCAAAATTACAACATTTCTTCTTAATAGCCAAATATATGGGCAAAAAAATGGCTCCAAATACTAATCACTAGCACTTGGAGCCTTATCTAACTAAAAACCTAAAACTTTTTTCTAAAAACTAAACCTAACAATCTTAACCTATGAGAAACTAACCTTTTCAGATTATATTGTGATAGCGAAATAACATTCTTGTTATCCGCTGTCATCTGTCATCAAGCAACAGATATACCAAAAAGTAGTTTCGTGACAAGATGTCAGTGAATTTTTACTTTTCCATAAACTTCTTTGCAGCTCTTAACTGATGTCTCATCACACTCAGGAATTCCTGACTCTCCTGCAGTACGTTGAGATAAACCAGAGAAATCTGCATCAGCGTATTGTCAGTCATGTGCTGGATGCGGTCGATATGCTTCTTGCGGAGAACTGAAAGCTCGTCTTTGCAGGCATCTGCCTCGGCAAGAATCTCGCGATAGCTGTCATATCTGCCGGTCTCTATCAGTTCGCAGCTCATGCGCATCAGGTCGTTGATCTTCTGGCGTACAGGAGCAAACTCCTTGATGTATTCAGCAGGAAGCGGATTGAAGTTGTTGTCAACATGTTCCTTGATTGGTTCGAGCATACGGCGCAGAGAGTAGATAAATTGCTGGTTGCTGTTGGCACCCAGATGGAACCAGGTGTTGCGCTCGATGGCAATCTCGATAGGCGATTTCTTCAAACCGAGCATCTCCTGACGGCGGAACTTCTTCAGCATATCCTGTTCCTTCTTCAGATCCTTGTTGGCATGACGAAGGTTGCGGGTATTCTCGTTGGCAAGACCATCCATAATCAGGTTGAACTCGTTCAGGGCGAAGTGGCAGACGTAAGACTGGGTGCGTGAAACCTGACGGCGAAGCAAATCCCATACAATCTCCGGGTCGCGGGAACGCATCATCAGTTGGAAGGTACTACTCTTGCCCTCTTCCTTAGCCTTCTTGTTATACTTGATGTTGCTGCGGATGAGCAGGTAGATAACCAAGCCCATGAAGCAAGCCTGGATGCCCACACCACCGAAGTGCATGATGATACAAACAATGGCGCAGGCTGCGAAAGCTACACCGGCTGTGATGAACCAACCACCGATTACACTCAATACACCTGTTACACGGAATACGGCACTCTCACGGCTCCATGCTCTATCAGCAAGTGAAGAACCCATAGCCACCATGAAGGTAACGTAGGTGGTAGAGAGAGGCAACTTCAGGTTGGTACCGATGGTGATCAGCATGGAAGCAAGTACCAGGTTTACGGCTGCACGAACCACGTCGAAAGCAGCACTCTCCTCGAGTTCAGCATTATTCTTGTCGAAACGGCTGTTGATCCAGTTCATCAGTGCCTTTGGCATAAACTGCTTCAACCATGAATCTGTAGCCTGGCAGTTGCGTACAATCACGCGAGCTGCAGAAGAACTGCCGAACATCTCATCGCCCTCATCCTGACGGCTCAAGTCAACAGAAGTCTTAATTACGTTCTGTGCTTTCTTGGATGTCGCCATGGCGATAATCATCACGGCACCGGCAGCAAGCAGGAAGCAGGAGTAGTCTTGGCACTCTCCATCAATGAAGTCATCATAAACTGGTCTGGCGCTGCACCGTTGGCATTTGCCATATAGTCCTGATAAGAAGAAAGACCAGCCAGAGGCACACCGATGAAGTTTACCAGGTCGTTACCAGCGAAAGCCATAGCCAGGGCGAAAGTACCCATCAGCACCGTAAACTTGAAGATGTTGACACGGCAGAGGTGCAGGAATTCCATCACAACAGCAGACACCACGAAGGTGATGCAGATGAGGAAACCGAGATTCTGGTCGATGTAATCGCGCACCTCAGCAGGCAGGTAAGGACTCTTGCCCAAACCCTTCATGAAGATGAAGTAAGAGAGGGCTGTAAAGGCGATACCGCCGAAGATAGCGATGCTGTAGCGGCTGTGCTTGCGGTAGTTGAAGGTGAAAATGATGCGGGAAAGCCACATCACAAAGGCACCAAACACGAAGGCGATGATGACAGATGAGAATATACCCATGATTACCTCCAAAGCCTTGTTGCTATTGAGCAATACGCCATAGTTGAGGCTATCGTCGCCATACATCTTCAGTGTAGCGAGGATGAAAGCACCACCCAGCAACTCAAATACCAGAGAGACGGTAGTAGATGTCGGCATACCTAAGGTATTGAACACATCCAGGACGATAATGTCAGTCACCATGACCGCCAGGAAGAGCGTCATTACCTCTTCGAATGTAAAGTGGTCAGGACTCATGATACCATGGCGGGCTATATCCATCATTCCCGATGACATGATGGCTCCAAGAACCACACCGCAGGATGCGATAATCAGCACCGTGCGAAACTTAGCCACCTTAGCTCCGATGGCAGATTGCAGGAAATTGACAGCATCGTTGCTGACTCCTACGAAGAGATCGAACACTGCTAAACAGAGCAGGAAGATCACAATACATAAATAAATTGTACCCATTATTATCTTAATGTTTATTGTTATTGTTTACTTTGTGGGGGACATTTCTTTCCCTTATTTGCGGGAATTATCCATTTTCTCCTTCTTTTCGGCTGCAAAAGTACGTAGGAAATGTTACAGGCTATTTAAACAGATGTTACATTCTTGTTAAAAACGATTTTTCTTCTGTTTTTCTGAAAGAAAGTAGTATCTTTGCAGTCAGAACGCCTATATATAATAAGGTGTAAAACATAACAAACATGAAAATGGATAGATTTAAAGATATCAGGCGATAGCCTTCGATGCCGATGATACGCTCTGGGCATTACAAAACTATTTCGAGGACGTGGAGCATGAGTATTGCGAGTTGCTAGCAGAATATGGAAAGGAAAAGGATATTTCTGCTGCTCTCTTCGAGACGGAGAGTAAAAATATGGCTGATTTGGGTTATGGTTGCAAGGCTTTCACCATATCCCTGGTAGAGAATGCGGTGAAGGTGAGTCATGGTAAGGTGGAGGCGAATGTCATCGCCCAAATTGTGGACTTGGGTAAGAGTCTCCTGCATCTTGATGCCAAGCCTTTGGAAGGGGTAGAGAAAACCTTGGCTTGTTTCCGTGAGATGAAGAAATATAAGCTGGCAGTCTTCACCAAGGGGGAGTTGATGGATCAGGAGAATAAGTTGTGGCGTTCGGGTCTGCAGCGGTATTTTGATGTGGTGACTATTGTGAGCGACAAGACGCCCAAGGCTTATCATCGTCTCTGCAGGGAACTGGATGTAACTCCCGACGAGCTGGTGATGGTGGGCAACAGCTTCAAAAGCGATATTGCTCCGGCATTAAAAATCGGAGCTTCGGCTGTCCATATCCCTTTTCATACCACATGGGCGCATGAAAAGACAGAGGAATTTGAACATCCCAAGCTCCGTCGTATTTCAAGATTCGAGGAACTTCTCGATATCTTATAACTCGATATTTTATAAGGGTCTAAAAAAAACTTATAAAATACTCATATAATACTTTTATTCTTCTCCTTCTTCATCTTTCAGTGATACCAAAGTCTCAACGAATGGACTGTGGAAGGTGCTGAAGAGATGCAGAATCTCCTTGCGCTGCTCCTCTTCCTCATCCCAGAGGCTGATTTCATCCTTCGGCACCTTCTTCAAGAAGCATACCGGATTATCGCCAAAGAATTACCGCATGGGGGCGGAGTAGCTTAATTTGTAAATGCTTTATACTTTTTAGCATGCGAAATTAAAATTTCTCCCCAAAAAATTGCTGGTTTCTAAGAATCTTCGTACCTTTGCAGCACCAGTACCCGCCAAGCCTCTCAACGATGCTCAAATGTGCGGGTCGTTTTATTTTTTATACATTTCCCTTGCTGAGATTCTCGTATTTTCAAACGATTCTTATTTCTTTGTGAATATTGAAAATATGGAAGAAAATGGTAATATGTTAATAATCAAGGAATTATGGATTTGTTGGTTAATAGCGCTAAAATAGGAATTCTATAGTTGTACGACTATAACCCCTATAGTTGTACAACTATAACTCTACAGTTGTACGACTATAGCCTATATATCGTACGACTACAACTTATAGTTGTACAACTATAGGGTATTCGCTTAATTAGAAACAAAAAATAGAGAATTCGAGGTGCCCAAAACTCCCTATTTTCGTTGCTAGATTCCAAGTTTACCAGTATGCAAAATTTGGTTATAAATATTGACAGAAATACCCTTTTTGGCAGGGGAAGATTACTTCTGCTCTAAATGAAATAGGCTTCAATGGCGAATGAAGCTTATTTCAATCGCACATGAAGCCTGTTTCGATAGCGCATGAAGCTTATTTCATTTTTACCTCCAATTATTTAGAATTCTGCATCAAACAAGACGCTGATTTTATAAGGTATGAAGAAAATCATCAAAGAACACGAGCATTTTGAAAAGTTCATGGGCTATAAAGCACCAGAATTCAAATCTGATTCAGGAGAATTCCATGTAATATTATGGAATCTCAACTATATTTCTAACAACAAAAATGAATATGCTATCGGGCGATTTACGCTTATATCTCTTCATCGATAAATCGGATGATTTCATCTTGCTGGTCGGGATGGAACCATTGGATAGTGGTATCCCGCTTAAACCAGGTGAGCTGCTTGCGCATGTATTCACGGCTGTGCGACTGGATTTGTCTGATAGCTTCATCACGGTCTATCTCGCCGTCAAAGTAGGAGAACATTTCCTTGTAGCCTACGGTTCTCAACGAGGTGAGTCCCTTCTGTGGGTATACGCTGCGTGCTTCTGCCTCCAGACCTTCGTCCATCATCATCAGTACACGTTGGTTGATGCGGTCGTAGAGTTCTGCTCTGTTGCGGTTCAGACCTATCTTGATGATGCGGAAAGGGCGCTGCTTCTTTTCGGCTGTGCGGAAAGAAGTATAAGTCTTGCCGGTCTGATGGCAGATTTCCAGGGCATGAACCACGCGGCGTGGATTCTTCCTGTCTACTATCGCCCAGTGCTCCGGATCCATCTTGTGGAGTTCTTCTACCAGTGCCTCCAGCCCTTCCTCTTCCAGACGCTGTTTCATCCAAGTGCGGATGTCGTCACGAACTGTAGGAATGTCGTCGATTCCCTTGCATACAGCATCGATATACATCATGCTGCCACCTGTAAGCAGAGCCACATCGTGATTCTTGAAGATGTCTTCCTGCAGGAGATTCATCACATCAGCCTCATATTGGGCAGCGCTGTAATAATCTTCGATGTGGTGATTTCCTACGAAATAATGCTTTACCCGCTGCTGCTGTTCGGCAGTAGGGGCTGCGGTTCCTATAGGGAGTTCGGCGAAGATCTGGCGGGAGTCGGCATTGATGATAGGTATAGCTAGATGCTCTGCCAGTGAAAGGCAAAGCTCCGTTTTACCTACACCGGTAGGACCTAAGACCACAATCAATGTTTTCATATATCATTCTTTATATTCAAGAAAAAAGCATCCTTGCTCGTTTCATAAACCTATGCAAGGATGCTCTTTTTACTTTTTTACCCTTTTACTTTTATCGGATAATGCCTCGCTGAGAACTCTCTACGAAGTCGATAATGTACTGAATCTCCTTGGTAACCTCAAGATTCTTCTTGATTTCCTCGATACCTTCCTTCAATATACCCTTGCTGTAGAGCAGGCGGTAAGCCTCGTGGATGTTCTGGATGGTCTCATTGCTGAAACCGCGACGGCGCAGACCGATGAGGTTGATGCTGCAGTAGCGGGTTGGCTCCTTGCCGGCAATGATGTATGGAGGAATATCCTGAGAGAAACGGCAACCGCCCTGGATCATCACGTAACCTGCGATATGGCAGAACTGGTGAACGAGAACGTTGGCGCTGACGATGGCGTTGTCGTCTACTACCACCTCACCGGCAAACTTGGTAGAGTTGCCGATAATCAAGCCGCTGCCGAGCTCGCAGTCGTGAGCCACGTGAACGGTCTCCATCAGGAGGTTGTTGCTGCCTACTACGGTCTTGCCCTTAGAGGCTGTACCACGAGAGATAGTAACGTTCTCACGGATGCTGTTGTTATCGCCCACCTCGCAGGTTGTCTGCTCGCCCTTGAACTTCAAGTCCTGAGGCTTGGTAGAGATGCTGGCACCTGGGAAGAACTCATTGTTGTTTCCGATGCGGGCACCTACATGGATGGTGACGCTGTTCTGTAATACATTGTTGTCGCCCAAAACGGTATCCTTATCAATATAGCAGAAAGGGCCGATGATGTTGTTATCACCGAGTTTTGCCTCTGGGTGAACAAACGCTAATGGACTAATCTGATTCATTTCTATTAAGTTTAAAGTTTATAATTTATAGTTTACAGCCTGAACCACCTAAGCAATCTTGCTAAACGGCGCAGCCGCTATAAACTATTAACTATTAACTGATTTTTATTTGTTCTTAACAATCTGTGCAGTGAAAGTAGCCTCTGCCACTACCTGGTCGCCTACGAACATATAGCCTTCATAGAACTGATGCCATGACGTACAGGTGCGAGCAACTCCACACGGAAGAGGAGGGTATCGCCCGGAACCACCTTCTTGCGGAACTTCACGTCGTCGAGCTTCATGAAGTAAGTACTCCAGCGCTCAGGCTCTTCCAGCTGGTTCAATACGAGCAGACCGCCACACTGTGCCATCGCCTCTACCTGGAGAACGCCTGGCATCACTGGCTCTTCAGGGAAGTGACCGGTGAAGAAAGGCTCGTTGCTGGTTACATTCTTTACGCCCACGATGCTGTTAGGACCATAGCAATGACCTTGTCGACCAGCTGCATAGGGTAGCGGTGAGGCAGGAGCTGACGGATGCGGATATTATCCATGATTGGCTCCTCGTTAGGATCGTAGATAGGAGCCTGAATCTCGTGCTTGCGAATCTCCTTGCGCATGAGGCGGGCGAACTTGTTGTTTACGGTATGGCCAGGACGGGTAGCGATGATGCGGCCCTTGATAGGCTTGCCGATGAGTGCCATATCGCCGATGATGTCGAGCAGCTTATGACGTGTACACTCGTTCTCCCACTGCAATGGACGGTGCTGGATGTAACCCAACTTGTTGGCATCCATGTGAGGCACCTTGAGATGGTCGGCGAGTTGGTCGAGCTGAGCCTGTTCTACCTGGCGCTCGTAGATAACGATGGCATTGTCCAGGTCACCACCCTTAATGAGGTTAGCCTGGAGCAGAGGCATGATGTCGCGTACGAAAACGAAGGTACGGGCTGATGCAATCTCCTCTGCGTATGTCTCCATCTTTTCGAGGGTAGCAAACTGGCTGTTGATGAATTTGCTCTCGAAAGAACACATGGCTGTGATGCTGAAGTCCTCGTCAGGAAGGATGGTGATGACAGACCCGTTATCATCTTTCACCTCAATCTTATGACGGATGATGTAGTAGTCTTTCTCAGCATTCTGCTCCTGGATGCCTATGCTCTGGATCTTCTCTACATACGGAGCTGCAGAACCGTCGAGGATAGGGAACTCAGGACCGTTTACCTGGATGAGACAGTTGTCAATGCCGAGGGCATAGAGTGCTGACATACCATGCTCGATGGTAGAAACGCGGATATCGCCCTTACCGAGTACGGTACCGCGCTGTGTTTCAACAACGTTCTCAGCTACAGCCTGGATAACAGGCTCGCCTTCGAGGTCGATGCGCTGTATTTTATAACCGGTGTTCTCTGATGCAGGATTGAAAGTTACGGTGAGGCTCAAGCCTGTATGCAAACCCTTTCCACAAAGAGAGAAACTACCTTTCAGTGTCTTCTGTTTTGACATAACGATTTATTTTAATGTTAGGTGTTAAATGTTAAGTGTTAACTTGTTGGGGCATTCGCTCATTTAACATTTAACACTTCACATTTAACATTGAAAAAAATTACTTTTTCTTTAATTCTTCAATCTGCTTCTTCAGGTCGTTGAGTTCCTTGTACATGTCAGGCAAACGACGGAAGATAGCCTGAGACTTGAAGTAAGCGCGCTGCTCCATAGGAGGAGTTCCGATGAGCTGCTGGCCGCTCTTGAGGCTGCCCGGAACACCGCTCTGGGCACCGAGGAACACCTTATCGCCGATAGTGATGTGGCCGGCAATACCCACCTGACCGCCAAACATACACCATTCGCCTACCTTTGTACTGCCTGCTACACCTACCTGAGAAGACATCACGGTGTTGGCGCCGATGTCAGTATTGTGGGCAATCTGTACGAGGTTGTCGAGCTTTACGCCCTTGCGAACATAGGTAGAACCCATTGTAGAACGGTCTACACAAGTGTTGGCACCAATCTCTACATCGTCTTCGATGGTAACGATACCAATCTGAGGAATCTTGTCGTAACCTTCAGGACCTGGAGCGAATCCGAATCCGTCAGCACCTATTACACAACCGGCATGAAGCGTAACGTTATTGCCTAATTTACAGCCGTGATATACGGTAACGTTCGGATAGATGAGTGCATTCTTACCAATCTTCACACCCTCTCCGATGTAGGCATGAGGATAAATCTGGCTACCTTCGCCTACCTCTGCACCATCGCTGATATATGCGAAAGCACCTACATATACGCCTTCAGCCACCTTAGCCTTTGGAGATACGAAAGCCAGCGGATCGATGCCGGTCTTCTTAGGCTTCATGGATTCGTACATCTGCAGGAGCTTAGCCACACACTCGTATGCATTCTTCACACGGATGAGGGTTGTGCTGACAGGGTGTTCCAATTCTACGTTCTCATCAATGAGTACGATGCTTGACTTGGTTTCGTAAACATAATGAGTGTATTTAGGGTTAGAAAGGAACGAGATAGCGCCTTCCTTACCTTCTTCGATTTTTGCGAAGGTGTTGACTGTTGCGTTCTCATCACCTTCCACACTGCCCTGAACGAACTGGGCTATTTGTTGAGCGGTAAATTCCATAATTTATCTGACTTCTAGTTGGTTTTATTTAGGTTCCCAAGGCATCATTACCTTTAGGTAACCGCAATTTGTTTGCAAAAATAGCAAAAAAAGATTTAGATTCTCGACTTTATTTTGTAATATTTTGCTTTTTCGCCCCATAAAAAGGTATTTTTTAGGCGCAAAGCCTCTTTTTCAAGATACTTTGCGCCTAAATCGAGTTTTTATAACTTAGCAAGTTCTGCTGCCATTTCAGCCTGCAACTCCTTAGCTTTCTGACCTGCTACCTCAGCAAAGTCATCGCCGTTGCTGGCATAGATGATGCCGCGGGAAGAGTTGACGAGCAAGCCGCAGTCCTTGATGATGCCATACTTGCAAACCTCCTGCAGGCTGCCACCCTGTGCGCCTACGCCCGGTACGAGGAGGAAGTGGTTAGGAGCCACCTTGCGGATGTCTTCGAACATCTTGCCCTGTGTAGCACCTACTACATACATCATGTTCTCATCGTTGCCCCATTCCTGGCTCTTCTTGAGAACCTTCTCGAAGAGGCGCTCGCCCTCCTTATCCTCGGTGAGCTGGAAGTCGTGGCTACCCTTGTTGCTGGTAAGTGCCAGGAGGATAACCCACTTGCCGTCATACTCGAGGAATGGCTTGACTGAATCCTCACCCATATAAGGAGCTACGGTTACTGAGTCGATATTGTACTCCTCGAAGAATGTCTGGGCATACATCTTGCTGGTGTTGCCGATATCACCGCGCTTGGCATCTGCGATGATGAAGTGGTTTGGATAGTGGCTGTGGAGATACTTGATGGTGTTTTCGAAGGCAATCATGCCATCGATTCCGCGGCTCTCATAGAAAGCCAGGTTTGGCTTGTAAGCCACACAGTATGGGGCTGTTGCGTCGATGATAGCCTTGTTGAATCTGAATATCATTTCGGCTTCTGCGCCTGGATGTCTTCACTCTCGGTGATGCACTTAGGCAACTTGTTGATATCTGTGTCAAGACCTACGCACAAGAAACTCTTCTTGGCGAAAATCTGCTCTACGAGTTCTTTTCTGTTCATAATGGATTGATATGATGATTCATCGCCCCGAAGTACGGAACGATGAATCGGGGTTTTACAATTCTGTTTCTTTCAGCTTCTCTGCGTTCTCGGCTACGGTCAGGGCATCAATCATGTCCTGAATATCACCTGCCAGGAAACCGTTGAGATCGTGAGTGGTGTAACCGATACGGTGGTCGGTAACACGGCCTTGCGGGAAGTTGTAGGTACGGATCTTCGCACTGCGGTCGCCGGTAGAAACGAGGCTCTTGCGGCGGCTGGCGATATCGTCAACATACTTCTGGTGCTCACGGTCGTGGATGAATGTATAGAGGCGGCTCAAGGCACGCTCCTTGTTCTTTGGCTGGTCACGGGTTTCAGTACACTCGATGAGGATTTCCTCAACCTCGCCTGTGTTAGGGTTTTTCCAAGGGTAGCGGAGACGTACACCAGACTCCACCTTGTTCACGTTCTGACCACCGGCACCTGAACTTCGGAAGGTATCCCACTTGATGTCTCCTTCGTTGATGTTCACCTCAAACTTGTCTGCCTCTGGCAATACGGCCACGGTAGCAGCTGAGGTGTGCATACGGCCCTGTGTTTCAGTAGCAGGCACACGCTGAACACGGTGAACACCTGATTCGTACTTCAATGTACCGTAAACGTCAGTACCGCTTACAGCGAAGTCGATTTCCTTGTATCCACCTACTGCGCCTTCAGAAACAGAAGTCACGCTGACGGTCCATCCTTTCGATTCGCAGTATTTCTTGTACATATTAAATAGGTCGCCTGCAAAGAGGGCAGCCTCGTCGCCTCCGGCACCGCCTCGGATTTCCATCTGTACGTTCTTGGCGTCTTCTGGGTCCTTAGGTACCAGCGCAATCTTGATTTCTTCTTCGAGTTTAGGCTGCAGCGCCTCGTTCTCGTTGAGTTCTTCGCGAGCCATCTCCTTCATTTCCGGATCGCTCTCGTTGGCAAGGATGTCCTTTGCTCCTTGATGCTATTCAGACAGTTGATGTATCGCTTGCGTGCGTCCATGATGTCACCCAGGTCTTTCCATTCCTTGGTGAGCTTCACGTAGCGTGGCTGGTCGGCGATGACATCTGGGTCGGTAATGAGGGTGCTTACTTCCTCGTATCGGCTCTCTAAGCCTTCTAGCTTCTGTAATATGTTGTTATTATCCATCGAATTATTTTTTGGCACGGATTACACGGATTACACGGATTTTTCCTTGTGTTGTGTTCCCTTGCGCTCGTTTGTAAATATCTTTCTTTTTACTTGTAAGGATAGGCCGAAATTGATGAGCAATCCTACTTCTGCCTGGCAGGCAGAGAGATAGTTTACTAACTGCCATTCATGTTCGGGATGCAAATCTTTAACGGCTTTTAATTCAATGATCACCTTGTCTTCTACGACCATGTCGGGAATGTAGTGACCAACGCATTCACCTTTGTAAAAAACATCTAAGTGTTTTTGGCACTCACACTTCAAACTACGTGATTTCAATTCTTTATACAGAGCATTTCCATATACAGCCTCTAGAAAACCAAATCCTAAGACTTTGTGTACTTCTTGAGCTGCACCAATTATCTGTTTAGTTAAATCTTCTTCCAGCATAACAATACTATAAATTAAGAAATGAAAGAATAAAAATCCGTGTAATCCGTGTAATCCGTGCCTAAAACAATTAGTATTCGAATGTTCCGAATTCGCTCTTGATGGTCAGGCTGCGCTTGCCTTCTTCGATGTGACCTACAATCTGGGCATCGATGTTGAAGCTCTTGCTGATGGCGATAACCTTCTCGGCAACCTCAGGACGTACGTAGATCTCCATGCGGTGACCCATGTTGAATACCTGATACATTTCCTTCCAGTCGGTCTCTGAGCAGTCGTGGATCGCCTTGAAGAGTGGAGGCACTGGGAACATGTTGTCCTTCACTACCTTGCAGTTCTCGCCTACGAAGTGCAGAACCTTGGTCTGGGCACCACCGGTGCAGTGAACCATACCGTGAACCTCTGGGCGGAGCTCGTCGAGAATCTTCTTGATGACAGGAGCGTAGGTACGGGTAGGAGAGAGTACCAGTCTCCGGCATTGATAGGTGAACCCTCTACCTCATCAGTCAACTTATACTTACCGCTGTAAACCAACTCGTCTGGCACGGCGTGGTCGTAGCTCTCAGGATAGTTCTCTGCGAGATACTTGGCGAATACATCGTGGCGGGCAGAAGTCAAACCGTTGCTGCCCATACCGCCGTTGTACTTCTTCTCGTAAGTAGCCTGACCTGTAGAAGAAAGACCTACGATGACATCGCCTGGACGGATGTTGGCATTGTTGATGACGTCGCTGCGCTTCATGCGGCAGGTAACGGTAGAGTCAACGATGATAGTACGAACCAGGTCGCCTACGTCAGCAGTCTCACCGCCGGTAGGATAGATGCCGATACCCATCTCACGCATCTCGTGGAGCAGGTCGTCAGTACCGTTGATGATAGCTGAGATTACCTCGCCTGGATGAGCATCTTGTTGCGTCCGATGGTAGAGCTTACGAGGATGTTGTCTACGGCGCCTACGCAGAGCAGGTCGTCGGTATTCATCACGATAGCATCTTGAGCGATACCTTTCCATACAGAGAGGTCGCCCGTCTCCTTCCAGTACATGTAGGCCAAGCTCGACTTGGTACCTGCACCGTCGGCATGCATAATGTTACAATACTCTGGGTCGCCGCCCAAGATATCAGGTATGATCTTGCAGAAAGCCTGTGGGAAGATACCCTTGTCGATGTTCTTGATAGCGTTGTGAACATCTTCCTTTGCTGCGCTAACACCGCGCATCATATATCTATTGTTACTCATATTCTTATTTTGAACTTTGATCTTTGAACTTTATGATATGCTTATTTTTCCTGGTGCCAGAAATCCCATGATGCAAAGGCTTGCAACAAGAGCATTTCCAAGCCATTCTTTACTGTGGCTCCGTGTTCTTTGCCCTTCTTCATGAAGAGGGTTTCGTCGGGATTGTAGATGAGGTCGTAGAGCAGGGTGTGGCTGTCCATTGCCTCGTAAGGCAGCGCAGGACACTCGTCTACGTGTGGGTACATGCCCACTGGGGTACAGTTTACGATGACGTTATATTCCTTGATAACCTCAGGGGTGATTTTTTCGTACTGGATAGTACCCGGACGCTCGTATCGACTCACGAAGGCTGTTTCCAGTCCGAGCGATTTCAGACCGAAGTTGATAGCCTTTGAAGCACCGCCTGTACCCAGGATGAGAGCCTTCTTGTGATAAGGCTCGATATAAGGTTCGATGCTCTTGGTAAAACCGATTACATCGCTGTTGTATCCTTTCAGATAAACATCTTCGCCTCTGTGCTCCACCTTGATCACGTTGACGGCTCCGATAGCATTCGCCTCAGGGCTTACCACGTCGAGATAGCTGATCACTTTCTCCTTATAAGGTATTGTGACGTTGAGACCCTTTAGTTCAGGATTTGAGTCGAGAATCTCGGTAAGATTTTCTATAGAAGGTATCTCGAAGTTGATGTATTGGGCATCGATGCCTCGTTCTCAAACTTTTCGTTGAAATAGTTTTTTGAGAACGAATGCCCCAGAGGGTAACCTATGAGTCCATACTTGTCCATAATATTTTTGTTTTATTTGGTTGCGAAATAGAGTGTGCAGATGCCGAAGGTGAGTCGCTTGAACTCTGCCTTTGCGAATCCTGCCTTTTTGAATACCTCCATCATGACCTCGCCCTGAGGGAATGCCTCGATGGTCTTGTTGAGATAACTGTAGGCGCTCTGGTCTTTGCTGATGAGTTTGCCATACATCGGCAAGACAGTGTTGCTGTAGATGCTGAACAGCTGCTTCATCGGGAAACTGACCGGTGTGGTGAGCTCTACGATGCAGAGATGTCCGCCCTTTTTCAGTACCCGGCACATTTCCTTCAGTCCCTGGTCCAGGTTCTGGAAGTTCCTGATACCGAAGGCTGCGGTTACAGCGTCGAAGCTCTCGTCCTGGAATGAGAGGTTGAGGCAGTCTTCCTTGGCAAAGGAGATGGTGTTTTCCAGTCCCAGCTGCTTTACCTTCTGTCTGCCTATCTCCATCATGCCTTCCGAGATGTCTGCTCCGATCAGCTGGTCGGGATGTAGCATCTGTGCGGCAAGGATGGCGAAATCGCCGGTACCGGTAGCGATGTCGAGCATCTTTTTAGGAGAGAAGGGCGCAAGACGCCTGATTGCCTTCTTGCGCCATCCCTTATCGATATCCCACGAGAGACGGTGGTTCAGGGTATCGTAGGTAGGGGCGATGTTGTCGAACATCTCCTCTACCAGCTTGCCCTTGTCTCCTGTGCCCTCGTAGGGCTTTATCTGTTCTTGCTTATACATTTATATATAGTTTACTTGTGTGCAGCAAGCCACTCGCTTACGTTCTTCTCGATGCGGGCAGCGATGTCGCCTTCCTCAGCAGCTTGTCAAACTTCTCGCCGGTGATGTGCTCGTAGAGTTCGATGTAGCGGTCGGATACGCTCTCTGCATACTCGTCGGTAATCTCTGGCATGGTCTGGCCTGGTTCGTTCATGAAGTTGTGCTCGATAAGCCACTGGCGAACGAACTCCTTAGAGAGCTGGCGCTGTGGTTCACCCTTCTCAAACTTCTCCTCGTAACCGTCAGCATAGAAGTAGCGGCTAGAGTCTGGAGTGTGGATCTCATCGATGAGATAAACCTTGCCGTCGCGCTTGCCGAACTCGTACTTGGTATCTACGAGGATCAAGCCCTGCTTGGCAGCGATTTCCTGACCACGGGCGAAGATGCGGCGTGTGTAGTCCTCCATCACAGCGTAATCCTCTGCACTAACAATACCCTGGGCGATGATCTCTTCCTTAGAGATATTCATGTCGTGACCCTCGTCAGCCTTTGTAGTAGGGGTGATGATAGGCTCTGGGAAACGCTGGTTCTCGCGCATACCGTCTGGCAACTTCACACCGCAAATCTCGCGGCAGCCCTTCTGATACTCGCGCCATGCACTACCGGTGAGGATAGAACGGATGATCATCTCCACGCGGAAACCTTCGCACTTCAAGCCTACGGTAACCATTGGGTCAGGAGTAGCCAACTTCCAGTTTGGACAGATGTCTGTAGTTGTGTCCAGGAACTTAGCTGCAATCTGATTGAGCACCTGTCCTTTGAAAGGGATACCCTTAGGCAGAACAACGTCGAACGCTGAGATTCTGTCGGTAGCGACCATCACGAGGAGGTCGTCGTTAATGTCATACACATCACGTACTTTACCGTGGTAAACACTCTTCTGTCCATCAAAATGGAAATCTGTCTTTGTTAATGCTTTCATTTTACTTTGAACTTTGAATTTTGAACTTTGAACTTTATGATATGCCTTGAGTAATCATTCTGTTCATTCTTAATTCTTATTATTTTGAATTATCTTTTTCTGCTTTCTGAGCTTCCCGTGCTTCCGCTCTCTCCTTGTCATACTTGTCGTATGCGTTGACGATGCGGGTTACGAGTTTGTGGCGCACGATATCCTTCTGTCCCAGCTTCACCACTCCGATACCTTCCACGCCGTCCAGAATCTTGAGCGCCTCTTTCAGTCCACTTCGCTGTTCACGTGGCAGGTCAATCTGTGTCAGGTCGCCGGTGATAATCATCTTGGTGTTCATGCCCATACGGGTTAGGAACATGCGAATCTGTTGGGAGGTTGTGTTCTGCGCCTCGTCGAGGATGACGACGGCATCGCTGAGTGTGCGTCCGCGCATAAAGGCGAGCGGAGCAATCTGGATAATGTGCTTTTCCATCATATCCTGCAGCTTTACGGCAGGTATCATGTCTTCCAGCGCATCGTAGAGCGGCTGGAGGTATGGGTCAATTTTGTCTTTCATATCGCCAGGCAGGAAACCGAGTTTTTCGCCGGCTTCTACGGCTGGTCGTGAGAGGATGATTTTCTTGATGGCTTTTTCCTTGAGGGCCTTTACGGCAAGGGCGATGCTGAGATAGGTCTTGCCGGTACCGGCTGGTCCCACGGCAAATACCATGTCGTTCTTCTCGTAAGCATCTATCAGCTGCTGCTGGTTTTCGCTGCGGCTCTTGATAGGTCGGCCGCTGATGCTGTATACCAGCACGCCTTTCACGCTGTCCGCCTTGGTCTGTTTTCCTTTCACGATGTCCAGGATGTCTTCATCATTGAGCATATTGTATTTAAGCAAGTGCTTGCGCATCTGCTCAATATCCTCTTCCACCTTTGCCATTTCCTCTTCATCGCCGAGCACACGAATCACGTTGTCGCGTGCTACGATACGCAACTTAGGATACAGCGATTTAATCATCTGCAGGTGGGCATTGTTCACACCGTAGAACATCACTGGATCGATATCTTCGAGTACAATATGTTTCTCTATCAACATGTCTTAATTCTATAAAGTTTAAACTGTCCTATCTAATACTTTGTTATATAACGCTGCAAAATTACTACTTTTCCATGAAATGAGCAAATTTCGGCGAATAAAACATTCTTTAAATATTAAAAAAGCTATTTTTTCGAGAGATTTTGTTACCTTTGCAGCTAGATTTGGCGATGCGGTTCCCGTTTTGCCTGAAGAATATAGAATATTATTTCGTGAAAATAAGATAATTATGAAGATTAGTAAGAACAGATATTTGCAGGGTTTTGGTATTGTGGTTTTGCTTCTGGCGCTGGTAAGAGTCATCTTCCCGGGAGTAGCAAAACCGAAGGTTGCGGCTGCTGGTGCGGCTGATTCTACATTAGTGGCTGCGAAGGATTCGGCTGCTTCTGATGCTTCTTCTGCTGAGATTTCTGATGCATCGGCTGATGCTGAAGGGAATGTGGCTGAGGACCTGAAGAAGGATGAACTCTCCGTTACGCCTGATACGGCACAGAGCGGAAAGCCTTCTATCTTCTTCGACAAGGATGGCAAGGAGGTGAAGCATCGCATCTTCTCGGTGCCTCATTTCGGCAATACTTTCCCCGACCAGCAGGATGTGCAGATTCTGGCGGCTACTAAGCATGGTGTGAAACCGGTACAGAACCGTCTGGAGGCGGAGAACAGCAAGGGCAAGCTGGTGTATGTGGGCAGCAATCCTTTCTTTTATGTCGACAAGCTGAACAACAGTATTCCTTACCTGGTGCCTCGTGCCTCTGTGCTGCTCCAGGATATCGGCCGTGCCTATTTTGATTCGCTGCAGATCAAGGGCATTCCGCTGCATAAGATTATCGTGACGAGCATTCTGCGCACCAAGGATGATGTGGCGAAACTGCGTACCCGAAACGGCAATGCTACTGAGAATTCGTGTCATCTCTATGGTACTACCTTCGATATCTGTTACAACCGCTACAAGCAGATTCAGACCCGTGAACAGCCTCGCCGCCAGGTGCAGAATGATACCCTGAAATGGGTGTTCTCCGAGGTGCTCCGCGATTTCCGCAACAAGAACCGCTGCTATATTAAATATGAGGTGAAGCAGGGCTGCTTCCATATCACCGTGAAGTAAATCCCTGGAAAATGTCTCCACACGCTTTCAGGGCGTATGGAGCTTACTTACGAAAGTTCTTTTGTTTAATTCTTGATTCTCTTCAAATCTGCTTCTTCTCCACTATCCAGATGATGTCTCCCTTCTTGAAGACTCGGGTAGGGGATACGTGCGTCAGATTCTCCTGGCCCTCTTCCAGTCCTACAACCATGCAGTTGTATTTATCTCTTATTCCGCTTTCTATCAGTGTCTTTCCCAGGAATTCGCTGCCTCCGCTGATGATGAGCTGGCTGAGCTTCATCTCGCGCTTTTCTATTTCAGCCTCCTCAGGCAGCAGGTCGCTCTGCAGGGCGGTGTTGAATTTCTGCAGCTGGTCGTCGTTTCCGATTACCTGCAGTTTGTCGCCCGGGAAGATGATCATGTCGCCGTTCGGGATGTTCAGCCGGTGAGAGCCGCGGTGAATGCTGCTCAGGTCTACACCGAAACGCTGGCGCAGATGCAGCTCTCTCAGCGATTTGCCCGTCCAACTGCTATCTTCAGGCACTTCAAATTCGCTGATGTGGATATCCCGGTCCAGCAGTCTGCCCTCGTAGAGCGGCCGCTTTTCGCCATTCACCTGAGCCGCAATATCGCGCGAGCGAAGGTTGTGAACGAAGACGCGCTCCATCACTATGCTACGCTTCTTGATGCGGCGGGAGGTTATCATCAGCATCACTACTGCTGCACCGATGCAGACAATCAGCGCATTGGTAAAGCGCGAGAGGAAATTGATGATGTAGAAGATGAAAGCCAGTGCTATCATAAAGCGCACGAACACCGTAAAGAGCAGCGGCACGCGGTTGATGCTGCTCTCCACCCAGAGGCGTTTCCACTCGGCACTGTGGTTCTTCTTCATCACGATGGCGCGCAGGAACGGTGAGATGAATAGGATGGTGAGCAGACCGGTGATAGCGTTGGCATACCAGTGGAGATGCCAGCCGGGCAGCAGATTGCGCATCAGTGGCAGCACGAAGGTGAACATCAGGCGATGACGGCTGCCGAGAGGATAGAGTAGGCGGTGGTGTTGACCAGCATCTGGCGGATCAGCGATTTCCACTTGCTCTGCTGCTGTGTCTGGGGATGACTCATCGCGAAATGGTTCAGAATATGGATGAGCTTGTCGGGCAGATGTTTCTCCATCACCTGATAGGTAGGTGTGGCAAGACGGATCATATAAGGGGTGAGGAAGGTGGTGATGACGCTCACCGCTACCACTACCGGATAGAGGAACTTGCTGATGACGCCGAGCGACAGACCCAGCGAGGCGATGATGAAAGAGAACTCACCAATCTGGGCCATCGAGAAACCGCAGCGCATCGCCGACTTCAGCGACTCGCCTCCGAGCATGAATCCGAAGGTGCCGAATATCGCCTGACCTACCAGTATCGTACCGACCAGGGCGAGGATAGGAACGGCATATTCTACCAGAATCTTCGGGTCTACCAGCATACCTACCGATACGAAGAAGATGGCTCCGAAGAGATTCTTTACCGGTTCTACGAGTTTGATAATCTTCTCTGCCTCAATGGTTTCTGCCAGTATGCTGCCCATGACGAAGGCTCCGAAGGCGCTGCTGAACCCCACCTTGGTGCTCAGTACCGCCATGCCGCAGCACAGACCCAGCGAAACGATGAGCAGGGTTTCGGCATTGATGAGTTTCCTCACCGAACGCAGGAACCACGGAATGGCGAAGATGCCCACGATAAACCACACGCCCAGGAAGAAGCCTATCTTCACGATAGAGGCAAGCATCTGCCCGCCGTCGGGACTGCTTCCGCTCGCTATCGCCGACAGCATCACCATCATCACGATAGCCAGGATATCTTCCAGTATCAGTACGCTCATCACCATCGAGGCAAACTTCTGGTGCGCAGCCGCATATCATCGAATGCCTTATATATAATAGTGGTGGAGCTCATGGCGAGCATACCGCCCAGGAAGATGCAGTCCATCCTTCCCCAGCCGAAGCCGTGGCCTACGCTGATGCCCAGCATCATCATGCAGAACACGATAACCACGGTGGCGATGATGGGAGAAGCGCCCATCTTCACGATTTTCTTGAACGAGAAGTCGAGACCGAGCGAGAAGAGGGTGAAGATGACACCGATGTCGGCCCAGGTCTGGATATCCGTCTCGTCGACTACCGACATGGTGTAGGGCATGTGTGGCGAAACCAGGAATCCCGCCATGATGTATCCCAGCACCAGCGGCTGCTTGAGCCTCTTGAAGATGAGGGTTACGATGCCTGCCACCATCAGGATGAGGGCAAGGTCTTTTACTAAAAATGGAATTTCTGCCATTAGTTATAGTTTATAGTTTATAATTTATAGTTTATAGCGACATCGCTTAAAGTAGGGGGAAGCTGATAAAATAATAGTTTATAGTAAATAGAAATTCTTCTTTGCAGCAAGAATGCCCTATTAACTATAAACTATTAACTATAAACTAATCATTAAATTCTTCTGTGATTTCCGCTATCTTCACGATGGTCTTCACTACCTTCTCCATTACCTGGATGCTCACAAACTCGTGTGGGCCGTGGAAGTTGACACCGCCGGCGAAGATGTTAGGACAAGGCAGACCCTTGAAGCTCAGCTGGGCTCCGTCGGTACCGCCGCGGATAGGTTCTACGCGAGGTGAAACGCCGCTCTCCTGCATCGCTCTGAGCACGATGTCGATGACGTGCATGTTAGGATCAATCTTCTCCTTCATGTTATAGTACTGGTCGCAGATAACCGCCTTTACGGTTCCGTCGCCATACTTCTCGTTCATCTTGTTTACGCAGTCCTCGATGAAGTCCTTGCGGCTTTCAAACCTGTTGCGGTCGTGATCTCGGATGATGTAGCTGAGCTTTGCTCCTCGCAGCGGCTCTCGATGCCGATGAGGTGGTAGAAACCCTGGTAGCCTTCAGTCTGCTCAGGAGTCTCGTTCTCAGGAATCATGTTCTGGAATTCCACAGCCAGTCGGCTTGCATTCACCATCTTTCCCTTGGCATAGCTGTATGAACGCTCACGCCCTTGATGATGATTTTAGCTCCGGCAGCATTGAAGTTCTCGTATTCCAGGTCGCCCAGGTCGCCGCCATCTACGGTGTAAGCCCAGTCGCAGCCAAATTTCTCTACGTCGAAATGATGTGCACCCATACCGATTTCCTCGTCAGGATTGAAGCCTACTCGGATGTCACCGTGCTTGATTTCGTCGTGGTCGCGCAGATAGCACATAGCCTGTACGATTTCAGCGATGCCCGCCTTGTCGTCAGCACCCAGCAGGTAGTACCGTCTGTCACGATGATATCCTCTCCCTTGTGAGCCTTCAGCTCTGGGAAAGTCTCAACGCTTGAGATGATGCCCGGGCTCAGCTCGATGTCGTTGCCGTCATAGTTCTTGATGACGCGCGCCTTTACATCCTTTCCGCTGGCATCAGGCGATGTATCCATGTGTGAAATAAATCCGATGGTAGGAGTCTTTTTCTTGGTATTGCTCTTCAGAGTGGCATAGATATAGCCCATGTCATCCAATTCGACATCGCTCAGTCCTTCGTCCTCAAGTTCCTTCTTCAGGTACTTGGCAAATTCGAGCTGTTTTGCCGTACTAGGCACGCTGGTCGATTCTTCGCTCGACTGTGTGTCGAATTTCGTATAGTTTATAAATCGTTCTACTAAATCCATGTTTTCAATTATTAATCTTTTCTGTTGTTTCGGGTGATCTCGGTGGGATTCAAACCCACGACCTTCAGAACCGGAATCTGACGCTCTATTCAGCTAAGCTACGAGACCCTCTTTTCTGCCGCCCGTTTCTCCGGTTGTATGACATCGAAACGGGAAGTCGACTGCAAAATTACTGCTTTTATTTGAAATAACCAAATATTTGGGGCAGATTTTTTCATATATATAATGTGTATTTGCAAATTGTTCTACAAAATGCTACTAAAAAACTTAAAAATGCTATCATTTTGCGAAAAAATACGGAAAAATGCTTGCAGATTAATTATTATTTTGTACCTTTGCAGCGCAAATACTAAATATGAAATAAAAATGAGCAATTTGATAAAACCTGAAGGGTACAAGGCGCTGCTGGATATGCGCCAGACCGAAATGGGTATTAAAATGATCAAAGAATTCTTCCAGCAAAACCTGAGCACCGAGCTCCGTTTGCGTCGTGTTACCGCTCCACTCTTCGTATTGAAGGGCCTTGGTATCAATGATGACCTGAACGGCGTAGAGCGCCCTGTAAGTTTCCCTATCAAGGATTTGGGCGAAGCCAGGCTGAGGTGGTTCATTCTCTTGCCAAGTGGAAGCGACTGACGCTTGCCGAGTATGAGATTGAGCCTGCTTATGGCGTATATACAGATATGAACGCCATCCGTGCTGACGAGGAGCTGGATAATCTTCATTCGCTCTATGTTGACCAGTGGGACTGGGAGGCTGTGATTACCAAGGAAGACCGTACCATCGCCTTTCTCGAGAATATCGTGCGCCGCATCTATGGTGCCATCTTGCGTACCGAGTTCCTGGCTTGCGAGCATTATCCTCAGCTGAAGCCTTTCCTGCCTAAGGATATTCATTTTATTCATGCGCAGGATTTGCTCGATATGTATCCAGACCTTTCTCCTAAGGAGCGTGAGGATGCTATCTGTAAGAAGTATGGCGCTGTATTTGTAGAGGGCATCGGAGGCAAGTTGAGCGATGGCAAGAAGCATGATGGCCGAGCTCCTGACTATGATGACTGGAGCACCGTGGCTGAGAACGGCAAGATGGGACTGAATGGTGATATCCTCATCTGGTATCCTGTTCTGGGTCGCAGTTTCGAGCTCAGTTCTATGGGTATCCGTGTTGACAAGGAGAGTCTGCTGCGTCAGCTTAAGCTGGAGGGCAAGGAGGATAGAGAGAAGCTTTACTTCCATCAGCAGCTCCTGAACGACAAGTTGCCTCTGAGCATTGGTGGCGGTATCGGCCAGAGCCGTCTGTGTATGGTATTGCTTCATAAGGCTCACATTGGTGAGATTCAGGCTAGCATCTGGCCTGAGGAGATGCGCAAGGAGGCTGAGGAAGCGGGCATGAACCTCATTTAAGCCTTTCTGACGGTGCGTCATGGTGTATACTTTGATGTGCTGCATATTCAGTTGATCTTTTTAAGATAATAATAATTTGCTTACGAAGGCTCCCGGTGCTTTTCTGCATCGGGGGCTTTTTTTTGTTGTGTGTCGGGTATGACACTAGCCTAGTTGGTTCAAATTCCCCAGAACGCCCCGTTTCTGCCGTTTTCGGAGTCTTCATTGATGACCGGCGTCTGCCATCATTTATAACCCGTGTTGGTCTTAATAGAAGACTCGAGCGAGGCACAAAAGACTGTTCTTTCGATTGCCGGTGCAAAGATATGAAGATTTCTGGTATCTACCAAATTTAGGCATGTGATAAGGAGCGATTTTCAGCAGCTTACGATTTGAAACTTAGTAAAGAGAAATAACTCTATGTTTCATGGGACGCATCTCTATGTTTTGCGGTGTAGAAAACTATGTTTTGCGCTATAAACCAGTATATTACAAAGTAATAACCGATTACGTGGAACGTATTCAGTATTCAGTATTCAGTTTTTTTCGCTGTTGTTACCACTCTCTGTATAGATAGTAT